>Ga0209489_102037_pt1 | contig 41552 bp, 27 predicted proteins | sample SiratrowhiteBW_FD_187527 | JGI IMG/M metagenome (GOLD analysis project Ga0209489, IMG submission 187527) | Root nodule microbial communities of legume samples collected from California, USA - Siratro white BW (SPAdes) (version 2) | ecosystem: Host-associated > Plants > Roots > Nodule | place...
TCATCCTTCAGAATATCATCCCAGCAAAAAGAGAGAAACATCCGTGAGTGAGAGAGAAATTTTTCTAAGAGAGAAAAATTAGGATTCTCGGGTGTAATTGGGTTGTGGGTAGTGTGAGATTGTGAGTGTTTTATAAACACAGTGTACAATTTTCTACTATTAAATTATCTGCAGCAGTCCGGAGACGTAGGCAGTATTGGCCGAACTCCGTTATCAAATTGGTGTGTCCAATTATTTCGCTGTGATTTCACTCTCAGAAATCTGACTTCATGGGAAAATGCTGTGTATTTTTCCCAACACTCTTGGTCGCATTTGAGATTGTGAAACGGCAGGTAAAGCTTTAAAAATAGTTTTGATCAAAGAAGTCAAGTCACATTAAGAGGGTTGGAATCTTAATTGAATTGGATTATTTTTTCATTTATTCTTTTAAATGATTTTAGATTAAATTGACCTATTTTGTACCATAATGACTATAATAATATTTTTCTAAAAAACATATAGATTTAGTATAATTTATATTTATTTATATACGGTTTAAAATTTAAATTCAATATTTAAAAATATCCATTTTTAATTTTTAAATTTTTAAAATGAACTAAAATTTTATATTGACCATTTTTATTTGTGAAGTTTGAGATGTGGGATTAGTGAAAGGAGGAGCTTTGTTAGACTCAAAATATTTTGAGCAATATGAGATGGGACCCTCCTTGGTTAATTCTCTTGTTGTTGATGCAAAAAACTTTGGCAAATTGCTTGTACATTATTACTTGTGGCATTATGTTTCTTCTTCATCCAAAGCTAAACTCTTTTTTTTTTCGAAGTTCCACTATATCTATTATTGTTACATATAAATCTTATTATTTATTGTTTATGCGGGGTACAAGCTTACAAGACTAACGTTTCCACATAGAATAAAAAAGTATTAGGTGTCGAATACTTTACATGTAAATGTTTAAATATATATAACCTGAATTGACTTTAACAGAAGAAAAATTATAGTCACTGTGTGTCTACGTCAGCACAATTAACTTCATCTAGATTTCCTTGAATTTACTTAGTTTTTTTTATTGTTATTGATTCAAGATATTATATGTTATGCATTACCCATGTATAAGAATTATGATTTCGTTCGATAATAATTTATTCATATGTCATAAATTTGTTAGTTAAGGTCTTGTATATCATAATTTAATTAGTTGTCATTTTGTAAGAAGATACATTGGTAGAGAAGATAGACAGTAAGCTCTTGATGAGTAAGAAAAGAAATCAAGCTCTTAAATCACCTTACTCTTAATCTTCGGCTAATTAAAAAAATTACGATCTAGATATTACATATAATTTTTTTTTCACCCTTTCTTAATACCGTGTAAAGTTTTATTATAGTTAATAGTTAAAAACTTGCCTAAAGAAAGAAGATTCACACAAATGCTACTATTCTAATCGTTAAGGTTTTTAATTGTTATTATGTAATTCAAATAAAATATATTTTTTCCATACTCCACTACTTTATATTTATATATTTTCTATGAGGTATTTTAGTTAATTTAGTTATTATTGATAATACAGTATTAAATCTTAATAAATTAAAAGAAATGTCCATAATTAAATATAGTTATAGAAAATGATAATTTACGTATAGGTAAATATTTATACAATTTTTACATGATAATCGAATTACTTTTTGCATCTTTATAATTTCATTTTGATCTAAAATTCACTTTAGACCTATACAGAACAGTTATTATGATAGAATTTAGATAAAATAATATTTTTATACAAAGCAGTTGAATTGCTTATGGGTATGGAGCATGGAAATTTTAATATAATCTGTTATCGTGTTCCCTTTGTTGATGTTGGTTAGCCACAATGGAATGGAAGTGATTTGAATACAAAATTTTAATTTGCACAATCTAACAAGGGTAATTCCAGGCTAGTGATGACAGTGTATAAGGAATAAGGAGATGTTGTTGCTTCTTATGTTTATTAGTGACACAAAGAATGAAAGGTTGATGGTGGGGCTTTGGTTTTGAGATGTTCATGATAAGATATCATTTTCACAAACACCCAAACCAATATCTCATTCTTCTATTTTTCTAATTAATGCTTTGAATCAGATACTCAAAGCAAACAAATACCAATATGCTATATGGGATTTGTGGAAATTTTCACTAAACTCTATAGCAATTGTAAATTAATGAGGGACTAAATAGTTAAATAAATAAATGAATAACTTTTACCGAAAAATATTGCTTGTCCATCTGTGGAAACGACTATCATAACGGTAAATTAGAGAAAGAAATACTTAAAAGATAAAAATTGATGCTATTCTATGGAAGACTTTATTGGTATTGTCACATTTGTTAATAATTAAGTTTTGCCAATATATTTAGTTGACCATTTTTAATAAATTATTTTTTTTTCTTTCTAACAATTTTTTTTTCACAAAAACTTAAATTTAAAATTTTAGAGAAGTCAAAGTTAATACATTTAAATCAATAATCTGATTGTTTTTTAATTAAATATGTTTTAATTTTTAGTCTTAGAAATAAGATTTTTGTTCTTAGTCCAAAATATATTTTTATTTTTATTCGTTGTTTATTAAAATGGGTAAGATATAATTATTGTTCTTCAAGAAAATCTGTCTCATTGTGGTCTCTTATTTATGTGAAAAAAAGCATGACATTTATCTTTTTTTTAAAAAAAATGGGAGATAAACTTTAGAGATGAAATAACATATGTATAAAATAATAAATATTTTAGAAATAAAAAAATATTGTTCTACTTATAATTTACTCCAATGACAAGTATTTCCTTAAACTATAAACAAAAAGGCAATGCTTCTTTATATTTAAATAAACTGTCTTCGATTAAAGTATTTCAATTCAAATCTTGTAACAAAATTCTTTTTCCTTTTTTATTTTTGAGGCGGTCTTTTTTGAGTTTATGTTACAATTTACTTTAACAATGAGTATTTCTTTAAAAAAAACCAAATTTTTAATCATTGTATATACGTTATTATTATACATTATTATCGGATATCCGATATACGTTGCAATCATTTTTAAACATTAATATTTAAGAAAACCTCTGTAATCATTATTCTTTTTCAGAATTATAAATTTCGTGGAGGTATATAATTTGTTTATAATTACACCCAATTATTGTCGGATGATGCAATGATTGCTTTTGCTTGTAAGATTTGTCAAAAATGAAAGATATATAGAAATAAAAGAACTTCTAAATTTTACTAATAATGAGAGAAAAAGGTAAGCAAATATGAGTATTGAGATTTACTGAAAACAAAATCCGAAATTAGTTACTTCTCGTTAAAGTTAAATATAACAAGCAAAAACATTAGAATATACCCAATGGGCATTGATCTAAATCTTTAAATTTATACACTATTAATAATGTTTAATTTGTCTTTTTATGAAGCTACTTTTACTCTTTTCTCAAATGAGATGATGATACGTTGTATAAAAATAGACATGTTGACACTTGCAGGAGATGTGATAGCGTTGAAATGCTCAAAGCTTTCATGGATACATTATAAAAGAAAAAGAAAAAGAAAGAAGAAGGATATTGCTGAATTTTGATGGTACAGTAGTGGCGGCAGCCCCCATTAGTAATGACTTATGGTCTTCCATTCAGTCATTGATTGTTATTGGGAACTTCTTTATGCCTTTGTGGACTTTTATCTAATCTACGCAAAATAATACTGATTATGATAAGACCCTTTTATCCAACAAATTTCTCAGATTTCATTTCTCTCTAACTAATCATGCCATTCCCTGCAACCATTTTATATTATTATAAACACTTATCTATAGTAACCCTCTGCTATTTTTCCAAACTTTCATGCACCTGAAACTCACAAATTCTCTAGTCACCAATTACCTCACCACATCCTACTCTCTCTACTGCTATTGCTACTACGCAGCATTGTCATTAACCATGGTATATTCTCTGAATCACCCTTTTCAAATTACCATATAATCAAGCAATGACTGCAACCAATTCAAGTAAATCTACCAGCCATGATAGGATCAGTTGCAGAGTGCAGGGCATAGAGGGAAGAGTCTACTACATTTGCTATGTTATATACGTTAACCGTTTTATTGGTCTATCTGTTTAAGAAAGAGTATATTGATTATGTAACTAATCTTCATTTCCGTTAAACCATCTAAGCTAAGTTTATGAAGCATTAAACGTTTATAAGTTAAACTTTTGGTACAAATGATGTTAAAATAATTGATTTTAATAGAACTAATATTAATATTAATTTTTCAACGAGCCTCTGTCAACCAAAGATATTCATTTTCTTGAAATTGACTCTGTTTAGGGTAAAATTAATTTTAAAATTTAAAAATGTCATCGAGCACATCAAAATAATATGAACGAAATTAAAGGTTCCCCCACCGCAAAGTTATACAAAAGAAAACCCACATTTGCATATATCCAAACACGACATTGTATTTGGTTCGTGAACAGTATACATGGCATGATGAAAAGCATTGGTTAAAAGGAAAACCCTCTTAACCTAAAAAACGGGACAAAACATTTCCATATTATTTGTTGAAACAAGAATTGTATCTAGAAATCTTAGTTTCGGTCGTGCAATGGCACTATTATAAACTCTAATTAAGGATGGCCAACCAAGACCTAACCCACATGATTAGGGCCAACCTGATCCTTACACTTCAGTTCCTAATATTAATTATTAGGCTTTGCATATAAATTCATTAGTTGCTTAAAACACCACACAACTTCTTATCTTATTTATATGTACAATGCATATATTTTAATGTAACATCCTCTTCCTAAACAAAGTTATGTTGGTTGTGGGCCTGATTAATTTATCAACATTTTACATTAACAAAGGAAGAATTGTTATGGAACAGTGTATTCGCGGAGTAGGGACAAGACAAGACCCAATATAGCTAGTACATTTTCTGGTCAACAATGGCAAGATATTTCATATTAATAGCCAATACAAGTTGGATTAGGACAAGTACCTGAGCAGCCCTAAAAAAATATCAAATGTTTTACTATAAATATTATAAAGTTTAATAAATTAGTTTGTTGATAATGGAAGAGGACGAAACAAGCGTGGGAAAGTGAAAAAAAAAATGTTTTAATCGCGAAATAAATGAGAGATTAAATAAAATGATCAGATGAGAGAGAGAGCTGTGAAAATGAGATGCTAATATTTAATGAAGATTAAAAAGGAAAGAAGGAGGTGGGTTCCTTACGCCCAACGCATCTTGTTGGTTCGGGTTGGGAGCTAGGTTTGGGTGAAGACTTTGTGCGGATAAGAACGACCCCTACCCTCACTCGTTTTTTCTCTCTCTCTAAAACGCCATCTACCGCTTCCAAGTCCTACAAGAACCCATTCCCTCCCTCACAGCCCCCACTCTTCTCCACTTCTCAAACTTCAAACACATACCTCTTCATCACTCTTTCTCTCCACTCTTCCTTCAAACACAAATCACATTCTCTCCAACCAGCATGGCAATTGAAAACCATGACACCACTGTCAGAGAAATCAAGCCCAAGAACAGGAGAATCATGGTAAGCAAGCAACCATATTGGATTCTTTCATTCAACTTCCTCTTCATGGGTCTAGCTAATGTTGTCTTGTCTTTTTCTCTTTTGGAGGCTGTAGGGGCATTGGGATTTTGTTTTGTTCTTATTTGGGGGTTGATTGATTTGAATAAAGTTTATGTTTTTTTTGATTGTTTTGAATAGGGTGCTGGAGGCCCTGATGATGAGGACAATAGGTGGCCGCCATGGTTGAAGCCGCTGCTCAAAGAGAGCTTCTTTGTTCAATGCAAGTTACATGCTGATTCTCACAAGAGTGAATGCAACATGTATTGCTTGGACTGTATGAACGGCCCACTCTGCTCTCTCTGCCTCGCCCACCACAAGGATCACCGTGCAATCCAGGTTTGTCACACCATTCATCAGTTTTTTGAAGTTTTGCACAAAAAGTTTGCATCTGACACATTTGGGCTCAGGTCTCCCACAGTCATTGTTTATCAAAATCACCCCTTTTTCCTTTTATGGGGATACTTAGATTCTTTTCCAATTTTTTCTAGATTTTTGGCTAAAAGTCCCACCTTTCCTTCCTTGCAAAAATTTGAATATCATTAATTGGTTTCTATTTTCAATTTCTGTGCCCAATTGTCCCTCCTCCAACCGTTTCCTGCATTTACCAACTCCTAGAATGGTGTGAAAGTAACCACACAATGGGAGAAAAAATGTCAGCTTTTGGCGATTTTTGAGTTTTCTCAGCGCGTGTAGTGTGTTTCACGCTTAAGCATTCTCTTCTAATGTATTTTGTTTTTTGTTAATTGTTTGACAGATTAGGAGGTCCTCATACCATGATGTGATCAGGGTTTCTGAGATTCAGAAGGTGTTGGACATCACTGGTGTCCAAACCTACATTATCAACAGCGCAAGGGTGGTGTTTTTGAACGAGAGGCCTCAGCCAAGGCCTGGAAAAGGGGTCACAAACACTTGTGAAGTCTGCGAGCGAAGCCTTCTTGATTCTTACCGCTTCTGTTCTCTTGGTTGCAAGGTATTCATATTACCACCAATGTCTTTTATTCCTTGTTTAAGTTTCTGACCAAGTAATTTTATTTTTTTTGAAAAAAAAGCAAGCTTGGAAAATTGAAACTTTACTTTGCTTTCTTTTCAAGGGAGCATAGAACACTTTTTAGTTCAAATGAGTTGACTTTTTATCACAGCCATGAAAATGGGTACCCTTTGGTTCACGGGACTCTTGGATCCTTCAATTTATTCTTTTGCCTTAATTTCCTCAGAGCATTAAACAACCACCCCAGTTTGAAATCTTGGGATTTGAATGTTGACTTTTAACCTTTAATCAGTCTAACTCTAATGTTCTCAACAACCTTAATTTTCATGGTGTGTATTAAATTGTTTTCATTAATCAATGTGAACACGGATTGCAGATTGTTGGAACATCTAAGAACCCCCAGAAGAAGAAGAAGCAGTCAACGGCAATGTCATCAGATTCTGAGGATTCATACAGTAGCAACAGCGTCCATGGCCTGCAGAAAAACTGCAAAGTTCAGAGCTTCACCCCATCCACACCACCTCCAACTTCAGTCAATTACAGAACTGCCAAGAGAAGAAAGGGAATACCACACCGAGCCCCAATGGGGGGACTAATCATAGAATATTAGACAGTGGGTATTTTTAGGTTATCTGCTATAATGCCCTTAGATATGAATATGATGCTAATGCAAGTGTTTCGACGTGGTTTCACCGTTCCAATACTCGAGCTTTCCTAGGCCAGTGTTGGAACTGTCACCTTCCGTTCTTTAATGTTTTCCGTAGCAGTTTCTAGCGTCTTGTATATATATATATATATATAAAGTCCAATAGAACTGGAAAAGGCTGAAGAAGAAGTAGTGGAAATAAGACACCTGTGAAATAGTTGATGGTGCAGTGATCAAAACAATGGCGTGTAGCAAAATAATAAGGAAGACTCTTTTCGACCTAGCCAAGATGATGATAAGGACTTATAGGTTTGGTTTCTAAGGTAATTATACCTAAGTTTTGGGGTAGGGGATGTACATAGTGGCTAAGTGACTTGGGGACGAGGACAAATGAAATGATGACAATGTACTTCTTGGAAAATAGGTGGTATGTCTAAATTATATGAGAATAGCACAATAAAGATATATATATTATTGCAAATATTTCTCTCTTTCTCCCTTTTTTTTCATTTCGTTTATTTTGAAAAAGAAATTATAATTATAATTATAATTATAATTATAATTATAATTTCCCAATGTTATAATGTAACCTTTGCCTAGTGGCGGTGTATGGTGGTAGTGGCCAAGGTAATACAAGCTTCCAATGAAGTGGGTCCACTGCAGCCGGCTTAAATGGGGGCGGGTTCGTCAGCTTGTACACGTGTCGATGGTTCATTGGTGTTTGTGAAAGCGAAGTTGTATTGGTTCTCGAAAATAGAGAATTGGTCAGCCGCCTCTATTAAAAAGAAAACGATTATTCTATGGGCGGTTCCCTACAGTCGGATCTGACGGATGACATTGAGCACCATTGACGGCTGTGATCTCTTGATCTTCCCTCAATCATGGGTTAGATTCCCTAACGCTGAAATCGTAGGGCTTGGAGTGTTTGATCTAACTTTTCTCTAGTGGGCGTGTAAAACGAACGCATTATTATTAGGTAAAGCATAGATGGGGTTTGTCGTAAACAGAAGAGGTTAGTGGGACTTATTGGGAACTTTCTTAGCTTGGCAATTTGTTGATGGGTCTAATCATAAGATGATAAAACTACAGCTATTAGTGGAGTCATTCTAAACGTGTTTTTTTACCTCATGAACTTCGATCCCACTCCCACTGAACTAATACATTTATGTTAAACTTCCTGGATTTGGAAAAAATGTCACCCCCCTGCAAAAGAGAAAGAAACTAATCATGGTCGGAGAGAACTGGTTTTAATTGTTGTAATGTGAAATGTTTCCTTATGGGGAATGCCTAAGATTTTAGGGAATTTGTTTTGACTTTTGATTGTTTAGTTAATGTTTCTTAGAGTGTAAGATTTTAGATTCTCACCAAGATGGTTTCACAAAAGTGAAAGTAATAAATGATAGCTTCAATTAGTCACATTCACCTCATTTAGTTAAAATGGACTGTTGTGTTTTTCTTTTCTTTGTATCAACTTTTTAACTTCATGTTGTTCCACAAGTTAAATTTAGTAGAATATAGGAATCAGCAGAATGTGATGAGCACTTTTATTACTAAATTATTTAACTAACATTAAGATTTTGTTGGTAAAAAATAAAAAATATTTATTTTTAAAAAAAAATTATTTTGAAATTCCAATCGTAAAGTAACTGTGTATTTTATTTGTTTAGAATTTTTATTTACTGTGTCTTTGATCGTATATAAAAAGTTGAGAAATAAGAGATTTCCAAATCTATCCCCAACAGGTGAAGGCCGTTAAGTGTCTTGTCATACGTTCGTTTTTTTTTTTTTTTTTTTTTTTTTTTTCTTTTCTATTTCCTTGTACATGTTTTACGGTGTAACATTATTAATTAAAATTTATTAGCGGGTTTTTAACTTTATTGCTTTAGACCGACTTTGCTATGCTTTTAGTCTCACGTGCGTGCTACCGTCACACGTTTAACGTGGAGAAATGCCTGTTGAACACGTTACTTTTTACTACTTCCGTGTTTCACTTTTCTTATCTTCTTTTCTTATACTACTGTCTACACGGAAATTATTCCTCCACGTATTATGCTATGCCCTACCACCTCCTCCTATGTCCACATTACCCCTTTTCTTTTTCATTTTTTTCTAATAAAATAGGTTAAAAAAAGTGATAGCAAAATAATCCAGCGTTAAAAGCAACGGGCTTCTTAACATATTTGAGTTAAATACTCATAATGCGTAAGTGTGCATGGTTGACTGAGAAATTGGAATTATAGAAGAAAAGAAAAAAATGTTGGAGAATATGTTTGATTCACACAAAATGATGATCGAGGGGATAACGAGTCCAAAAGAAGAAAGTAAAGTGAGAGGAAGAAAGTAACTTTTGGTTTAGGTAATCCGGCAAAGCCCAGGAGGTGATACATGTGTAGATTCTTTGATGGTGCATATGTGACACGTGGGTGGTGGTTCTATTTTTTAATTAGAGAAATTTTTGTGGGAATTGAAGATGATTTAGAAGTTTGAGAAGGGTGGTGATTCATGACTCGTGGCTTGACTGGGACCGGGCAAAAGTTTGATGATGAAGTTATGGTGATGGGTGGAAGACTCTGACACGCGGCAAAGAATCTTCCAGGTAATCACCCCACAACCATCCAACGCATCTCTACCTACATAATACTCTACGCTAGAACATTCTCCAACTTTTCAAAACTAAAATACATTTTACATACTAACAATATTCTTTTTTATAAAAGTGACAACATTTTGGATTTTTTTATTAAAAAAAGTCGAAAAGGTTCGTTTCTAATAGCATGGTTTTCATTTCAACAGGTGGGTTTCATTTGACTAATGGTAAAGGAAGAACATTAACTCGTGAAGTGAATTGGTGAATTGTGAATGCGAAAAATTCAACTTGCGCGTCTAAAGAGAGGAGAAAACGAGGCTACAAAACCATGTTACTGAGGCGAATCCTAACTAAAAACGTCCCCAGTAGTTGGGTTACATCATATGTCAGATCACATTTTTCGTCCCACTAATTAAGTTAATACGAGACAAAGGATTCCCCACATCAAGAATAGGAAAAGGGTATTATCTTGAATTAGGTGAGCCTCTTTAGTCTTTGCTAAAGTTTCTTCCGTGTCATTTAAGCCTTCATCCTATTTTCATTTCGACTCTCGTCACTGATGTTAACTAATTCAAGAAGCTTGAGCTTTTTTATGTATCACATCATCCTTGTTATGGAGTATGAATTCCTCCTAGGAAAATAGATTGAACGGTTTTAATTGGATTGAGTAAAATAGAGGGAAATCTTTATCTTCCTTATCCTGTACACAAAGAACTAACTGATTTCGAACTATATAGTATAGTTTGTATCTCTGTTTTTTTTCTTGTTTTGCACCACGATTCATGTCATCCATTAGTTTGCACTTCAATCATGCGGCCCCATCATAAACTTTTAGTATTTGAAAACGAAGGGAAAACAAGTAAATAGAAACTCACGGTTAGATTATAAAAAAAAAAAAAAAAAAAAAAAATCCTCGTCCATAGAAAAAGATTATTTATATTAGGCTTACACATCAACATGCAGTCACCCTAGTGTACCTACATAAACATGTGTGCCATCATACCTCTTTAGAACAAATAACCAACTTGCTGCAGCTTAATATGGTTACCATTTATCATGACTTCAGACCAAAAGTTTAGTTCACTCCAAAAAAGGTAGTCTTTGAAGAGAATTTCGCTATTCAGTTAACTAATTAAAAATACTTCTTAATTCTTGGTATATTAACACAAAAAAAGGCTACTTAGTGATATAAATATTCATTGATAATGCGCCACAAACACTAAGCAAAAAGCATTAAAATTATTAATTTCACTTTAACGGGGCATCTAAAGTGGTTTATACAGCCAATAATGTGATCCAAGTTGTTTATTTATTTTCTGCAGGATGCATGGTGGTGGCTGCCATGTAAGAGCACATTATTAGAGTGTGAAAGTGGTGGGTAGATATATGTGCATCTAACTCACCTCCTTCTACTTTTCCTAGTGTAGATTAGCTTCTTTCTTTTTTTATAACTGGCTCATAACCCGAATTTTTCTCCCAAAATGTTCCCCAACTTTACATAACTTATTCACAACCACTCTAAAGTTTAAACTTCATTTTTTCTTTCTTTCCTTGTTTTTTTCTTAGTTGTAATTTTGTACATCACTGAATGCTCATGAAATGTGCACCCTTCGCTGAAAGAGAGTCATAAAACCTTGTCTTTCCGTAGGTTCAGGTGATGGTGGTCCCACTTAATCAAATTGCTTAAGCCATGATGTCACTGATTTACTAACTCGTAGAATAGGATGATGATGATATCATAGCTAAAGTAAAAGAAGGCCTCTTTCATGGCCACACCCCACATTCACACCATATACCAATTATCCAACTGTTATCTCCTTAATTAATAATGGATATCTCCATTTTCATAATAAAACCATATATATATATATATACACACAAGGGTGCTCCACATATGGCTTTATATACTCTCAAAACCCAAGTTATCTACCTTCACTAGTAATAGGATAAAAGGTAAAAGAAAATTAAGAGAGTGAATGATAGATTTACTTGTTTGTTTTTATTTTTAATTAAACAATATTTAGTTGTGTATATAAATCTACTATTTTTTTGTGGCGTTAAGTTATACCATTTAAATATCTCCAGCTCATTAACTTTATTTTTTTAAATTTCTAGTAATAATCAGAATAGAGTTTAATTTTTTAAAATAATCAATTTTTCAAATGTAATTTCCAAATATAGTAAGTTGATTACTGGATTTGTGCACTTCATAGTAACTTTGTTTTACTTGCTAGCTAAACAAACTAATCCGCATTGTCTTGTTTTTAAATGGAGTAAATAATATACGATTTAATTAGAATTGAGTCTAATTTTTTTAATATGGTTTCAGATTAAGTCTTGTAATCTTTATATAAATTATTTATTAATAAATTTAGTGAATACTTCAATATATAATACAATCATTTTCATGAGACTTTTTTTTTAAATATTTTGTGAAAAATTACAAAAGTTATACAAAATGTTCTTAAAAATATTTAAAAAAATGTTTCAAATTTTGCAAGAAAAGTTTAAAAAAAAAAATTCCATTAGTGAAAAATAATTATTATAATAATATAAGTTTACCTTGCATTATATATCATCCTACTAAAAGGATAAATGGACATTTAACCAGTCCAACGTTCATCCAACACCTTTATTTGAACTTACTATAAACAACATCTATTTTTAATCACCCAAACAACATTTTTTAGGTTTCTCTCCCTTTATCTCCTACAATATTTATTATTTTTTTTTCACTAGGTGAAATTTAGCACCATTTATGATGAGTGTAGTGACACGTGTGGGTGTATTTATATATATTTTGGAAAAATGTTATCGTTATACTCGAGGGTGCATGCATCGTGTACGTGGTTCACTTCTGGTGGACCTATACGCCTGTTTAAATATTAGCAATTAATTAAATATTTATTGATTCAAAACTTGGCAGTCACACAATGATCTAATCCATTTAACAGAATCTATTTTTATTTTAACTTAAGAAAAGATGTAACTACGGATTGAACTGTGGTCACCCTCACTGCCACAACTTCTTCATTTGCATTTGATTGGGAGGGTTTAAAGGGAAAGAGCAGAGACAGACCATGACCTTGCCTCACTCCATTATTTGCTATTAGACAACTGATAGTAACCACGTTATTTTCTACTATTGGAACTATTCTATTTCTATCTAAATTTCCTCCATCTGTACTAATAAAACGTAACACAAACAAATAATGTGTCATAATTTGGTGGTATATGAAGCACACATCATCTAAGGAAAAAAAAAAATCGATGGTAGGTAATGTCTGTGAAGATTATTATATTACATCTTCTGTTGTTGTGGTGGTTCGGAAGGAATACACACATCATCTGAACATCTTTCAATTACTGATGCAAACATGTGTGTACATTGCCAAGACACTTTGGCCTTAATATATGATACATTTATGTATCTATCATGGTTGCTTTCTATAGAAATTGTTTGTAGCCTAAAATTAAAACTTTTACTGTAAACGTGGAATCATCTGTCTGTGGCATTTGGATATATATGTTTGTGGAAACTGCCTTCTGGGGCTATGATAGAGTCACTTCTTCATAGTATAATCAATTCTAAATTGGCACAAAGTCATCTCCATTTATTCTTTTTGAAGTGGAAGGAGGAAGTTAGGTCATGTCCTAAAGTCAACTCGTTCATTGAATGGTTTTTTTATTGACATGCAGCATTGATACTTTGCTTGTTCTCATGGTTCTTAGATTCCTATTGTGGCATTTTGGGGTTCAGTTACTGAATCACACTTCAACATGGAGTTAATGAAGTGAGGTCTATTGAAAACTAGTAGTGAACCGTTGGCCAAACTGGACTTGTAGATCACAAACTAGTAATCATAGGCTTCCAAGTTTTTCTAACCAGAGGATATCAGTGTTAAAAAAATTCTCCACGTTCATCTCTTTTCTTTCAAATGGTTTCAGAACAAAATTAATTGGGGGCGTAAAATTCAAGGCAGTTGTTGGGTTAGTGATGAAGAAAAAAAAATCCTAAAAGCAATGATGACAACCCACTCACACATTTCTAGGCTTCAAAAAAATAATCCAAGCACCATTTCATTTCCCCCACTGTATTTTATTTTTGTTACCACAGTGGAAATGTCATATTTGCAAAAAAGTTTCACCTCATCAATCACACCACTTGATCAGGTTCACTGCAATTTTCTTTGTGTTGCAATCTTTCCAATTAAATAGTAATGACACGTATATAGGTCTGCATGTGCCACATTTAAAATTATTATTAATATTATGTATGTTTTTATGAAAAATAATAACAGTAATCAATCAACAAAATATTAATAGTATAAGTATGTTTCCACAAATTAAATAACCCTTCTCCCCTTTCTTCTGTTCTCTCATAATATGTAACCTTCGACATCATTTATTAATTTGGTCAGATTCTAAAAATCTGATTACCCCATTTGATTACACTATTCTCCCCCAGATGGGTTGTTAGTGAATAATTTAATAGCTTTAGCTAAGCAGTAGGAAATGAAATAGCGAAGATTGAGTTAGATTGAGTTATACGAAGGTATGAATGCGTTAGTGTAGCAAGCGTGCAAGGCAGAGACAGACACCATAAATGCGAAATATAGGACCACCTAGACTAGGCTTTTTCCTTGGGCACTAACACCCAACCACTCAAAAACACACGCTTCAATTCTCAAAGGGCCCCTTCATGAAGTCTCCTTCAAATTTTCCAAATTCTATTTATCTCCCTCTCTACCTATCCATAATCTCATCTACATTATTATACACCCAACGTTCTTCTTCACACATTTTGTAGCTAGAGTTAGTATTTAGTACTAGTATTGAAGATTTTTGAACATTGGTTTAACATTGTTAAAGAACTGAATCTGAAGTGATAGGTGACGTGGTGTGGGAAAGAAATGAATGAGGCGTGTTTTGTGTAATGCATATAATTTGGAGTTTGTGTTGGTGGGGCAGACGTATCTATCTTGTGTGTATGAGATGAATGGGCAAACGGTGACTTTGTCTGACACGCGCAGAATGGGTGGGAATTCTCATGCTATATATCACAAATCTGAATCAGCATCTTCCCCACTCCTACATTATCTTTCCTTCCTTCATTTTACACCCCTTTTCCACATTTTTCTTGTGTTCGGTCTACCAGTTCCAACATTATGGACTCAACAAACCATACAAACATAACAACATCTTATTCATTACTTCACCCTTCATACAACCTAAACCAAACATACTACCTCCTACATTTTTATCATTAAAACATCGTTCTAATGATAGTTCAAATTAAGTGCAAATTTTTCTTAATTATAAATTATAAAAATGGTGTACACCAAAGACATTTCTTTTTTCTATTTTATAAATTACTATTATTATTGCTGTGATTATCGGAAACTCAAACAATATGTATATGTACTTTTATGAAATAAATTTCAAGGATAAGCTAGAATAAAATTGTGTTATAAAACTAAGTTGAATGTACATAACCTTCGATCACATCTTTAATGTAAATCATAGCTTTTACGAATCCAAAATTAAATGATAAAATCATGTTATTTGGAAAATAATAAACATATTTAATTCAATTAAAATTAAAGTGAAGCAAGTTTATCATCTTATTCATAACTGTGTTAATTTAAACGTTTAATTATACTTGATTCTAAACAAAGTATATATATTGGGTTTTAACCCACATCTGAAAGCTACACACTTCTAGCCCAATTTTGAAATTCAACCCATGACGAGGAAAAAGCTAAAATAAACGAAGTGGCCCAATTTAAGACCCAATTCCATTGAGAATGATGGAGGTGGCAAAATGTTATTAATAAGAGTCTGCCATGCCCACTTTAACAGTTAACTGTTTTCACACTTTTAGTGCCTGATTATTCTTAATTTAATGTCGACTTTAAACATTTCATCACTTACTTAGTATTCAGAAACTCTATGAATTTTCCTAAGCCTCACACTAAAAAAGAAAGTCATTTAATGATCAAATTTAATCATCGAAATAGAGCGAGATTTATATCTGTTACAAATAAATTTATGACTGCGATAAAATATTTTGTTAATAGTATTAATTTAAGCAGCTATTAAAATAGCTAAAAAACAAGGTAGCTAAATTTTAATTATTAAATTGGTAATTGTAGGAAGTAAAATAGTTTTCTACTTCTAAGTACACCAACTACTCTGGCTGCACCTTGTTTTATACACAGCCGTTTGCTGATTGCAGCTAATGTTTTGTCTCTCTTTGGAAAAAGTAAACTGTGGGTTTACTATTATTTTAACTTTAATACACCTCTTACAAAGTGAGATTTAGGCTAACTCTACAAAACCTACCATTCAATTGACCATATCTGGATATCACTATAAGAGGACCATTTTACATTTTCTTACCCGAAATTTAATTGCATGAACTTATTCTTTTCTGGATATATGGCTGCTACATTTTGTTGTGACTCTCACATCTTTTGTTTGTATGAACTCGATTTTTCTTGTCTATTTTCACAATTGGAATGTCATTGAGCTAGTGTATACTCTTGGGGAATGAAAAATGATTAGCATTATTAGAGGTTATGATGTGATGTTTTTGAAACAATGTAGTGACTTCTTGGTGGCTTTCATACTCTTAAGGATAATTCTTTACCCAAAATGATAAGTATATCCATTATATTATCTACTTGATTTGGTTTATTGCTGTTGTATAGACTTCTTTATTGCAGGCATATATCAAAATTGCCCAGGCTACGATGATCTGTTAGATATATTCATATACAGGTATGTGATTTGGACATATGTTATGTTATACAAATTATTTGTATTCCAAATTTTTTTGTTTCTCCATTTGTGTAAGTTATATGATCTAGTGCATGATGATAATGTTGCCTTTTCATCATATATCTTATACATCAGCCGTTTTTTTCTTGAAGATCATTTAAGACCATCTCAATTCTCAAGCACAAGCACAGTCTCTCATAATTTGCAGCTTTTTTATGATTGAGTTAGCTATTCCTAGATCTAACTAATTATGCACTATATCATTCAAATTAACTTATTCACAGTCAACCAAAACTGCTAGTAAATTTATAGGCCAAAAATAAGTCTTCTGGATCCATCAAATTTTGGCTTTTTTGAATATTGAATGAAGTATGTATTTTATCATGTTTAACAATTAAGGATATTATTAAAGGAAACACGGAATAAATTTAGATAAGAAAAGACATGATATATAGTTATCAGAGTGAATGCTTCATAATCACAAAACTGCTGAAATACTTGTGTAGACATACTTTATTCCAGATGTACCAAAGCACTCATCTTCTCATATGTAATGAGAAGCAACTTATTTTAATTTAAATGACAATAAATGATAACAAAAAAAAATCCATCAAAAGATAGCCCATAAGGGTGGAAGAAACTATTCTCAAATTGTAACCATTTCATGGTATTTTGGCAATAAAAACTTGGGAATAATAGAACAAAAGTTAGAGACACGAAAGCAAACATAAATACCTGGGAATAATAAAACTTTGACAATAAAATATTTCTTACTGTGCTCTAGCAAAAAAGAGATAGGAGCAAAATTAAGATCACAAACAAGTAGAACTAGTTGTGGTAGCTGGTAATAGTATTATTTGGAAGCGAGGAAGCCCATAAAAGGATTCTGAAAAAAATTGCATATGTACCGAGGATTGCTTGGTATAAGACAATTGTACTGATTAAGGTATCCATTTTTTATGCACTTCTCCTTAGGGGTTGGCTTGTCGTATTTGTATTTGCTATCATGTTAAAGTAAATGCTTTGAACTACAAAAGTATCCCAATAATGAATTGAAGTTATTGAAATTCTTGTGTTCAGTAAATTACCCTAGACTCTATTGGCTTTTTTTAATGCTATTGGAGCCCTTTGCTAGTTAATTATTGTTGTATGATATCAGAGAAAAGATTGTGAAAAATAAATAAATAAACAGGGCTTCCTTGATTGATGTTATTTTAACTGAAATAAAAGAACGCTTATCATATAGTTTTTTGACACACTGATTACCTCCAGTCAGATAGAGAAAAGAAGTCCCATTTCTATTTTTTATTTTATTTTCCATCCCTTTGTACATTAGTAAATGTAAGAGCAAAATATTACAACTCTTGGTTCATGATTGCTGGAAGAACTGCGAAAGTTTGTTAGTTGGTGAGATCAGAGAATTTTGAGGACAATTTTGAGACAGTGATTTTGAGAGAGAAGAAAATGATAGATTAGAGGGTAAAGAAAATGAGAAGTGAGATTGTTTGAATTAAGGAAGAGAAAAGAAAAAGGGAAGGAAAATAAAATTTTATTTGCAAACTAAATTAAGATAACTTTTAAGTATTAATAGTGAATATTCTCAAATAAGGACATCTTTTAATAGTTTTGAATTAGATGTTGTTTTTTCTTATTTAGATAAAATATATGTGAATTTTATATTAAAATCACAAGCTGTAAATATATTTTGAATTTGACAATCTTTTATTTCACAAAAGTGAGAAACATCAAATCTTGAGATCCTAACACGTACATGAATATCATCTATAACTTCTAAAAAATATTAATGGATAACAAAATATTAATGGATAACAAAATCATAATGTAATTAACAAACATGTAAGATATATGGATTAAGGTGAGTGTCACATGTTAAACATGAGATTGAGATGGATGTTACTTATTTAACATAGACTGAGGTGATTGTCACTTATTTAACATGCAGATTGAGGAAAAAAAACCACTTATTTAACATGCAGATTGAGGAAAAAAAATCACTTATTTAACATGCAGATTGGGGTGGCTATCACATAATTGGATTTCCAGATTTAAACGAGTCTCACGTGTCAAATATGAAGATTGAGGTGAGTGTCATATGTTAGACATGCATATATTAAGGTGAGTGTCATGTGTTGGACATGCAAATTGAGAGAAGGACTACACGTCAAATGTGTGTTTATGGTGAGCTACGATAAGTATAATATAGTCTTTTACACTTTCGTTACTAAAATCGATTATAAGTAGAAAAACATAGTATCATCGATTATCAAATGAATCTAATCGATTATCAGTGTAAAATGATCATATAATCAATTATTTATGCTTCTTAGTCGATTAAAGATACAAAATATAGACATAGTTGGTTATGAACGCATGTATAACCGATTAAGGCGCTAAATCTGAGTTTTTCTGGCACCTACCACGTTCGACAACGAACAACGTCACGTACAATTCGATATAGTATTTCACAAAATCTTTTACATTTAACGAGATAAAATAGGTTGTCTTAAATTTATTATATGATATTGACAATGAATAATACCTTATTACACTTGTCTTCAATTAAAAATAAAAAAAATTACTAAAATTGAATTTTACAATATCATCTATAAATCAATTAACATGTCTGTAACTACTATTTTAAGGTTTCCATTTTGTTACTATTTGAATTAATTTGTGTATATACCACTATTTTAGATATTTGTGACTCATACTAAAAAATTATACTTATAGACATAACTTTGATTTTGATTATGTGGCTATTTAACTTTTTATTTAAATTTATATAAGTTTAAAGTTGTATTTAACTTTTGTCATGTAAATTAAAGAAAAATAAAATAAAAACTTGGTCAAATTGAAGTAATTGGTGAATAAAGTATAAAATACAAGGTGCTAAACGAAAAAAAAAAGTGATTTATTAGAGTTTGTGCCACTAAGTTTATTTTTTTCTAGGCTTTTGTTGTAGGGTTTTATGGATAAATCTCTGTCGTGATGACACGTAACATATACAACTTATGCAAGTAATTGAACTCTTTTTCCATATTATGATTGTATTTATTATCATTAGTGTTATTTTTAGCTTTCTTCACATACATTCTTATAGAGACAATATACATCAAATAACGATCAATGCATTATGTATAGTGTTCAATCTTACATTAATAATCGCATGATATCACAAGAGATGTTACAAATATATTTGATGGAAAAGAAAAAGTGTTTTATGTAAACAATGTTTTGAAATTGTGATTACCTAAATAGTTGTTAATATATATATATATATAATTATATATAATCTTATACTATTTCATGTGTAGCATAGGATATTGCTTTTAATATCGTGTCCAATGTTTATATAAAAATACAAACTCTTCTTTCAAAATGATGTGGGACATTGAATTAAATTAAGTTAGTTTGAATTTTAAAAGGTGCATTTGGGGCGCCAAAATCCCTTGAAGGTGGCAGTAAAAGTTTTAAATGATTCCATTCCAATGGAATTGGTGCCTCGGTAGTCGAGTATTCAGCTTTCGGTGCTCTCCTCCACAAATCACGCTCACCTCTTAACACCCCATAAAAAACCAACCATCTTTTTTCTGCTAAAATAAGTGCAAGACACAGATTCATACATGCATTATGTTTTTCTAAACGCACCCTCTAATAATTGATTTAAACAAGTGATCCAATTTCATCACCACTAACAGTTCCTTCAATAAGAAATTTTACCAATAGCTTCAACAAAAACACACTCATGAACCTTCTCAAGTATACCCCTGTTTGTATTTGCGGAAGAGGTCTTCAGTTTTGGCATTCCTAAAGGCACAACACCCTACCAAATAAACCACAATCAGAACAATGACTGTGATGATTAATATCACATTGGCCCTTTTCCACTCCTTCCTAAGATTAGCCAATAAACCACCCTTGCACGAGTCACAGTTGTAGCAAAGCTGTGTTTGATCGTTGCTCCATTGCAGGCAATCCATATCTGCTGCTAGGTTGAACGCTCTAATCCAATACGTTGGGTTCACAAACGTATACCCACATTGCGTCGGTGGCCTGCAGCACCCTGACTGCAAATCACCCACCAACAAAAATTAGTTTTTTTAACAATGGTTCAAACCAAAGCCATGTTTTTTAACATACCAGAAGAAACTATGGTTAGTTTGGTTGTGAAACAACAAAAGCATTTAACTTTCACTTAATTTTGATCACCCAAAACGTTTATTTACCTGCATGGGAGTTAGATGTGCGTTGAAGAAGTCCTCGGCCATTCGGTAACTCTGGTTGAGCTCAGCACACACGTTGGTTTGGCTAATGCAGCTTCTGATGCGATCCCACTTGAAGGAGCTTCTGACCCTTCGACGAAGGAACCCAGAAAAGTCGTTCATGTGATACTGCAAGTAAGCCCGGTCAGCTTCAATGTTGCCATGCCCTCGAAGCGTGACCATGTAAACAAACCCCACCAGACACACTAGCAGTATCACCAGCACGAGCATGGCCACGAGGTACACTACGAGGAGCCAAGTGATTCTGAAAAAGGCTCCGATGCAACCTGCGAGAGCCACCACCAAGATGAGAACTCCCAGGATGATGACGGGCCACTGCAGAAACTGTACGCAGGAATCTGCTTGCCCGTTTGATAGCCAGATTCCGGCACCGATGATTGGGATTGAGAGGATCACGGCCACGAAGTTTATGCATACAATCACATTGTTGCTCGCTGCCATCTTGGTAGGAGAAATGTTTATGGGTTTTGGTTGTTTCTTAGAAAGACTAGGAGATGGTGAAAAAGGAACTGGAGTGAGTGAACCAGGGTTGGAGAAACAACCTTGGATACATCATCTTATTTTATTATTTTCTTTCCCTATTGTATAAACTCATTATACAAATGCAAATTCTAAAAAGATTAAATAAATCTCTTCAAAGATGATAAGATCAATTTGATAAATGAAAAACTGAGAGAAAAGAGTAAATGGATATAATAAGTTGGTATGTCCAAAAAAAATTAAGAATGTATTTTGTACATATTTTTATCAGATAGGGTATTACATAATGGGGAAACCCTGAGGGGGGCATAACTTTTTGAAAAGTGATGCCTTGTATACAGTACAGATGGAGACAAAAAAGGGTAAAAAAGGAGGGAAAGAAAGTGGTTGCCAGTAATCTGCAATCTATGGTAGAGTGTAGGTCATTGACAGCCTCGACAAAAGAATCTGTTTATCATGACTTCTCATGACTTTCTCTGCATCCATGTTGACTTTTCACATGTATCATAAAACTTCCACTTCCATGTTCACATTCTTCTTATTTTTAACGAGTTCTGCTGGGTTTTACAAATGGGATGATACATCTTTTCAGGGGATTAATGAAATGCCTTTTTTGACACATTGTTGCTAATTTACCATCTTGGTCGCAGGAGAAATGTTTATAGTTTTGCTTGTCTTTTAGAAAACTGGTTGATGAAAAAGGAAATGGAGTAAGAGAATCCATAAAAAGGGGTGAATGTTGGATACTAAGTTTATTCTGTCTCCACTAAAATTTATTTATTTATCTCCTTGGATACTTCAGAGCAGCTACAGTGACTCATAATGATACAAATTATCAATAATTAATTAGTTATTTATCTGTAAGGACATGTTTTTTTTTTTTTTAACTAAAGTAGTCTGCATGCCATACATGCACTTATACTTTAACGTAACTAAAAAATATACAACATATCTATAATGATATATTTTTATTATTTTACTGTTAACATTATGATATGATTTAAGCTAAATAATGATATTTTGATATAGTTTTTTTCTCTTTCAAACATTTCTTAAGTTTTGTATAATATATTCAATCTTTTCACTTATTGGATTGGTTAGTTAATAATTCAATTGCATAAACCACTATCACGTAGAATATAATTATATGTAGCCTTAAATATATTTTTTTCTTTTCCGTATTTTGGTCTTCCATTTAAAACAGACATGTTTGCTCTGCTTATTTTAAAAAATCTACAATTTTTTGTCAAATTCTCAAATTTGCATGCTTTATTTATTTTTTATTTCGATTCAGTTGAACCATATACCTAACGTGTTCATTTAAGATGTTATAAAAACATATTAATTAGTTAAAATGTAAGAAAATAAATAAATAATCAAAATTAATTAAAACAAAATTGTATATATCCTAAAACAATAATCATATGTTTTATTTTAAAATGGAGAATAAAATTGTATACTGAATTATGGGATCAAAATTCTATCTGGTACACACACGTGTGTGTATATATATATATATTGTTTGAATTTTTGGGTTTAAATTGTTGAAATTTTCTTTCTTTTATTTTTCCTCTAAATCAAGGTTGTTTATGGTATATTATATTTGCTTGAGAATGCTGTGCCTATAAAATATTCTAATTTTATTAGTATTTCGATTAACTTTACATATTTGTACATAAATATTAAATATTTGTATCTTATAATTACATTTCACACAATCTAAGTTTATCATAGAATAAATATTAATTTTAATTTATATTTTCAATCAGTTCTTTGAGATTTTCAGAATACAGGGAATTGAAGTCTGGATTATTTAGAACGAAATTAAATAATGGTGTTGAATAATTTAAAAGAGTTTTCAAAAGACCGTTATCATATAAGTGTATTAAAATTAAAGTTGTAAAAGAATAATTTTACCTAATTGAATTAGTGGGATTGGAATTTTAAATGTTACTACCTATTTTTGGAGTATCAAATTCAACTGAACAATAATACCCTGAAAATATAATTTAAACGTACAAACACGTAAAAACTTCATTTAATCCATACATAATCCATTTGTATTATTGTATTATTAATAGAGTAAAAATAGTCTGAAAACCCTGGATTCTTAACAATCTTTTTGTATTATTAATAGAGTAAAAATAGTTTGAAAACCCTCAATACTTAACAATCTTATGTCAATCTTGACGTGATACTAATTAATGACATAACTTAGAGAGCAAAAATAGTATTTTGTGATTAATTAAAAGATTTGAATGAATTTTCAAATATTAAACAAAGACATGTTTCAGATTTATAAATTAACCCAAAAATCAATTAACTCATCAAAATTTTAATGTAAATGACAACCCATAACATAATATACAAAAGGGATAAGGATTCTTACAGAAAGAAACCCACCTGACTAAGAAATCTCAAAATGACATTTTTCCTATTGCAAAAACAGAGTCACAGCGCTGCTGTTACTTATGAGAGATGAAGTTAGAACACAATTAGTACGTAAGAGATGAAGTTAGAACACAATTAGTATGTAAGAGATCAAGCTGTTACTTATGAGAGATGAAATTAGAACACAATTAGTATGTAAGAGATCAAGGTACAAATATAAATGAAATCAATTTTCCAATTTTAAATTCAATTAAATGTCAAATCATTCTATGTAATGTTAAAATATAGTCACTATTATGTCTTTTATTTTTTTCACCTCACGCATCTTAGTATAATAATACGGTGTCAACATATCTAATAAGACATGTTTAATTGTTTGTTTTGGTTGAGAAAGTATTATTTTCCATTAAAGCAACCTTGTGCTTCCATGCCAACGGAACTGGTGCCTCGCTTCGTGAGTCTATAAATCATCTTTCGATGTGTCCACAAATCACGCTGTGCTTTTCAACCTTCAACACTCCCGTAAAAAAAAAAACATTTTTTCTTAAAAAAAGTGAAAAAGACAAATTTCATATTTTTTACTAGATCAAAGAGACTTTGGATTTTTCGTGCTAGCACATGGTAGAGTAACCTAGCGCGTGTTGGTGAAAGATGATTATGCACTGCTTATTAGTATCGCATGGATAAGAATAAAATTGTGAATCCTTGAGTGTACATCCCCTTTACCTACCCAATCTGTCCAAAGATGAGTTTTTTAAGCTTCTCACCATTGAGGTGACTCTACTGGATTACTTTGCCAGGGGTTTTATGCAAATTGTTGGACAATTACACGAATCAAAATATTTGAAAGTTGATGTTTGAAATTTATTTCTTATTTAAGCCAATACTTAGCTAAAAAGATTATTTGTTCTGCATCTACCCTCTCATTATTAAAAATAACTATTCCTATGATTTTATATGCTCCAATTACTCGTATAAAGATACATATTATCATTCATTCTCGACAATTTTGCATGGTTATAAATAGCAGTGGTTGTCCCTGCCTACTTGTTACACATTTCTACACAAAATCTGCAAGACTACAATTTTGACGAATTCCTTCTTAATCCGCACACAGGAAAAAAAAAAAAAAAAAACATTGTCTATCGTTATTTTCCAATCTGTCAAGTTTTCTTCTATTACTACACAGTTTAATATTATCTTCTATGCAAAATGTTGTGATAAGAACAATGCCTGAACTTTTCAGAAAAAAATTAAACATGTGAGAATCTTCTTCCTTACAAATATATAGCAACACTTTTTGTATGCAAATTTTAGAGTACGTCCTCTCCAACACTTTTCATATCTTTTTTTGTACTGCATGCACCTATTTAACATACTTTTGTATGCAATCTAAATCCCTTTCTTAACTTCTTTCATATTTGCGTTTGAATTAGTCTAAAATATGTTTATCTTAATATAGCCTCAAGTTTAAACAAAGTCACTCAAATTTCATCACCACCAAGTGTTGAGTGCAAAACTTAAGTTATAATTCAAAAATAGAGAAATTTTTATTTTATTATCAAATAATATCAAGGAATAAATATTGAAAAATTAAAATTTTATTTATTTATTATTATATAAAGTAAAACATATATATTTTTTATTTTCTTTATGATGAAATAGTTATTTATTAATACTAAAAATTGGAGAGTCATGCACTATCAGATTATCTAACACTTGTACATCACCCAAAAAAAGTTTAAAATATTTATAATTATTTCTCCTAGAATAAAAAAATGTTTAATAAATACTAGTTGAAAATAAATAATATTGAAAAAAAAGACAAATCAATATATATAATAATTAAAAAAATCAGTCATAATTAATACCAAACAAAAAGTAATAGGAAAATATTACTCTATCTATTAAGGAATGATTATATTTAATATAATTTTAAAATTACTTATTATTAAATTAATAAATTTAAAATAACAAAATAAAGTCAATAAATTTGCATCATATTTTTTTTTTTGTATGACATAATAGAAGTATTGAAACCTTTTTATATTTTCTGTGTAAATTATCGTTTCTATTTTATGAAACATATTTAAAGCATGGCAACAGAGTTAGATAATAAAAATTTTGATAACATAATAATATTTAATGATTCTTATTTTTTTAAATGCTTGATTTTATGTTTATTTCTATTTTTGCAGACATTTCTTAATTTTCTATTAGGAAGTGATGATTTGGTGAGAAACATGATTACCGTGACTAAGAGTTCTAAGTAATGGAAATATATAAAAAAAAATGAACACGATCATTTTTAATTTTCGAAATTTATTTTTTTCTAAAAACATTTTAAATCTCCAATCAAATATATTTTTGGCTTTATTTTATGTTTTTCAAGTAAAAACAAGAAAAATAAAAACAAAACCTTATATAGAATTCAAGTCAAAATAAGATTCGGATTTAACAATTTTTTATTATTAAATTAAAAATAATCAAACAAGTGCATCATAAATAATTAGTTCTTATAATGTTGTGAAGAATTTCATAATTAGATATACAAAGAGAGAAAATTTTATTAGAAAATACAAAACTCATGGATAATTTTCTACTTCTAAAAAAAAATTACTCTTCGGAAATATCTCGTTGTAAAAGCTAAAAAAAAAAAAAAACTGAATCGTGTGGAGACTATTGGAACATTAGATAGATATTTTTGTTCCAAACATAATTACAAGAAAAGGAAAAAAAAAAAAATCAGAAAGGCTGCTCCTTTATCTCTTTATCCACACTGCACTGTGCTGCTGTGTTTATACCAGAAATTCGAAAATGGCTACTTTAGAATCTGCCCTCACACTGTTCGCACCTCAACGATTTTCGGATAACTATCGTTCGTCTGCAAAACCACCTCACTCCATTAAGCTCCATGATTCCACTTCCCTTTTCTTCTCTTCCAAGGCCTCTTTCAAAACTGCAAGACTCTGCTTCCAGCTATGCTCTGCTCTGCAAGAGGTACCCACAACAGAGAAAACACCTGACCCAACCCAACCAACTGACAACGTCACCAAGCTCTACGTCGCTAACTTGTCTTGGTCTCTGTCGCCGGCCGAAGTCAAGGACATCTTTACCCAATGTGGAACCGTAACCGACGTCGAGGTTGTCTTACAACTCTCCCTCTCGCACTTGCTTTTCCGTTATGATTTTATAATGTGAAAATGGGAACTGTATTTGGTGTTTTACTTTTGAATTTATATACGGTTTCAATTTCCTTTGGATTATGTATTGGAATATTCTGTATTAGTAGAGTAATGTTGGCTGGTTTTTATGTATCATTTTGTAATTTGGAGAACTGGGTTTTTTTTATTGTAGTAGATAATAAGGAACAGAAGAGGGAGGCACATGGGATTTGCCTTCGTTACTATGGATTCTGGGGAAGAGGCTCAGGCTGCTGTTGATAAATTTGACACATATGTAAGTTGCTGCGATTCTGTTCATTTCACACAATACATATTGATACGGGGTTTCTATAAATTGGTTGTTCGTTGCAGTTTCTTCCACTATCTTGATATTTGACTGTTTTCGGGTGTATTGCTAAGATAATTATCCTCTCGAATGGTGGCTCCAAAATTATGAATTTTCTTAATGTAAACAACAATCTGCAATGAATGAAAGAATTCTAAAGTAAAGTAAACTAGGAATCGAATCATTCCCATAACATAGAGTCTATAAATTACCATAAAATGTAGATGAGATGCTTAACTACTCGCTCTTTTTACACCAGCAGTTCCCAGTTCCTCTTATTTTCAATCCTGTTAAGCCACCTCCACCTCTTATTTTCCACATTACAAGATACTGTGAAGTTCAGTTATTTGAGGTCTAATTGAATGTGACATGCAAAAGACTATCTTAATGTTGTTGGAAATTGGGACTCTACATATTATTGCTAAAGGCCAATGATTAGTGTTTGAACTACCATCTTTTTCAATAACTTTCCGCGTGCCATTACGAAAGTGTGATGTGATTAAATGCTTTTTATGACCATATAGTTTATTGAACAAAATTTGGCGTCTTTACCTAAAGGATTTTGCAGTGTGGCACATAGTAGGATCTCCTTATAATTCTATGTATTTTACCTCTGGCAAAGTACTTCCAACATCCTAAGAAGGTAAATTTTGGGGGTCATGCTTAGACATATTTTAACTACATGAAAAACGAATTTAAAACTGCTGTGAATATTTCATTCAACTTCATTATGGTGACAATTTTGTTGACTTAAATTAGTGTGATTCAGGAGTTATCAGGACGGATAATAAGGGTAGAGTTTGCAAAGACATTCAAGAAACCTCCTCCTTCTCCTCCTCCTCCAGGTCTATATCTTAGAGAGACACGTCATGTACTTTATGTATCCAACCTTGCATGGAAAGCAAGATCTACCCATCTCAGGCAAGTCTTCACCGAAAATTTCAAAACACCAGTTTCAGCCAGGGTTGTCTTTGACAGCCCTTCTAAACGATCAGCTGGTTACGGATTTGTTTCCTTTCTTACTAAGGAGGATGCAGAGGCTGCCATTTCTGCTGTGGATGGGAAGGTAATTATTGTCTTACCGTTGGTTACTTGCTCTGCTATTTAATGTATGAGAAATTATTTGTGTTCATCTTTCATCAAGATCTATGGCTTTGATTATCTATGCTTGTAGAAAATAATTTCTATCAAAATAATGTTGCATAGCATTTTAGGTGTGCATGTTTTATGTTTAAGTTTAAGAAAACTATCTTATTGGTTCTTGGATACAAATCCCCAAACTGCATAAAGGGGACTCAAAACTATTGTTTGTATTTGGATGTCTAGCGTATAGTTATATTTTGGCTACTTAAAAGATTGAATGACTGGATGTATGGTTGCACTTGGAGGAATGTTGGCTGAAAATTAATAAAAACTGAATTGTATCTTATTGACATAAGATACTGCCTGCAAACTTTCTTTACCTTCCGTACCGTACTGGACTTTAGGGTTAGTTGGCTAAACGTGTGGAGGACACCTTGTGAGTAAAACTCATCACCTTTTGGGTGATGTGTGAGTGGTCACCTTTTTGGTGATAAAGTCGTATGCATCACTCTTTGGGTGATGTGACAAAGGTCGCCTTTTTGGAGATGATTGTGTATGCATCACCCCTCGGGTGATGTCAGGAATCGTCTTTTAGGTGATGACAGTGTCTCGAAGTATGATATCTTGAAGTATGATAGCAGGGTTTGCGGATGTAACAAACTGAGAGACTGAAAGTTCAGGATTTAGAACAACAACTATAACCGGGAATAATGGAATCTGTTTCTAGGGATGTCTCGTATCTTTCTGACTAGTTGGGGGGAATGATTTCCGCATACCAATGATCGGTGAAGGCAGACGCTTAATCAGAAAAACAACATGGCAAACAACGTAGGACCAAAAAACTTTAGGTAATTTGGATAGGAACATAATATACCTAGTAACATTCAAAATGTGTTGATGTTTTTTTCAGTCAGAGTTTTGTTGTAGAGTTTCAATGCAGCTAGTATGATGCAGAATACCAAGATTGTCATAAAAATCTTTATAATTAAACTCACGACTATTATCAGTTCTGATAATTTTGATGTTTCTGATTGGAAATAATGTTTCTGGTTTCTCTTTTGTTTTTCATCAAATGTATCCATGTGTGTCTTGTAAAATTATCAACGACACTAATAAACTATCTATGTCCATGCATGGATGTAATGTTTAACGGACTCCATTCATATATCAATATGTTTAAGTTTAAATATATCAGAAGATGAAGTTTTACTCAAAGGAAACGCTAATCTATGTTGTTTAGCAAGGTAGCAAGAATCACAAACTCTTGTATCATCATAGTAAATTTTATTAGAAAAATCTTTACAAATATGTTCTAGAACCTTTTTTGAAGGATGGCCAAATCTGTAGTGCCATATTTTTGTGTTCTCAGAATTGCAGTTAACACTATTATTTACCCAAATATATTTGTTTCATATTAGACTGTCAACAATTTCATATAGACCGTCCAGGTGATCAGCTTGTCCAATCATCTTCAAGGTAGTCATATCCTGTATCTGACAAGTACTTTGTGAGAATAAGAATTGATAATTCAAAGTATTTATAACTTTTTTCAACAAAGATAATATTTAAGGTAAATTCTAGTATGAAGAGAACGTCAGAAAGAATAAGTTGTTCCGTAAATTGTACAGCCCCTACATAGTTGGCAACAACATGGGTATTGTTTGGAAGTTTCACAAAACAGGTTTGATCTTATGAAGGCTAACAAAAACATTTTTCATGTGTAACATGATTTGTGACACCTGTATCAAGAATCCAAAAATCAAAATTCTTACCTTTCTCATTTTGGGGAACAGAAGAATCACATGCAGTATTAATCTGATTCATTTTATTTTTGGATATTTTGAGAACTCTTTGGAGTTGTATTTGCTCATTAGTAAAGGGAATTGGAACATTATTCTGATTGTTCTTATCTTGGTTGTATTGGAGATCATTTTCTTCCGTAACGCTCTGATTATTAACATATGCTTCAAGATTATTAATAGCATACTTATTCCTTTGTTTCATCCAAGATAGATAGCCATGTTTGGAGTAACATTCTTCAACTGTATTTAGTTTGTGATAATATGTGCATTGCTTCCTGTGATTTCTAGCTCTACCTTGCCCTGTGATTTCCATCCATAACCGAAATTGTTGTTATCACAATTAGGCCGTCTATCAGACGGTCTTCATTGATTCTCACTTGTGCTGTTAACAAGAACCTTAGTATCAGAATAGTTCTTTCCTCTTCTTTCTTGTTGAAGAACAAGAGAAAACACTTGGTTTATATTAGGTAGAGGTTCTATAAGAAGAATGAGTTTTGAAATTTCCAAATAATTCACCAAGGCTCTTTAAGAAACACATCACATGTTCTGACTCTATATTCTGTGATGATCTTAACAAGATTACAACTGCATTTTGTCACACGTACAAATAGGAATGGGTCTCAGGAACTCAAGTTATTCCCAGAAAATCTTTAAATCAGTGTAATAATACACAATGTAAATCATACTTCGACCAATCTGTGGGGATAAAGTGCGTGTAATCCAAGATATTACCATCATATTGCAACATTCCCAAGCATAAAAATGTGAGCAGGTTGAGCAATATCTCTATTGATGAACTTCACCTTATTCTTAGATAACAATGTGTGTTTCATTCCTCTACACCAAGAGTAATATTTTGCCCCATTCAATTGTCGTGTAACAGTCATTAATGTTCATGGAAAGACAGAACAACAAAGAAAAACAAGATTATAAGAAATAAAGAAAGGAAGTTATGAGAGGCATAGGAGAGAAGAGCGGGATTAACCCGCTTTGATACTATATTGAGACATAAAAGACGTAAAAGGAAGAAGACGAAGGCAAGGAAAGGAAAGATGATCCATAGCAGAGCGCAAAATTATTATTCTGCATGAATGATTACAAGCAAAGAGGGAATAAAAAGACTAAGAAAGAAGGATTGGACAAAGGAAGAAAAGCATGCCCAAACCCAACAAGACAAACCAACCAGCTAGACCGTTTACTATAACCTATAACATACTAGATAATCCAACCTGCTAAACCGTCTAATCTAACATACCAAACGGTCCATCTTACACGACCGTCTAATAAGAACTTTAAATCTACTAGCATATTATGTGCCAATATTTTACAAGGAGCATAGAGCATTATGATACTTCTCAAATGTTGGATTTGGGTTATGATTCCCCATGACACTTTTGTTTTAATCCAGGCAATATGAAGTATGAAAGCACCGATGAAAAAAAAAAAGGTGCCATGCTAGAGTGTGATGGTGTCACTGGTTTTAAACTTGCATGTAGAATTGCTAATTAGTACAAACATTGAAGTGGAAATAAGATGACTGAGTGAGACAAGATATAACAACTCGTTTTGGAAGTTGTAATAATAAACTGGGTATCTTAAACAAAATAAACAAAAAGCATACGAATGTGTGGACTAGTAAGTAATTAAGTTAGAATCCCTGCTGTTTATAAGGTCTAGAGAATAAATAAAAGGTGTGAATTTGAAGGAGCATCTGGGTGTTTTTACTGAGTGAGATCACTAATTTGTTTGTTACTTTATTTAGCTTTCTACATAATTTCATCTTTGGTCCCTTACATCCAAGTTATGTCCATAGTACTATCATGGCCGAGTTTCTAAGGTCATTAACTTCAACTGTATGTATTAAACGGGCAAAATTACTGCATTTTCGAATGATTCCTGCTGCCGGAAAGTAATTTACTCTTTGCCTGTCCTTCTGCAGGAGTTGATGGGAAGACCGCTTCGCCTAAAATTCAGTGAAAAGAAAGACAACGATGCTGGAAGTGAAGGTGAGGAAGGTGAGGAAGACCAAATTAAAGATGCTGGAAGTGAAGATGAAGACCAAGGTTCTGTTGCTCAACCAGAAGAGTCATAAATTTTGGATATTTATTTACCTGTCTTTGTTCGCAGTATGAGATTCTACTAGCTTAAATTAACACCTGATGTGTAAAAGAACTATGATGGATGCATTTTTGCATTCACAATATTTTTCACTAAGGTCGAGTTTATTATTCCTCTAAAATTTGGGTGAAAACTTAAGAAACTCTTCAATTATAAATCCCGGCTCCGAATTTTTACACTCCCATTTTTAAGGGTAATTTAAGGGGTGATAAAACTTGTCAATTAAAACCTCTGCAAACCATGTATCATGAGACTAAGTAATAGAGGGTCTTATTTGGTATTAGCTAGCAAAACCTTTGGTAAACATATATGTATATATATGGACTAAAACTTATAAATTTCTTGCATAGGAACTAAAGTATAAGGATCAAGTGAATAGTTTAAATAAACAATTTTTTGTCCTTGCCTTGTCAAGCTTTTGCAATGTAGAGCATTTGTTTTTGGGTACATAGTGAAAATATCATTTGGTCGCTCATGAAATGCCCAATAGAATTCCAACAAATATTTGTTGATCTGGTAAAAGTTGCACAAATTTCAAACTATTCCTTAAAAAAATGTTATGATATGCTATTCCCTGAAAAGCGAAACTGAAGGTGGAAAGTTGATTCTTTGTGGACGCCAACAGTAACCAAGTGCATATAATTTAACTATTATTATGTTCTATTCTGTGTCTCGCATGTTTATGTAATTATTGCGCAATCTGCTTTTGACCCAAGTTAAATGATCCTACACTTCTTTGTATTATTTCGTTTTTCCAACCCTTTACAAAATCACACTCTATTTATTCTTACATGATAGTTGATTAAAGTTTTTTTCGCTCAAATGAAAAAAAGTATTTACTTTTTTTATTTTTAACATAATTTTAAATAAGTTGTTTATTATATCTTTTTTTTAATTTATCTTACTAAATAATGGTCAATGCATAATAAAAATATAATGACAAAAACGTTATGTTATTTTAAATTTTAAAAATAGCAATAAAGATTTTCTTTAAAAGAACGACATACAGATAGACTATCAAAACTTCAACAAGCAAATTCATATGTAATTTAAAAATCTTGCACGTTATTACCTTAACAGGCTTAGTTTTCTTTTCAGTACCAAAAATCAAAATGGTCCAAAGAAATGAAAAGGGAAAAGATACTCAAGTGACGTCAGAAAGAGGAAAAAAAAAGCAACTTCAAGGTTTAAAAATGATGATCCTCTTTAGTTTTGATGTGGTCAAAAGACTCAAAAGTGATTGGATCAGGGGTGTCTCGGTTTTTGGGCATATCATTATGTCTCCACATAAATTGAAAAATAGCCAGAGTCTTGGGCATTATGAAATTAACGGCACATCATTCGAGTGAATAATCTCACCAATTTCTCTCAGGTTAGAAAAAGAAAAGAAGAAATTTTTAGTAAAAATCTTGATGACATCATAAACATTTCCTCTAATGCAGTTTTAGGATGCAGACACGAAACTGGCTGATAATTTAGCAAACCATGCTTTTACTTAGAGAACAAAAATTGTTAGTTATTGATATTCCTTCAATTAATTCTCTTAGCTAAGACAAACGTATTAAAGATGTCAAACAAGTATAATTACATTAATTTTTGTTATCTTAATAAATATTCTCCCACTTATAGCAGAATATATACTCATTTATCAAAAAAAGTGACATCTTTCTTCTGTGTGTTACCAATTGAAGGATAATATTTGATAATGAATCGTTGAAAATTGAAGTGCAGTACAAGGGAAGAGAAATAAAATAAGCTCACATTTTCTATTCTAGACCCACAAATTCAATAATCCTACTTCTGTAATGTGCAAACTCAGGGTATCATTTAATTTGGAGCTTTGTAGATAGGCACAGATCTAACAAAATTGCGTGGCTTCATAAAGAAGAAAACCCGTACTTTCAGCAAGTGAAGTTGAGAAGAGAAGAGGAGATAATGGCCCAAGGTTTGAGCAAATGGTTGGTTGGGTGTTGGGTGAAAAGTGACAACTATAGACTTGACTGTAACCTGCTTTTAAGTGCATACTCTATCTTTCTACTGCACCTTTATTCCCTCAAGAATATATTCTCGTAATCAAGTTGACAAACAATTTCTTTAGGTTATCATGTGAATAAAGATTATGGTTGTCGTGTAACTCGGGATTTCATTTTTTATTACCTATAATTTCGAGAATATTATAGTTAGCATTATGGAGTTAAGTTTAGTCATTCCTTTGGTTTTGTAATGTTTTTCGAATCTACTATATTGTTAAATATCTGTTTTTGATTCGTATGAATATCATAGTTTTGTTCTAAAGAAATACATCTCCTTGTCACATTTGGCCATGAATTGTGGAAGAGAGATATTTACTGTTGGATCATGGAGAGAATATATGCAAAGTATAAAATTGTTGAAGTTCACGAGGGAGACAATTAAGCACAATATTCAACTGATAAGATAAGAAATCTTAAGTGTTCCCAACACATAATTCACTGCTATGATTTAAGACTTCTTTTGGCAAAGCCCGAGAATTTTGCAATCTGTTAGCACTCAAGCATTCTAAATGGCTCAAACTCACACAAGTTATTAGGATAGTTGTTTTCAATAGTAATAAATAACTTTGCAAATATATAACACCATAGTGGTAGACTGGTTTAGTTGACACATTGAAAGCGAAAACATGGATTTTCATACTTATCCACTTCTTTATATTAGATACAGCTAATTCCCGGCTACATTGGCTCCACACATAGGTTGGCACATTAATGAGGTTCTTGAGCTTACAAGGACTAAATCGTCCTGCTACTAGAACAGTGAACAGGTTAAAATAATTCAAAAGTGAAAAGCATTGAATTTTTATACATTCTCAACCAACATCACCAATTCACCACCATCTTAGTCTACAAATCATTGTATCCAAGAAAAAGAAACTAGAAGGCAGAGAAAGCTACGGAGAATGGACAAAAAAGAAAAAGAAGGTGAAGGAAAAAAGTTAAAGTATCAGCACCCAATTTTCCTTGTCTTTGCCCTTCTTTCCATCTAAGCGCTTTGGCCCCTTTTCCACGTTATCTTTCCCCTTTGATAAATTCTAGCAACTATCTTTTTCTTCTTGCCCGGATAAATCTACAAGACCATTACCCTTTCTTGCTTGTATCTTACTAATCATTGTTTATAAGATAGACATTCTGACAATCTCATGAACACATCTATAAGTCTGCTCGCTGTAGATACTGCAGTTATGGTTTTGTAACTTCTCTACTTGTTTCTAAGCTTGCTTCAAGGTTCAATTGTTTTCTTGTCAGTGGTAATATTCTATCATTCATAGCCAAATTTTATCCTTCAACAATACTTACTATATAAGGAGAGAATAGAAACCATGTTAGTACATATAAAATACTGCTCCTAAGTCCCTACTTCTAAGGTTATCTTCTCTGAACCATGGCTTCACTTGGCAACCCGAAAAGTTGGGTTCCATACATGAACAACAAAGACTGTTCTCAAGGTTTTTGTAGCTTGTATTGTCCACAGTGGTGTTATGTAATATACCCTCCTCCTCCGCCCTTTGAATTTCCCGCTGATGATTCAAGTCCAAATTTTTCCCCTCTTGTAATTGCAGTCATTGGGGTCTTGGCCAGTGCTTTTCTTCTTGTTACTTACTATACCTTAATATCCAAGTACTGTGGCAGCAGAGAATCTTCACAAAGCGAAGACCACGAAGAAAACGTTGAATTGGAAGAGGATCACAACCCTTCGCTCCACGAGCCTTGGCATGCTCCAACCATTGGGTTAGATGAGGCTCTGATTAAGTCCATCACAGTCTGCAAGTACAAGAAAGGTGATGGGTTGGTTGAGGTGACAGATTGCCCCGTTTGTCTCAGCGAGTTTGAAGATAATGAAAGTGTTAGACTCTTGCCTAAATGCAGCCATGCTTTTCACCTCCCTTGCATTGACACGTGGCTCAAATCTCACTCCAGTTGCCCTCTGTGTCGTGCCAGCGTATTCACCTTCAATGCTGCAGCAGCACTTCATGTGGCTGCACCAGTCATAGAATTGCGCAGTGAAACCTCAGAAAACCATCATGCAGATGAAAATGTTGCTGTTACTGCAAGGGACAGTGGTTTGGATGCTGTGGAAGGAGAAGTCCCACATGGTGGAGCAGTTCCAAAGACTGCATTGCGTGCTTTGAGTGATCTAGGAAATTTGAGGGGAAGGCATAGTGTGATCGAGATTAGAGACGAGGAGTATGATTCCATTAGAAGGACAGTTTCTATGGATCATTCATTTCAAAGGGGTAGTGGTCTTTCAGTGGCTGATGTTCTCGTTTTGAATCAAGAGCATGAAGGGTGTTCCAATGGGGCTGGTCCTTCGAAGGGATCAAGAGGTGAAAGTAGCAAGTCTAGCTATAGAAGAAGGGTTTTGCATTGTGTTTTGAGTCCAATTACAATGAAGAGATCATTTTCTAGTGGAAGATTCTCCCTTGGCAGAAATGGCACAGGAAGGCAATGGGTTCTGCCTGTCTGAGCAATACCTTAATCTCTTTTCCTTCGCCTTATTCTTTTATCCTCTTTCTTATGGTCATCAAGATCAAGAGGTTTAACTAAATTTTTGAGTGAAGAGCTTATAATGTTAAATATAATTGAATCTTTATGTGGTGTATTGATCAGTGTGACAACAATTTTTTCTTTCATGTATATCTTTTTGAAATTGTGTTTTAATCAGTGAGTTAGCATTTCAGTAAAGATTAACTGCCATGTTTCCCTTGTTTAATTAACTAGAAGGTTTTCTGAGAACCTCAAACTCTGCATCAAATTATCATTCTGTCATGGATTCTGCACACTTTCTATCTAATAATACTTTCATGTAATTATTCCACTAAAATGAAATTTTAATAATTAAACATGCCATGTATAAAGGATGATACTAATTGTGCATTCAATTGTCTAAAGTGCCTGTATACAGTTTTAAACCTTTGTGTACTTAACCAACTAATTACACAGTAAACGCTCTTATATTTAATCAAAGGTTTGAGTTTGAGTGGTTAATATGCATAATATAAAGATGAATGGTTTGGACACAGATTTTGATTATGGATAGAAAAAAGTGATGTTGAGATTATGACATTAACGTGAAAATTGATGTGTGCTTTATGATTGTGCAAACAATATTTATCGTTTTCATATCCGCTTCTGTTACCCTATTACTAGACCATAACTCTGCGTGTGACACTGAATTTAGAAGTACACTGACTGATAAGGTGTCAAATCAGTAGTGACAGAATTGCTATCAAGTACCTTAACCCTCTCCATTATTAGCGCTCTTCAAAAATAATTGTGTCCACCGTTCATACCAAATCAAAATCACTTTCCACTCTTCACCTGCTAAATCACCCTTTATAATTTGTCATGCACTGTAACCTTCAAATTCACAGTCCCAAGCTGTTACTGCCTCTGTTTGATGATATTAGACTCATGCAACTCTGCAAAAATAGCAGTTAGTGAAATATACCAGCTAACAAACTAACAACTGAAAAAAAGGTAACTCTGTGTATGTTGAAGTTGTTTTGTATGACTTATTCTCTTCAAGACGTACATATGTTCACTAGAGAACTTCTTTTATATAATTTTAGTAATATGTATTTCAAGTTGGAAATGAAAAATGTATATTTTTATTTTGAAAGATTCATAAAGTTTATTTTTAGAATTTTAGATTGTTTTTAAGTTTTATTCTTTTTATATTATTTTTCATGTACTTTAGATATCATAGTTTTGAATATTGGCTTTCTATAGTTTAAACCCATTTCTTTTTTATTCTTCTATTTAAAAGAAAACCTTACTTTAAGTTAAAGTAAAAGTTCACTTCTTAAAAAGATTATGAAAAAAATAATTTTATGTGGAGATACAGAGGTAGTAAATTTGTATTAAAATATTAGATTTTTATTCAATTCAAAATAGAATAACATGATTATAGTCAATAATTTTTGGGAGTTTGTTATGGTGATATATTTTTCGCATTTTATTAATTAAAGTTATCTCGTGTCAATAAAATATTATTTTGCTGTATAAAATAAAAAAATATAGTACTTAGATTCAGAAATAGTTTTAATGGAATTCAAGGAAACGCCAATATGGAGATTTGGTTCAATGTTTAATATTAAAATCATACAATGCATTAACGCTATATCCCGTAAAACTTGCAGAAAAATAAATTCAGGCAGTAGAAAGGCAGGAAGGAGAAGACTTATCATACGTTTGGATGAGTCCTTTTTAAAAAAAATAAATAAAATTAGAGAAAAATATAAAAATAACTTTTCTTAAAATTTAAAATTAGTACATGTATATAAATTAAAATTATGTTTTAGAAAAGTTAAGGTACGAAAACTTTTATAAGTTAAAACATATTTTAATTTTTATGCGATTTTTTTTTCTACTCCTTGTAAGTGTTTTGGAAGAAATTTATTTACATATAATGAAACTATTTGCAGAGCCCACAAAAAACTTTACTTAGACGGAGGGAAATGATTGACTAATATATGCTTTGAGGGGATTTCTAGACCACGAGGTTCATAGGAGTGCAACTATAAAGTTTTAACTCTTTTTCTCCTTCGAGCTTTTTTTTGGCCCGGGTGAGTTAAGAGGCAAACGAAAAAATAGACACATTTCGGACAGTTGCTTCCTATCCCATCATTTACTTCCTGCACCCTATCAATGATAAGAAAAGACGGAAGTGCTCATTTGAAAAAAGAAAACTTCCAGAAAGTTTCTCATAATTTATTTTTTACTTCCAAAAAGCCCTTTATGAAATATATTTCTTAGACTTCCGAAAAGCTCTCCGAAAAACACCTAGGCTCTCAAATTTCTGAAATACTCGTTTTCGAAGCTTCTTCTGAAATTCGATTTCTAGAAGTCATCTCAATGCGAAAAAAAAAAATAGAATTTATTCAAATTACCTTCCTTTATCTTTAAAACAATTCAAACTCGTTCACAATAAGGTTCTGGAGAAAACTGCCCACCACCTACTCGTGCTGATACCGGAGTCACCTGAGTCCACCACTAACTACAATGCACTTCTCATTTCATATAAAACTGTTAAGGGTACAGTTGGGATTTTAGAAGTTTAATAGGTAAAGGAAGCATTTGATGGGGTGCAGGAAGCAATTGCCCACCTTTCAAGTCATTATGAATCCGGTGCTGATTACCATTTAAAACTCTTCATGAATATCAGGTTTTTCAATGGAAAATGTTAACAGTGTATTTGTTTTTTTTTTATCAGCAACAAGTTAACAATGTATGATATTAAAGGTTTTCCTAATTGGAATTGTTTATAGCACATTATTTTTTCATTCATCTAGTTCTCTTGTATTTTTCGCATTTTTATGATATAACTTACTGTATTTATTACTCTCTTTCCAATAATAATATAATTAAGAGAGTAATTATACAGAACAATGATATTTTTAATTTATGTTTTTTAGAAGTCCTAAAAGAAAAACCGATTTTAAAATATGATCAATTGGCATGAAAAACAAGTACTGGAACAAGAAAAAAAAAAAAAAACAAAGTTAAATATTATTTACACCATTAGTGGAGCTATCAAATACAGTTTGAACATAACCACAGTTACTACAAGGTGCAGCAGAAGGCCTTGCCATTGCCATGTCTTTGTACGTAGAACAACTCCTGGAGTAATGGTGCCCTCTTACAATTTTCAACACATGTTGGGGCAATCTCAGAGTGTATTTCTCATCATCATAATCATAATCATCTCTTCCTTTATCTCCTTCTCTAACCATAACTATGGAATGCCCCGTTGAATGTGAACGTGTACTTGCAAACTTCTCTCGCTCCATGCCCACATTCACCGAACCTCCCTCATCACCATCATCATGTCTCTCATGTCCATCACCTTCTTTCACATCAACGCTCACGTCATCGCTTCTCTCTTGTTCCATATTCTCCTCGTCATGAGGGTTCTGCACGTTACTCGCCGGTTTCTCGAGATCCGTGCGGCAAACGGGGCAAGTCTTGTGCGAGCGGAGCCACACGTCGATGCACTCGCGGTGGAACACGTGGCAGCACGCGTTTAAGAGACGCAGCACGCTGTCGTCGTCGAACTCCACCAAGCAAATGGCGCATTCGAGGGAGTAGTTCTTCTCCTTGCGGAGTTCCTTCACGGTGGAGTAGAGGAACGTGGGGAAGGCGGTTAGCAGAGAAGGGTCGAGGCCTCTGTAGGGAGAAGCACGGGGAGAGAGACGCACGAGGTTGTTAGCGCTGGAGATGTTCGCGAAACAGCACCTGCAGAAGAAAACCACGCCGAAACCTACGAAGCAGAAGACGGCCACTGCGATGGTGAAGAATATCAAAGTCGACGGGGTGATTTCCGACGGTGGTGGCGGCGGTTGCACTTTGGAAGTCTCTGCTGCTTTGATTTCGGTGAAGACATGGTTGGTTGTTTGCATGTATTAGAGTGGCGTGAAGTGAAGAACGTAAAGGTTTATTTGTTTTATGCCTTCTCTGCTTTTTTTGTTGTTTTTTGTTGGTTGAAGATGGCATTGTTGTTAGTGTTGGGCGTGGAATGTGGTGAATGGAGGAGTTAAAAGTGAAAGTATTTTTAGGAGTAGAAGATGGTGATGTTGTTGATGTGGTTCGCATTGACCGAGTCCTTATCACAAGGACCATGCTTATGTCCGAACACTCTCTACGATAAATCTCATTCAGTCAAGCTCTGTATATATCAATATCTTCGATACTATATCGGTTACGTGATTTCAAAATTCGTTGTAGCCATGCATAAATAAATAGATTTAGAATTTTGTAAGTTACCAGATAGAGCAGGAGGATTCGGAAATTATTTAGGACTACTATTAAGATATTTTTTATGGTTCTTAACTAGATAAGATGTGCTGTCAAAAAATAGATAATTAGATTTTTTTTTCATTTAACAAATTATAATAATACTTCTTGTAAAACATGTATAGATTGATACAATCGTGTTTAATGGTTTTCGAAGAGAAGTGTTAGTAATGTAATCTTTATCAAATTAATTCCCTTTTGATTAATATATTTTTCACATCAGAATTTATTAAAAACAATAAAATTTGAGTGATGTTTCTTAGACAAATTTGTTGGGACTACTGTTAATCTATCATCAAGGTCACTAAAGGAGAATATTAAATGTGAGAAACTAATGGAAATTCCTTCGAATTACTTATTATACGGTATATAAGTAGTTATCTGTATTTTAATAGTTTTTTTTTTTTTTTTTTTTTTTTTTT
>Ga0209489_102038_pt1 | contig 41547 bp, 19 predicted proteins | sample SiratrowhiteBW_FD_187527 | JGI IMG/M metagenome (GOLD analysis project Ga0209489, IMG submission 187527) | Root nodule microbial communities of legume samples collected from California, USA - Siratro white BW (SPAdes) (version 2) | ecosystem: Host-associated > Plants > Roots > Nodule | place...
TTTTAATTTTTTTTTTTTTTTTTTGTCTCTTATGTAATTTATATAAGCATTTTTATTGATTCCACAGAATATGATAGATATTTTTTTTTATAAATTTGTATATTAATTCCAAGACAAATTGGTAAGGTAAATATGAATTAGTATCAATCTTTACTTTATTTTTGTTTGATTTAAATATTATTTTCTCGCCTATATTTACTCTTGTACATTTTATTTTTCAACTTTAAGTCATATTAAATATTGGATTTACGTTATAAAATGATGTCATTAAGACTAAAATGATCGATGATGCAATCACATATTTTGGTCAGTGTAGTGTCTCGTTAATAGTGTTATGACATATATTATGTTATAGAGATACAAATGAAACACAATAACATGGATTATATAAAAAAAATAGATAAATGAAATATTTATAGATAAGGACAAATATCTAAGTCTTAATTATACTTGTAAATTTATCTTAACATCAATATAAGAAATTTAATTTAAAATTATGTAAGTTTATAATCATGTAAGAAAAAAGATTGGAAACATAATTTGTAGAATTTCAAAGTTGGAGAAAAAGTGTAATAAATTTCTTTTAACTTTAGAGACACTCTCATTTATTTTGAGTGACTAAATCCATAAATAATTTACAATTTCAGGGACTCCTTTTCATTTTATTTATTTGAAGAATCCTTTTTATTTGATTATTACAATCTCAAGGATTAAATTGATGGATAATGTAAAATATAGGAATTATTTTATTACTTTACCAATTTTTAGATTAATTTAATTAACTATTACAATTTAAAAATAAATAAATTGGTGATCAGGTGTTTTTATATATGTTTTACAAAATGTATTTTTCAATAAGTGATTGGTCTGAATAATATTAAGTTCAATTATCTTAATTATATGATAGAAGGTAGAGCAACATCATATCAATAATAAAATTTAGATCTGTATCAAATTCAACCTTCATAATTAATTAATAAGATAAGAATAATATTTTATTATATTTTGAATATATATTTAAATAATTTGAGATCTTTAACACTCTTCTTTAAACTTAAATATAAATTATACATGTTTGGATATATAATAATAATAATAATAATAATAATAATAATAGATCTAATAAGTTTAATAAGTATATTATTTTCATAAATTATGATATCATTTTAGAATTTGACTTTATATTTAGTTTGGTAAACTTAATTTAATTTATAAACTATATTTAAAATGATCACATTTATTTGGTTCTCCTATTTGGTCAAACTTTTGTTATGCAAGATAGGTTTTTTTATACTTTTATTTCCATCTCTATTTGATCATTACCTCTAATTCGGTCCTTAAATGTGAGGGTTAGCTAACTAACCAAGCTCCACCATTTTTATCGTCTAGTGTTAATTTTAATGTTTATGTAATAAAAAAACAATTTACTCTCTTTTCTTTTATTTAATAATATTAATGGAACCTAAGAAATACACTTTTTTTTATTGTCTCTTGTTCTCTTGTTTTTATTTTTCGATTTAATTAATGAAGCCTTATTGGTTGGACAAAAACAAAAGTAATAGAAAAAACAATAAAGTAGTTCTATCCACTCTCACTACCATTCTCTAATTTTAAATTATAAAAAAAAAAGTCACAATCATTTGAGTGCATGAAGGAGGAATTGTGCATTGAACAAGGATAAAAGAAAACAAAAAACAAATATAGGCATGGTTTCTTCCAAGTTCCAACTTCAAAGTGATGAGATAGATGATTGGTGGTGGAATATAGTTGTGCATGTGCATTCAAACAAAGGAACTTCACCATTAGAACACACTACACCATAAGAAAAGGAAGAAAGATGGGTCCAATGATAGAAAGAGTGAGTGAGACACCAATTACCTAGTGATTGTGACTTCTTGTCTGGTGTGAGGCATTGGTTATGGAGTGGGAATGGACAATGACACATAAGGGCAACTTGGGTAGGACCCATTATCCCTAATGAAGGGTCACCATCTTAGACTGTGACACGTGTACAAAGATTGTACACCTTGACCATGACAATTCATGTTCAACACTGCTTCACCATATCATATCACAATTCTCATTCACTTCCAACAATTGTGAAAATGCTTTTTTCCACATGTATATATCAGTCTCTTTTAGCTATTTTTCAATACAAATAATTCCAAGTAATAAATCTCCTACAACACTAATTCTTGTTTGTTACTTTCCAATGGGTCTTATCAAGAAGCTTTCTTTCTTTATAATATATAATTAAATTACTTCTTTATTAGTTTTGGATTATATTATTCACAATTTAATTATGCTTTTAAGTAGATAATTTTTTCAGAGTGGTGTTATGTTAAATATTTTTTTTAGGGTGTTACAAAATTAAAAAACAACATAAATTCACATATAAAATACGATTAAATTAAAGAATCAAGTTAGTCTATAAATTAAGTAATTATAATATATTTATTAATTTTCTATAAGATTTATCAACTTATAATTTATTATCATTGAGTTATAACTTTATACATTGATTATGTGTGTTATATTTAGAAAAATAGATAATAATAAGACTATAATAAAATAATTTATATTTATAAATTTTTAAAAATATATTTTTATAATTTAATTTCTTATTTAAATTGTTTAACCTGTTTCTTTTTAAATTTAAAAGAGAAAACAATGTTCTTTGGACACAACATTGTTTTGAAAAACAACATTTTTTTCAACATTAAAAGTAATAGTCAATAGGTCTTAGTGCTTTGTTTTTATTCAAGTGAGTAATGTGTTTGTAATTAAAAAAACAATGAAAATAAGTGTTTTGGATTCAAAGATATTACAAATTTGATCATATTTTTTTTTCTCTCTCATGCATAATAAATCACATTATTTTTTTCTCTACAAACTTATATTTTTTCTTCAACAAACAAGAATAATATATGTAAGAAGCACATAAGATGCTTCATCCTATATATAAAGTAAACAAATTACATATTTGAGAAATGATTAACTTAAGCTAACTTATTCTTTCTTGCTTTAAGTTGTACAACTAACCTTCTTATAATTGTTTCTCAAAATATAACTGGAATGTCATATCTTGATATAAATAGACATTAAATTTATAATATGATTTTCAAAGTAGTATTTATCTTAAATTCATTTGTTTTTACAAACTTAACTATTTAAATGTGTGAATGTTGTCATCTTAATATAGATTTTTTTTTTGTGATTTTTAAAGTTGTATTTTCTTTATCAACAATAAAGAATTAAAAATTGAAGAAGGGTAATAAGATTACTTTAATCTATATACAAGTAAAAAACATAATAGAACAAATTAGTCTATACCATATGAGATTAGTATAATATTGCTTTAAAAAAGTCTCTTTAACCCATACAAAAATTGTGCAACATCTACACCAAATCCCTATTCAGAACCAATAAATTAAGGCTGACAGGGAACATAAAAAAACACATTATCACAACACTGAACAAAAGTGTACAGTAACATACATAAAAAGATGCAAAAGGATCTGTTGTAGCACGAATTTTCTTTTACCAGAACTTTCATTCAGGATTCCTGCCATTATATACCCTGCACCAGTAAAAAGTGGTTCCTATCCAAGTCCTACCAACTTCATATTACATAAAAAGATAATTTACTAGATCAATGCACCAATCAGAATAAGAAAAAAATAGCATTATTATATTTTAGCTTTTATAACAACTCATATTTTCACTTATATAACAGAAAACACCTCCTGACTATCCCACATCCTATCTTTGAAAATAATATCATTTCTGTGTTTTCATATGAACCAAACAATGGTCACCTATACAATATAACCCACTGATATACTGTTCATATTGGTCCTACCCAATTGATATCCTAAAATATGTTTTCTAGACATATAATGATGTACTGAGAGCACCCCAAACCAACTGTCACACAAGTTTCAAATTCTGTTAATAGAGTTACACATAAAAAATAAATGACTCATATTTTCTTCACATAACTTACATAAAACACATAATGGAGTCACATTTGGGATTTCTAAGCTTATAAGCCTATTCTAGTTGAGAGTTTATTATAAAAGACTCTCTAGCTGCATAAATTGATGAAGGTTGGCCTTTCCTTTTCCGTAATCTTTAAAACACCTCCTTCCTATGACCTACAACCCTCTTCTGAAAGAATCCTAAAGACCTTCTTCACAGTATACATTTTTACTGAACTATCTTTCCCAACCTACTTATCATCTTTTTTCTTACTAATTTCACACCTCTGAATGATAGTTAAAAACTCATCTATCAAATATTTGTCAATTCAAACCAAGCCCTTCTCCAATACAATTTCCAAACCCACATTTGATGTTGTCAAACCCTAAAAAGTTGTATTTGTCTCTACAAAGTTAACTATGTGAATATTGTCAATTTTTACATTTTCGTTATACTCTTTTTCCTTTTTTCTTACTTAGTTCCTTAACCTGAACATTGCACCATCTAGATATCAATTTCCTCATTGTTAATGTTATAATTTTTAATAAAAACTTACACTAGAGAATCATAATTAATTATATGTTTACATTATATTATAATTATATAATATAATATAAAAATTAGTAAAGAATAATAATAATTAATATTCTAAATAAAAATAAAAATAAATTCATATAAGTATAATAAATAATAACATTAATAATAATAATAATAATAAAAGTATTAAATTATAAATAATAATAATAATAACATAAATAAAGTTATATAATAATAAATAATAATATTAATAATAAAATAAAAAGTTAGTCACAATAATAAATAATGGTAATAATAATAATATCAAATAAAAATTACTATTAATAATAAAAATGAAATAATTTTATATAATAGCAATAATAAATAATAACACTACTAATAAAATCATTAAAATAATAATAGTTAAAATTAGAAATAATAAAATAAAATCATAAAATAATAATAATATTAATAAAATTAAAATTTAAAATAAAGGTAATAAAATTATTTCACAAACCTTTTTCGACCTTTTATTATGTATCTTTTAATTCAAATAATTTTACTTTTTACTTTTTCTTTTTCATTTATTTCACTTTTTACTCTCTCATATTTATTCTCCAGTTCAAATAAACCCCAGAAAAAATCTTATGTTGACAAAGGAATGCACTAATGTTACATAGAGTCATACTCACACCATAATGAGTATAAATGAGTAAATGTGTTCTTAGTTTTGTACTTTTATACCAGTTTGCACATGTCACAGCCAAATACACGAATAAACTTCTTCCATTTTTAATAATCAATTTTGTTAAGATAATTAATAAAAATAAAAATAAATGTTATATAAAATAATTAATTAAAAAATTTAAAATTAGTACTGAAATAAAAGATTGAAAATAATAGAAAAGGGAAGTAGACAGGATAAAAAACATTCAATAAAAATTAGAAAATACTTTGAAGTTTTATAAAAAGGAAAGATTTATTTTTATTTATTAGTTATTTCTGTAATGTAACGTGTTTAAAGTATAAGAAACTTAATTAAGTTTAGAGATCGTCCTAAGTATAATATAAGCTTTAATATAGTTCAATACTAATTTTTTAAGTATAGACTAAGTTGTAAACATGTAAAGCCTTTCTATCCGAACATACATTTACAGGTCTTGCACTTTTAATTTTCATTTCCATAACTATTTTGAGTTGTGTTGAGATTGTGGAAGATAAAATTGAAAATATTTTTCTTCTATTTCAATAGATTTTGAGTGTACACACTCAATATGTATAACTTCAATTATAATTTCCATAAGATATGTACTTTAAAGTGAATACAAATCTTAAAATTAGTGTAGATTTGACTATTTTAACCTAAAAACACCTTTAATTAGGAATGAGGTTGTGAGCGATAAAATAAAAAATTCTTTGCCCTTTTTTCCAAAGACATTTGAACCATTCAAACTTGATGGTTTAAGTTTTATGTATAGCTTAAACAAACAATATTGACAAATAAAGTGAATAAAGATCTAATAATTAGTGCAAAATAGTAATTCGAACTAGTTTTAGTTTTCCATTGGTGGATTGTTTTTCTTCTTATCAAGGAAAAACTATACAAGAAGTGTTCTCCTCCACTTTGGAAAGGGAGAATAAAATTTGATATTTCTACATTTAAAATAGTATATTGAAAGTTAGAAATTATCTCCCTCTAGTTTAAAAATTTGCCTTTAATTATTGGTTAATCGTGTGTTGGATTGATAACTTGGAACTTTTGGATTGTTACCGAAAGTTAAGTGTTTATTTATTTTTATGATACTTGTTAATATGTTTCTTTGTTTAACATCTTTTTAGTATTTTACCTTTTATTTAGCATATTTTTTTATATTTTGTTATATATATAGAAATATGTTTAACTTTTTAAGGAAATGTGTTTTTATTTTGTTAAAATTATAAGATTGATAATTTGTATTTAAATCATATGTCTTAAGATACATAGAATATATAAAACTTAAATAACTCATTTTTCTTAGAATTAGTACTTTTTTATCTCATGATAGATGGGTAGATTATACTACTTTCCTATATTAAAAGATTATATAGATGTGCGTAGGATCATAGACATCATATAAACACAAATGGCTATAAAACAATTAATCGGAGTGAAGTGATAGTGAAAAATTCTTTTACAAATTTTAAAAAGAAAAAATTTGCCTTAAAAACTATTGATGACAGATATATAAAGTTGATTTGCATTTATTATTAAGCACCAACAACAACAAATTTAAACATCATGATGAAAAACTTTAAGAAAAATAATAAATTTTATACTAATTTGGCTACTTTTGAATCTATATCTAGTTAATCCATATAAATTGAATGGACTTTTTACTAAAATATTAAAATACTCAACTATAAGAAATACTTATATAACTAGACAAAAGTATAGTAACAATTTTCTAAAATTACAATTAATATATCACTTTATAAGTACTTATATTATAATGACATAAGTCATTCAGCAACAACACATTTTTTTAATTTTTTTTATTTTTTACAAACTTAACTTTTGTAATGATTTAACCAGAAAATTACGATGATATTCATAGTAAAAGTAAAGAAACAATTTTACCAAATTCGCTAAGTGAGATAGTTTCAATTATTTCTCTAGAATTGAGCTTTGGTAACAAATGATGTGAACCCCTCAATTAGATTTCAAAAACAAACCAATCTAAGGTAAGACATTTCCAAGGATTATAGAACCATATTTAAAAGTTTCGAAACCATATCTTATTTTATAGAAGTTGAAATCAAACGAGACTAAATTGAAGTAAAAGTTCATAACTTGGAATGTAGGTTTGATTCAAAAATCATTGAAAGGTGACGTAAATCACCAATTATGGTTTAGAATAATTCTAGATAAAAATAGGAAAAAATTTAGAATTAAAGATTAGAACAGGTAAAAAGAGAAATATTCCACATGATTAATAAAAAAAAATAATTTACTAAATTACATCTAGAGAATTTTTGATGAAATAGAAGAAATTAAGTATATCTTACATTAAAATCGTCGTAATACAAAGATTAAATTTTACTCTTATATTAATAAGTAAAACTCGTAAAAAATATTTTAAATTATATTTTATCTTACCATTCTAATAATATTAAACTCTTTCAGATGATTCATTAATAATTTTCCTACTGTATTTTAATACTTAAGTTACCTAATTTAGACAATAACTATTTACAACAAATTTTTATTTATTTAATTTTCTAAATTTGTTAGAATTTTTTTTAATATATTAAATCAGATGTGGTATCTCAAAGTATTGTATTTATATTATCTGTTAACTTATTTTATTATTTAATCCAACCTATAAAGTGTTAAGTATTTTATTATAAAATATAATTTTACAACTTTTTGAAATGATTCATTTGATGCTATGAGAGTGATATTTTATCACTATTTTATTAGAGTTTACGAGATGTGTAACAAACGTCAAGTTTTAAGTTTCTATAATTTTAATTTTTAAAAATTATAATATATTTAACCGACACGATGGTATATTATTTATTGATTTTATAAATTATAAATTAAACTGATAGTATCATTCACTTGTCAATCATTTTGATTCACTTGTCAATCATTTTGGACATAATATTCTATCATTTTCACACCAAATATTTTTACTAATTGGAAAAACTTATTTATAGGTAATTTATTATTTTTTTATTCACAAATAACTTCACTTTTTTGGACCGTTGCATTTGTGAATAAGGTAAAATTACCTACAGATATTTATCTGTATATAAATTTTAGTTGGTAATAAAAGAACGAAGGTACCTGAAATCCCTTTACAGAAGTGAGAAAGACTATGTCATGCTTATATGATATTTATATATTGAATGATATAAATATAATGTAACCTTGCGTAACCTTCAAATACCCTTTTACATATATTATATTTATATATGTCTACCCTTCGTATCACATTGTCATGGATCTCTTAAAGGAAGATCTATGAAATGAAATACAAACACCATATGGAATATACTTTAGTTATTTTCTTCTCATTATTATTTAATTTTGATAATAATTCGCGCATACACAACCGATCATAAAATCTTGTGATGGGTATTATGCCAACTCACTTTACATAATCAAAATTTCAAATTACTGGCTGATAGCAAAATGCCACAAATCTTATTTGGACAAGAAGGTTGCCAAATCTTAATATATATACAATCTTTGTTCCTATTGATAACTCAACCTCTTACTTTTAGGAGAGGCTTCTTAGGGACAAAAGTGTTTACTTGTATTCTTTAATCAAAAGTCTTTTATCATTATACCTTTAAAGAAAGAACAATTTTATAGATCTCCTTTAAAAATAAACATGGATACTTCTATGGCCTTCTATATCTAGTAAGGACAACATATTTTGTTTTCACTTTTTTTCTTACTTTCTCTCCATTTCTTTTATCATGCAATCAAAAGGTATACCTAACTTAGGACCTATATGTCACACCTTTTAAAATATACTGGGATTATTAATTTTACTATTTTGAAAAATTAATAAGTGTAAATATTCTAAAATTTTCAATATATGCTTATTAAATTAACAAAATTAATTTGTAAGTTATAATTCTTCTATATATATTAATTTATTTTATAATTTTTCTAAAAATAAACATATCATAAGTACTATATAATACTTTGATATATTTTTATTACACATTATCATTATACAAAAGGTCTAAGACAAAATTATACACATGTAACTATATATTTATAAGGTTATTATTTCACTAAGTATTTCTAAACAAACTACTCCAAAGATATTATGTATAATAGATTAACATTGAGTAGTTGTTACTTGTGAATATAATAATAATAGAACCTGTTAAAAGTATCGTAGTTAATTCATCGGAAAATGTTAGGAATGATGAACCTTGTCCTCAAAAAGTCTATTTTGAACATCTTCACTCCATTGTAGATCAAGAAAAATCATTTATGTCATGATAGAGAATTGTCCCATACTAGGTAAGTCATCTATGTGTGTATAATAATTTTGTTTGTCGTTTTCATTAAGAAAAGAAACAAGAAATATAAAAGAAATAAGAACAAATACCCTAAACCCTAAACATATATATACACATATGCATACATATAATCTCATTCGTAATTTTTTTTCTTTTATTTAATTTTCATTTTTATATATTTATTTAATTTATTTTTGTAGTTGTTAATAAAGATAATAAGATTTAAAAAAGATAAATAAAATTATTTTACCTTAATCAAATTTCACTCATTTAAATTTAAAATGGTAAAATTGCATATTGATTTAAATTCATGTATTTAAATTAAGCTTTTGATTTACAATTTAAAATAAATCATGAATTAATTTCCTTATTTTACTATCAATATGCATATAAAATTGCATCTTATAATACTTTATATATATATATATATGTGTGTGTGTGTGTGTGTAATATTTATTTCAAATATATAAATTTAAAAAAATTAAAATCTTACTCATAAAAATATATAACAAATTGATAAAATAAGATTAGGGACATTTAAGATAATATATAAAAAATAATAAATGTCTCCTCCACTTATCTTAACATTTAAATAAGTTTAACATTAAAATAATATATATAAAAAATTAAATATCTCCTCCGTTTACCTTAATTAATATTTGAATAAGAACAAAGTTCGTAAATAATTGAATATGAAGTGTTCCAATTTTTTTCGACTATATATCTTATTTTTCTCACGACTTTCTTTCTCTAACCTTTTTTCCCTCGGCTGGTTCAACGTTTGTGAAGGAGAGATGCTTTTTTATAGCCCAAGGCTCGTGCTGATCCTTAGTTACATTGGAATTGATTCTCAACTTAGTTTTACTTTTACCGTTGATTTGTAAGGTTCAATAAATTCCACATTGAAATTTTTTTTTTAAATTTATTTATTTATTTATATATATAAATTTCTAATAGTTATTTGGTATTAACTTAGCTATATAATATATAAAGAAATTAAATTTTGGATGAAATATTTAAATTATTCAATAATGATGTGATTTGAAACATTGTATTGAAAATCATTATATTATATATGAACTTGGAATCTTACGTTATATATCTACCTTTTTTGACATTGAGTGAGCATATAATGTTGGACCATGATACATTAGGTTATAATGCTCAATGGAACAGACACTGGGTACAAATTATTTGCTAGCTAGCATATATGTTGTACCTCTTGCAAAGTACATAAAACACATTCCTTAACCTAAAATGGCATTAACAGATCGAAATTCCTGGTGTTCCTTGATCATATATTCTTGTCTCTGCAATTATGGTTTTGAAGAGAGTTCCTTTTACATCAATTACCTCTATCCCACAAGTACGTGCTTTTGAAGGTTGTAAAGAAATAACTATTTATTTTCTAAAAAAAATGATATAATTATTATTTAAAAAATAACTTTTAATAAACATCCATGCAAAATATATGTATTTGTAAGTAATCATTATTAGACCAGTGAATTAACTATTGGGGTTTATTAAGTTTGAATTTTAGATATGAAACTAAATATTCAGATAATTTTATTTTACATCTTGAGTTGAATAAGATTATCTTTCATGCATGTTATAGAATTAGGGTTTATGACATGTCTTACTTATTTTCATTAGCAATTACCACTTTTATAACTACAAAGGTTTGAATATATACAAGTTAAACATGTGAGGATCCCAGGCAAATAGCATATATAGGAAAAGCAATGAAAAGAAAAGGAAAAAGTTGGTGTGAGGTGGAAAATTTGGGGGTAAAGAGATAAGATGTAGTAGCAGTTAGGGTTTGTGTGTGTGAAAAAACACCACACAATCTTTTACCTATCCATCTTTCATTCCCATCTTTTCTACATGCTTTGCCCACCATATCTCCTTCAACTCTTTTCCAAAAGTTTCCATCAATGTTTGTTTCTTCTCTCTCTCTCAGTTTTTCTTAGTCAGCTTAGAAACAACGCTTTCTTCATATCCCACACATTTTATTCATCATCCCCATAACACAAAAAAGTAAGTACTCATGATTGTCAAAGTCACATATTGTAGGTCCTCCAATAACAAAACCCTACCCAATTGGTCTCCCACTTTTCATGCAAGCCAATTCTCTCTCTCTCTCTCTCTCTCTCTCTCTCTCTCTCTCTCTCTATGAGATATAGACATGTTCAATAGATCTTTGTATTAACAAGTAGGCTAGCCAACAATTTAGGAATTTGCTACTTTTTTTTTTTATCCAATGTTCTTCTATCAAGGCATAATTTTTTGGTGTAATGTGGAAAATCTAATCTATGTCAACCCTTCATCCAATTGTTGGCCTTGTCCTCAATCATTTTTTTTTTTCTGGTTTTCCTCCTCGTTTATCAATGTTAGGTTGCTATGTATTTGTCCTTTGGTCAATGTCTTCATAATTAATCTAACGTTGTCTGCTTCTATAATTATTTCTAGAAGCATATATTTAATTATTTAGAACTTTTTCTTTAGAGGGGTTTTTGTTTTATATATGCTGAAACTTTTTATTTTAACCCACTCAGCAAAAAAACTTTTTAAACATTATGTAGCGTTTGTGATTTCTATAAATAATGTTCCGCGTTTGATAATAACAATATAAATTTTCTTAATTTAACTGAAATAAAATGAGGGTTTTGTTTCCATGTATAAGCAGTTAAAATAAAAACAACTGTTATGCTTATAATGTTCAATGTTATCTGCTAGCTATTCACTTTCTGGGCCTCTTTTGCTTTTAATTATGAAAAAGAAAAAACCCTACACTGACGAATGTTTTATTTTATGAGCAAATATATGCATATTGTGAACAAGTACCAACAATATGAAAATATTACGCATTATAAAAGATGAAACGATAATATAATAATTGATGGTCATAATAACAAGTAACCATTCATTGAATCCTATAATCTACCACTCAAAAATATTTAGAGGATCCTAACTATCAAATGGTATATGTTTCCTCTATGCAACTATTCTATCATTGGTACTTCATCATATATAATATCTGCACTAAATATTTCTCCCCATCAATGTATAGCTTACATTGAATTCAATAAGATCATGAATTAGTTTTTATAAACTTTTTTACAATATTAGATTGTTAGAATACTCTCAATTTTAGACCTCAACCTCTTTAGAGGGATAGATTTATTATTTTGATAATATCAAATTAGAACCACATTTAACACAAGAAACATCTAATCACTCAATGTATGAACTAAACTCTTGAAAACCTATCTCATACAAACAAATGGAAGAAATCTAGTTCACAAGAATGTCAATCTTAAATGTAGAAAGAATCACAAAAACGTTTGAAAAGAAATCACTTTAAAAATATTCCAAAAGATTGAAAATAATTTGAATGTGGAACAAAGTCACAAAGTATTTTGAATGAAAACTTTTACAAAAGATTGATAAGATATACTTTTTCATATTCTGGGAGCTTTTTTTCCTTTTAGGTAATTGAATAATGTTTGATAACAACTGTAATTGTTAATGCCAATAAAATGCTAAAAACAATTTATATTAAATAGTTTGTTAATTAAATGGTTTAGTCAATTATGTACGATGATAATAAATAATATATTTTTTAAATATATTTCAAAATATAAGTAAAGCATAAGTTTAATTAAGTTTCAAATTCTATATTTTAATATATAATAGGGTATAAATTTAATTAAGTTTCTAGGTTTTATATAAAAATTTGAATATTTTTAATTGAATCGCTATTAAATTGTTTAGTGTTCTATATTATTTTATGATTAGCATAAAATAATATTACAATTAATATAAAATGATAAATAACTTTTAATATTTTTTTAAAATTAGTGAAAACAAATAAATAATATACATGAATGAAATGACAACTACAACACTTAATTAACAAAAAATTTAAACCATAAAAACTCAATGAAAATTATTAAAATTTTGAATATTCGGTAAATAAAAAAAATTAATAAAAACTTGATTAAAAATACACAAATTGATAAAAGATTTAAAACTTAATTAAGTTTATAAACCACTTTTTCCACGTATACCAAATAATAGATTATTTCATGACTTAATCAATTATTTTTTCGTAATTGAATTTGGTAACATAACAAAAATAACTTAATAGAGTAGTTAAAATATAATCCATTATTAGTGAATTTATATTTCAAAGCAAATTTCTCGATTAATATTAAATATAATCTATTATATAACTTATGATATAAGTTATAATACACATTAAGTTATAAGCAATTGTGTTTTCGTACATTTTAAACAAAATTTGAAGTTTATTTAAGTTCAAATCATGCTGTTAATTACTGACAATATGAATAACCAAGAATAATAAAATTTTCAAACAAAAGACTCAGGAATGATTTTTTTTTTTAATAAATAACAAACAACAGTTTTATAAAAAAAAAAAAGTATTTATTAGTTTTATGTTAAATCAAAATCAAATTGAACCATTCTTTCTAATAAAATTGAAATCAAACTGAATCGTATACATACCAGAAAACATGACTTGCACAAGTCCTCCTCTTCCGTCTTCTCTCCTTTTACTTAATGCTACTTCTACTGTATCAAATAGTCTAAAACTTTTTTTAGTAGCCATGAAAAAAGGGGATGAATGGGAGATGAAGAAAAAAAGTTAAACAACGTTTGACTCTTTATAGAATAAAATTGCAGTGAAATATTTAAAAATAAAAATAAAAAACACAAGTGGGGTGCATAGGTAAAAATTTTCACTCAAGAGAACAACGATCTGTGTGGAAGTTACCTGAAAGTATGCAACACAAAAAAAGAAAAAAAAAAAAACTCTCTTTCCTATTCATCTTTTTATTTCTCTTAAATTTAGTAATCAAAATTTTACTTTTATTTACTTTATTATTATTTTTCCAGCCAGCATGATACAGCTTTTAATGTTTTCTTAGTTTCCTTAGCAGATACAAAGAAAAACTGTTGGTGTACATGCATTTATCAAACAATACCAGCAAGACAACACATTCTTCAACACAATGTCGCATACATTTCCACAAAAACACACTAAACAAAGAATTAAAGAAAACAAATAATTTTAAACTAATTTTGTGCATGCAATTTCCCTGCTGCTGCCAAAGTTTGTGTAATAAATAATTGCTGACAACTGTGTGTACAGTGGTTTCAGTTCTTTCGGTTTTGTGATAGGACACAATGGCTTAATTTTTTGTTTATATTATATGAACCATAGAAGCCACATGATAATTTCCACCATATATCTTTTGCTTACATATTTATTTATTTAGAGACCCTTTGGATTTTTGTGTTAGTCTCAGAAACAAGATTCACATATATACTTCAATTAATCCAATAATATATGATATACGTGTACAAGTTGATGTCAAGGTTTTTGCATCTGTCTCAATTTAGAAGAAAAATATTCATTTTTTTAGGTTTCTTCTAAAATTTTATATTTTAAAATTTAAAATAAGTACAATAAAAAATATTGTATAACTATTATATTAGAATCGGGAAAATTTATTATATATTTGGAGGTGAGAGAGAGCGTATATAGTATGTGTTAACTACACATTGTAGTACATAAATTAACATGGATCAAGTTGCAATGAATTTCTATGGAGGGGAAAATAATTTATGTTTGAAACTTTATTAAAAGGTTTAATTATTGGTTGATTGTTAGAATTTTGATGGACCTAAGTGTCGTGTGAATTGGAGTCATTATCATAACCACCAAATTATGGGTGAAAGATATGTAGGGTCAATGTTAATAATTAATTAGGAATTACTTAATCTAAGTGTAAAAATGGTGTATACATTTACAGCTCAAAGTGCCAAAAGATGATAATAAATAAAAGCCCTAAATCTCATTGCAAGTTTCTTAACAAAGTTAGTTTTCAAAACAACAATATATGAATGTAAATAAGAAAGAAGGATATAATTAGTGATTTGGGATATAAAATTTGGTAAGTATATATTTTTAAATAGTAATAATTATTTTTCTTTATTTGGGATATAAATTTTGGTAAGTATATTCCTTTTTATATTGTACTTATTTTCCTTCTTCATAATTAATTCCTCACTAATATGACTTGAAGGGTATTTGTCTGGTCAACTTCCTTATCTCCTCTAAATTAAAACTCTTGTATGAATATAATCTACTACTAATTAAAAGTTTAATTAATAATATTAAAATAATTCTGACATTGACTTTAATGCTACCTTCATTATTATTGTAATACATTAGTTTTTCATGAACTATATGTTTTGTATTAGTGTAAACATTAATTGTTCCATAAAAATAGTAGTATCTATCTTGAATGATAATTTTAAAAGTTAATTTAAAAATAAAATGATGAGCTTAAAAACCAATGCTTAAATCATTTGGTAATTATATAATTCCTTTAATTTGAACCTCCATAATATATTTTTGACATAACTCCATTATTGTGTGAACTAAGACCCACCATACGCAATCATAAACCATCGTTTTCCAACGCTGTTGAAGACAACCAATATTTGCTAAATAATTCCTAAATATGATGAACAAGTTAGTGTCTTTTGCCTCATCATAACTCACTTGTTTCTAATCCTCATTGAAAGATTACCCTAATCACTCCATGCTTAAAGCTATAGATAATAGTGTAAAAAATCATTATCCCAATCACTCCAATTTGGTTCACAAAGTAAAAAATAGATCCAAAATCTCAGCATAGGTAGAAAATTTTTGTAGAAGGGTTCATTTAATGTTTTCTGCATAAAGTATTATGAAGATTTATACAACAAAATTGTAGTAAAAAAGATAATATTACGAGTTCTAAATGGAACAGTACAAAGTGATGCAATTAACCAGTTTATCTAAAATATTTTTTCTTATTATTTCATTAAATATATAGTTCGTTTATTTTTTTTTCTTTGGTCTATTTAAATTTCCAGAAATTTTCCTGCCTTTGGCCAGACAAATATTATGTCTAACATTTCATTTTATATAATTTTTTTTTATCATCTTAATTTTATAAATTTTCCGCTGCTAAATTATTCGTCTAAAGTTTTATAATTAAGTAACTTTAACATTTTACGTAATATTGGATCTCAAATGAAAAAAATATATTTTAGAAAATAACTTTATAGCATTACTGCAATTATAGCTAATCATTTCATATGACGCATTTAAAAAAAAAAAAAAAACACATATGTAATCTAATACTTTTAGGTATTGTTTTACTTTATTATGACTTATTTTAATGTCTTGTAATTTCTAAAATAAATTATACCATCAACACGAGAATATTTACAAAAACTCCTAAATTATAGTAAACTTACATTTCATTTTGGTATATGAAGTGACAAGAAAAATATAAAGAAAAAAGACTTGTAATAATATTTATATGATGTAAAAGAAAGTGATACTTTATCTGTTAATACGTTTATGTTTATTATCATCATCTATTAATGTTTATAATTATCTATTAATATGACTGGAAAACAGGTTTTTATTAAGAATTAGTAAACAATAATGAATGTGGCAGTGTTGTTTGAAATTTGAAAAGTCAAATTTGGGTATGTTGGTACAAATTCACAGCTAATATGAGCTGGGCAATGTAAGTGAAAGGACGAAATCAGTGCAGAGATGTAAGAACAAATCAATCAAGGACTGCAAAGGGTAAAACATTATTTTAGTCAATAAAATATTTTTCATTAACGCGTAACTTAGACATCTCAGTTTTTTTATGGTATATAATTTTATCCGAACAGGTAGATTTTGAAAAAAATTATCTATTTTATATGATTAAGTTCTCTTAATATGATGCAACTTTCCTGTAAAAAAAAATAAAAAAAAAAGTTGCAAATGTATGATACAACTTCACCATAAAACTATAAAACTCTAAATTTTAATCCAAAAACCCTAAATTTTAAATTTTTAAAATAGTATACCATTTAAAAAAGTTACATTTAAATATCACTTAAGATATTAATAATATTTTCATACTAATTTGAGGTGAGTTTAAGAAAACATCTTTACAATAATAAATTGAAAATGTAATATTTAACCTAATGCAAGAAATTAAATTTGTTTTTTCTTAAACAGTTTTTTTTTTATGAATAAAAAAAAGTTATTGCACCATGTTGTGGCCTAAATTAATTAAGGTAGTCCCTACAAGAGGAAAAACTCTTGTTGCTGCTGCTCCAATGATGATCAGAATCTGTCTCTTGGACTCACCATGTTGACCCATTTTCAATATCCGTGTTTGACCATAGCCATTCAAAAAATTCAGAACTTATCCCATTACTAATTTACAGAAACCTTATCTTCATTTGATTTCGTACTCGTCAATTTTCTCAAAAATCACTTCTATTGTTTCACATTTCAGAAACTTCTTCAACCTTTTTTTTTGCCATTAGTAATCTCCAAATGCTTTCAATTTTAAGGATTGAAGTCACTGTTTACTCATTTAAAATTTAATGATTTAATTGTAATTACATGTTGACAATAGTTAAAAGATATTATCTTACTTTTAGTATAAATATTGAAACATACTGGACAAAATTAACATGATATATAAGTATGTGTTATTATAAGAACTAAATTTATTTATAACTTTTGATTTGAGTGAGAGATTTATATGTCAAAAAGTTTATGTATAAATTTATCTATGATATAATGTGATTAACTGGATCAATGAATTTTTTTATACATAAAAAAACTCAAATTTAATTAAATACAAACTAGAGAGATGTGAAAGGAGACATCACTCTACATTTCTCAATTCAAGAAATGCAAGCAACATGGTAACGCCGTGCGTTGGGTTTGCATTCTAAAGTTGGGCTTTTACAACATTTTGGGCTGCTGCTCACACCCCTGATTTTTGCCCCTTTTAGCTTTCACTTCTATCCCAATGTGACAAATTACTGTTTTACTCTCACTTTTATGTTTTTTCATTTCTTTTACCCTTCAAGTTATTGTGTATCTTAAAACAATACACACTAAAAGTTTATTTTCATTGCGTATCAAATTTTCTAGTACGACAAAAACACATTCTCGTTTTGGATTTTTCACATAAAAAACATGTTCATATCGTGTTAAAGAGTGCAGCTTTCATAAAAGTGAAAAAAAAATTGTAAATTATATATAAAAAAATTATTTACACTTCCTGCCAAAACGAAAACATGTCTCCATCACGAGTTCTTTTTTTTAAGAATAAGAAATAAAAATTTGGGTGAAAATAGCAGAGGCCCATTGTCTTAATTTCGAGCCCATTGTTTAGTTTAGGCCTGGTTCTCAATGGTGATTACTGGTCCAAAAAGACCCAAAGCAAGGGGGTTTCTTTTTGCATCCTAATAATTTTCTTTTGCACCTCCAAAAAAAATATGAAATTTCTTATTTTGTCTTAGAAAAATGACTTTTGAATTTTTTAATCTTGAAAGTCATTTTTTTCATAAAAAAGTATTTGAATTATATAATTCGAAAGTTGAAAATAACTTTTTTACAATTCAAGATTTTTTTACCTTTTTTTTAATATTAGATTGTGTAATCTAATTTTTTTTAAATTATTTAATCTAAAAATTATTTTTATATGAAATAACCTTCAAATTAGACGGTCGAAAACTATTTTTTATTTTTGAATTATACAGTGTAAATTTTTATTTTAACTTCTTTAATTATGTAACGTGAAAATCATTCTCATAAAAGCTTTCAAGTTGTGTAATTTGAGAGTCTTCTGGCATTCATCTTTAGTATTACACAATTCAGAATGTTTACTTCTTAAATTCATCCATGTACATAGACAATGGTGGCACGATGGCAAAGGGGTGGCCAGAGCAAGGGGCAGCAAGGGGTGACGAGAGCAGGGGCAGCAAGGGGTGACGAGAGCAGGGGCAGTTTGGTCTTCTGACCGCTCCATGGAGGTGCACATGCGAAATTATGGGGGTGCAGAAAGAAATCGTCCCAAAGCAAAACGCATGACGACCTGGTGGTGGAACAGAATCAAAGAGCATGGCAAAAATCATAGAACAATCCGAAATGGCGAAGTGCGGAACCTCTGATTCCGAGTCCGAGGATGCTTCAATTTCAGGGTCAGAGTCCGAGGAGGCACAAACGATGGACAATGGGAATAAGGGTGTGACAGAGTACGAGAAACAGAGGCTGTCGAGAATCGCGGAGAACAGAGCCAGGTTGGAGGCTCTGGGCTTGCCCCAAATGGCTCGCTCCTTGAAAAGTTCGCATCTTAACACCGCTAAGAAGGGAAAAGAGAAGAAGGTTGAAGAAGACGATGATGAAGAGTATGTACCCGAAGACGAGGGAGGACCCGGTTCAAGTTCTTCAAGTGAACACGAGGAGGACCGTAAAGATGAAGACTTTGCAACTAAAAATTCTTCTGGGTCACGGAAAAGGAAGGTGGGTCTTGTTCTTTTATAATTGCTGTTTTTCAGATATTATTTTGTGAAGGTATTCTGCAGTGTTGTTGTAAAAGTGAATGTGTTTTATGAATGTATCAATTTTCTGAGAAGTTTAACCATTAAGGCAATTTGAAATGTCGCGAATAAGCTGTGTAACCATTAGAGCAACAACACAAGTTGGCACTTGGCACTGTGAGAATGAATTGTTTGATGATTACAATGGGAGTGCTAGTAATACGTGGCTCTAACACATTCTCTACTATTGGTTAGTAGTTATTTGAGACTGCTAAATCATTAGAAGAGTTCATTAAATTATATATGGGACCTTGAGAATTTAGTGATTTCTAATAATTTTGGTCATTACCAAAACATGTGTCCCAAAGAATGGATTGCTTGCTTTTCTATAATTAATGTTAAAAAACATCTTAGAGTGTTGTGATTGTCATGAAATTGGGTTATTGGGATGTTTTTTCCTTGTTTATTCCTTTGCAAAATTGAGTTGCATTTGTTGGTAAAAAGGTTTTATATTTTGATGTAGTCATTGTGTGGTTTGATATGAATAGTAAGGTTTTTGGCATTGTGGGTTTTAGTTGTTATTGACTTATTGTGCATAGACCCTTTTCATCTGATTTCAAAATTATTTTGACACTTACAATCTCAATCCTTTTGCTTAATACCAACTTCAGGTGAAGAACAAAGGTTTGAAAAAGAAAGCTGAGGTCTCTGGGAAGATGGATGCCAGTAATTCAGAGTACATTGATTATGATGATGATGAAGCTTTGAGGCAGGTAGTTTAGATGTTTACATTGTGTTGGTTTTATTGGATTTTCATCCTGATCATTTTGCCGTGATGCTGAGTAGCACAATGCTATGAGTAGAAGCATCTTAACTGTATGATGTGTGTCAATAATAGGCAATTGCTCTTTCATTGCAAAACTGTGCCGAAGGTTCATATTTACCTGACCAGAATGTATTGAATGTTAACAAGACTGAGGAAAAGGGAAACAATCAAACTCAAGAAGATAAGGGAAGAAAGAAGAACAAAAAATCGGTCAGTATTGAATTCACTATTCAAATTGTCGTTTTCGTTCTCTATAATTGTTTTGTTTGTATTAAATCTTCTTTTGATTTTTGCTATTTAACTGTTTCAACATCAACAGTTTGCAAGTCGGCTGCAACTCACTGAGGATGAGCTCATTGTACACTTCTTCCAGCTTGATGGTAATTTGATGATATCTGTAAGCTGCTACTTTTTGTATGTTAATGACCAAGAATATTGGCTAGAGATCAATTGGGACACTCATACTCATATATGAGATCTATTATTCATCAAAGAGGAACTGTGTGTTTTATATCATGCCCATACAAGAATTGCACTTGTTGAGGTGAATGGAGTTATATGTAAGCCAGCCACTTTGATCATTTTAATTAAATGGGAAACAATGATTTATTTTTATTGTTGGAAAGTACATATTGACTAGAGATATATTCAAATTATAGTATATAAATCATTGCTAATCTCATTTTCTAGTTAGTTTAGTGAGGTTCAGTTAGATGTAAAATTCACTTTTTAAGATGGAATCGGAGTTTATCCGACAAGATTTGTTAAATCTATCGTGCCACCCATTATCGAGTTGTAATCACATCACCCATAAATATGTACTCCTATGCTCAAGATGTTCACTTCTTGGCTTGATAGTGGGTAGAAATGTGATATCAACTCGAGATTTAATTTAACCAAATTACATTATATAAGTGAGTGTAAATTTCATCTTCTTAATTAGTTTTATAAGGTTGAGTTATGTTTGAGATCTATTTTTTAAGAGTCACTTTCAACTTTTTCAACTTCTTGGGCATGTAAAAATAACTAACTTTTACAAGGTTCGCATAATGGTCCGAGAAGCCACGTTCTTGCTCATATAATGCTGTAGTTGATTGTTGTTTTTTAAGCTATCGGAATGACTCCCTTTGTTTACAGGTAGTAGTGAGGTAAATTTAATCCAATATTCTTTCCCTTTTCATTTGAAGTTAAACACGATACAAATAGTTTTAACAGGGCTTTTGTGAATTTGGTTAATGAAGAGGTGAACAAAGAGGCTTTTTGGCTATCTATTTCTTTGCTTCTCTTAATTCATGCACAGACTTACTGACAAGGGAAGTTGTGGCATGCAGAAGCTGGAAAAGGGACTATAAATGTAAGGGATTTACAAAGGGCAGCTACAGCTCATGATTTTTTATGGACAGACAAAGAGTTAGTTGATATGATCCGCTGCTTCGATAGTGATGGAGATGGAAAGGTAAGGAACACAAGGTCTTTCCGGAAGAGATTTTGGTGATTCTAATCCTTCATATGAATACTAAAACATAGTTGGCTCTGTTGCAGCTAAGCCTTGATGATTTCCGGAAGATTGTTGTTCGTTGCAACATGATTAAAAAGTCTTGAAAATGTTGATAGAATCAAAGGTTAGAAGTAGAGATATTAATTAGTCCTTGTGCTCTCTTTGGTGCCCTTTTGAGGGATGGGGGCAATTACTATCTATCACTATAAGGACTGTCAAATATATGTATGTAGTGTTCCTTCTTGTATCCCATTATCACAACCATATAATTTCTGTTGTACTATGTTGATTTGCCCCTTTTGTATCCTTTACAACTTTCTTAAACCAAGTCTTTCTACTTCAGCATTCTCTAATTTGATGCCTTTTCAATCTCCAAAGTGTTTGTTTTTTTATAACTATTTTGTTTTGGTGTCTTGTAATAGTTTGGTCTAAGTGTGAAAGCCTGACTGGTGAATAAAAGGGAAGCTGTTGGAACTAGAAAGATTCATGTTGGTGAGTGGTGAGAATATTCTGCATTAGGGTATATCTACTTTGGTATCTTACATTTTGGCATAAGGAAGATTCTTGTTCTCTTCTCTGGTTCATGTGACATGTTGTGATCCCTCATACCAAAGTTTCTAAAATCTCCATGAATGTGCCTACACATGCATATAGCACATTCTGGTATACTTTTTGTGTTTATAGAAGCAACTATTGTTGCTCTACTATTTTCTTTTCATTTTTTCATTTGAATTTGTCTAGAAAATGTTTATCTATGCAATATACTTTCATCTGTGCAATATTTTCAATATAATGTTATAAGGCAATCACTTTCTGCACCCTATCAATATCAGAAATGCCCTTGACATTTTTATTTAAAATGAAGAGTTGATCTAAAAGCTATAAATAAGTCCATTTTCGTTTGTATAAGTTAGAAACACCCGAAACACAATATAAAAATCTGTTTGGTATATTATCAGTAATACTTTTAGGAAAATAAAGGTATTGAGATATGTTTTACAAATTAAAACTAACTTATAAAAGTTTAAGTTATGACATTCGAGAAACTACCAAGAAATCATATTTTAAATTGTTTCTCATAAACTAAGGGCATTTATAATACAAAGGTTATAAAAAATCATAATTGATTTTATTTTATTTAAAGTGAATTTTATCTTATTATATTACTTTAATGATGTTCCGAAAACACTTTCTTACAAGATCATGCCATTAACATCACTATGGAAAAAAAAAAAAAAACACTCTTAATTACAGCTACAGCTACGAATTATAAAAGTATTACCTATCTAATAGAAGACTTGTAAATAAGCTTACAAGTTTATAATGTATATGACATAAATTATTCTGTTTGTAAGACTAATAATATCAACAAAATAAGAAATTTTTAAAATAAATTATGATATTGAAAATGGATAAATACACATAACATACACATCTCCTCATTTTTTAACATAATAAAAAAAGTAGAAAAAATTTATAAAAAATAAATAAGCAAGAAGAAAAAAAATAACATAAAAAAAACACTTCAATCAGAAATCAATACATACTTATCCTTGTGTTGAACCGAGCTACAACAACTCAACACGACCACTTCCTCACTCCAAATTAACAATTAAATTTTAAAAGATGTTTTAATTGTTTAATGAAAAACTATAATAACTAAATTAAATTAATTTCGAATGAAACTAAATTAGAATTTGTCATATATAATTTAGATTTTGAGTTCTATCGAATAAAAATATCTTTTAAAAATCTGATTAAAAGTAGTAAAATATATAGTAACAATAAAATATTTTTTAATTATAAGTTATTATATATAATAAATTTATTAATTTTTATAATAACTATCTTAAAAAATAAATAATACTTTATAATTAAATAATAGTGTAAGACTGCGTATTCATGTACCTTATATTTGTGTTTTACTTCCCTTCATTTGGTAATTCTTTTATTTACTCTCTCGTCATATATAACTATGATAGTTATATTGAAAAAACTAATATTTTTTGTTATCTATAATTATGGGTAAAAGTATGAGTAACCACTTATAAACTCATATGTCTAATAATTCTAAAACTTAAAATTACATCTTTTCTATAAAATTTATTATTAATCTTAATAATAATTTTATATATATATATATATATATATTATTTATATATTATTTATATAATATGTATTATTACATAATTTTACAAAGACTAAATCGAATTTTAGCAACTGCATCATGTCAGACTATTTTCAACCTCTCTTCTATATATATATTTCAACATTTTTATTATAGTCATCGCTACATTTTTAAGTATTGTGAGAATTGAAAATATCTTGCATAAAATATTTAAGGTTTGTTTATATAGTTTTCAAAAAATTATTTTAGAATTACTATTAAAAGTATGTTATCAAAAAGTTTTAAAAAACTCTTCTAACTTAGTGAGAATTTGTTCTTAATTAAGCGAGTTGGTAAAAAATGAAAAGTTATATATTATTTCTGGAAAGATTAAACAAGAAACAATGAGATATAAGTAAAATTCATATAAGAAGTTGACATTATTTTTAATTTAAAATTTAAAAACATTAAATTTTGTAATCTTTTCTCTTATTTATTGTTCACTAGTCAATATAAGACTAAACTCACATGAAAACTAAGGAAACCTAACATTATCATGACTTTTTTAAGTTAATTCCATTTAATATGACAGTATGAATTCATCAATGTTTAATTAATTTTAATTATTTAATTACTTATTTGATGATTTAGGATTTCAAATATGGTGAAATGGTGCGATAGTTGATGTACATGTACGTGAAAAGGAGGTGGAAGGACTTTGAAATGTGCAAAACTATAGCAAATAATTGGAAGCATATACTGAAGGAATCTCTTGGTAGTGTGTGAAAAGGACTTCACATCCCAGTTTGGCTTATCAAGTAGGTCCCTTAGGTTGTGTTTGGGGTGTGGGAGACTTGGGATATGTTTGGTTTTTCATGGAGTGTTCCAAATTCAATCTGAAAAGTAAATTTTGTGACATGTTAATTTTGCATTTTGTAAAATTTTAATAGGAAACTCAATTCAATAGAGATAAGCTTTTTGTCACTTTTGAAAACTCAGTTTGCATAATTTCATCCGAAAGTGATCTTTTGCAAACCATGTCACAACAGGTTTTTAGGTTTTTAAACATGCATTTCCTAGTTGCATGATCACTCTTCTTCCATATTTTAAGCTCTACTTGATCTCACTTGGTGGCTAATAGCTTAATATCTGAAATTTTTGTATAATGAAACATTTATTTTAGGATGGAAAATTTTATAATTTCTTGAAAATTAAAATATATTAGGTTTACATTATCTTATTTTTCAAATACTTTGTTCGTCTTTTGCATAATGAATCCTTTGTCAAATTTATTGAATTCTTTGGACATTTTCCCCAATGGTTGGTATGCATAGTATCTGAGGCTTCTTTAAGTTTGGTAAGAAGAGAAATGGTTCCTTCAAAGTGACGTAATAACTATAAAACCCTCTTATATATAAGAAAAATGACACTTATGAGAACAATAAAAATGCAAGAAATTGCAACTATAAATAACATGATTTCATTATTCCTATATTTCAATTTTTTCCCCACATTATAAAAGTGTCATCTGTCTCCTTCAAAATAAAAATTCTCAAATTATAAAAGAAAGTTTCTTCTAACACTTTGAGTAAGATCAAAGACAGGAGATAGAAAAATGTACTCTCCTTTTATTTTAGAAATATCGAGATTGTATTTTTTTTTTGTTATTATCTTAATATTCCTTCTTTGAACTACAATCATTAAAATATTTAAAAAATGAGAAATATTGGAATTTGTATGAACATTGTTGCTGAATTATTAAGAAAATCAAAAGTTGAATTCTTTAGAACAAATTTAGGCTATGGATAGCCATTTTAATTTGGATTTATCATGCACTCTTTTAAAAAGTATAATTTTTTAATAATTTATTATTATTATTATTAGTAAAAGATATTTAATAGTTAAAATTTTATTAAATATGATGTTATATATATATATATATATATATATATATATACACTATTTATGTTAACTATATCATTAAATACACTCTTTTATAAGTATACATTTTATTGTATTCTATACTTTTAACTATTTATAATGTTAATATTAATATATTATATTAAAAACATTAGACTGAGGGTGTCTCGTTTCACATATCTTGAGTTCAAATAGATTATTTTATTAAAATTTTAAACCTTTCCCCCACCTTATTTCTAGAAAAGATGCTACAAAGATTGTAAGTTTATAAATGTTGAATTTTATAAATTTATACTACAAATTTATTCAAACATTACCAGTACATTATATAAGTTCTTAAGCTCTTCTCAGGAATTGAAGTGAGTTTGAGTTTGAAAGAAAAATAAAAAAAAAATTGAAAAGGATATAAAAAAAATTCATAAATTCATTATTGTAACAATTTTAAGTTAAAAATCATTACGTAATTCTCTATTTTGAATAATTAACCCCACTTCCATTTCTTTGTTTTGATAAATTTATTGTGTATTTTATAAACATTTTCACTCATTTTTATTTGAATGTGATAAGTTTGTTGAGCTAACGTTAAGCACGTTCTTTAATAATTTCATTTCGTATTTATTATAATATTAATTTTTTTATCAAAATGAATCGTGTTGATATACCATGATTTCAAAAAATAAAGTCTTATGATAAACATATGATTTTATAATTAGTAATTAATTTTAATTAAAATCATGTGATATTGACATGATTTCAATAGAAAAAATAAAGTTGAAATAATGTGGATGTGATACAATTTTTATAAAAAAAACACAATAAAAATTGTCATATTTTAATAAAGAAATAATTAATTAATTTTGACAATGGTATATTAAATCACGTATGCACTGGTGAAATAATTAATTTAGTGAATTAATTTAGTATTCTGACACATGTATTGATTAAATAATTAATTAATTATGTGCATGAATTATTTGATAGAATAATTAATTAATTAATTATGTGCATTAGTGGCACCGAATTAATTAATTCTAATGCATGATATTCTCACTCATGCACCGTTAATTAATTAATTAATTAGATCATTATTTCTTATGCATAGACTGGTGATATTAATTGTATTAATTTGATGGTTTACACACAAAATTATACCATCATAATAGGATTTACTCATTTTTGTGAATAAAAAAATTATCCACTATAATAAATATGAAAAAAAATTGGACCAAGATGTCTAACTTCGTTCATTTTCATTTTGAAAACAGTACTTTAGAATCTAATATTACACTTTTCAACAATTATTTTAAAATGAAAGAAGATAATAGATAAAAATATTTATAGAAGATTGTATTGGGAGAGCTTTTCCGTGTTTCTTGATATCTAGTTTTTATTTGGAGACCTTTTACATATCTTTCTTGTCTCCATGGAAAAATGTCAAAGTTTATACTTCGTACAAGATAAAATCACTTAGTTTTATTTTGATGTCTTTAATTTACACTATATAAAGATAAACTTCTTTTTAAAATTTTAAAAAGTCAAGTATTTCTCTTTTTAAAATTAAGTGAGATTATTACTGGGTGATTTTCTTCTGTCAAAACTTCTTATTTTTTATTCAAATATTTGAACATGAGGATTTGAGCTATGGAAATCTTTTAGAATGGAAATCTTTTAGAAGAGAAATGTAGTGAATTTTCTTTGAAGAATTTTATATGCAAGATTCAGATTTGAAGAGAAATTTTAAAATATTTTATTTGGACAATCTTTTTTTTTTTTTTCTTAATTGGTGAGTTTTGTGATAGAAAATGAACATAAAAAGATTTGGATAAACAGTTCCAAATTTTGCGCCAAGAAATGTTATTTTTTTACCACACATAAATTCATTGTCATGACCCTTCAACGATATCAAAACACTAACTATAGAACATAGATTAACAAAAAGAAAAAAGGAAAACAGTAAAAAATGCTTAATACAAGAGAAAATCTTAACGTATATAAGAATTTGAATCTAGAAAAGTGTTTTTCTCATGTTAAAATAATCTAATGTGATAAATAATAAAAAATTTAGTAAAATACCAAATAAACTTCTCATTTTCAAGGTGCTTGTAAAGAATGATTTTGTGTTACCATGAAGACTTTTTACTTTTATGTTCAAAATATTGAAGACACTATGATGGTGCCATGACTTAGCATTGAGACAACTAAAGGTGGTGCTAAAGAATTAATCACATGTAGCACATCAGATACCAATACAGTTCCCATGATACAAATTTGTCCACTGTCTATGATTGCTATGGCTCATAACAAGTACCTACTTTTGACCACACATTCCAAATTTGTAGGAGCAATACACGACAATAAGACAACAATCTTTGGTTTGGTTTTTCCACATTTCACATATTTCTTGTTGCTTTCTACAATTGATCTCATTGCTGCCAATCACTCAGGTCACGTCCTCTTCAGTAGGAAACCCAGAATGATGCCAATGATGCCAACAAGAACTACGTACATGAATGGTACACCGGCTTGGCGGCGGCTGCTGCCGGCATGGCGCCTCAAAAGCTCCTGTCATGGAAGATTCCAAGCCAGTTCATAATTTTTTCATGATATATAAAAAATTAGATATTTAACCATCATGGCAAGTGATCACTACAATTTGACTGCACAACTAATACTCTTGGGAAAACTCCTCTAGAATGAGTTTGTTTTGAAGTTAAGTAGAACTATGTATGAGTTTGGCACAGCAGAAAAAACGTTACATTGAAGCATGTGCTTGGCAAACAGGAATCTAGTATGAGAACAGATCAAGAATTTGAACTCTGAAGTGTTCAGAAGAGAATCTGAATTGTACTATAGATAGAACCAAGCATATAGGACCAAACAGGATCATGGTGTCTTACTTAGCAATCAAAAGATTAAAAACATATTATACATTGAACAAGACCCTCCTTGCTATGATTTCATTTCAATGGGAAGAGTCAACTATAGGAATATAGCAACAAGTCATCTAAATGACTCTCCTTTCTTTTTATATGGTAGGTGCTAAAATGGCTGGGCATAGAAAACTATGAGCAAAATGTAAGGAAATTGATTAAGAAGGCAGATTATTTCAGGATGTTCATTAGTTTTTCAGGGTTGATTCTTAAACTATCCAACAACCATAGTGATATAATCAGTTTAGCAAAATGAACCATAGAACTAAGCCTAACATGAAACTGAACCAGAAGCTTTTAAGAATCACACACTAGTATATGTTCGATGAGATTCAGAGTCTACCATTTATTTTGATGAGAACAAAAGTTTACAAACAGGAAATGGAGCATGTTCCTTTTGGTTACCCTGCTTCCATTTCCCGATATTAATCAATCAAAATCAGACAAGGAAATTGAGATATTCTGATACACTTGGATTCATGAACACATGACTAAGGTTACTAATCTTTCCCAAATTGTAAATTCAAACATAATGAGATGGATATTGAATTTAGCTCATCCTAAAAATTGAAAGCACGAGAAAACAATTAGAAGCATCAAAAGGGAATGCCATCATGGGATACCATACAGATCATCACCTAAAGGAAGTAGAAACATTCAACATAATACATGTATAAACAGGCTTGAAAGGTTTTTCTTTTTCAGAATGAATTCCATACCAGTTCTTGCTGAAGTCTTTTGTTTTTCTCAATAATAGAATTCCTCTCCTCGTTTAGCTTTGAAATATGAGTTCTTGCCTGAAACAAAAACAAGTTCAAAATGAGCGTCATTTTTCTTTTATTCATATATCACTAAAAGTGATCCAAAGCTCTTCTTTGAGGAACCTAAGATAACTTCAATAATAATACAGTTATCAATGCAAATAAATGACTTGAACCAATCCACTTCAAACAGTAAATCATCAGGAGCATGTCCACATAACATGCCTAAATAGAAACCGAAAGAAAATTACAGCACCACAAGGCAATGAAAGAAAGATTACTGCCAAAAGGTCAAAACAGTGATATAAATAACAAGCATAAACACCAAAGATTTATTTATTTCAAAAACATTTGAAAGGTATTTCAAACATCTAAAAACTAAATTAGAGTTATCATGATACTTGATGAGATATATTTCTACAACAGCATGCAAATTGGTCCTTCTGGTTTGGGGCCAAAAGGAGATGTTATTGCAGGCATGTTTGGGTTGGGGTAATACCCACAAAAAGCATTAGCTTTTAGCAAATTAAAAAGTATTATGTGCCCCACAGAATGATAGAAATTATAATGTTAACCACTTTTCTTTTTAATTGAAGAAAGCTAATCAGAGTGAAATTATAATTGTATGATACCTCAAAAGAAGTTTCCTGATGCTCAACCCGCTCATTGAAAGCTTTTGAAGCCTACAAAGCATGGCCACAACAATTACTTAACCAAAAAGATGAAAAATTGTTTGGAAATATATACAAATCCACTGGTTACATACCGCAGTAAATTCCAAAGGATTTGAATGCCCATTTTCAGATACAGATGCACGAGGTGACGAATCTTCATCAGATCCTTCTCGAACTGGGGATGGTGGTCGAGGAGGAGCAACATAAACAACTCTCAACTTGCACTCTTCAACATCATGACCAGATTCTTTATTGAACTACATAAATGAGCACAAGAAAACCATCAAATTAAGCACCATGTCACACACATACATGTACTTATTCCACCAAGAAAAAGTGTGTAATTTGTTAAATGGATACCATTTCTGGAGTGATATCTTTTGTGGTTGCACCAGGACTTGCAACTACACTCTGAAGGAGAAACTTATCCTTGCATTGCATGTCCGGGGGCACCTCCTTTTGTGCTTGCATTGTTACTGAAAACATAAACAAGACACTTAACAGTTAATTCATAGAAAGAATAGTTACTAAACAGTATGGATTCAACACTGTAAAAGCTTTTATACTATTGACCAGTTCAAATCATCATTCATATGACTTTCAAAAATGTTATTATGAAAGTCAAACAAACACACCATGGGATTAGTGATTGGTTTGCATTGTCAGTGCAAATATTATTTAGTCAAAATAAATATGGCAGAGAAAAATGAAAAGAAAGCAAAACTCAACCAACAAAATTACAAATAAAAAATAGTTAAACATATATAACCAAGTGCCACACCAAATCAAGAAAAGGAAGTTTCTCTTAGCATGCAATTGTGTGGAGAGGGAGAATGAAAAGGAGCAAGAGAAGACAGAATGAGTGAGAAAAAGAAACCTATGACATCACATGTAGACCTAGGCATCACAACTCCAGTGTTAGGTCTAACACAGTATTTCTTAGGATTTGTTGTCTTAACCTGCAAAACCATGAATTTCACCACAAATCAAAACACAAAAATTAGAAAGAAAAAAAAAAAAAAAAAAAAAAAAACCAAAAAAAAAAAAAAAAAAAAAAAAAAAAAAAAAAAAAAAAAAAAAAAAAAAAAAAAAAAAAAGCTTGTACCCTTAAAAAAGATATAAATTAATTAAAAAAAAATTGAACATCAGAAGTAAGTCAGAAAAGGAACAGAGTGAAACTGGAACCTTGAAAGCCACATAGTTGTCTGTCTTGTTAGACAACTGCAGAGAGCAAGAGATCTGCTTCCTCAATTCAACTATTTTCACAAACCCAAAACCCAGAAAATTAAAAAATAAAATAAAATTAGCAGAAGACCCAGAGACAGAAACCAAAGAAAAAAGCAAAAAGTTTTAATTTGTAGAGAAAAGTAAAAGTCTTTATTGAATCTGAACAGGCTCACAGGGAAACTGAAGCTCCTGGGGCTGTATGTGGAGGAGGTCGGCGGGACTCATGGCGGCGGGATCGGCGGAGAGAGAGATCAATGTCGGTTTCCGGCGAGCGAAAACGGTTGTTGAAGGTAGAGAGAGTCGCAACTTGCAAAGCAAAAACGTGCGACACTTTGTGTCTGTCTCTGAGCTTCGGAAATATTTTACATACAAAGCACCGAACGGAAGGGTAATATCGTCATTTCGGCTTTCAAAATCATGACTATACTGAATGGTCCCACATGTATGACTAAAAAAACGTTTTTTTTAAAGAATTAACAAGTCTCACACCTTAATTAACTTGCTGACTTTGTAAAAAAATATTATTATTATTATTATGATCAAATTTTAAATTTTATTTTATATTTATGTTATATGTACCTACTTCAATGTAGGTAAAAATATTTTATGATTTAGATATTAAATTTATGATTTAAATATAAATATTTTAATAATATTTTATCTAAATTATTTTTAAAATGAGAGAATATTTTTATTTTTATGATTCATAATTTTATTTAAGGTTCTGAAAAAATTTATAAGAATTAATTCTTACATTTATAAAGTTTTCTAGTATTGGAGATCTATTTAGAAGTCTAAACTGATTATATTACTAAAAAAATAAAATAATACGAAATTGTTAATGTTATTTGATAAAAAAATTATCATAATTTTTAGGAAAGAAAAATACAAAAATTAAATTTATTTTTTAACAATTTAAAACAATGTATAATATAAGTTAATTTATTAAATTTTATTTTTAATTTATGCATAAGTTTTAATTTTAATTTAAAAGAAAAGATTGTGTTTTTTTTTTCTCTTTTAGAAGTCTTTGTTAATGTTTAATGTGATGTAATAGCGTGTATTGTACTTAATCGAATGATGTAATTCTGTCAAAGCAAATAAAAATAAATAATGTGTTGTGATATTATAAACAGTTAATTATATTCTAAGTATATAATTAGGTATTTGATCTTCAAATTTATATATAAATTGTGTTTCCTAAAATCTGGAAAAAATTCATTTTCAGAATTTAAATAATAATTTTAATCTCACAAATTTTGAAGAAGTGTATTTGAATGTTTTTCTATTCCTTAAGTATTGAATTTGAAGAATTAAAATAACTTTTCTAAAACTCTTTTCAATTCCTAAAAATAGCATATTCGCAAACTTTTAAATTTAAGAAATCAAAACTTAATTCACACTAAATTTTAAAAAACAATATAATTAAACCTATACAAAATATAAATTGAAAGAGGTCAATTACTTTTCATAAATCTTTATATTTTGTGAGATTATATTTTCATTGGAAAAAAAAGGTACAGAAAAATATGTCCATAATGATGTGCTTTTTTACTTGAGTAAACTTTTTCTTATACTTGTTAAAATAAAGTATAGTATATATTCTTTTTTGAAGTTTTGTTTTCACTGGTTTTCTTAAGCAGGAATATTTCATAGCAGCTATAAGAAAAAGTTGCTTAGAAGATTAATTAAATAAATAATATTTTTTTATGGAACGTTTATTATTATTTTTTTAAATTGCAGTTTCAACTTCCTATATTAACCTAAAATAGCACACTTTCTTTGAAAAATGTTAATGAAATTATGAGAGTGTTGAACAAATTTGAATCTAATTATTGATGAAATTCGAGTCCAGGAGAAAGTAGAGAGAACCAAACAATGCAAAAAAATCTTGAGGGAAAAATTTTGGCATTGTAACTTAGTACATTATTGGTAGAAGGTATTCATGTGCTTAAATTGATTGTTGATATCTTTTGAAATTAATTATGATGCATTCAATTGGATGCAAATGTTTGTTGGCAAGCAAAACTACCAAATTCATGTTTCTCGAAGGTTATTATTCACTTGAAAATGAAAGCTACTCCTTAACTATTGCATAGTCTAAGCTTTTGTCATCAATTTAACTTTTGTCATCACACTAAATTAGAGAGTTAACATGATAGAGATCATTCAATCACTAAAATTTATGAAACTTGGATCACTTTTTCCATAATCTAATCTTTTGTCATTAATTTAACTTTTGTCATCACACTAAATTAGAGAGTTAACATGATAGAGATTATTCAATCACAAAATAATTAATTAAGATAAAAGAAGATCAATCTTTAAAGAAAAAAAAAAACACTTTACTTTTTAATATTTCTTTTACAACTTTGGGTCTCAATATGAACTTGAAAAGTCAATCAAATTTATAGAGATATTGTATTTCTGTTTCCATGATAAAAGAAAAGAGAGTTCATATGGAAACAAAGAATGTGACCACTTGATCTAAGGAAAGACAAAGGCATAACATGATGTTGCAGCAAACATGAAAAGAGACACATGGAATAGAAAACCAGCGAAAAAGAGACATAAAAAAGGAAGATAAAAAAACAAAACAACTTTTTTTTTTATTAAAATGAAGAATGTGAGGTACAATAGATACGCAATACTTATTTATAGGCAAAACAATAAGTCTGTATGGGACCAGAAACAGAAAAATTAAAATCTCATAAAAGCCTCACTCAAGCTGCATCATATAAATTCATCAAACCAAGTTTGGCAACATGAGATTGAAACGAGCTGGTTCAAATGGTTTTTGTAAAAATGTGTGCAACTTGCTCATATAATAAGATATAGGAAGTAACTTAAAAGCTTGGTTTGAAGCTTCTCACAAACAATGTGATAATCTATTTTAATGTGTTTTGGTCATTCGTGAAAGTTGAGATTGGAAGCAATTTGTCTTGTTGATTGATTATCATATTGTACAACAACTGGAGGATGAGTGATGATTTTCATGTCATCAAGAAGATACTTCAACCATTGTATCTCACAGGTATATTCTCTCTCATTCTCATTTTTACAACACTCCGCTCTCTCATTCTCATTGGCACACCCGCTCTCCAATTCTCACTGCGATAGCAATGGAGACCGGTGACGGTTGATTAAGAAAGAATGGTGGCTCAGAGCGACGACTGCGACAAAGGAGGAGGGTGGAGGTTCACTTTACAACAAAATGTTCGACCTTTTCTCTACTTTTCTTCTATTTTTCTTCATTTTTACTTCTTTTAGATTTCTATTTCAACTTCCACTCTCATTTAAGAGGTTTTTTTTTTTTTGGCTTTTTGTAGCTCACAACAGAGTTCACCTTGGTTTCCTCTGTTGTTCATTGTTGGTTTTCCTGTTTTAGTCGCCTGTGTTATACGAAGATAATCCAAGCTTGAACCTGGGCATCCTAGGTTTGAAACATGCTGGCTATATCCTTTTTTTTAATTTAATTTCTTCTCTAATATGTAGTTGCTTGTGTGACTTTTTCTTTGATTTTATGTGTGCCTGCAAAATGATATCATGAAGATGATTTTATTTTGGATATGCATGTCTACTTGTGGATAGATCACCATTAAGACCAAAGGGTAAGATTTTATCTGCCTACATTTGTTTTTTTTTTTCTTTTCTTATGAAGATACTCTTCTTGGTCTCACTAGACATCATTTACAGATACTCTTCTGGAGTAATTGGATCTGGTTGCTTGGAGAATGGATATAATCAGAGGTTTCAATCTACAGTGCCACAACCTATTAATGTATTTATGGATAATGCATTCATTAATATGAACTCTGGTATCCACAACACTGTGAGAAGGGCATTTGCTGGAAAAGTGTCTAGAGTTTGTGAGTCTAGGATTAATGCTAAGATCACGTAGAGGTGATTCTCATTCCATTTACATTTGGAAATCTATTTATAGTATAATTCACCTATTTGATTTTCCATTGTGTTCACACTCTTATGAAGGTATACGGTTACCAATTGTTTATTAGTAGCAATGGTTCTAATTTGGAATTGGATTTTTTGATATTGATATTTTTTTTGTTAGTATTCTCACAATACTAAAGGATTTGATGAAGCCTAGCAAGCCAAAGCAAGCAAATGGAAGTGTGTTCTAGGCTTTGTCTTAGTGTGAGTGAGTGTGATTGGTTGTGAAAGAGAACCTATTCACATTTAAGGAGAAATTCATTAGCATATGGTCTAAATGATTTAAAAGGTTTAACTTTGGTTAAAAATAGTTTTGGAAAATAAAGTACTGAACTATTATAAGCTGATTTCAGGTTAAGCCGAATCAATTTATTTGTGTCTGAGCATAACTAAATTAACTATTTTCTAAAATCTGGTTTGAGTTCTTCTTCTATAATACAGTGGGCTTTCAAGCGCGAAAGAGAAGAGAAAGAAGAGAAAAGAGAAAGAAGAGAAAAGAGATACATTTTTGCGAAACACAATCTTTTGAACTTCATTTTGTGAGAACTGCTGTGAGAGAATTGTTGTTTCATAATAATCATTTTCGAAAGAGGGTTTTTACTTGAAGAATCAATCTTGACTAAGGTGTTCTATTGGGTTTCTTCAAGACTGTGTACATGCCTTTCTTTCTGTACCAATCAGGAAGTTTTCTCAACCCTTCTTGATCCTATTTGAATCAAGATTTGTGTTGTGTTCATTGTAATTCTGTGAAAATATTGAACAATTGTATTGGTTTGGGCTATAGGAGTTAGCCTGGTGTTTCTGCTGAAATTGACTGAGAGCTGCAGGGAGCAGTTGATCAATTTAGCAGGGTTCTTGATTTCTACGGGGAGTAGGAATTGGTTGATTAATTGTATGTGAACAATTAATTGAGTTAGTGGAACTTTCTTTGCAAGTGGTGTAGAGAAGACTGGACGTAGTCCTTGAGGAAGGGTGAACCAGTATAAAATTGATTGTGTCTTTTCTTCTTGATCCTTCTCTTTCAATTCTGTATTGTTCTTGCACTGCATATTGAATTTAATTGAAAAATTGAATTAATTTATGGTAATCTTGATAAAACTGGTTTAAGTTCTCTGCTGGATGTTGATTTGTGCATTGTAACTTGAATTCTGTATTAGTTCTGATAAATCTGTTGTAGCTGTCAAAGAAATCTTGCTTATCAGATTGGTTCTTTTCTAATTCTGTAATACATATAAGATTCTGAATCAGTGATTTTACAAAGAATTGGAACTTTGGCTGAATTGTTGTAATACTGAATTTGTATTCTTGTTCTGTGTTCTTGGTATAACTGAATAATTGAATTTGCATTCTGAATAATTGTCAAATCTGTATTACTTGCTGGTGTTAGGAAACTTTATCATATTTGTTAATATTGACTGAAATCAATGTAGAGCTGAGTTAGGTGTTTCAAATTTGTATGTTGTAATTTTGTTCCTCTTTGCTCTCATTCAAATTTGGAATTTTGTGTCATTCAATTCTGATTGTAATATTGCTATTGAAACTTTGTGAACTTGATATGCTTAAAGTGCTATTGCGAATTTGGTGTGTAATTGTGAATCTACTGTGTGTCCTGTTTGAAAACTTCTATCTGCCTGTACAACAAATTGATTCATCTGTACCTTGAATCAATTTATTTCTTTACTGCACCTTATATCTTCAACACCAAGATTCAATAAAGTTTTTCAAATTGCAAAAACTATTTTCAAAGGTATAAATTGAATAAAAATCTTTCAAAGTTCAATTCACCCCCCTCTTGAACTCAGCCTAAAACGTTTTCATTTTCCTTTTTCAATTTTTTGAGTTGTTTGAAAGTGGTAACTAACTACTAACTAATAACTATTGATTACTATATTGTGATTGCAGGTTTCTTCCCTTATGGGCAGTTTCATCTGGTGTGGTCCATGGAGAGTGGAGAGCATATGCCTGACAAAGCTAAGGTTTCAATTTAATTTATCTTGCACTGTATGCATTACTTGTGTCGGAGTATTGCAGAGTTACCCTTTACAGAAGAGCTGGTCGATGGGAGTCTATGTATGGTTGGTGCTGTGTGAATTTATTGACAAAGGTCAATGTATGTGCTATTATCTATTAAATGCTATTTATTTATTTTATGTTGATTAACTTATATTAAATTATATGTCAATTATGTTGTTATTTCTGTATGATTATGTTTGTTTCAATCTTATTTAATTTTTCAAGATTTTATTTATAGGATTGTAGAGATTTTTGTCATCCATGTTTGTTTTTTCATCTCATTGAACAAAATGTGTCCTCATTTTCACTAAATTTTTTGTGGTGTTTCCAGGGAGGGACAAGCGTCCGATTAAGTCTCTGGTTGTTGGAAGACCAATTCTACTAGCTCTAGAAGATATTGATGGATGCCCATCTTTCCTTGAGAAAGCTCTTCGATTTCTAGAGAAGTATGGTAAGATATGGTCTCTGGTTGTTGGAAGACCAATTTTGCGTTTCATTTCACTTTGTGTTCTTCCATACGTCTGATTGTGTAATGTAAAAGAAAATTTTTTATTTTCTACTTTATTCTTCAGTGAAGAGTTTCTGCTGATTTCTATTTTTAATTTGCAGGAACTAAAATTGAAGGAATACTGCGGCAGTCTGCAGATGTTGAGGAAGTAGATTGGAGAGTTCAAGAATACGAACAAGGAATGCACAATTTCACCTGGCATTATGTGCATTAGTGTTTAGTATCAGCTACCCTTGATGTGGAATTGATACTGTGAATGCCCTATCTTTATTAATATTTCCAAGCAAGACTGAATTTGGTCCTGAGGAGGATGCGCATGTTGTTGGTGACTGTGTTAAGGTATCTACTATTTTTTTTTTAATTTATTATTAAAGAATATACATGTTTGAAAAGACAAGCAAACAAACTATATGTGTTTTCACATGGAGTAAGATAAGAATCCTCCTTGACATAGCAGCGATTGAGTGTAGAACAAAACCAATTAAAGCAAAATTGACAATGAGATTAGTGATAAGTGTGAGAGAGTGCAGTCCCTTTGCATGTCTACTGAGTAAAAACTCAGAAAGAGACTGTAGGCTGAATAGGGAGGAAAAGAAAATGAGGTATTTGGACAAATTGTGTATAGAATTGTTCTCATGTCGTTATTTTTTTGTTGAATTTTAAGGATCCTGTCGAGTTGATATGATGGAGTTGAAGAGGTATTTGGAAAGTATAAATGTGAAAAGACGTTGAATTGGAAATTAATTAGTTGCTTTTGTTAATTCAAGCAATACTATTATGTATATTATCTTAAAATTTTCTAATGAAATTAATATTGTTGCCCTTTGTCACTTGACTATAGAGGAAGTTAAGGAGTTTACTGTAATGCTATGGGGAAATGCTTACTCGCAAAGAGAGCAACGAAAGCCCTTATGGCCACTGCTTATGGACTAATTAACAATTGTGTGAAGTGATTGAAAGGATTTCTAACAATTTCTGATTGTGGTTGTCCTTGGTGGTGCAGGGATTGTGGAAAACAAGTGTATTTGGGTAAGTATGTGGTAGCTTTTGTTGTACACTGATGCATATTTTATTATGGTTTTTTAATAATGTTTTGTTATGTATACAAATTGGGGGGCAAACAAGAGTGTATTGTGGGGAAAATTGTAAGAGAGATGACTGACGAGATAGTTTTGTCTGGATAAAATTGTGTAGGTGGATTTGACACAACACATGGTCAAGTTGCTAGCACCACAAAATTGGTTGGAATAGTGGGTTACATGACTCTCGAAGTGTTCAAGACTGGAAGAGCTTCCACTCAGACAGATGTTTACATGTTTGGTATCTTGATTTTGGAGGTTTAATTATGAGTTCTTGCCAAATTATATGTAGTAAATAATAGTAATAAAATATAAAAGAACACATGGAACCCTTTCTTTCATGAATTATAGGAGTGACAAAAGACATGTAAATTAATAGTTGACCTATTGTTCTCTCTATCGACGCATGATTAGTCAAATTTGAAGTTAATCACAGTGTTTTTAATTATCTTCACTTGCAATATGTCTCTACTCTCCTCTTATTGTTCGAAACTAAAAATAAAAGATATTAAATATTTTTTTTCTAACATGCATTACAAACTTTATAGGATTTGAAAAAATTAGATATATAAGAAAATTGATTTTATTTATTTATTTATTATTTTTTTTAAATGCATTACATTTTTTTTAAAAAAAATTTCAAAGAAATGTGGTCATGCATCAGTCCATGTAACGTTAAAAGAAAAATAAAAATAAAATTTCATTTATTAATATATCCCCATGATATTAAAAATAATAATAATAATAAAGTTTTTAAAATAGTTTCATTCATACATTCATTTTTTTTTTCAAAATTAAAAATAAAGGATTGCATTCATGCATACATTATATATACTAAAAAATCATAAAAGAAATCGAGATTCATTCATTCATGCATTCACTTAGGACTTCATACATCCATACATATTTCATAGGATCTATTCTCATCTAAAGTTTAATACATCATTTATGTAATCTCAATATAAATAATATACATGCAATAAAGTAAAAAATTCACATATACATTTTCATAGCATTGTTAAAAAAAATAATAAGAAGAAATAGATTTTTTATATCCATTTTCATATCATCATGCATTCAGTAAACAAAAATGAAAAATATGCATTTCTTAATCGCATGTTCATATCCATTTATGCATCTTCATAAACCTTCTCAAATGAAATTCCATACATGTGATTGCACTTATGCGTTCTTATATACCCATTTTATGCCTTTAAAAAAAAATAGAGGTTTATAAGTACATTCCTAAAAATTTCTTGCATTTCTAAATATATTTTCATGCATAAAAATAACGATAAAATAGAAAAAATCAAAACAAAACAATTTTTTTTTTCAGAAATAAAATTAATTTTTTTTATTCATACATGCATTCTCCTTCAATAAAATAAGAAAATAAAAAACTTCACTAATCGCATTTTCATGTTCATACATGCATTTTTTTTTATATAGTTATGAAAATATGCATAATCATTTATAGGATTTCATACAAACACATGTTTTTCTATTGGCATTATATTTATTCTCTTGTCTTTGAAAATTTTACACTTTGGTTTTTCAGTTGAACTATAACTTTGAGTATACCAATGGAATTTAATATGGAACCTGAGAGGACCCATGAGGTGGAAGGCTTGAAGAAGAAATTAAGAGTCAAGGTCGTGGAGAATGATCTGGCTGATCTTAGAGAACTTGGGCAAAAGCTGAGGGCAGTACAAAGAACCATTTTTAAGAATAGATATGGAAACCTGTTGGGATTGCTGGAAGTGCAAGTGCAAATACATGCCATTACTGGCCTAGTTCAGTATTACGACCATCCACTGAGATGCTTTACCTTTTGCGATTTTCAGTTGGTGCCAACCTTTGAAGAATATGCACAAATCTTGGATATGCCAATAGATAAGGTGATACCTTATCAACATTTGGATCAACCTCTTTCTATGTCTACTCTCTCAGCAATCATGAGGATGCCTGCAAGGGATTTAGAAGATAGATTTATCTTTGAGGACCGAAAAGGATTCCCTCTAAGTTTCTTAGTAGATTATTTGCATCAATTAAGTGAGGAAAGAGATTGGGAGGTTTTCATGGATGTTTTTGCTTTGACTCTCT
>Ga0209489_102039_pt1 | contig 41541 bp, 25 predicted proteins | sample SiratrowhiteBW_FD_187527 | JGI IMG/M metagenome (GOLD analysis project Ga0209489, IMG submission 187527) | Root nodule microbial communities of legume samples collected from California, USA - Siratro white BW (SPAdes) (version 2) | ecosystem: Host-associated > Plants > Roots > Nodule | place...
ATATATATAGATATATATATATATATATATATATATATATTAATTGGATATACCAAAACATATACATATTATCTTTTTTTTTTCTTACTTAATGTATGTTTATATTTGATTTATAGATTATTATTTGTTGTCCACAACATTTTAAAATTTCAAATAAAACAATAAAGAAATATGTGAATTCTAATCGAAAATAAACTTCAAAAACTTCAATTATGTTTTCATTATATATATATCTTCATAAAATGGAGTTATATATCGCTATGTAAACGTGATAAGATAGCATCAATGAAACTTGAACACGTTCTCAAGTGCATGAATCTTAATGTGTTGTTGTGTCGCTTTTGGAAAGTTGTCCAACTGAATTTTCGTCGACGAGGGCAATTAAAAAAATAGACATTGTGCGGAAAAATGGTAAATTAACACTTATAGAAGATAAGATGGAGTGATATTTAAATAGTTTTAAAAATTATTTTTAAATTATAAATGCATTCGAAATTATTTATGGCAATTTTGTAAAGTTTTATGAAAATTAATTGACATGATTTTGGTGAAATAGATTGTAAATCTCAATCTGGGGTAGAAAATTAAACTAGCATATCTTGAGGCAAAAAAATTATGGGAACTCATAAAAATATACACTTCAGTAATATGATTGAAATTTTAGAAATAGAGGAATGAAGAACCGTGACTTCTCTTCCAAGAAAAATAAGAGAAGTACTCTATATTTCTTCTGTTGTTTTTTTTTTTTAATAAATAAATTCCCCGTAAATACCTACCCTCAACTATCCTTCTCTTTGCGCAAAAATCTCAACGAAAAAATCTCTTTCCTTTACCTACAATTCAAGTTTTTTTATATACTTTTTATTTTCTTAATGTTACAAAATAAGCTAAGTAGTTATTAATTCTCCAAATTAATCTTCACTATTCATTATCGTGTCTTTCTTATAAAGGTAAGAAGAGTTTTTTTTTTTTTTTTTTAAGTTCATCTTAATAAATTTCTATGCAATTGTTAATTATTTTTTTATCATGTAAGTTAACAACATTAGTGATAAAGTTGTGTTGGGTTTTATATCGAAATTCTCAAATTCAGTTTTTTAAAGTGATCTATTATTATACATGCAAATGATAATGATGTTTTCTCATTATACATGCAAATGAGTAATAAAATTCAGTGAAATATTATATCAGGTATATCCAACTAATGTAACATATCTTTTAGTCACTTGTGTTTCACCTTAGATTTTTGATAAGTCAAAAAAACTGAATACAAACTTTTCTATATTTTTCTTGATTTCAGACCACTAAAAATAAAAATATTTATTGACATCTTGACATTGTAATGTCTAAATGGATATTGAGTTTGCTCCTGTATATACTACAATGATAATTAGTTTTAGCTTATTATCACTGCATACAATTTCAATTTCTAAATCTTAATATATCACATGATCTTAGATTGTAAGTTGATCGATACCTAACAGATCAATAGTACATTTCAAGTTATGGTTAACTAATTGATTTTTTTTAATCACTCCAAAAAAATCATTAACTATAACTAAAATATTACAACAAACAAGGTTAGAGAATTTTGTCACACCATGTTCAAAAATTATTTAACCATCATAGCTAACTTTTGAACTTTTTTCTACTTAAGTATCTCCTGTCACATTTTCTTTTCCATAGTAGTATTTCAACTGAAAGTCATAGTTTTTAAAGAATTTAATCCTCCTTATTTGTCTCATATTCAAATTTTTTTCTGGTCAAATATTTACCTTAAACTCTTATGGTTGCTAAAGACATCAAACTTAATATCTCTATATTTTAAAAGCAAAATCAAAATCTTGCCAACTTATACTCTTGAATTAGATAATTCCTCTCATGCACCTTCAACAGTAAAATATAAGTGATAAGCATGACAACAAAATTCATACTCATGATATTTATGATAAAATCTATAATCAATATTAAATGGATATCTTTAATAAATACACATGAGTGATGAATATGAATATTTTAATTACTCACTTGTTAATGAAATGTGTAAGTGATCACGATATCTAAGACGCGAATACTGGATACCTATTACTTGTTAATCATTATTAATGAATTTTATTTGAATATTTTTAAAAAGATATAAGTGATAAAAATAAACTTACTTTTAAAAAGAAATATCAACAACGAAAAAATTTCTTAGAATTTAATTCTATATATGTATTTCTTTATTTATTTAGATGTATGAAATTAAATTTGTTTTTTAAAAAAATGATTTTTTTTAAATTATACTTTATGTTCTCCAACTAATTTAAATTTGTTTTTTTTTCTTAATATCAAATTTATTTGTGCTAATATTTTATTATGTAATTTTATTTGAGTTGTATTTTAAAATTAATTTTTAGCTGACTTTATATATTTAAATAAGTTCTTCTAAATAATTATATTTGAATTTAAAAAAAAAATAAAAAACTATCCAGGGTATCCCATATTACTTGTACCCGCTCTCTTCTATTACCATCCATAGTTTAGTCTTAAGAGAAAATCAATAGGGTATATTGTTATTACTATTATAATAATATCTATATTATTATTATTAATATATATTTTTTAAAGAAAACGAAGTCGTAAAATAGATTAAAAATAAAATAAAGAAAAATGAAATAAAAATAAAGAAATAGGGAAATTAAAATTTAAACAAAATAAAATAACAAAAATAATTTATTTAAATGAATAGAAAAGAAAAATGTATTTATTTTCTTAAAATTAAATTAGTTTAAATAAAATAAATTTATGTTATACAAAGTATTTATTTTTCATAAATAAAAAAAAATCTTTTCATTTATACTAATTGGGGTGGTGATTTGCTGTCGGTCTCAAAAAAAAAAACCTACCTTTCTTTTCTTTTTCTCAAAAAATGATAGAAATTAAATGGTTTTATCCTAAATCTCCGCTTTCGTTTTAAAAAATAATGGTTTTACATCCTTCCCAACAATTTTTAGTTCTTTACGTCTTATCTCCTAATTCCTCGTTTCATTGTTGATTGCAATGATCATGTTGTACTACTTATTCTGCAACATATGTCAAACAAACCTCAATTTGTTGAGTTTACAATGAATGATTGATTGCCGTTTTTTTTGAAAGTTAACACATTTGGATGCTGACAACACAATCATCAAATTTTCAGCACACAGGGTAGTAAAGCCTAATAAAGGAAAATGAAATTTGTCACAACGACTAATAACTAATAACTCAATATTAATGCAAATCTTTGCAAGTATATTAGTTGGATTTAGATTTTTTTTAAATGAATGGTGTGTTTAGAGGGTAAAGTTTAAATTTATAGCAGTTATCGGAAAATTAACCGTTTGTTATAATAATTAATTGATTGATTTATATTTATGATTTAAAATAAAGAACATGTTAACAAAATTGTTATTATCATATATTTATTTATACTTTAGGGTTTAGGTTGCTTCCCAGAATGATAGACAAGAGGGATTGCAAATTCCCTGTCTGGTCCCTAATGGTGTAATGTTCCATTCTTATACAAAGCCGTAAAAGGATAACAGTGTATCAGTGTACGTGTTACATATAATTAGAAAAATCATGGAAGTCTGTGTTATTTATTCAACTACAGCTTATTCATCTCAATAAAAGGCATTTTCAGTTACACCAAAACTTGCTAGCATCTTCCAGAACCACACTTTCATTTTGAAGGGATAACATTTTATAATCTCAATTCATTGACATCTACACTTTCCAATTTGAGTGATTATCAAGAGAGGAAAATCCAGGAGAGCATGATATCTTATCGGGAGACAAGATTCCACAATTTCTTAAATGCTGCATGCAGAAATTTGGTATTATCATCTCACAATTCATTGACACTTGCCACCCACCACCAGACAAAATGTATGTTCTATTGAGTAATAAAACAATTTTTTTTTATGGGAAATTCAACATTCAATGAAATGAGAAATGTTTAATAATAACGATGATAAAAATAATACTTTGCTACATTCAAATTACGAAATTTCTTAAGAAATAATTGTAAGGTTTATCTCATTAATTTTAACACGTCATATTTCCTTATGCAAAAAAAAAAAAAAAATTTATGATGTACTTGAAATTGGGCCCTCCAGCTGCCCTTGTGAATGATCTCTGGGGAAGAAAATGATAAGTATATACGACATTGGTGAAATTACTTCTTTGCAAGATTGTTTTACAATAATAAGGAAAATAAGAACAAAAGTGCGAAGTATAAACTAGAGGAATACTACAAACAAGAGAAGAAAAATGAAGGACTTAATTTTTGGTTTTATGTTTTGTTCTTCATTTCTTTTTCATCTGTTATGTTTTCTTAGATCCTGTTTATGACGATGTTACTCCCTTTGGGTAGCATACAATAAATCGGAACTAACAAAAGAGTGCTGTTAAAAATTGTTGTACAAACAATATAATTTGGGAAATTATGGTGAGAGAATCCTATAGCTTAATATGAACCACATCAATTTACAATTACAAATGTTGTCATCCCTTAGATCTTCCTAGCCCCCTAATATTAAATTGAACATTTGGCTTGAATTTTCTCATTCCCAGCTTTTTTATAAGTAAATGTTTGAGCTACTCTTGCAGTAAGTGCTGAAGCTTAAAGTTAAAAAAGCCCCCTCCCCAGTGGGCATGGCCCCCAATAAATTATATATCTTCACTACTTACAGAATTTCACAAGAAAAATTCTTCATAATCACTTTTTACTTTCATATGTAATGCCATCCTCCTTAAAGCAACATGAATATCATTAATATTAGGGTGTGATGGATCCCCTCCAAAGAAATAATGGACTTTGTTTCCAATCTGCAACCAACTATTACCACTTTGTTTCTTAACTCCTTGCTCTTTCATCAGAACCCTGATTCTATGAACATCCTTCCACTTGCCAGAAGCAGCATATATATTAGACATCATAACATAAGCACCAGAATTATTAGGATCCAAATTCAAAATTTTTGTAGCTGCCAGTTCCCCCAATTTCACATTTAAATGAACACTACAGGCCGCTAGCACAGCACCCCAGATGCTGGAATCTGCCTTGAATGGCATCTCATGGATTATTTTGCAAGCTCTGAGCAACTGACCTGCTCGACTCATCACATCAACTAAACAAGCATAGTGTTCAGACCTTGGTGGAATACCATAACTATGAACCATCAAACTGAATAGATTCATGCACTCATCGACTTTCCCAGTACGACAACAAGCAGATAGTAAACTCAGAAAAGTTATGCCATCAGGTTGAACACTGACTGTCACCATCTGGTCAAAGTAGGAGCGTGCTTTGTCATAGAGACCATGCTGAGCAAAGGCAGCAATGATAGTGTTCCATGAAATGAGGTCTGGATGGGAAATTTGTCCAAAAACTTGCTCAGAATCAACAATGCCACCGCATTTGCTGTGCATAGTAATGAGATTATTACTCACCGACAAATGTGAATCAAAGCCATGCTTAGTTACAAGAGCATGCACCTGTCTTCCTTCTTCAAGTGATGCAAGACTTGCACAGGCAATGAGAACTGAAACAAAAGTCACGTCATCTGGTCGCATACCAGTCCTGATCATTTGTGAAAACAAATTCAGTGCCTTTTCCCCTCTCCCATTTTGGGCATAACCTACAAACGGTGAATCGATTGTGAAAAAGATGGAATAATAAAAGAAAAAATATGCAATGGCAGAGTAGAAGAAAACAACTTCCTCCTCCTCCAAAGACTACATGTTATTATTTTATTTTTTCAACAGTTTAATAAAAAATATGCTACAAATGGATAAGGCTTTTTCAAATTGAGATTAATTTTAGAGCAAGCAAGGAACACTCCCCTTTCATTTAATTTAAATATATATTTTTAGCTTAAGAGAAAAGCAATGATATATTTTATGTTGATTCATCTTAAAATATGGATTTAAGGTTAATTCAATTCTAAGAAACTCACTTTTAAGATAAGGACTGTCCCACACTAAATAATTTCAAGCTCTATCTCTAATCTAAGTAGGAAGGAGTAGGGTTTTTCCCAATACCTATTATAGAGTCAAACTCAGACTTAATCAAAGGCATGCTAGAATAGATGCTCTTGCTGGGTAAAGCTTTCCTTGAATCTTGTTCTAAAAAAGAAGTCAATAACAAAATAAGTAGAATCCTAAGAATCTAGCTTATTTCGTAGTGTCTATCTATTTACTTTTTTTAGATCGAATTAAAGAAGAAAACTTTTCTCAAAGACTAAGACACCTAATGATATGCCTTATAATTTATAATATATTATCTTATAGTTTAACATTTGAGAAAAGGAAAACTCAGCAAAAAACTATTTTTCAATAGATATTGGATGGATGTTTGTCTGTATTTTTACTTTCTCAAAATAGAAATAAAAATCAGAAACACTGTTCGGTATCAAGCTAAGTACTTGTGGGTACTACACATATTTGAATATTACAGCTTCGCGTACCCGTTATGATTATATTCCAAGAAACGCGATCTCTGCATCGAATCTCTTCGAACAAAGCTCTGGCCTCTTCCATCTTCCCTTGTTTACAAAACCCAGTAATCATAGCGGTCCTCGTCACATCATTCTTCTGCGGCATTCTCACAAACACTTCCCGCGCTTCCTCATACAACCCATTCTCCTGCAAACCATTGATCATCACAGTCCATGACACCGCGTTCCTCCGAGGCATCGCTTCGAACAGCGCCCTCGCGCGCCCAATCCCGCCCTCCACCCTCGCGTACGCATCGACCATGGCGGTATACGACACGACGTTCGGATGCGGCATCTCTTCGAAGAGCCTCTGCGCATCCCCCACGCGCCCGCACCTCGCAAGACCCGAGATCATCGCGTTGTACGAGGCGGCGTTCTTCTCCGGCGCCGCGGCGAAGTAGCGGAACGCGTCATCGAGGTCGTCGTTTTGGACGCACGCGGCAATGATGGAGTTCCAGGAAACGACGTTTCGCAGCGGCATGGAGTGAAATAGTGTTTTGGAATGTTGGATAAGGCCGTTTTGCGAGTAGGCGGAGAGCATGGAGTTCCACGTGACGACGTCTTTGGTGGGCATTTCGTCGAACAGTTTGCGCGCGGCGTCGACTTTTCCGGCGCGTGAGAGGGCGGTGATGTTGAGATTGGCGTGGTAGACATCGCGCGTGGAGAAGAGCGTGGCAAGGCGAAAGAGGGAGTGGCGTTGTCGTGCAAAGGTTGGGTTTGTCAGCGAAACTGAGACTATACCAGTGAGCATGGAGTGTCTGCAACTGCAACTGCAACTTTCCTAGTTCCTTTTGTTTTATATCTTATATCTGTCAAATATATCTTACAATAATTTTAATTCAATAATCAAAATATTACCAAATTTCTTTGACATTTTGGTGATTTAGTATAATAAAGTACATGGGTTTAAATTTTTGAAAAAATGGTATTTTTTTTCTAATTTGACTACAGAAAATTGAGCAATATCTAATCACAAAAAGGCCTTCAATATTATCAAAAATTTTGTCCTAATAAAACCAAGTAATGCTTGTGATAGACTACATCCGGAAGACAGAGAAATTAAAATTAAGTGGTCTTAGAATTGTATAAGCTTTGTTTAGAGTATCAGGATATTATTAATAATGTTATTTATTTTTCGTTTTTTTAAATACCTAAATACTTGGCAATGATGTTTGAATTATTATTATTTTTTAAATTGATAATTTTTCCTTTTTCATGTTACTTACTCTGCAAGTAAACAAACATATTTTCCACTCTATTTTATCTTTTCTTTTCCTAAATTTTCTTTCTTCACACTTTCTTTCTTTCATTTTCATTCCTTGCAACTCAGAGTTAATGGTAGTATTCGTAATATTTGCAATAAATAGCTATTTTGTCAACTATCAAACGATAGATGATTTCCTTTACTTTTTAAAATACTCTTATACACTGTCTGTTATCTTCAAAAGAAATAACTATTTCAAACATTGTTGGCTCGTGACGCACTTTGGTGCTTTCTTGAGACTCTTCAGTCGTTATAAGAAATTCTTTCCGTCCACCAGAAAATATTTCCTATGCCAGTAAAGATATATTGTGCATATAAAAAAGTGTTAAGAGTGTTCGTTTGTTTATAGGATGGTGATCGATTGGCCTATGGACTCCTAAGACAACAAAAATAATTTGATTTAGAATTAAATTGGTATGTTATTTAGTTTTGATTCTCCAAATTTTCTGAACACTAGATGAACTTGTAAGAATATTATTTATTGTTATTTATTACTTCGATTAATCCTTTACGTAATTGTATTTTAAACATTATTATTTGTTTTTTTTCAGAAATATCAGTAAAATAGAATTTGCGACATGGATGAGTGAAAAATATCAGTCTTTGTTTTTATCTCTTTCTGAAGCCTCTTTATCTTCTGCTTAAATTTTAATAATAGAATTTTACATGAGATAGTTATTTGTCGTCTACCAGATTGTATTATCATAATAACGTTATCGTATTTCGTGACACATTTCTATATGTAAGAATGATGAAGCTCTGAAGTAGAATATACAAGATAAGTAATCTACTTTCGAATTTTGACAGAATTCGTTCTTCCTAGAATACATCCTCCTCAATCAATGCTGTTTAAATACCGTCCAATTCTGCTAAAAAAAGATAAAATTAACAATGGGTTCCTGTTTTTTTCTTTTCCTTTCCAAAGCTATGAAGTATGAACAAATACAACTAACTTTAAACTAACAACTATCTTTCCACGCTACAAAAACAAAATTATCTTGCCACGACCAAACACATGAAAAGTCACCAGGCACAGATGATGACCTAACCTTAACAGAGTAAAGAGCAAACCACCAAATACTATATATAAATCAATGAAGCAGGTGGGGTCGAAGTAAGCAACACAACAAGCAGAGGCAACCATTACCAACAATTTCCTTTTTTACCAACAGCCCAGGACCCACATAGATACTCTTGCCCTGTGGCCCGAAAGGTCAACTCATATGTTTTTGATCTGAGAATCCTTTGCTTCCAATGCCTGCATGTAAGCCTAACATTTTACTCATTACTTTTTAAGATCCAATCTTATGTTTCAGTAAAGTGAAAGGAGTCAGCAACGTCAAAGTGCATGGCAAGTTGCACGACAGCAGAACGAACGGCTGGAGACGATGGTGCAACAGAAGTAGGTAGATGGGGTAAACAAATTGGCAGATACTGTTCACTTTCCTCAGGAGGGCAGAAAAAAGAGATCACGGATCGGCAGAATATGAATCTGTGTACATAAATGATAACCAAGATGTCACACAGCAAGTCCATTCAATAAATTTAATAGCCCTAGAAGTCCAAATAAATTTAATAGCGCTAGAAGTCCAAATAGCAGTAGACATCCCCCGAGATCAATCAATCACCGATTATAAATTGAAAAAAAAAAACTACATAGGCTAAAAAGTATAGAGCAAACACCTTAGAATAAGCCGCCTTAAAAATGGATCACTTATAACCTGCGCCCATACTAAATCCATGGTAGTTGATGAGCAAAGAATTATTTCCCACTCAGTGAAAGCACTAGCTATTATGTTCTCTGCTTCGTTAAAGACATCCTACAGGTTAACAAAACACAAAATTAGACCACGAGAATCAAAATTGACTTGAGAAATGTTAAAGATTACTTGTGTATGCTTACTGTATCAGCCTCATTAGGGAAGACACCAATCATTTGGCAAAATGCTGACAAAGGAGAAGTCAAAAAAAAGGTAAATTGGCTTCCATTATTTGAATTTACATCAGATGGATTCTTGAAAATTGGTCTTAAGGGTGAAAGGAATAAAGCAGCCGTTTCACCCCTTTCAGCGCCATGTAAAACCTGCAATAATTTATGATGTACACAATCAGTCAAGTCCAAGAAAATAACATGGGTCAATCAATTCTGAAGCCTAAAAAGGATTCCTATCAATTCCAATACATATTTCCTACGCTACAAGCCAACAAGAAAATATTCTACACCTGAAACGAACTATCACAAAATCATTATATAACCCAGAAAGATGCTGTATGTATCGTTTTTTCTTTTGGTAAGCACACATGAATTGTTGATAATGGTCCCTTCTTTCCATCCATTTAACTCTGTCCTAGAACAAATTCATATTCAAATAGTAGAAGAAATTCACAAATGTGGTTGCTGAGTTAAAATTCAATTTGAAGGATTTTGACAAACCCTTGGACTATACAGTAATAAACTAATTACAAGTGTTATCAAGCCATTAAAAAGTAAATTAGATTGAGGTAATATCCTGAACAGCTTCACCAAACAAAGTTCTCAGGCAACTCATACACAAGTTCTGAGTTATGACAAACCTGCCTTGAATGCATGGCTGTTATCACTGTCAATAATCAAGAAGAGAGGTTTCCGAGTGAAGGGGATAAGATCGCCAGGGTAGAGATTATTTGTACCTGATAATTCAAATAAAGAACATGTAAGTGCAGCAACAACAGAGATACCTTTCTTGTATATAGTTTCATTTAAACTAACCCAATAATTAAGAGAAAGTATCTCATTCTTTTAACATTTCCTGGAACAATCTGAACAGAAATTAGATAGAGAATAGACTCAGAGCATGAACCTACCACTATTTCCCTTGGGACCAAACCACAGATAATTGTCATAATAGCCCCCTTCTCTCTTGCCATTATTTTGAATTTCAGAAAGTCCAGAATTCTGTCCATGGGAAGTCTGAGAAGGGACTTTGTGTCTTGAAGATTTGGATGATCCTCCAGAATTTTCCAACTGAGAGACATTATTAAGACCAGTGTTCCCTGCATGAATGATCATTAAGGTAACTAACCTAGTATGACAGGCATGAGTGGAAGACTATTTATACTTTAAAAAGAAAGAGAAAATGTGAACCTGAGGCTGAAAGGTATACTAGCACAACACTGTCTGGTGGCAGCTCCTCACAAATTGTTGCCATAACCTGCATAACAGCATGAAGCTTATATAAGAAACAACAAATTGTGTTTAATGGCCTGTGAAAGATTGTAATAGGATGTAAACAGCCAATTATTTTCAGTAAGTCAAAATTTTGGCATTGATCATAAATCAGATCATACAGCAAAGGAAAAAAAAAAAAATCCACATGCATGTGTGCACAAATTGATAAGAAAGTATATTATAATAATCATTAAACCAATGAAGCACACAGAGTCAATCAAAAGTATCCAAGTCATGATAGGAGAAGCCATAAAATAGCCATGCAATATCATTTGATATTGACAAGGCCTAGTTACCAGAACAGCCTACTAATTTTATAAGTAGACAAGCAAGTATGTAACAATCTTTCCAATAGACTTGAAAACTCACTGCTATAACATGCGTCACAGATGGACGGTACAGGGTAGCTTTTCTAGGATTAGGAGGTATAGTTGGATCAGTCATATCTGCAGTGAGATTCATGTCTATTATCCCAGAAGCTCCTGAATGATCAATTGTGTCACCGTTCTCCTTAGGTTTAAATGTATGCTTTTGGTAGAATGTTCCACTAGGCTCCCATTCTAAACATTGTATCATTCTATACATGTCCAATGTTAGCTCAGCAAACTTGACCTGAAAGGGAGAATATACAAAGATTCATAAGCTCAAGTCCCTTTTAAGCCACTAAAGTAAACTAATAATCCAAATTTAAGAATCATCACAGTAATGTGAATCAGTATTAACCTCATTTCGATGATAACTTGTCAACAGGGCATCTTGAAATTTTAAAACCCTCTTTGCATGAAAACGAGCCACATAAGGAAGAGAAGCTCGATGAGTATCAAATGTGGCACAATACCGCACGGGTCTGAAACTAAAGCCCTTATCAACTTTAGTGAAACGGTTAATTTCTTGCACCACTTGCTTCCATTCCTTAAAGTTAGTTTCCTGAAAATAAATTATTCGCATTCATAAGTCAAACATGTAATATAGCACATATAGTTTTATCTCCAGATGAATAATGGAATACAAAGCATCAACAAATTATGTTATAACAAAATCAATAAGATCTATTTATAAAGAAAAAACTGAAGTTCAATGTTAACATTGAACGATATAAATTAAAAAGCATAAAACAATCAGATTGAGAAGTGAGGTTTGACTTCCAATAGAACAGTCAAAGATGCAAAATAATAGGTAAATGATAACAATGTTAATATTGAACGATATGAATTAAAAAGTATAAAACAATCAGATTGAGAAGTGGAGGTTTGACTTCCAATAGAACAACAGTCAAAGATGCAAAATAATAGGTAAATGATAACACCTGAAGCAGAACAATGCAGTGATGATCATCGTATCAGGCCAGAGATAAAAAGATGGAGTAATTTTACAAAGAAATACCAACTATAGTGTATAGGACTGTTGTCATCATGCAAATAATAAAGTATAATTGTTTTCTGCAGAAACACTTTAATTATCTTGAACTTTTGATATACTTATCAAATCAACACATGAAATGCATTTGGGAACTTCAGAACCTCGTGAAATTTTATTAGTATGCTCTTGTTGGACAAACTGATTTTGACCATAGAATCATAAGTAGAAAATCAATATTAGAATTAAGTAAAACAATCTTGACTGTCCATATTTAGTAGTATGGTCAAGATTAACTCCTACATATCATGTTCCCATTAAATAACTCTATAAATACGGTTTGAAAATAAAATCATAATACCAACAATGTTATTCTACAAAAATTGCCCCTGTAGTCAGTATAATCTAATAAATTAATCAACATGTGCAATGTATTAAGGAACTTTATAATCATTAATTTTGTTTTGACAGCTGACAGTAATTTCTTTCTTTGTTATTATACTTGCTGAAGAACTTCCTGTAAGATTGAAAGGAAAATCATCACTGCACCAACAATTTATTCTAGAAAAAACTGGCCACCACATATGGAATAATAGTGTACAACTTGAAATCCAGTTGATCCAGAGCATTCATAGGGTTCTATAATGGGAGGCCATTTCCTTAAAAAATTACCACTTGCTTTTCTTTATTACTGTAAAACCGAGAACCTTCAATAACCTTGATATATTCCGGACCACCACTAGTGATCACTTTCATAGTTCATAGAATAGTAAAGTCAATTGTAACAAAAAAAAAAACAAAAGAATTTGCCGCTAAGGGTACGGGTACGGGTACGAAAATAACCTATCCTAAAACAAAGGGAACAAAAATTTGCTTAAATTAATATCCATTAGATACCCATCAATTTTATCCTTTGGAATCAGATGTCAATGAAAGAAAGATTACATTACTTATTTAAAAAATCTCCTACAATGGGATTGCCATCAAACAATGAAACTTCAATAATTTACTGACACGGATTCTATCCCAAAAAAGGGTGAGTTATACCATATTACATGAAAAAACACACGAGGGTAGGTGGGGTCGGTACAATACACAGATCAAGCCAGCATATAATCGCTGTTCCGTTCTACCATGTAGCCCAAAACACGAGAAGCTAATCTAATCATCCTCAGGTTTTCCCTACGGACCCTAAATCAAGTATCATACAATGACCAGTAACAGATTGATCAACACAGAGCAGCTTCTTACTTAATCCCTAAGTTAAAGTATTTTAACTTTTCACAAGAAAGGAAACACCAAGCATATTCACATCGCTTCACTCCCAACAACTTCATTTGCAGAAACAAAAAATAAATAAATTAACTAAACACACATAAAAAAGAAATTGAATACTATCAGTTCACTTTCCTCTCCGAAAGCTGAAACGAGAAATTAAAGGAAATTGAGAAACGAACGAGAAAATGCATAGATTACCCGAAAGGTACTCTTGCAATCCTCAACCAAAGCCCCAAAGCGTTCGACGAGGTGGTTAACCATCTCGGTCCGGTTGAGAATGACCGAAACAAGCAAAAAGCGCGCGTAGAAGCGCAACTCCTTGGAACGAACACCGAGATCTTTGGCGTTGGGTTCGGATCCTTGGAAGTACCTTCTGCTGAGTATGGCCTCGTAGAAGACGTAGGCCTCCACGAGGAACCTGCACTCGCTCGTCCTCGTGTACTGCCCGAAGTACAGCTGTCCGATTCGGCTCGCGATCTCGCCGATTTCCCACCGCTTGAGCCCGCACTCCACCAGCTTTGACCGGTTCTCCTGCTGGTACTTCCACAGCCTTGTGTACGCCTTGAACACCTTCTGGAACGCGTGCTGCTGCTGTTGTTGGCGGCTCGCGCCGCCGCCGTACGCCGCCACGTCCCGAACGCGCCCGAACTTCCTGTCCGCGCTTTCCACCAGCGCGCGGAAAGTCTGCAGCGCCCGCTCCGTGTCTTCGGACATGCCTGCCGGAGAATCAGAGAGATAGAGCCTTCTTAGGTCTCCGTCCGGTGACACTTCTCACAGCCGGTCATCGGAGAATTCGATAAAGTAGTCCTAACCGGAAAATAGAAACCAAATGTGCGTTTTGTGTGTGCGCGTCGGAAATAGAGAGAAACGGTGAAGACTGGAAGGGGCGGTTACGCTTTTCGTTTGCCAAAGACAGTATAAGAAAGTATATAATATAATTTTTAATATTTAATAAACCCTGTGCTTTTTTTTTTCTTACATTACATTTAATTATAAACATTAATATTTTATTAACTTTCATGTTAATGTTTTTTCATTAATTAAAATAGACCTATTGGTCTTATAAATGGTCAAATTTTACAAACCACACTGATTAACCATTTTCAATTACTTGTTTTTTATACATTTCTTTTATCATCTTATGGCATACTTTTTAATCACATTTATTATTTAATTTTACTCAAGTTAATGGGGTTGGAGGAAGAAACTCTAACACTCAGATTACTAATAGATATTAATTATCTATAAAGTTAATGAATATTTCATAATTTAGAAAATAACATGTTGATTGATTTTTTTTTTAAGAAATTAAAATTTATATGTAGGTATGATTTAAATTTAGTCATGAATTCATGGCGGTTGTATCTAATCATATCTAATTTGAAAAAAAAATATCATTCATGACAGATACGTGTAATTTTATAAATATAAAATTGATTGATCCCTATAATATATATTTATAATATCTTAGATGTTAGAATATTCAGAAATAGGTGTGACAGTAGACTGTGTTTTCTTTAGAGAGAAAAAAAAAATTGGAATTTATTTCGCTTTTGCTTTTTTGGTTTTCTTTTTCGCTGTTTGGGATGATAGTGTTTGGATTTTGGATTATTTGCTGAAGGGACTTTCTTTCCAGCCAATTTATTTTGGCTTTTGTACTGAAGAGCCACCAATTCATTTTCATATTTTCTTTTCCTCTTCAAGTGAAAGATGAAAGCAATGGCAAAACTAGGACCAAAACTGAAAAAACTTCGACCCTACAAATGAAATCCCAACAACATCAGCCAAAACAAACAAACGTTGCTATGGGATTGGCTCTTCTCATGTTTGGGGACAGAAATTATTTTATTATCATGTGGTAATTAATTACTTCTATGCAGATTAAACAAGCAAAGGAATAATGTGTTTGGTGTCTTTTTCAGAATTTTTAAAGCATCAAACTTAATTATTACCATTATTTTACTCTTAGATATGGTACTGTCTTTTTTTTTTTTTTTATATACCAAAAAATTAGAGTCAATGTTTGAAAAACAGGTATACATTTGAATAAAGAAAAACTGCTTTGGCAAAGCAAAGATAGAGACTGTTTAAGGTATTTGCTGGCACCAAACGTGAAACTAATTTATTTATTTTTTCTCTCACAATGTCAAACTAATGGTGAAGCAACCTTCTTCTCTTTCTTTCTCTTTCTCTTCATGCTGTGTTGGCTCGTATTAAATTGAGGCATCGTCCATTCCTTACACCATAAATGCATTTTTTGAGTGGTGGACCTTGATTGATTCATAATGATATCCATTAATTTGGAATTTAGTTATATGTCATTTTCAGGCATGTAGCATTTACAACTGATAGAAACTTCACATTAGGGTATATATACATATATATCTAAAGCTCTGGCTATGCTTTGTTCTTTTCAACAGTAACACTATGTAGGATTGGAAAAGAAAAAATACGAAAGAAAATTATGGGAGAAATAAACCCTTTTAACATTTACAAGTTCTATGACTAATTGGAAGTAAAAGTTGAGGTTTTTACCTGGCACGCATTCGAAAGTTTGTATATTTTAATGTAACATTTTGTTTTTTGCCACACTACTTGATGGCTAATTCGCTTGCAGTTACATCATTTATATATAAACTTGTGTGTAGTTAAACGTGGTGGTGCGTGAAGATTTGTGCATAATGTGGCCAATGATATCAAACAAAATCTTAATCATTCTGTAATTGCTCGCAAAGGCATATAAGAGAGTTAATAATTGGGTTATGAAGTCGAATACACCCTAGCAGTTGGTGAATGATGTCACAGTCTTTCTTTGTTGCTTTGATTGGTTCAACGTTCCCAGATTGGAAAATTCTTTTAATAATGGAGAAGATGTCCAACTAATGAAAAAAATTTGAGCTTGGAACTTGGGAAGAGCTTCAACGTTGGACATGGGATTCTTGGTAATAATGATTTCTCCTTTTCCTTTCATTCTTTTTCCCCCTTTTTGGTCTATGGATGAGGGTGGGTGAATCATGAGGTTTGGAGTCCAATTTAAAGTGGTCAATTTATTAATATGACACATCAGAAAATGAGGTGGATAAGATGGTAATGAGGGAGGTGTGTTTGATTGTAGCAAAAAGGTTTGTGATGACATATATAGAAATAACCTAGTAAAGTGTTTTTATTTTGTAGTTTCACTTTAAGAAAACCTAATCAGAACTCTGCATAATTGTGGTTATAATGTGCCAAAATTGTTTGGCCTGATTCACTGTTGAGGAGGGTGATTCACAAGTTTAGAAGTGGACAAACATCATGTGACTTGATTGACATCATTATTCTGTATCTCTTGCTCTTAACTTCTTCCCATGTAAAGTGTTTCTAATTTATCAGAAGGTTTGATGAAAATATTGCAAAATTGGATTATGAATATGGTAAAAAAAAAAAAAAAAAAAAAACTCAGACAATTGGACCATTACTTTTCAGATTCTGAGTTGTAATGGAAGCATTTTTCAAAGGGTTGACTTTGATAGAAAAAGGAACTAGAGGAGCCAGAAATATATGAACATGAGTGTGGCCATTCTATTGTGCCCGACCAAATAATTCACCTTTTTCTATGTTTCCAAATTCAACACTCTCGATAATTGGATCTCTTAATTTTTCCAGCTGTCTACTCATTGTAAAATAATCTGCAATGTGTTCATCTCTCTATACCCCATTATTCTGAGAGGTTAAATTCAATTACTACAATGCGTGTCTAATAGATTAAACCACACAACGTGTTTTATTGTTTATGGATGGTCACATTTACCTACAATTTCCACCCAACCATTATCAATGTTGTTGCTGCCTGCAATAAAATGTGGAGTTGTTGAATCATGATGAGGGTTTATGTCCTGATTGAGCCGCTGGACCATGCCATATTATTTTTCCATTTTTATACCCATATAAATAAATCTTCTTCTTTTTCATTTTTCAAATAAAATAACTTTGGGTTTTTTGGTCTGAATGTGATGAAACTTAAAAGTCATGTAATTTGGGCCATAAGTTTCAAAGAAGTCATTTTCCCTTGCTTTATTAGGTAGAACCTTTCCCTACTCTCTAATATCATGTTCCTTTCATGCTACAAGCCGAAACCAGCATTTCAATATATATATATATATATATATATATATATATATATATATATATATATATATATATATATTCAATCGAATCCTATTTCTGAAGCATGTCAATATTTTGGGGTTGTCAATCACTGTAACGACAAATTTTCAGAAATAAACTTGTATTATCACTATTATTATTATTATTATTTTCTAACAATTGGAGGTTAGATTCAAAATACATAATCTAATCGTTGATGCGTCGAAACATTCTTGTTCTGTGTTGTTGATCACATATCAGTTTTAGTACATTTTGTATACTGTTGATACATACAGTTTATTTTGTTTCAAAATAGTGTATTAGCAAATTATACTTAAAAATAGTATTTGAGAAAGAATAGTTACTAGATAGTGATAAGGCAAAGTTTTTACATTGTTCAATCATAAATTATTATACATTATAGAATTATTTATTTTAGTAATAACTAGTGTAAATTGGTGGTATGTATGAGTAAAGTTTGGAAGAGTTGTTTTGTACGAACAGATAGAATATGTTGATATTTTTATTTTGTTGATAAAAGACCTTATGTATAAATTAAAATTATGCAATAATGTACTTGATTTAACATACTGTCATAGAATAAAAAGGTTTGAATTGTGTACAAGTTTATTCATTAGTAATAAAAAAAATAGAGGATAATCAAATGCAAATAATTTCCAGTATAACTATAATATTTGATGATTTTTTTTCTGCATAACAAGGTCCTCTCAATTAAATATCTTAACATATTGTTATATACTTTTTACATTTTCTAAAAGGAATAATATTTTATCTACCAATTTTTAACTAATCAAAGATTTCCACCTAATTATTAAATAACACTTGTTCTTTTTCCCATGTTGCTATTAAGGTTGCAAGGCCACCTTCTGTGGCTTTCATCCTCCGCAAATGTTTTGTGTTTGGTAGGAAATGTCATAGTAGTAAATAATACAACTAAATATCTTTTCATATAATTATCAAAACATTTATATTTTATTAATAAAATATTAACAATGATGATACTAAAAATAATATTTACGATAATGCCATCATCATTCTTAAAAAACTACTACAAATGAAACATTTCGGAATAGAATATGATCAAAACGTGCTTCAAGCCTATAATTTTCTCTTGATTCTAAAATAATAAAATATTGCTATATTCACCCCCCGTATTATGTGTGGTTAAGCTTTGCGATAGCAATTTAGTAAAGAACCCCATAGACTATACAAAAAGTAGAAATGGGTTAATTAAGAGACACTCTTTGACGGCCATTTGTCCAAACTTGGCATGATTTGCGGTTTCTTATTGAACACAAAATGAGTGAGTGATTTAAAGAAGAATTTAGAAGTTGACACTTCTTTCAAATCTTGTCTCTTATGACTTTTTGAAGTTAATCTATTCCCAAATCCCAAGTGCGTAGGTGAAGTATCCCAATTGACACGGCGTTCGCAAATGAGAAACAAAATTTGAGCATAGGTTGGAAAAATAGACTACAATTTCACTTCAACAATGTGGTCATGCCACACACAATAAAGGCACACAAAGGAGAATCCAATGGTTAATAAAGGAAGAGGGAAAACTTTTTCTACATGTTCATTGTGGTTTGAAGAATCTTCATGGTGTTCCCTTGTGAAGTCAAAAAGAGGAAAGTTAGACCTACAAGTTTGTGTTATAAATCGTACCTAATGAATTGTTATTATTATTATTATGAGAGTGAAGGAAGCTTCAAAATTAGGAAGTTTGTGTGACTCATGTCCTCTCTAAATTGATTGGCCACAGGGTGTGGGCCTGTGTCTATTAGCCTATTGGTGATGGTATTTAGTGTCCAAAATGGAACTAAGTGCCCAAGTCGGTTAATAGATTTAATTTAATTAATAGTGTTTAAAAGCTTAACTTTATTTCCTAAGACATATTTAAATCAATGAAATATAGTTAGTAGCAATAAAAAGTGAAATCAAGTGTCACAATTATCCCTGGTGAAATTGTGATGAGGGATAAGATTGCACTCTGCATTGAGGATCTACCCACAAAAGATGTGAGCGATGCTAATGTATATATTTGCATTTCAATTGATGATTATAAGTATTTAATTTATATTAACATTCCAATTTTATCAATATAACGTATCTTTAATTATCTAATACAAACAATATTTCACATAATAATAAAACAATATAACCTTTTTAAAAATCATAATAAGGCACCTTACTTCAAATATATGTTAACCCTTCTTATTTTTTAAGGAACTCTAATTTTAGAAAAGAAAATGAAACGATGACTTTTTAGACTCTTTAGATAACTTTAAAGAAGTGAAACTTAACAAACAAATAACGAACTTAAAATAATATAAATTGATATGCTCTTAATAAATAATACATGTCAAAACTTACAAACCATATATATAATGGAAATAAGAGGAAACAAAATATCAAAACGGAAAAGAGAATAGATATGTTACTATGATTAGACTTTTTTATTTAAGTTAGGTATACTTTTAAATGTTTTTTTTTTTAAACTCATGGATTGAGAAAGAGAAAATTAAAAAAAAAAAAACTATAAAGAAACCTAAAAAAAAGTTGAGAGAACAAGAGAACCACCACATTATCTTGATTTTAAGTCAGTCAATCACCACAATTAAAATATTTTTTTATTAATATAATATTATTAAGATTAATTATTAAAATATTATTAAACTTCAATTTTATCCGAAAAATTAAAAGAAAAATATATTTAAGTTATTTTTAGTTTCAACTACTAAATAATCATAAAATATTAAAAATACCGGATTTTTAAATAAGAAACAGTACGGAAAGTATTTTTAAAAATTGTCTAAGGTAAGTCTTAGTCTTTAGAATATTTTGATTCATTTGTAGTCTATTTTAAATAAATAATTTAAATGATATTTTTGAGAAGAAAAATAATTTAAATAACATTTGAGAGACAAAAAGATAATATATTTAATTTTTCCCTAAACAGTAATTATGCAAAGAAAGAGTGAGAAAAGGATTCAGTTATTCTACGGATAAACCGGAGTTAAATATCATATAAAAGAACGAAGTTAATTATAAGAGTGCAGTGGAAAGAAATGTAAGAAAAACATTTCTGTTGAGTTAGTTGCAGAACTGACAGCAAGAGAAAGATACGGGCCCTGAAGGCCCAGATAGAAAATACGGAAATAAGGCGCGACGCCCAGAGCAAGTGTTGCGTGTTGCGTAGTGGTGCCGTTCGTTCACGAAACTTTACCAGAAGCTAAAGTGAGTCACCGCCACCTCCGCCACCTCCACCTCCGCCACCACCACCACACCACTGGAATCCGATTCGATTCGATCCGATCTGATCCATCGAGTGTTCCACCGGGGAGAGAGAGATGTGGGTGTTTTACTTGATCTCTCTGCCCCTCACAGTGGGGATGGTGCTTTTCACGCTGAAGTACTACGCAGCTCCACGCGTCCCTACTTACGTGCTTTTCACCGTTGGATACACTTGGCTCTCTTCCCTCTCCATCATCGTCCTCGTCCCTGCTGATATCTGGACGGTACTTCCTAACAATTCCAATTCCATTTCGTTGCGAAATTTGAAAGATCGTACGAAGAATTCAAACGACTAGCGTTTTAGGAATTTCATTATGAAATTCATATTAATTATTGAGAGGTTTTGGAATTTAAGTTTGATGCATTGTCAGTGTAGAAAACTTGTACTGTCTTTTGGTTGTTGATGTATATAGAGTTTTTGTTTTGTGACCTTTTCACTTCGCAAAACATGTTTATGCTAATCTTTCCTCCACGGTGGATTTGCGTTGAATGCCGCTCTATGGCTTCTCAAACATAGCCTAGACGTAGGCTTACTCTTTGAATGAGGTGTCAAAGCAAGATTAGAATGGGTTTAGCGGAAGGGGCTATTGTCACATGACATGGCAAACCAAGGTGGGGGAGGTTTTCAAATTTACTATCCGAGTATGCCTTGAACATGATTTCCTCAGACTGTCGTGGGAGACCAAAAAGTTCAGCTTGAGGACATATTCATTATATATATTATCTTTATAGGGTAATTTTGTATCTCAAATGAGCATGAGCACGTGAGGGAGTGGAGCGAATTCCAGCTAGTAGATGAACCCATAGACACTGACACTCAAGTGAGTGAGAGAGTAAACTTAGGAGGTGTGTGAGTCATGAAAAATTTACCTAAAGGCATGTGAGGCCTTATACAGTGGTAGAGTGGTGGGGGAAACCGGTTAGGTAGTTATTGCAATCAATGGGTCACACATTGAGGCCTAAAACGGGAAACAGGGGTATGAAATGTTTTTTTAGGACTTTAAATGTTTCTTAAATAGTTTTGTAAGGGCACTAAGTAATACTTAACAACACCCGCTATACTTTTTTGCACGGGGCTAAATTTAATAGCATCCTCTTTGATTTATGATTGAGGAACATGTGCTTTATATCATATGTGATCTGTATGAAGATATTCCATGGACAATGGAAATTGTATATTGGAAAATGACAGTGGATTGCCACCTTTCTTGAGTTCTTTGTATTGCTAATTGGCAGTGATGTTTGTCTTGCTTCTTTTTGTGTCCATATCTAAAGTGTTGTTTGTCTTCTAGAGTGTTATTTAATACAATAGAAAAATTTTGGCCTTGTTTGATTCTAGTGGTCAAAGCTATTTTCCTTTTTTAAAAACAAAATAAACATGTTTGGATAACTATTTTTGGCATGTGTTTTTGAAAATTATTTCCAAATTATTGAAATTGAGAAACAAAAATAGCTTAGAATTGTTTTTTATACTTCTTTTAAGTATGACGGTATTCTTGTTCTAAGTAAAGCACTATTTTAATCTCATACAATGTGCTAAGGTGGTCAAAATTGAGATTATGGTTGAGATTGTCAAAGGCTCATAAGATCATAAATAGTGGAATTGGAACTCAAATCGTAAATTCTACTTAGAAAGTGGAATTAAGTTTTAACTCAACCTTACAAAATTAGCTTGCAAGGTGGGGTTTGCGTCTATTTATATACTATAATTTGATTATATCTCTAGTCGATATGAGATCTTCAACACATCTCCTTATGTCGAGGGCTAAACATCTTGAGTATGAAATTAGATATTTGTGGGCAGTTTGATAGTGGGCGTCATGATAGACTGAATAAATCTTGTTAGGATAAACTCTATTACCATTTAGAGATTAAATTTTAAGTCTAACTCACTCTTATAAAATTGGCTTATAAGGTGAGGTTTACACCCACATATATATCATAATTTTGTGATTTTTTTGACTACTGTGCAATGTGCAATTGACAAATATCCATGTCTCATGTTTGAAAACTGTTTTTGAAACTTCTTCTAACAATGTTTTGCTGTTTTTAAAAGCTACACTGAAAACAAATCTTAAAAACTGCATTGCAAACAAGTTTTGAAAGTAAAACACTAGAATTGCTTCAAACAAGCCCTTATTCATTTTGCCCTAGACAGATTGACTTTGTGATAATTGTGTAATGACAACTTTTGATTTCACACAAAACTATTGTGCTACCCTATGTTTTGGACAAGGTAGATTTATGAACTTCTATTTGCATCTAAGCTTTTCATTTTCTTTTTTCCTTTTTCTACTTCAATTCGACATTTTTGGGCTAATACATAATATATTTCCCTTCTTTCAAAAGGAAGATTTTTGGAATTTAAATTGTTAAATGCTGAATAGTGTTGTGGATCATTGAAGAAATATATGTGCAACTACTTCATTTGTATATTGAGTGTTTTTTTCTTTGATACCTACAGACAATATCTTCCTACCACGAGAATGGAGGCATTTCTTTCTTCTGGAGCTGGTCATACTGGAGTACCTTTTTGCTTACATGGTACACATCTTGTAAAAGTTTTTACCATTATTTGAGAAAAGCCAATTTTAAGCTCCATGTATTGGATGATGGTTCAAGACTTTCTTGAACTCCTTCTGATTGTCTTGTCATATTTATTTTTGTCTCTGTTTTCCTGACAATAAAACATTCTTCAGTCTCCTATTTGAATCAGTGAACTGCGAACTTTGTAATGTGGTATAGAATTTAGGTGGGAAAGATGAAAGAAACAGAAAGACAGAGAAAGAAAAGGGGAAGACGGAATAAACAGAATAGGGAGGTTTCAGGGAGAGTGTAGAGAGATCAAAGAATATGTGTACTGCATATGATATGATGTAGAATGATTAAGTTGAAATAACTATTACATGTGAGCATGAATGTTGCTTATTTAAATGAAAACTGTCAAATGCAAATTCCTATAATTTTCATCAAAGCTTACCTATTGATAAGATTATTTTCTCTTGGTTGTTTTATAGACCAAAGAGAAAGAGTTCAGAGGTAATAATATAGAAAAATTACAACCGTTCTATGATAGTAGATTGAATGCCAAGCCCTTAATTTTATGAACCTTAATTGCCAAATCCACTCTGTTACTGCTCTTAACCACATAGCCAATTACGTAACTACTGTAACTGCTTTGCCTGCTTCTCCTTTATTCTTGTACCTAGGTCTCATCAGGATGGCACTACAATATGATATTCTTTATTTTTAAATTCTTGATTATATATAATGCATTTTGATGTGGGGAAAACTGAGGCTTTGAGCCAACTTTGGAAGTAGTAATGATTGAGAACACATGAGTAGTTATTATGAGTCCATGTTAAACTTGCTTTTATGTGCTATTATGCCATTTGCTTTGTCTTCTCATGTGCTTGCTTGCATAATAAGTGTTACTAGTATTTGAATATAACATACAAATCAGAAAGGCAAATTTGCTCATGTATTTGTCATTTTATCATGAGCAGGATTGTTGTGCCCCTTATCCAGGGTTTTGAAGATGCTGGGGACTTCACTGTATCGGAAAGATTGAAGACTAGTTTACACGTTAACTTGATCTTTTATCTAATTGTGGGATCCATTGGCATTTTTGGAATCATTCTTCTCATTATGATGCGTCGGCAGTGGTTGGTTCTCGACCTCTTAATCTTAGTTATTTTGAAATATATATTGTTGAATGAAATAGGTTCTAAGATTTTGCTTCCTAGATATTTCTAATTATTTATTTTTTCCCGATAAAGATTTCAATTCCACTTATGAGTTCTTTTGTTCCCTCACATCCATAAAAACGGCAATATTTGGTTGCATTTCTTGTCATGGCAGATGTATTCCAAAAGGTTTCCCAAATACTATTTCTTCTGCTTTTTGTGATTGTGAATAATGATGATTTTCGCTAAACCACTTTTTATGAGACATCATGCTGCTTTATCTGTTAAAGATATGCAGTAACAAGTCAGATTTTTATCCAACCTATGTAGTTTTTTTTTTTTTTTGAAATTTTTGCATTTACTCCTAGAGACTCACATTTCTTCTCTGGAAAACTTAAATGCTATGGCAACTAGGCCCAGTGTTTCAACTTTCAACACATAATAAAAAGCCAGGACATTTTGGGAATCATGGATTTGCTAAAGTTACATTATGCCACCACCAAAGCACTGAATTGGTAGTTTGTATGGTTTTCATGCCTTGGATACACAAATGCCTACCTTCTGCGCAACTACTTTATATTTTTCAACATGACAGTCCTGATTGCCTAATTAAATTTCAATTAACTCACTTCTACGCACAAGTTTATGCTTCTTGGTTTCAACTGAAGTCCCACTTTGTTTCTTTTAATTTTTTTTATTCTTATTAAAACAGGAGTGGAGGTCTTTTGGGATTTGCCATGGCTTGCTCAAATACTTTTGGACTTGTTACTGGTGCATTTCTTCTTGGCTTTGGTTTAAGTGAAATTCCCAAAGGCATTTGGAAAAATGCTGATTGGACAATCCGACAGAAAGTTCTTTCCCACAAAATTGCTAAAATGGCTGTCAAGCTTGATGATGCTCACCAAGAACTTTCAAATGTTATAGTTGTAAGTAGTCCGCATGAGGCAGGGAAATTTTCTTTCGTAGTTTTAAATTTTTATCTTTATTTTCATATCTGCCAGGCAAGCATGAAAATTTTTTGATTTCTTGCAAGCAAAAATAATGTGATTTGTGTCTAATGATCTTTCGATGAACCCTCCTCCCCCAAAGTTGTTTTCACCAATTATAGTTGATTTAATTTGAACTTCTGGATACACTCCATATATAATCATTTTTATACTAGTAAGCAATGTAAAGGGTCATTATTAAGGTAATTTGGAATCATGGAAACTGAACTACGTTTGGCATATGATACCTTGGTTCTGCCTTTCGTTTGGTAAGAGGTTGTCCGTTACCAAGCAATAACAACAACAAAAGCCTTAACCCACTTAGTGAGGTCAGTTACATGAATCACGCGACATCATTTGACTCAAATAGAAATCAAATCTTTAGAATATTATTCACTAAGAAATCCCTCATAACAACTTCCTGGACGTCCTTGGTCTCTCTCCTTTTCTGTAGGAGTAAAACATGCAATCTACTTTCTCGTCATTGGTTCCAATATCCTTTTCTACGTGCCTAAATTACTTTAACCGATTTCTTGTCATCTTTTCCCCAGTTTGTTTCATACTAATATCTTTACCAAGAAAGTTGATAATTTGATTGTTGCTAATTATGGTCAGTTTTAAGGAAAGCATTGGTGAAGGACATTTCTATTTTAAGGAAACTTCATTTTAGATGTCTTTACTCTTTTGGAGAAGTGTTACTATCCAGCAGTGTTTTGGTGGTTTTGTTGTACTAGTAAAAGCTATTTCTTAAATACAAATTGTCTCTTCATATGTGATAAGTATATAATATTGGATATGATTGCTTTATTTATGTCATACCATGTGCATTACTTTGTTTCTTTGTTTTTGTCTGGAAATAAGAAAATTTGTACTTAGGCTGGCTATCAAAGATTCCACTACTCCTCTCTTGACAAATGGTTTGTCCATTGCCAGTAAATGCATTTCAGTCATCTGAATCAACCAAGAGAGGGACAACTAGGGAGCTTGTAATACTACGTAAAATAAGTTATATCAACATTGGAGTAGGACATGTATTCATATACAGAAAACTGCGCTATTACTACATCATACGACAAAGAAATAAAAATTGGTAATGCGGGTAGGGGAAGATGATTAATAAAAATTACTTTACCCTGTTTAGTTCAACTTTACAGTTGTTGAGAATCACGAATATACATTTGATCTATATTGATTTGACGTATGACTTAGAGGAAATTGAATATTCTCTATGAATATGTATTTAATACAATCTTTTTATATAAACTAGATGTGTAATGTCATGTAGATACAGGATTCGAGTATCATATGCCCACGGTCTCCAGAGATCTTTTTGTTTGGTGAACCATGCATATCTTCGAGTGACCCTTATAGCTACCAACCTTTTTGTAGCAACCTTTTTTCCTTCTCTAATGACTTTTCCATCCATCATTGTTAGTAGTTGGTGCCACTCCAACAACCTTATGAGCTAAAACTACCTCATTTAATGTGCCATGTGCCGATTTATCTAGATTTGACCATCGTGTCCTCCAAATACATCATATGCACCCCCAAGCGTTTTCATTAATGTGTCAAACATTGTTCTTCATCATAGTGTGACAAAGTGTGCGACCTTGTTTTTGGTAGTGATTTCGACTTGGTGGTCATCGCAACAATTTGACCCTACTCCTAAAGTCTTGCCTTCATTTGAGATGTTTTGACTATGTTTCCTTTGTTACAAATTCATTGCATCATGCTATGTGTTTTGGCTGGTGTTTTTTTCTGTGATATGGCTTCCACTGGTTTTTCTACCCCATCTCGGAAAGAAAACACTATTTTCCTGAACATCCCACTCCATTTAGATGTTGGATAGTTCAAACAATTTTACTTGGGCATCTGAGTTCACATTATGAATTGGTGGTTTGGGTTACAAATCCTATCACTAGTACATTGATTCCATGCCCATAGTTAATTGTGTACACCAGGAAAGATCATTGTCTAATTATGCAATGTCATTGAGTCCACCCTGTATCCCTCAAAAGTTGATTTGTGTCCTTGTGTAACCCTTAATCAGTCTGAATTGAGGCGTGTGCTCATTATATTAATGATACCTAACACTAGTATGCGGGTTACCATGACATGAAAACTCCCCTTGCACCTTAGTGTTTTGATGGTTGTATGTTTGCATACCTTGGGCATGTTCATGTTACTTTGCACGATTTTAATGAATTATTACCATTTGTGGTCTTTATTCCAATTGAGACTAAGAAAAGATTTGAGAGTTAGGGGTTTTTGGTGGTCCTTGCCCTTAGTGGTTTGTCTTTTGATTAGTCTATCTTGTGACCAAATTCTCGGGCACCGTGGTCCCTATGATGACATACACCTCTTTACATTGCTTGAGATTTCATCAAAGATTACTGATACAGTGTGTGCATTTACCCTTGCTTCTTAAAACAACAATTTTGGACTAGGACATCTTAATCCAACAATCATCACAAGTATGATCACTGTCATTGTCACAACCATACCATGATTGTTGTTGGAAGTTCATTGTAAATTCCTCATCCTACCTACGTGGCCCAAGCACCTCTGATAGAGACCTCCCAACTCATTGATCATCATTGTGTTAATTTGACTATGTTTCACCAATTGGTACCTAGTCTCTCCAAGTTGCCAATTTATATATTGAGTCTTGTCAGTTAGGAAAGCATAATCATAGTTTCTTTGGTAATTGAGTTTATACAAAAGAGTCCATTTGCCTTAGCTCATATTTGTGTGTCCATGGACATGGTTGATTAGGGTCCCAAGGCTTCGTCTTAAAGTAGTTTTGCCTGGTTGAGAAATAACTAAAGTTTGACTAAGGATTGATTCTGCTAAGGGTCGAATTCAGGTAGTGTTCAAATGATTCAACCTTGGTTTCAACACATTAACCACTTGAGCCCAACTTATGACGGACATTGCGCTACAAACCTATGGCACAACCCCACTCTTCCTTAGGAAAAAGTCTTGGTTCAATGCAACTTGACCTAGACCTGTTGAGGTAAAAGAATCCCTAATTTATTTTAGAAATTGATGTAGATCTTTAACCGGACCGAGCTTGATAAATTTAAAAAGCATTGGTTGGGTTACCCAATCTAACACAAACCCGACCCAAACTTAAATAAAACCTAAACTAACCTTCGTGAACCAGCCATAACCTAAAAGGGTGAACCTGCTCAACCACCATAGTTGCCATAGTTACCGACAATGATGTTGCCATCGCTTGCAACCTTTTCCTTTGCTGTTGTCTGCGGCCTTTTCAATTGCCATCAACCCACTCCAACACTGCTATCAAGCCATTGCAATGCCACCACCCATCTCCCTTCTTCGAACTTACTCACCTAGGTCAGACTACAATTGTCATTTTTTTTCCTATTACCTCTTTGGTTCTACTCTTATTCTTCTCTCCCCCTTTTTCCCTTCATTTCTACTCAATGCTCATTCTCTATAAAATTGAAACCCCTAAATATCTAGTTTCATCCATCCAAATGGCAGCTAAGCAAGTTAGCTCAACTTGGTTGTGTGTTTTTTTGTTTTAGTTAATAAAAGACTCATTAGGCATCACTATAGATATTGACATCTCAGTTAGGCTGATACTTCAAAACTCACCAATCATCTGTTATCACATGAAAAAGTTTTATTAAAGAAAAAACAAAAAGAACAAATAACAAAAAAATGGGGTGACTACACCAAATCCATGCAAAAAAGAAAAAAAACAAATTTCCTACAAACGAAACAAGGGGAGTTGAAACTTATTATGAAAAAAGTTCAGCTTAGTACAGGAAGGTGAAGAAGAATATCAGGCAAACTTAACCCTATTTTCCACATCTAAATTAGTCAATTTATCAGCACAACTATTATTCTCCTTAAAGACATAAGTTACTCTAAAATCCATTGTAGCGCAAATCTGGAGGCACTTTTAAGAGTCCAAGGAATGATATGACCCGAACCAAAAGCTTGACAAAATAAAGAAAAGTCACACTCTAACTAAAGTTTTTTAAAACTCTTGTGTTGAAATTATTGTTATTTGAATTTATTGGTTGTGTTTTGCTTTGAATTTATTGTTATTTGAATTTCTAAACTTGCTATTATCATTATTTGTACATTTTTTCATTATGTTTGCATTGTAATTATATTTCTGCATTCTTTTATTTATCTATATGGATATACTGTATTTTTTTTGTCTGCAATGTTTCTGCAATAATCCCTTATGACTTCCAATATATTTTTGTAAAGGATTTTTGGGTTGCTGATATTTTCTATATCCAATATCCATAGCACCACTCAAATCATGCGAAATTAACACTACCTTTTTATATAAACCAGCTGATTTATACACAATTTCAACATTGTATGTGTGTTCTTTCTCATTAAACAAGAGTAACCTTGATTTTAACAAAGAGATTTATTTCTATAGATTGCTCAAGCCACATCCAACCAGATGTCCAAGCGTGATCCTCTGAGACCATACATGAATGTAATCGATGATATGCTAACCCAAATGGTATTGAACTTAGATTTCTTGATTAAATATTTTGAGTACACAACCTAGATATTTGTTTGGATATAACCTTCAATATTCCAGTTTAGGGAAGATCCATCCTTCAAACCACAAGGTGGCCAATTAGGGGAAAGTGATATGGATTATGACACAGATGAGAAGTCAATGGCAACACTTAGGCGTCACCTTCGAGGAGCAACCGAGGGATACTATAGGTATAAAAGGTAAGCAAATAATCAACTCAGTCTTTTAAGTGGGTTTATCGGAAAATTGTTCTTGAATTCTTATTAAGAGATTTTCAAATATTGAGATATTTTATGCATATGATCCATGCTAGTTTTGATGGATAATTAATTCTTTTTGTTCATTGGCATTGTCTATTACTTTCACCAAAGTCTATTGACTAGGTATATATTACAAGTTGATTATTTGGTTTATATCTTACTGTTGCATTCTTGTAGTGAGTATATAACTTATGTGATAGAAGCCCTTGAATTGGAAGACACGATAAAGAATTATGACCGGCGCAACTCATCTGGATGGTTTGCTTTCAATCATTTTTTTTTTGTTTTTCTTCGCCCCTTGAAGTATCCTTCTTCAGTAAATATATTAAAGGTTTTTCCAGCTCACCTTACTCAATTATTATGCTTTCATTACAGGAAATATATTTCAAGCTTCAGAGCTGCTCGAACCGGCAAGTTTGGGTCTTTATGTGACACTTTAGGTGAATAAAGAATATTAACCTATTTGTTCTTAAGTAAATATACTTTTCCCATGCAACTAGAAACATATTTATTAGTTTTAACTAGCAATACTGTGTCTATCTTAGAATTCGGACTTAAGACCTAATTTAGCCTTGTAAGCAAAAGACTATACAAGTTTTCTTAGTAATATTTAGGCCTTATATCTAGTTTACGTAATATCTTAAACCCTAAGAGTCGATGTCTTGATGGTTGTACACTATGATGCTTCACTTAGCCTTTTTGGTCAACTCTATCATAGGTGGTCCTTTCATGACATTGGTAAGTAACTATTAGGACACAATCAAGGAGACTTTTCAACACACCCCTCACTCCCACGGCTATGAGCTTTTAGCATGATATTGTAGATGACATAACAATAGATCTAGGTTTCACTATGATTCTTCACTTAGCCTTTCTAGACAACTTTGTCATAGGTGGCCCTTTCAAAGGAGACCTTCAAACACACCCCTTCATTCCCAAGGCTATTAGCTTGGAGCTTGACATTGTAGATGACCTAACAATAGATCTAGATTCTAGGATAAGTTATGGTATGGTATTATAATTTGGACTGGGTGTTTAACTCAATTTGACAAAATCTAGCTAGTAAGGTAAAGATGGAACAGGCTTTGTGAGCACTATTTAGGTCTTATCTCCAGTCAATACGAGATTTCTACCTTTTGAAGGGATAATGTCCCGATTGCTGCATGGTTTAATGCTTCCCTCAACCTTTCTGCTTAATTCCTCCATTTATAGCCCATTCCAAGACATTGAGAACCTAGTTCCTTCATATATAGCCCATTCCAAGACATTGAGAACCAACTTTGAGAGGTCGCAATTAAGGCAGACAGGACTAGCTCAATCAAGACAACTTTCCGACCTATCGTTCCACGAGTTCCATAAACATGTTACCCTTTCTGTCTATGAATATATCAATAACAAATAATGAAAATATATGGTTTAATTGACATGTTACTTCCTGCATAATAAACATTTTTATGTAACTATTTTTGCAGTGTATGTTTCAATGTAGAGTATTTGGTGGAAATTGTATGTAACTAATCGAGTACTAATTACAGAGGTAGCAGTGATTAATTGTTGTCCTAACTACTGATGGCTAATATTCTCATGTTCTGAATATGTTAATGGATTTAGATTGGTATTTCAACCCTACTTTACTTATTAAATGCTCATTTTGTTAAAAGTAAACACAAACAAAGAAAATTAAAAGTATACAGAACGAGTGCATCCACCTCTGATTTCAAGTGAGTTAATTTTACAAGATTTTATTTGAGATCAATGGTGGATATATGTTTCCTTCCTCACTTTACAATTTCTCAATTTGAAAAAGCCAAGTCCATTACTTTATGCGTATAGAGTAGAGTAAATTTGTATCCATCATTTAATACAATTATGTATATTAAAGTCACTTAAAGCATTCAAGCTTGTTAATGGAGGTTTCCCTAGGTTTTGAAAGAACAGAGAATTTGAATCTAATGTTTGCAAACCTGGTGGGAAGTCTAATTAATTTTGTCACACATAAAAATGCTGTCTTTGGCTTCAAAGATTCTTAAACTCCATTTTGCTCTATATTTTTCTTTCTCAGTTAGTTTTCCTGCAGCATTAATGTTCATCATGACATAACATACTCCTTCCTTTTATTAATATGGAATATAATAGTTAGAGATATTTTGCATAGGCTTCTGAATAAATGGTGGTTCTTTGCAGAATTTTTCTGGCGTTGCATTTTAAGGAAGCAAGTTCAGAAAGGCTTGGCTGTTATACTCGGTGTCATGTCCGTTACAATTCTTTTAGCAGAGGCTACTCTTCTACCTAGTCTTGATCTATCACTTTTCTCGATTCTTATAAAATCTGTTGGAACAGAGGAAGTGCTTGTTCAGGTAGATCAAGTTATTAAGAGATAAGTATTTGCAGTAAACGTGGACACCAAGATGCTTATATTTATATATGAAATCTTAATTTACCTTGTAAAATGGAAGTTTGGATGAATATTTAATTCTAGGATATTGGAAATCTTATAACAATTTAAAGTAAAGTGAAGTCTGAGGTCCCAAGAACTTCTCTGATTGAGTACCATGGCCTTGTTTGGTGCATACTGATGAACTGCATGTGTTTTTTTTGTCGGCTCCCTGCCTATCTTTTTCTAGCAAATTAAACTTGCTTTTTGGTTTGAGGCTGTAATTCAATCTCTGTGAAATTGCTGCTGTCATCATATATAGTTAACAAAAGGTTTGAAATTTTAAATTAAATTTTGGAGTTAGGTTTATACATGAAACTAAAGAAAACAAATAACTATTGTAATTTGTCAGTATGCATTTTTTCTTTGATGAAATGTTTTATGCCATATTTAAAATGAAGACAGGCTGCCTTTTGAATCCCATTTCTTCATTTTCTTTCTTAGGCGTTTGCATTTGTTCCTCTCATGTACATGTGCATCTGCACATACTACTCCTTGTTCAAAATTGGAACGTTGGTGTTTTACTCATTGACACCTCGACAGACCAGCTCAGTTAGCCTGCTTATGATATGCTCGTAAGATTTTATTGACTACCGCTACTGTTACTTATTTCTGTTTCTTGAATTGCCGATTCTATGTTGGACATCATTATTTTCTCTCTCATTTCCAGTATGATTGCTCGTTATGCTCCTCCTATCTCATACAACTTTCTTAATCTTATTCGCCTTGGTTCTGACAAAACAACTATCTTTGAAAAGGTAAGTCTTTTTCATGGTTTACGTATTGATTAAATTTCTTGTTTAATATTTTCTTCTGAACTTATTTGCGTATAGTATTGTTAAAAACTATCCGGTTTAGTGTGGAGAAGTTGTAAGAGAGAATTAGCAATAAAGCTAATAACCTAATAATTCTAGTTAAAGAAGTAACATCCTCTGGTTGCTTTGCGATTAGATGAGTAATTTGATTCTAGAGACATTCTACAACAATTGAAAGTATCAAATCACTTCTCAGTCTTTAGTAATCCGGGAAAGCGTGATTTTCATGCCTATACTGATTTAGTGCACGAGATATTGTAACTAGAAAAAGGCATGAGACTGAACAGTCCTTCATCAAGTTTACTGCCAAAAAACTGTTTTTTTTTTTTTCATTTTTTGTTTATTTTATACTACCTGATATATGTACTTATTTTCGTAAGTGTCTGATGGTTTTGTTGTCTTTTATTTAGTCTCTACCTCACTATATATATATATGTTCACATTATGCCAAAAAATCATTTGGCACCTGCGTGTCAACTTTTTTTGCTTTCTTTCCTTCCTATTAGTTTCTTTTACTAATTTGGTGCACTACATGATTACGTGCAGAGAATGGGGAACATTGATAATGCTGTCCCTTTCTTTGGAGACAAGTTTAACAAAATCTATCCCCTTATTATGGTTGTATACACCCTTTTGGTTGCAAGCAACTTCTTTGATAGGGTATTTGATTTTCTCGGGAGCTGGAAGAGATATGTTTTTGAAGCTGAAGCTGAAGATATGGATGGTTTTGATCCATCAGGATTAATTATCTTACAGAAAGGTATGCTAGCGAAGAATTCTGTAGTTGTCATCAGTCAAAATATTAAATGATAAGTCATGTCTAAATTAGTGAACCTTGAAGAAATGTGTGATTTGTGATAATTTGTTATACTGATTATCACATAATCTGTAGAACGATCTTGGCTTGAGCAAGGACGCAATGTAGGCGAGCAAGTTGTTCCATTGGTGAGGAATTTTAATGGAATTGATCTTGAATCTAACGACAACAGTACGGTATGTCATCACCCTACCAATAAGAAAATTGAAGCAATTTTCTGTCTATTTTCATCATTCATGCGACATTATCATGAATTTGATGGCAGCAAGATATGACATTTTTTACTCTCGTGATCAAATTTCAAACAGTTCACTCACATTATAGCTGTGGTATGGTCAGGTGGCAAGTGACGTTGAAATGAAGGGAACCTCCGCTTTAGTTAATAAAGAAATAGATGGAAATCAGCCTAAAACTTTGAAGGAAGAGACGAGACATAGCTCGAGCAGGGAAGCCATCAGCAGCAAGTATGCTGCTATCAGACAGCAAAGTGGATCAGCATATAAATCGAAGGAAGAAGAGAAAAATTTAGCATCTGCTAAGGTCTCCTTGGTTGATCACGACAATACTCGTTCTAGTAATGCTGCTGGAACTTCAGGCTTGGCCTCGACATGGCAAACAATGAAAACAGGCTTTCAGAGTTTCAAGGCGAACTTAGGGGGCAACAGGTTTGCTCCTATTCGGCAAACACAGGAAGATAAGATCCCTCGTGTGTCCTCATCTGAGTCTCTTGATGATATATTTCGAAGACTGAAACAGCCTTCATTGCATCAAAATATTAACAATGACGAGGCTAATTTGACGGGGCTCAATATTCCTGGCCCGCGTAGATGATATCCATTATTTGGGCGAGAAGTTGCAAGTGTTCTATAATTGATCATGCAAAACCATATTATCATGTACAGTTTCTTGTTTCCTATGGTAGTTTATACCCCGATTGCATTTTAAAGGTAGATAGTTTACCATACAGGCACTCCTACTAGTTACAAATCAACCTCACATTAAATGTAGATGATCAGAGAAGGAATACTTCAAATTTACAGAGTTGCAGATATTTGTTCTGTTTCTATTCACAATCTCATTTCACTTGCCCGCCACACCTCTATACAGCGTTTCAGATCTCAGGTTTTGCTTGTGTTGTACTCCTTTATTAACCTTTCTTCCTTTAAAAAATGACTAGTAGAACATTTATAGAGTAATGGGAATAGGGGGTGCGTGTTGAGGGGGAAGTCAATATTGAAATGTAAAAGAAAACCTAGGATAGTTAAGATCGTAAGGTCTGCTATTCAGATTCTATATATAATCTTACTGATTTTATTCATAATCTTTTGATTTTAACTATCTTCACAAAAATACTAAAATTCGTGGAACCGATAATAGAAGAAGCCCATGCTCATACCCATCCTCTCATTCAGAGGGAAGTTAGTTTAACTAGGATTTACATTACTGGATTAAATACTTGAATTTACATATGAAGGTTCAACAAAAACCCCTCTTTGAACTTGGAGAATAAGTCTTGTTAAACTGATGCATCAGCAAACTCTTTTTGAATAATCTTGTTATTGATACAGTAGTTATCAAATTTGCTTCTCGGAAATGTGTTAGACAGTAAATTATTCATTCTTAGATGAATACACAAAAATCATATGAAAACCTTTGCTCCAACCCAATTGCAAATCAATTAAAATCCTCCACAACTGTGTAGTTACATGAATTAAAAAAGTGGATCTACATTAACATTAAAAATGCAAACTCTTTCCCTCCCTCATGGTCCTGGAATGCATGAAGGCCTCCTTGGTGTTCTTTCTGGTCAATTTGAGCAGCTTGGACCAAACACCCGTTTTCTTACTCCCTCTGCTGTTTTCATTGACTTCCCTATCTGTGGTTCGGCTTCCTGAAGCAAAGGCAATGGAGTTGCTCTTCTTCAATCCATAATTGAAACTAACCATGGAAGAGGCAGATTCCTGCACGGTAGAAGTATGGCGGCGGTGGCGCTGAGACACGTAAGAAGGAAAGGGTTGAGAAGGAAGAAGAGGAGAAGGAGAAGGAAGAGGATAAGTGTGATTGTTGATGTCATAGAGCTTCAAAAGTTTTTCTCTTAAGCAAAAGGGACAAACACCTGGTAGTTGTTTGTTATCAGGGTGGTACTTGCACCCTCCTCCTACTGCTTCTAGCTTCATATCAAATCCAATGCTTTCTTCTCTTCTTTTCTTTTGTTCATTTTCTGTGCCTTCTCTCAATTTATAGATTCATTATTCGCACTTCCATGCACAACTTTCCTCGAAGCTTCTTAATTACAACCAAGAATGGCAGAAAATCAACTTCTATGACTACGTCCAATATTTCTCATGTTACTTTTTTCCTTTCAATTTGGGCATCTATTAATTTTAATCAATTAACAAAAATCAAAACTAAACATATTCATGTTGTTTGACTTTTTTTATATGTTTGGCTTTAAATTGAATTAAATTAATAAGATCAATTATCTTTGATTCAGATATTATTTTTTTTTATTTAGGCTTGTTGACCGGTCACTTGAATAGTTCATTGAGAATAATTATAAATTAGTAAACAAATCTGTTGTAATTAAGGAATGTGATTATTGTATACTTATTTCTGATTTTTGGTCTATTTTTTATTATTTATTAATAAGGATGTGATTGTAATATATATTTATGACTGCTTATGTATTATTAAGAAATAAATCTGCTATAAATTAAGAAACAAATCTGCTGTTAATCTTCATATCTCTATAAATGAAGACAATATTCCAGTCAACCAGTTTAAATATCTTCTTAGATTTCATTTATAAGGCACAAATAGACATATTTTATTCAAAGGAATGATTATTTGAACTAATCAATTTGAAGTTTAAGTCTGATAATTTTCTTGATACAAAATATAAATCAAACTTGCTTTAGTCCAATTAATTAATACACTCCACGTTAAGATATTATAAAATCAAACTAATTTATTAAAAATATTTGAATTATCTTTCATTAAAAAAAATAACCTAAATCAAAACCCCGAAGACATTCATAATTTACATTGTATAGTTATAATTTGGTTTCCTTTTGTTATATGTGAATGACATTTTTTCTAAACTTTCTTAGGAAAGGGGTTTTCTTAAAAGAATTATACATACACACGTGTAATTGACTATTAAGGTTGAAGTTATTGCATATGTAACCAAAATGTCAATGAATTAGAATTAAATGAAGTATTTCAGTGATGGACAAATCAAATACTGAATGTGGACACTAATTTGTGAAAAATGTTTCTTCCAAGAAACAAAAGATTGCGAAGGCAGCCAAAATCAAACGTTTGTCCTTTGACTTGAAGAAAAATATGTAGCAAGTCAAGGTTGCGCACGTGAGGTGATTACATTAATAGTTTTTAGGTCTAGTAGGACTAAATAAATTGGGAGAAAAAGAAATAAAAGATTTGTTATTTTATAATTATATTGTAAGTGCTGTTCAATTATTATGGTGATGGATTGGTATGCAAGGAAACTTCTCTGAACATTGCGCGATACAATGCTTCTCGTTTCTTGAAGTGGTCATCAAAGAAGAAGACATACAAGGTTCAACTTCACCTAAAAGCCTATTTTGTACCAATGCACCAAATTTGGTGAAATGGGTTACATTTTTCAACATCTAAATATATAATAATATTATAATTTGAAGTATAAACTCTTATGACTTAAATTTTAACAAGTAGTTGTAATTAAATAATTTAACATTTAATTAGATTTATTAAATGATCAATTAAAAAATTTAATATATACATATATATATATATATATATATATATATATATATATATATAAGATAATATAAGTTGACAACTGTAGATGGATGAAGTAGTCTGTTCTAAATATCATAAATTAAATTATCTTTGTGAGTGACGAAATAAAATGGAATGACCAAACCCATTTTGTCTTCTACAATTTTTACCATGAAAATTAGTTATTACAAAATAAATAAATAAATGATAAATAGTTTTTAATCCGGATATAGAAATTACTTTCTTTAGTTTTATTATTTTATTAATTTTTATTTTGTTATTAGTTTGCTGTGTTAATTATGTTAAATATAAATATGATGAGACATTACCTGTTATATTATTATTATTATTATTATTATTATTATTAAAATTATAAAAAATAATATGTTAATAAATCACATCAAATCAAAATCATTTATATATGTGTGTGAGAGAGGGAGTAATTATGGTAAGATGTCAATTTTTTTTTACCTCCAATAACTTTGTTAGATTTTTTATTTTATTTTTAGTTCTTGTAAATATTTTTTTTTTATTTTAATTTTTGTGTATATGGATTTCTATTTTCATTTTTGCAAATATATAAATTTTTTATTTGAATAAATAATTATGTCATTTGTTAATTTGACATTTTTAATGATTTGACAAATAACAACTAACATCTTAATCATCATTATACTTAACCAAACAAAGCACGTAATGACGGAGAGAAATAACCAAGAAAAAAATATGGCACAGAGAAAGAAGTTTCTAAAGTGCCTAAAGTAAGTTAAGATATGATGCTAAAAATTATTAACAAAGATCCACAGATATGTTAAGGAACCTCAAAGAATATGTCGAGGGTTTTCAGATACATATATACAAACACATGTAAGTATTTGATATTTAATACATAGATCCATGTTTTTTTATATTTAATGAGAAAAAATTTATATATAAGCATGTAAATTTTCAAAAGACTCGTTCCCATTAGAGTTTTAACCAAAAATCTAATAGCCGATACACTTATCAATTTGGATAGTTACTTAACAAAATTGGAACCTTCGTTTTTTTATTGGGTCCTAATGAATTCGAAGGTTTGGTTTTCTACGATCCATAAAGAGGGTGGGCCTAATGGGCTCATCGAATGGCCCAATGCGACCTCCCGTAAGAACTCTAGCAGCCTGAAACAAAACCTTTATAGAAATGACATTTTTTTATATATAGTATGTTTTCAAAAAATAAATATATATAAATTTGGTCTCACTAGAGAGTAGGATTAAGACAAGTCTTAAGGTTCAGAAAATGTTTGTCAAAACACTTATGATTGTCTAACAATTTTAATATGAATAATTAGAATAAAATAACCTTTTTATAAAACAGGAGTTTCATCTTTAACTGGACCAATTTTGTAAAGCTACCTACACCACTTCTTGGTTTGAAAGTAATATGAAGGTTGGAAATTATGTATTGAGTAGTGTCACTGTTAATGTAAAGCAAAGTACATTTCAGTGTCCTCATCTTGAAAGGCTCCTGAGAATGGATTATGTTCACAGAATATGTTCTAAGAGAAGGACACAAATTAATTTTAGAAAGAATGAAGATGATATAAAGCAAGAGTCATTTTACCACATATTAATTTAATATTTATAGGTCCTATTATATCACACCACTTTTTTAGATTTTTTTACACTTTTACTATAATTAAAAATCTTATTAACAGAAATATATATGTATATATTTTCAATGTAAAAGTCTTATTATTCATATCATATTAATATATTTCTATAATATAATTTGATAAAATTCTTAATCTTATAACATAATATACCATACTATCAATTTTGAATAAATGCTTACTAACTAGAGCATACTGTATAGTGTCATAACTTTGTGATACCATGTTGTATATGGTCATAACTTTCTGGATTTTGGTGTGCCATACTTCCACTACCTATCACTATCATTGTCATACATCTTTGAAACAATCAACTTTATACTCAAAGACTTAAGGTTGGTAAAAAAAAAAAATGTTTGTGTAGCAAAATGCCAATTCTAAAACTTAAAATCTAAAACTTTAATTAGCATGGGTGAGTAGTTAAGATGAGATTGAATCCAATGGGCCAAAACCACTGCAACCTGCACAAGGTTTATCAGTCTTTTCTTTTACTTATTATTTATTTATTTATGTGACGAGCATGATTTGTTAAGTGTGTGTGGACAGTGTTCATGCATGAACTGAACAGAGGACAGAAATGAAAAGAAAAGAAAAAGAAGAAAGAAAGAAAGGGATGTGTTGTGGTGAGTGCTGACATTAAAATCTTTTCAGTGACCCTGCGTGCCCGATAAGTTACACTCACTTCACAACAAAAACAAAAATTAATTCAGTGGTGCCAATCTTAAACATCAAATTCTAAAAAGTTTGGACCTTATTATACTCCACCATCAATTCAATCTAACAGTAATATAAATATTTTTACAGGAACTAAAACTTGGTTTGGGTAATTTAAGAAACTAACTCTAAATTTGAATAGTTAATTGTAATGACTTAATACAGAGAAAATAAAGCAATTTCTAAATCTCAATGGGAGGTGAAAAGTGATTTTTGCTTTGTATTTTGAAAATGTGTCTGATGTAATGTAATGTTTAGATGTGACCTAAGACTGAGTGAATATAGCTGTGGGGTTTATCTGGACTCACCAACCCTTCTTTCACCCACTCTTCCTGTGCACTTACTCGAGACTCTTCCCTTTCTATCTATTAATTTACCAGAAAAAAAAGAAGCATGAGTTTTTGAATGAATAGTGAATAATAATATTTCAGCTCACACTCAAACAAGTCAAATACATGTGAAAAGAAAAAATTTACACATTTATTCTTACACTTTTATATTACTCTAAGAAAAGAGTCACTGTTGAAAACAACATAATCAATTATATATCTAAGTTATATTATATAAGTAAATATATAATTGATTATAGGATAACATAATCAACTATGTTATACATAATCAAGTCTATAATAGAATAACAATAATAATAATACAGTAGTAAAAACTAATAATATAATATTGATACCAATAAATTCATATTTACTTTCAATACTTAATATTTATATATATATATATATATATATATATATATATATATATATATCTATATTTTATTTTTTTTTTTTTTT
>Ga0209489_102040_pt1 | contig 41538 bp, 26 predicted proteins | sample SiratrowhiteBW_FD_187527 | JGI IMG/M metagenome (GOLD analysis project Ga0209489, IMG submission 187527) | Root nodule microbial communities of legume samples collected from California, USA - Siratro white BW (SPAdes) (version 2) | ecosystem: Host-associated > Plants > Roots > Nodule | place...
ATATTATTATTGATATTATTATTATTATTTAGATTATTATTATTATTATTATTACTCTTCTTCTTGTTTATATTATTATTATTATTTCTATTTTTATTATTCTTATTATTATTATGATTATTATTATTATTATTATTATTAATTATTATTTTTGTTATTTTTATTATTATTATTATTATCGATATTATTATAATTATTTTATTTATTATTATTATTATTAATATTATTTTTATTATTATTACTATTATTATTATTATTATTATTATTATTATTATTATTATTATCATCTGTGACCGAATTTTTAACCGATTCTATGACTGATTTCTGTGACCGAATTTGTGACTGATTTTTTCGGTCACTGATTCGGTCACCGATAGTGACTGATTTTTTCAGTCTCTGATTCGGTCACCGATAGTGACCGATTTTTTCGGTCACTAATTTCGGTCACAATTTGACAATTTTCTAGTAGTGTTTGAGTTTCATGAGACCATGACGCATTCTTAAAAGAACATAAAACTTGAAATGTTCATACAATTACCCTAAAGAACTCCCTATTTGTATCTATTAACCCAACAACTTCAATTTTCTAAGTTGGTGTATTGTTTTGTGGAAAAATAATACCACTTGTCATGATTCCTTTAATGTATCTAAGAATTTTTTTAGTAGCTAAAAAATGATATATACTGAGACTCTACATGTATCTCGATATTAGTCCTACAACAAATTCTATTTCAGGTCGTGTATGACAAAGATATTGTAAAAATTAACAAATTTTGTATACTCAGTTTCATCAACTTGCTCATAAATTCCTTATTTCTCTACTACTAAACCGATCTTTGATAGAGTAACTTTTAAATTAGAGTTCAACATATTGAATCTCTTTAACACCTCCATCACATACCTCTTTTGGTGTATCGACATTTCTTTTCTTACTTTTTAAATTCAAAACCCAAAAAATACGTAAACTTTTGCAAGTTTGTTATTTCAAATTCATTCATTAACTCTTTTAGTAACATCAATCTCACCTTCATTATTTCGATTGACTTTTTTGATTTTTTTAATATAAAACTGTTAAATATTTATAATTTTTTATATTTATAATTTTAACTTTCTCTTATATATATAAAGAGATTTATTGATTTTTATATTTTTTTATGAATTCTATTTTTAGTACTTCTTTTATGAATTTGAATTTTAGCCTGAATAACTTGCTTTAAAAATTAAAACATGAAATAAAAAAAATAGTGGAATATTTTTACTATTATAAGTGAAAATTTTGTTCAGAAAATAATTTTTAATTTAGTTTATATATAATAATGGAAGCTATGACAACTATATTATACAATATAACATAATGAAATAATATATAAAATTTACATGTCAAATTAATTATAGAAACACATTTTATTGTTAAATTGGTTCAAACATTATAGTTTAATTATACAACACGGTATATTAATATATTTAAAATTAATATTAACTATATAACTAATTGACAATTACTTATTTTACTATTTTTCTAAATAGCATTAGTTTGATATATTATTATTTATTATTATATAAATTCATAAAACTTCACCCTAAAATATAATAAGTAAATAGTTGATTTGGTATCATAAATATAATCATATTTTATGTTTAGTATGATAAAAAAAATTTTAGTCAAAGTATAAAAATTTTAATTTTGTTAATGTTGTTTGAACTTATTTGATGACTAAAGTAATTGAACATGCTGATCTGTAGTAAATATTTTATTAAAAGAAAAATTAATTTTAATATATAATTATCCTTAAAGTACCCATTAATTATTAAATAATTTAAATTTACAAAGCAGACAAATAAAAAGATAAAATACTTGATGCAAGGATAATTTATATTAAAATTAAGATTGATTGTTGATGTTTTTATTAAAAACATATTAGAATCACTAAAAGACCAAATATATATTCAATTATCTTAACCATTATATTTCAATCAAATTAATGTGGTTAAAATTTTTACACTAAAAAAATAATTTTTCTCTTATTTTACTGAAAAAAGTGTGTTGTAGCGAATATTTATCCAAAAATGATGATCTCTTTTCGTACATTTAGAAACCAAATAACTTTTTATTTAAAAAACTAAATACTTGTTCTTTCTTTTAGTATACCTCATTTAAAAAAAATATTTTTAGTGAAGAAAAAGAAATGAAAGTCAGGGACGACTCTTCTGGCTCGTGGCCTTCCACTCTGTATAAATACCCCAATCCACAAGCTTAGGAGACCAGTTTCCTTTTCTCTTCCAGCAGAGAGTAACAAGAAAGAAGGAAAAAAAAAAAAAAAAAAAAAAAAACAAGAACTCCGTAATTTCCCTTCTTTCTCACAATGGCGGCTTCAGTTGACAGCCGTCAATTCGGTACTCACATAAACGGCGTCGTTCGCAGTTGCGGGCAGGATCTAAAGCCCCCTCTGCCGTTGGATTTCAACCTGGACTCCTCCAGCAGCGACGAGGATGAAAACGACGACGCTTCGTACCTCAAAGACCTCGTGCGAAAAGCGAACGCGGAAACGGAAGCGTCGGTTATGGACCCGCGCGACGACGGAACGGCGGATCAGTGGGTCGCACGGAACCCCTCAATGGTCCGCCTCACAGGGAAGCACCCCTTCAACGCTGAGGCCCCCTTGCAGCGCCTCATGCACCACGGCTTCATCACCCCGGTCCCACTCCACTACGTGCGCAACCACGGTCCAGTTCCCAAGGCCAGCTGGGAAGACTGGACCGTCGAAATAACCGGTCTAGTCAAGCGCCCAACCCGGTTCACCATGGACCGCCTCGTGCGCGAGTTCCCCCACCGCGAGTTCCCCGTCACGCTCGTCTGCGCCGGGAACCGCCGCAAGGAGCAGAACATGGTCAAGAAGACCATCGGCTTCAACTGGGGCTCCGCCGGCTCCTCCACCTCCGTGTGGCGCGGCGTGCCGCTGCGCCACGTGCTGCGGCGCTGTGGGATCCTGACACGTGGGAAGGGAGCGCTGCACGTGTGCTTCGAGGGCTCCGAGAATCTCCCCGGCGGCGGCGGGTCGAAGTACGGAACGAGCATCTCGAGGGAGATGGCCATGGACCCTTCGCGCGACATCATCCTGGCGTACATGCAAAACGGCGAGCCTCTGGCACCGGATCACGGCTTTCCCGTTCGCATGATTATTCCGGGGTTTATCGGTGGCAGAATGGTGAAGTGGCTTAAACGCATTGTGGTTACTGAACAAGAGTGCGACAATCATTACCATTACAAGGATAACAGAGTGCTTCCTTCCCATGTTGATCCAGAACTTGCCAATGAAGAAGGTATCTTTCTTCCCACTTCTACTGTTTCTACTTTTTTACACTTCTCCTATTTCTCTCTCTTCCTGTCACATGTTTCACTAACTTCTTTTGTAATTTTTGTTAATTTTTTCGTGTATTATAAAATTTAAATATATGTTACAAATACTAGTTGTAATTATGAACAAATAAATATAGTTTAAGATCATACTTTCTAAGGATGTAATATTAAAGTATCCATTGGTTTTTTCCTTTGAAGTTATATATATTTATATACTTTTAATGAGTTATGCTCATCTATACACTATTTTTTTCTTATTTTTTTCACTTCTTCACTCATTTTATATTTTTATCTTCTTGTTAGAAAGAAGTACTCAGAATTGCACAAAATATTTTTGTCTCTAAAATTCGACTTTTTAATAGTAATATGTATTCTAAGTCTTTGGACAAAGTTCTTGATATATATTAATAAGAGTGAACAAAAAGACCAAAATTAATTATTTTTTTATAAGGTAAAATTAATTTATGTATGCAAACTTTTGAAAAGGTTGAATCAGAGAGTTTCTATAAAAAGTTTGAATATGCTAGTTGATATTAACTTTAAGTGAGAAATTTTAATTCATTTTATGTTCTTTCTTTATAACTACATTCATATACAGCCTAATTTTAATTTGAGGAATTACTTTTACTAATTAATTTGGTTTTCAAAATCAAGCAGTTGTTATTTTATATTTTTTATTTAATGACTAAAATAATGTTTTTACAATTTGAAAAAGCGTACTCATAATTTGGGAGATAATACAGTGAACAAGTCCAACTTCATAGGAATATTTTTATGGACACAAATTATTTATGTATTTGTTTATTTTTCTCTTTATTTATTTATTTTTTGGCATCCGTGAAGGTTGGTGGTACAAACCAGAGTACATAATCAACGAGTTGAATATAAACTCAGTGATAACGACTCCTTGTCACGATGAGATATTGCCCATCAACTCATGGACAACGCAGAGGCCTTACGTAGTCAGAGGCTACGCATATTCTGGTTAGTTTTCCTGTTTTCCATTTCATGTTCTGAGTACAGTGACATTAACACCCTTAACATGTTAAAATTTTGACAGAGTAAAGCAGAATGGAAAATATTATTAAGCAAATAATAATAACAATAATAATTGCAAGTGTGAAAGAGTATGATAATATGTCTGCGATATGTTACAAGTTGGTGGGTGAATAGAACCTTAACTTTGGATTGGTGCTGCTGCTGCAACATGTGGTAGTGGATTGTGGCTGTAACATGCAATTGATAGACAGTGACTTTGTGTTATGGCTGGCTGTGAAGTGAGAGAGTGTTTTTGTACTTGCAGGTGGTGGGAGGAAATTGACACGTGTGGAGGTAACACTGGACGGTGGAGAAACGTGGCACGTGTGCACAGTGGATCATCCTGAGAAACCTAACAAGTATGGAAAGTATTGGTGCTGGTGCTTCTGGTCTTTGGAAGTGGAGGTGCTGGACCTGCTGGGGACCAAAGAGATTGCAGTTCGAGCTTGGGATGAAGGCCTCAACACGCAGCCAGAAAACCTAATTTGGAATCTTATGGTACGTTTTCATCTCTAAGAAACTTATCAACATTTTTGGTTTTTCTATTACCTTGTTAAATAATCAATAGTTGATGGTGAGAAGTATTTGGTGCTTAGACCAGAAGTGGTGATTCTTTAACATAAATTTATTGTTACAAAGAAAAATCACCAATATTATTTTTACATATTTACTTTACAATTATATATATTATTATTTTATTTTTATATAAGAAAAATATTTTATCGTTAAGTAGATGTATTTATTGAAAAGTGTTAGGTGATATTTTTTTCTACAAAGAAAAGGACAAATGAGATGGAAGTTACTACTACAGTATTATTGGCAAATCACCTTTCGTTCCTCAGAACTTGGAATTAAAATTGATGAGCACTTCATCTGACGTCATCACCTGTCATTTTCATAGCTTTGTTGCGCACCATTAATATTCTAGACCCCACACTTATCAACGCTGAATTTGATTTTTGGTTCATAATATAAATTTGGTCTGATAGAGATTTTTTTTGTTTAAATATATTTTAAGTACTAATATATGATTATTATTTTTTACTTAATACCTTTTTTCAGTTAAACATCTAATAAATTAATATTTTAATTCAGGTATATTTCATTATCCGAATCAATTTTACTAATACTGTATTAATTAAGTTAAAACACATCGGAAATGATTTAGAGTGTTAAAAAATAACATGTATTGAATTATTTATTGATAGTATATATTATTATAAGATAAAAAACTATATTGACTTTTATGATAAAAAAATTTGAATTGACAAAAAGGTGAAATTTAAAATATTTTAAGAATCACTTAAAAATTTGAGGATTTAAAATTAGTTTAAGCCTAAATTTTATCAAGGAAGTTTATTTATATAATGTTTTGATATTTTTTGAATGAAAAGAGAGATTAAATTAAAATAGAAAAAATATAACATCAGATGAATGATTTGACGAAGAAAAATAATTTTACTATATAGATAAATTTTATATAATTCAATTGTATGAATACAACATTTCATTTATATATATAGTACTGTCAAATTATAAGATTTTCTTGGTTGATGGCCGTGATCTTTATAAAACAAATATAAAAGTAAAGTTCCACCATTCAAAAACAAAGTCATTGTGTCTGGACAGAGACTTAACTATATATAATTTCATGCAATACAGTGATGGAGAAAATGGGCCACTAAACTAATACCATTGATTTTTGTAATTTTGTGGCATATCCTGTAATGAACTTACTTACCTGTACACACAGTTGCTAACAATCATTTTCACTTGAGTTTCTTGACTTTTTATATCATAATTAAAAGTCATATTAAATATAACATTATGACAGTTATTAATTATAAAAGTTGAAAAAATTTATTACTGAATAAGGGTGTGAAACCTTTTCACATTATTGTTAGAATAAGATGGATTTATTCTATCAAGATCTTCATTCAAACATTGATAGTATAAAAATATCATTATTTCTCTGTATAAACCCCTTGTTGATATTTTCTTGGTATGTTTTGGGTATGCAATGTTATGTAGGGCATGATGAACAACTGTTGGTTTAGAGTGAAGACAAATGTGTGCAAGCCCCATAAGGGTGAGATTGGCATAGTGTTTGAACACCCAACCCAACCAGGGAACCAACCTGGTGGGTGGATGGCGAAGGAAAAGCATTTGGAGAAATCACAAGAGCTGAAACCAAGCCTTAAAAAGAGTGTATCTACGCCATTCATGAACACTGCCTCAAAAATGTTCTCCATGTCCGAAGTGAAAAAGCATAGCACCCCTGACTCAGCTTGGATCATCGTCCATGGTCACGTCTACGACTGCACCCGCTTCCTTAAAGATCACCCTGGTGGCACCGACAGCATCCTCATCAATGCCGGCACTGACTGCACCGAAGAGTTTGACGCCATCCACTCTGACAAAGCAAAGAAGATGCTCGAAGACTATCGTATTGGCGAGCTCATCACTACAGGTAATATACATATACCTTCCATCTTTCTATATATTACTGTTTGATAAATGTTCCACTTCTTTATCAGCACTATCGGATTTTTTCCATTCTCGTGCAATTTTTTTTAGAAATTTCTAAAATGAATAAAAAAAAATTTATTCTCATTATAGATAAATCATATTAAGTTTCGCACAATTTCATTAATAAGATTAATGAAATCGTGTTAGATGATACAATTTTTAAAGTTTAACTGAAATTATGTCACATCAGCATAATTCAATGTATTTATATTATTTTATTTATATGATTTTAGCATATCTCAGAATAATTAAAAGAATAATTAAAATCGTATCACATCAGTATAATTTTAATTAATACTTAAAATCGTGTTATAATGACACAATAGAATAATTGAAAGAATAATTAAAATCGTAGTATATTAGGATGACTTAAAATCGTATTATAACGAGACGAGTTCATTCTGAATTAACTGAAATTACGCTATAACGATGACATTTATCCTTATTGGGAATTAAAAAAAAAATGACCATTCTAGACATTTTGAAAAAAAATTATACTAGAATAGAAAAAAAACCAACACTTTTTCTATATGATCAATAAATCAAAATTCAATTTTGTTATGAGTTTAGGATACTGATATAATTGTCATGTGTGAAATTATATGAAGTATAATGCAAGTTTTTTTAATGCTAGTATAGTAAAAAATGTATTACTTTATCCATGTCACTAGACTGATCCTAATAGGTTATACTTTTATGCATGTATTATTTAACTTACTGGTTGACAATTTATTTCATTTCATTATTAGAAATTTACATTGTTTGTTACTTCTGCATGAGTAGGTTACACCTCAGATTCATCGCCGAACAACTCCGTGCATGGCAATTCCGAGTTCACCTATTTGGCTCCTATCAATGAAATCACTGCACCACCAGCACTACCACCACGTAGTGTGGCTCTCAACCCACGCGAGAAAACCCCATGCAAACTCGTGTCAAAGACCTCCATTTCCCACGATGTGAGGCTTTTCCGTTTCGCCCTGCCCTCAGAGGATCAACTCTTGGGTTTACCAGTGGGTAAGCACATTTTCTTGTGCGCCACCATAGACGGCAAGCTATGCATGCGAGCCTACACTCCAACAAGTGGCGTGGAGGAAGTGGGGTTCTTCGATTTGCTCATCAAGGTTTACTTCAAAGGCGTGCACCCCAAGTTCCCAAACGGAGGACTTATGACACAGCATTTGGAATCTCTCTCCATTGGGTCCATGTTGGACGTGAAGGGTCCACTGGGTCACATAGAGTACACTGGAAGAGGCAATTTCATGGTTCATGGGAAACCGAGATTCGCAAAGAGGTTAGCCATGCTAGCTGGCGGAACCGGGATCACACCAATTTACCAAGTGGCTCAAGCGATTCTGAAAGACCCAGAGGACCTCACCGAAATGCATGTCGTCTATGCAAATCGCACAGAAGATGATATTCTGCTGAGAGAGGAGTTGGATGCATGGGCCAGGGAACATCCTGAGCGGTTCAAGGTGTGGTATGTTGTGGAAAGCGCGAGGGAAGGGTGGGGATACGGTGTGGGGTTCATCACAGAAACTATCATGAGGGAGCACCTTCCAGAAGCTTCAAGGGATTCCTTGGCTTTGACTTGTGGACCACCACCCATGATTCAGTTTGCGGTGCAGCCTAATTTGGAGAAGATGGGGTACGATATCAAGAATGATTTGCTCGTGTTTTAGGGTTTGAAGTAGATTACTGGATTATGTTGAGTATAAGTGTTGTTAGTGTTGGTTCCGTATCAGATTTACGTTTGTTTGTTTCATTCTTTGTTAAGGGCAAGAAATCAAGAAAATGAAAAATTGTATATGACCGTGCCATGATCACTTTGTAATGTAGATAGGTATGTCAAGATTTTTTGACTACCTTAGTGTATATAAATTAAAGTTATGTATGCTTATTTACTCTCTTTGTTTCACCATCTATATTTCCCCAAACCTTTCATGCATATATGTTTATTCTCTAAGACCAAAGAAGAAAAAAAAAAAGTCTGATAGAGGAGAAGAACAAGTCAAAAGAATTTTAAAATGACAATTCGACCATGATCCATTTAGTTAAGTGACAAAACACTTGATGAAACCTTTAATGTTTTCTCTGAATAATGCAACTTGAAAAACCCACATGTTCTGAAACTACAATACAAGTAATGCTATCGAAGATCTATATTTAAACACTACATTTCTTAAATATTTTTAGGACATTTCTGCAGAATCATTATGTCAAAAGCAACATGTTTATAATAGTTACTCATAGCTTAGTTAAGGGTATAACATGTACGATAATATATTGATCAGGTTCACTGCACGGCTCTGTGAGTGTGAAGCAGCGAAAGAGCGATGCATGGCCTTACCCTTCACGTTAGCATAGGTCAAGAATACTGAAGTGTTGTTTGGCGCACGGAAAGGTCACCTTACTATGTTTATATGAACCAGCTTCCACGCACCCCAATGCGTCCTTTCTCACCTAATCGCTTTTGTCCTATTGAGGAATCTAGATCTAATATCTTATTCACAAGAATAGTAAAATATAATAATTTCCACTGCCTTTCAAGAAAAGAATCTCTGAACGTACATGCATGTGACCCTGATATGTTAATCAAATTAACCATTTTCATCTTTGTTTCAGGACCATTGATATTGTTTCCCAGTAGTTTTAAATACAGAAAAATTTTGGATATTTTATATGCTATCTGACGTCAACTTATATAAATATACGTGTGATAGATGTATGATATATGATACAAAGACAATAGAAATAAATTTTAAATATTTTAAAAGTTGGAGTGTTTGTATAACTGTTAATTTTAGAAGAACAATTATATTTATATACCCTTTATTTTCAAACACTGGTTTGTAATTAAATTTAATTTTTTTACCATACCTACTTTAAATTTTATTTTGGTTGCAGGCCTAAAATTATTTTGATAGCACGTAATGATAGTACGTAATTATTAAACTATTGTTATGTTCAACATTATCTTTATAAATTAATTTATAAATTAATAGAAAGACATGTTTAAATTTACTACTAACATAACATTCTTAAATTATATAAACTACTTCTTTAACTAGACGTGAAAAATAAGAGAAAAAAACTGTCTGCATCATTCAATTTGCTGACATTTTTTTATTAATGAATGAAAAATTGATCTATAACGTCAGGAAATCTAACTAAATCTCTATGCATGCTAATATCTCATTAATCAAGCAAATAATAAAATAAAATCCACACAATTTGGAAATGATCTCCAAGGAAGTTGGGAGGAAATAGTCAAATATTGTAGATCAAACGCTTCTTGTGTCCTATTTTGCTATCAGTGGCGAAAGCGGATACTTTATTTTAAAACATTGACATCAATTTGATTTGTTTTGGTGATCGATGACGAAAGCAAGTCCCTAATTATAAAGCACTTTCTCAAAGCATATTTCTTATGTTTTGTCAAAGGCGGCTACTTTAAGCTTTATGCGTGAGAGAAAAAAAAAATGTTTTTAGTAGATTCATTGTTAATTACACAATAAATCCTTAGTAATCATGTTGTTATTATAATTTTTTTCTTTCTGTTTATAAGTAGAATATTTCTTATATATATTTTATGTTCCTTTTTATTTAGACTGTTGAGATGCACGGAAAAGAATAAGAGAAAAAAAGAGTATATGGTAAAAAAGTTGAAAAAGAATCCACTTCATAAGGAAGTTTATGAACTATAACTAAATTAAAGAAGATATAAGTATAGAATATTTTATATAAAAATCTATAATTTAGACAATTAAATATCTTTATCTCAACCCTTCCTCTTCAACTTGGTAAATAGATATTAACATCTACAACTTGTTTAATAATCTTTCAAAAATTATATCATAACTTTAGTAAGAATATTCGCCTACTCATTTTGAATATTTTTATCAAACATTTTATTGATGAAAAAACTATCAACTTCAACATGCTTCTTATGTTGGACAAGTTTGTGAGTAATATCACGAACAACTTTATTATTACAATAGAAATAAAAAAGACGTATATGTATATATAATAAATTTTGGAGAAGTAGTTTGAGCTACAAATCTTCAAAGAGTCTAAGAATCATATTTTGTAGTGGATTTAGCTACAACTTTCTACTTCTTATTTTTTCACATGACAAGATTACCTTTTATAAATATGAAGTATCCAGAGGTTGATATCATATCATCAAAAGTCCCTACCCAATCTGCATTGTATAAACCATCACATCTTTATAATTGGAGTTCTTCTTGAACAAAACTCATTTTTCAGGAGAATCTTTTATGTACCTTAAAATCCTATAATAACATCTGTGTTTTTTACATAGATTATGCGTGAATTGACTAAACACACTAAGAGCATAAGCTAAATTCGGTCTAATGTGTGAGAAATACATCAATATCTGTACTAGTCTCTCTCTCCCCATGTTAGTTGGAGTTTGATCTTCAATACAAAACTTTAATTACCCTTCAACTGTAGAATTTTCTGGTTTACATGTTGTCATCCCAATTTCTTTCAATAAATCTAATTCATAACTTTGCTAAGAGAGAAAAAAAACCTGATTTTAATCTTGAAATCTCAATCCTAAGAAAGTACTTCAAAGAAAATCCTTCATCTTAAATTCATTTGCCAAGTATTCTTTCAATGCCTTGCATTTGTTTAGATCAGCTCTTATAACTATCATGTCATCAACATAGACAGTAAGAATTATATCATTTCCTTTCTTTTATTTAAAAACAAGGTATGATCTTGGTTGCTCTATTGATCTTCAAAAGCAAGCATTAACTTGGTGTATCTACCAAACCATACTCGTGGCAATTGCTTTAGTCTATACAATAACTTCTTCAACTTGCATACCTTCTTATTATGTGTATATGGGATCCCACCTCCTTCTAGTAGCTACATATAAACTTCTTTAGACAAATTCCTCACATAAGAAGGCCTTTTTTGCATCAAATTGTTGTAAGGACCAATCAAGGTTTATAGCTAGAGATAATAATATTCGAGTTGTGCTAATTTTGGCAATGAGAGTAAATGTTTCAGTGTAATCTATTCCATATGCTTATATATATCCCTTCGCTATTAATCTAACTTTGAATATCTCAATTGTACAATTTGCATTAAATTTTACAGAATACACCCACTAACATCCTACTCGTTTCTTTCTAATTAGACAATCTAACAATTCCCATGTTTCCTTCTTTTGCAAGGATCCATTTTCTTGTTCATGGTATCCTTCCATCTGGAGTCAGCTAAAGCTTCATGCACACTATTATAAATAGATACAATAGATAATTGACTTATAAATATAATATTTGTGTTAGACAAATTCTGATTACAAATGTAATTACTCATAGGATATCTAGTCTTAGTGGTGATGCCAAGATCATAAGTACACTTAAGGATACCTTTAGTGACACGGTTTAACAATTTCTTTTTTATGCATTAGGTTCTTGATGGGACGACTAGTGTGATATATTGGTAGAGCAAACATACAACACCCTAAACATATTTTGATTATGTGCTAAAAACATAATAAGCCTAGCTTAGATTATGTGAAGTATCTATGTTTGGCATACACTAATAAGATTACAAATGCATATGCTTGATGATATAGCCAAGTTTCACTTTATCTAATAAATTAAATGAAGATCATTTATATGATTAGTATAAACAAAGGCTTCAAGCTGACACGTGTTATCATAAATTTCACTTTCAATGACAAATGCACCAATAAAAAGTGTAGCAAATAATATCGTTCATTTTCAAAGGACTTGAGCAACAATAATTACAAGTATAATAAAATTAGACCAAAGAACAATTCTATAGTTTTGAGTGTTGTGCGATAAAATAAAATTATGCAAAAAAAAATTAAATTTTTTTATGGATTTTTGTCAAATATTGGATTGCAGAAAAATGTTAAGAATCAATCGAATGAAATTGTTAGTTAGATTTCACCATACCTCATTCTCATGTATAAAAAGATTACCTTCTTGCCTTCCAAATGCCAATGTCAACCTATAATAATACTCAAACCCTAATTTCTTAGGTAAATGAGCCTAAACTTCTCTATTAATCGTCAATTCCTTGATCAATTATATAGAAAAGACTTCCTTTTGGCACAAGGGTTTAAGACAACAAATGAATCATGCTTTATTCCTAAATACAAGCTTTCATTAGGTATTTCATTCAGATCCAAATTTAAAATGATATTTTTTGATACCCTAGAATCAAATATCAAGCCATAGATAATAACCACAATAGGCATTAAGTAAAGAATCAAAATACTAACATTGAAAGAAAAAGACATACATATAAAACCAATATTGATTATATGAGATTATAGTAGGTTACATCTAACAACAATGGGTTTAATTCCTCATAACCATGAGAACGCTAAACACACAAGATGAACAATGGAAGAAGAAGACGGTTATACCAAGAAACCCTAAAGCTACCACCCAATACTGGCTCTTTCTCTCCTTTGGCTCTGTGTGTCCTAACCCTAACACAAACAATCCTTAAATATAATTTCAACAACGGTCTGTTAACATATTTTTGCAATAATGACAAGTGCATCAGTCGTAAATTTAGCAAGTAATAAATATATTATTCTCTTCCAAGGAACTTGTGCTATACATGACAATAAATATAATTATAACAAAATTAGACTACAAATCATTCAAAAGTTTTGATTTTATGCAAGAAAATAAAATTAAAACAATGAAAATATATTTATGTATATTTAGTGAGCATTTGGAATGTGTAAAGGGAATGAAAAGGAGATGGAATGCAATTTTTAAGATTAAACAAACCTCACTCTCATGTGTAAAACCAATTATCTTTTTAAACAAATACCAATGTCAACCCACAATAATACTCAAACTTGATTCCTCAACAGATGAGCCTTAAGCTTATCTTTTAACCATCAATTCATTGATCAATTATGTAGAAAAAAATCACTTTTATCACATTGGTCTTAAGACAACAAAGCAATCTTACTCTATTCCTAGACACAAGTTTTCATCTGGTATTTTAATTCAGTTCCAAATTCAAAAGAAATTTTCCAATACCCCTAACAATAAGTAATCGAGTGATGGATTCACACGACAAATATGAGCATAGAATTTAAATACTAACATATTGAAAGAAAAACATGTATGAAGAGACATGCACAAGCCAAATATTGATTACATGAGAATTCAAACAGTTAAATTTAACCCCAACAAAATGAAAAGAATGAACAATGGAGGAAGATGAATATACAAAGAAGGGAAAAAGGAAACCCTTCAAACCCTAGCCGTCATCACAAGGCTACATTGTTTTTACTCTCAAGGTGGAAGTTTTGGAAATCTACCCGTAGTGGAGAATCCTTTAAATAGAATTCAAATTATGATGCTCATGCCCGACCTACGTGAACTACACTGGACGCCATTGGATTCTATTGTTGGTTCAAGTTCTGAAGCCCATCTTATGTCGAACTCGTGTTACTTGCATCAGGCGTATTTCTATTAAATTGCTCTCGGGTTGATTGCTCAATTTTATCTTTTATCTCTCTCTTGATGGTCTCTAATCCTGCTCTTCTTGATGCTCCTATTCATATTTTTGAAAAACTTAATGGGATACAGAGTAAAATTTTATTAAAAACTTAAGTAATCAATTATTTATAACAAGAAAAAAAAAATAAAAACATTAGATTTAGTAGGTTCCAAGCTTAGAAAAAGTTAATTTCATTATCAAAATAAGCCTAAAAATATGATAAAAATAAATGTTATCACGTTCACACCCTGTCCAACTTTAGTGGCGTTGGGCTCAATTTTCCTACAAAGATCCATGGCCCAACTGGAGCCCAACTCAACATCAAATGGAGGTAGGCGTGACTTGATGTTTTTGCTCTTGGGTTTTGTGTGATTGGGCTTAACTCTTCTTGGGTAGGGCTGAATTACCTTTCATTAATTTGTCTTGTATGTATCTTTCTTCATGGGTTCTAATCCTATTTCTTTGAATCTTGATAACATTTTACGCAAAATAAGAGGAATTAGTGTAACTTTCCATTCTTAGATACCATTAATCAATTATTAACAAAAACCTAATAAAATAAAGAAATAAGCAAGGCACAAGCTTAGAAGGAGTTGATTTCATTATAAAAGCTGACTCCAAAATATATCAAAAACAAATATTATCAAACTCCCCTAAACTTAAAGCCTTACTTGTCATCAAGCCCAAGTAACTTGGCATAGATTAACATTACTCGATAATGGTATAAAAATTTAGAGACAAATTCACACAATCACTTCAGATATCAGTCATGTATGCTCATGCTCAAATCAACCATAGAAAGGAAAAGTTTTTCCTGTAAAGAATCAATTGTGATGCTCATAGTGAAAGTGTAACAAATATAATTCAACCTTATAAGTGGCAAAATATTTTCAGTGAACAACTAAAGGTATCATTCCTCACCAGAAAATATGCTTCGTCTGACAGACGATAGAGCCAAGTTCCACTTGTTATAGTAAGTTAAATGAATATCATTTAGATGAAAAGAACAAACCAAGAATTCAAGCTGACACATGTAGAGAATATTCCAAAGCTTAAGTTTGATGAAATGAAGAATGTCTTTTATGTTTGTCTCAGGAAAAAATTGCGCCAAACATCAATGTTCAAAAATACCTGGGGATATGAGCTAAAGCTTAAATGACCACCAACTTATCTGACACTACTAATTTCAACTTTGGATTAACTATCTATATTGTACAGTGTGCACTTGTAACCAATGCTTGGTGTGAAAGGATTTGCTATCGAGGAAGATATGTATTGTCAACTATTAGAGAGGTGGCGTAAAGAAGAGAATATAAACACCAATGATCAATTGATCACTTTGATATTGTATTAATGTTGAGCTAAGAGTGATTATTGTCAAGAATACTCAATGTCAGCCAAAAGTGACTTGATAAAAGAGTATTCACTTGTACTTTGCAATGGTAGACTGTTTAGTGAAACTTGATTGGATGTCAAGAACTAAACATAGTTTGTGAGATTAGACGAACCGATATAAAAATACTTACTAACTTTTTTTTCCTTAAATCTTTTACCTTGCATGTTATTATGTTGATTAACTAACTAAAATAAGGAAGGTAAAATTAAAACCAGTTTTGAACAAAGAATTCTCAAATATCTTTCTTTATAGTATATTGTTTGAAAATATTTGAATAGATGATATCAACAAAAAACTGTGAATTTTTCAAAACCCAATTCAACTCTCATTTCTTGTGTTATTTCCTATTTTTAACATACATAATCAGCATCAGCAGGAAAACCTTTAATCTTGACGAGCTCAAACTTTTCCTCATTATGTGGTTGTTTATCATTAATTTGTAAACTCTTATCATCTCTCAATACAAATTTGTTACTTCATTTCTCCAATATGTACTAAGTATCAACATCTTGTGGAACAAAAGTCTCAATTTTATCATAATTCTCTCTTTGAATTTCAAACTCAGGGAAAAAATATATCAATTTCTTATGCAAAAACTACATCTTTAGTAGTGAACATTTGCTTGATTTATGGATTGTAGCAGTGATATCCTTTTTGGTGATTAGCATAGCCAAGGAACACATGCCTTTTAGCTTTAGGAGACAACTTACTATCTAGTGCTTATGTAAGTGAACATAAGCCGCACAACCAAAAATTGTGTGTTAATTCAACAATTATAGAACTTATTATTGCATCTCTAAGTGATTAAAGAGTTGTTTTATTTTATACTCAAGAGACCTAGAAAATGTTTAGTTGATAGTGTATATTGCATATGTGAGAACTTATCCACAATATACTATTAGCATATGAGTTGCAATCAATTCAGCTCGGACCACCTCCAATAGTTGACGATTATTTCATTTCGCCACCCTATTCTGTTATAAAGTATTGGATAAGATCTTTAATGAATATTCCTTTTACTACTAAAAATAGTTGAAGTTTTGATTCATATATTCTCCTTCATTATCACTATGCAATACTTGAACTTGTGATTTGTATCAAGTCTCAATCATTTTGCAAAATTTTTGAAATAGTCCTCCAACTTTTAGACTTCATCAAGAATAACTAAGTCATTTGAGTATAGTCATCAATAAACGTTAGAAACTGCATTGATCCACCCAACATTGTAACCTTAAATAGCCCATACATCAAAGTGAATGATCATACAAGGAAAAAGCCTTTTATTTGAAATTAAAGGAAAATAATTTTTGTGACTCTTTACAAGCTCACAAACATCATAATACAAAGTTGAAGTTTCTATTTGATCAAATACATTTGGAAATAATTTGTTTATTTAACCAAAAGATAAACTTTTGCCATAACCAAAAGATAAACTTTTGCTAACACTTTACCTAGTCTCTTTGAATCTTTTTTGTCCAATCCAAGTAAAACAACCTTCTTCACCTAATACCACAACTAATTGTCTTCCTCGTTTGAATGTCCTTAAAAACACAAGAGTTAGGCCAAAAATTTACAACACATGATAAAGCTTTGGTTATCTGAATTGGTAATATTTTAGAGAAGGAACAACAAGAACAATACCAAGGTGCAAATTGTTTAAAATAGAGATAGTTTCTTCTCTAATGATAGTGGATTTACTTCCATTGACTGTGGAAATACTTTTTATTAGGAAGGTTTAAGATTTTTAATCTGTTTAACATCGAAAGTTACATTATCAAAGCATGTAGAGTCAATTATCATGCATTATTCTAAACATTAGATGTTCTTATTAAGGCTTTATAATTAGAATCATCGCTACTTGCATTTATAACAAGCATAATCTCTTTGTCATCCTCTTTTTGATTGGTAGTTACTGTAAAAAACCAAAAAATCACAAGAAGGGAAAGTTAAATTGTGATTTAGATTATTTTGAAAACATTTTGAAATTATCACTTAATTAATGATGTTAAGGAGAATAGTTGACTTATAAAAGAATCAAACTGAAATTATTTCATATCATATCAAACACACTCAACTAATCTTTTGAAGCTTAAGGAGTAATTCCTTTCTATAATGTGTAGGCATGAATCTCTTCTTCACAGTGCCTTCAATTAAACCCAAGTTTTGATTGGTTGTTCCTTTCCCTTTTGAACATCTTTTTGAAATTGATTCCACCAAAACAAGGCATAACCCTCAAATTCTACAACAATAAGAAGTCTCACAATATTAGTATCATACAAGTTATATGAAAACAAAATTTGTTCAACCTTTCTTTCCCATTCTTCATACACATTATAGTATGAATCACTAATAAACTTAGGAATTCTCACATCATGCCTAAAAAATTTATCTAATATTTTCAAAAACTCTAGCATTAGAACATCTTCATTCTCCATATTCACACTTCCTTTTTCCTTAGGACTCCTAGACATGGCTGGAATGGTTCAAGAAAAACCTACAAAAACTTTCACTAGAAAAACAACTGAAAATTAGGCAAAATCGAGTGTTAGTAGTAAATATTTTATTGCAATTTTTATGGAAACGGTTTGGCTCGTACATTTGGTACACTCACTCTCAAGATGGTAAAACACTCAAGAAAATTTTGTCTCACTCAAAACAGTGTAGAATTTCTTGAGAAACTACCCCACAAATGTCTCCAATTCTCTTCAAGAATTTCCAACTCTCAAGTGAAAGATGTAACAAATCAAAATTCACTCAAACCTCAAATTTTCCCCTAATTTTTATGACAAAACTGTGAGATACAAGAAATACATACTAAAAAATTTTAAGAACAAAAGATACACAAAATATTACTACACTTAATATGACAAATTAGACAATAAAAGGCAAGAAAAAGTTTGAAAAATACTCAAAGAAGTGTGAGTTTTGTGCTATTTCGCCACCTATTGGATTCATGTAAAAATGGAAGGAAGCTAAGAATAAAAAAATTCCAAAAAAGAAGCCAAACACAAATGATAATAACAATTTGGCAATCTCTAAGGAAGTATATTCAAAAATTGATTCAAGAAAAGTAGGGTCAACTATACATGAACAAACAATTTCTCAAACACTTAATGTGCAAAATTTTATATAATTTTTCTTTTGATTCTTTTGCAATTTTCTTTTCTTTTATAAGACCAATTTGGCTTAGTCATTCACTACAACAACCACAAATGAGAGAATCACACACTTGAATTCTAATGTTCATGGGTTATCAATTTTCTAAAATACTTTTCTTCTTAAATGAACTCTCAAAATAAGATTAAAGACTTTTAAACTCTAGAAAAAAGCAATAAGAAAATAAGAACTCAAAGAAAGAATAAGGCTAAAGGACACAAAATTAACCAAGCATCAACATCATACCCATTTCCTAGAGAGAGAAAAAAACTTCAACAAAACCCAGTAAAGAGGATGGATATAATGATTTGATTGATGGAGAAAACTTGAATCAAAACAGAAGAAAATAAAGTACAAAATCAAAACAGTTTGGAAAAGAAGAAAAATCAAAGATAATGACAAAATACCTTGTACCAAGGGTGGGTTTCAAACCCACTTTCAAGAACTCCTCTCTTGATGATGATGAACATCTCCATGGAAGGGTTGATCCTTCTAGCTCTTGACACCACTTGATATGAATTATTGGGGTGTTTAGGATCTAGACCAACCCAAAAAGAAGATGAAGATGATATTTCTTCAAGAGAGAACTCAAAGTGGCACAAAGGAAGACACCATGGAAGCCATGCTTGCGACAATGAATAATTCAATATATGAACAAGTAAGAAAGAAACTGAATTGAAAGGTAAAAATGGAATGATGAAGAAGATGATTGAACACACCACCTTCAAGATTGGAAATCTTCAAGGATGAGTGAAGGATGATCTGTCACTTGAGAAGGCTTCTCAAGATAAGAATCAAAGAAAAGAGTAGAGACACAACTCAAGAACCCCACAGTTTCTTAAAGAAATTCTCATTCATTCAACTTGTTGTATTTTACAATGGAGAGCACTCCTATTTATAGCCATGGAATTTTTCCAAGCAAGGAGTCTCAAAAGACAAAAAGAGTTAAATACATTAATCAAGGTTAACTACACTAAACTATGTTTAAGCTAAACTAATCCCTTGAAATTAGAGAGATACATTTGGTGGTTACTAAAGTACATGAATGTAATGATTACTTCTAAGATGACTAGGATGAATGTACATGATGGAGTGCACTTGGAAGTTATAACCTTGCATGAATGTAATGATTACTCTAAGATGACTACGATGAATGTACATGAAAGAATGCACTAGGTAGTTACTAAAATGCAAAAAAAGTAATGATTACAATGCATGTACTAGGTAGTTACTAAAATGCAAAGAATGCAATGATTACAATACATGTACTAGGTAGTTACTATGAATGTGTCTTGAAACATGAAGAGTCAAAGGTCACTTAAGTAGCCATGTGAGGTGCATGTGCCTACTTAAGCCTTCCAAAAAACACTTCTAATTTAAGAGCAACTCTCTCAAGTTCCTACTCTCAAGTTTGTATTTCTCAAATTCTTTCTAATTTCTACAAGGGTTATGATGGTTTGACACAACCACGTGGCATGCCAACCACTTGACAACTTTACGTGGTGGCCATGTAAAGGTGAGTTGGCAATGAAAACAATTTTTTTAAGTCGAGGTACTGACTGTATCAATGAAACAATTTTTTTATTAGGGTTTGGGGTGTTTAATGTGTATTGAAGATGAATTTAAGTTATTATGTGTGTCGTCGTGGTTGGTCACTAGTGCTTGGGAGACGAGGTTCAGAGGCAGTGTTTTAGAGTAGTGATTGGTCATTGGGTCGCAATTCTCCAGTGAAGTGGTGGTCTGTTTTCATTTGCGACGACATGTGGTGATTTGTGGGCAGTTTCCATTTTGGATAGCAGTGTGTTCTTAATTTTCTCTTGATTGTTCTCTGTTTGCAGTAAGGGCTTAATTGTTTGAGTAACATAATTTTACAGTCTACTCACCTTCTTTCCATCTAAATCGTCGCATGTTCTCCCTCATTCTCACTGATGTATTTTTTTCCAAAACTCCTCCTTAAAGATGAAAAGCCCTAAACCTTTCTTCTTTTTTAACGATTTCGGCTTCTCAACTTCCTTCTCAGATCTTCTTCCCTTCACGGTTTCGCTCAAAAATCCACCTATTTCCTTTTCTCCCAACTTTCTTCGCTTAGGCACTCACTAACTCACTCATTGACCTTTTCCTAAACTCGCCCTAAGCTCACTCAATTTTTCCTTCACATTTGATTTCATCATACACAAAATAGGAAAGTACAAGTTGATCCTCTAAAATGTAACAAAGTTCTGCCACATCATAGTTGTTAAAGGGGTGTATTTTTTTTTTTTTGTAGTTGTCAAACCAATATTTTTCCTTTATACAATTTAGAATCATTTATTCTTCTAATTTCTTCCTCCAAAAGCTTTAATACTCTTTCTCTCATTATTTCTTCATATACATCTTCATTGGACATGCTTTTTTTATTTATTCTTCATGTCTTCTCTTTCTTAAACAAGTTTTTTATCATTCTCATATGTATCACCTGGCTTACCCCATCAAGGAGTATTCTTTACTCAATTCATTCTTGGCTGAGTCTGAGTATTCTTTGCTAAAAAAACTACTCTTAGACAAGATATGAACATTTGGTGTTTTAATGATCTATTAATCATTAAGTCTAATGACTAGGAAGGATTGTGTTTGATGATGACCACAATGTTTATACTTTCTTTCATAGTTCAAATCTTTTTGCTCTCTTGGGAGTGTAGCATCTTTCGACATATACAATGGTTAGGCTCACTCTTCTAGGTAGCTAGATAAACACTCAGTTTTCTCTATGAATTTTCATTGGATCTTAGTAACTTTCTTTAAGCTTGAGGATCCTACTAAGAGGTTGTGAGGTTTGCTTTATCATCTAATTAGTAATTTTTGTATGGTGTAACCTTTGCTCTCTTGACATAGAGGAGTGCTCTTAATTTGAGAAACATTTTGATAAGATATCTCCTTTGAACTATATGTTTCTTCTTTTGGATGGAAGGCTTTAAATATATTCTTGAATAAGGTAGTCGTTAGGAGCCATTTATAGCCATTGAACATCTTTGTCTTTTATAGTATCCGTTATACATCTTACAAGCTTCAATATGATTGTTACATTCAATGTAGCTATGATCTTTCCCCTTTCTCTTCAACGTCCTTAATAATCTAGAACACTTATTTCCCTACGTAGAATAGACTTTTGCACCAATTCATGATTATCGTGACATGGCAGATAGCTAGGTTATAGTTGAAAGGCTTTTTGTGTTATAAAGTTGATGAAGAAAACAACTTTAGCTCCTATCTTGAGAGACCTTTGATGTTTGTATTTTATTTTGAATAGATCTTTTTGGAAAATAGACATTCCCTGCAAACATACATAAGTGTAAGGCTTTCTTAGTTGATGTGCATCATCTGATGTTTAGTTTGCCTTAATAAACTTTTAGAAAAGACTGCATAGAGTTGTAATGTTTGTCAAATGAAGCAATTGCGTCTTACATGATCTGTTATTTTTATATAACTATCATCTTAAGATGAAGTACGATCATGTTTTATACCTAGCTGTTTTGAAGCACTAATTAAATTTGCCTTAACAATCTCCACCTTTTTTATGGTGTTAAAACATAAATATATACAAAACATTCAATAGATCAAGTTTTGACAACCATCCTTAACTCCATACAAAATTTTAGAAAGTATACATTAAAATTAAAATGCAAGTTTAATGAATTGTTAAACTATTTATTCTAAACTAGTGTCTCATTAGTCAAACTATATCAGGGAGATAATCTTTTGTCAATTTGTTAGAGAATCAATACAAATTATATCAAGATACAAAGTTTCTAAAAGCTCATGCTTTGCTTATAAGAAATATCAAACTTTATATCTCTATCTGTTACAAAATAAGGATAAGCAAAAACAACAGATGTAGACTTTGATCTCTCCTCCTTTTAGCTTAATTCCCACAAGCTTAAGCTTCTGTAATCTTCATGATACTCCCCTTCAAATTATGATTCTCGCTTCAATTTTCCCTAAAGCTTTGCCTCTATGCCAACTTTCATCTTTATCGTTTTCCCCCTTTTAAGCAACATCAATAATATGGATGGACCAACTCTTCAATCAACCTCCTCCATTTCTTCATCATCTATTGAACCATTGGAGCATATGTGGCTTGACTCCATGTCCGAGCAAGAATGTAAACATAGCTCTCGACCTGGCAGCTTCTCCAATAGTTTCATTACAAGTCTCTAATGTTGATTGTGTTACAACATTAGTTGTTTCCAAGCTAGCTTTTAGATGTAGATTCTCACTGAGGATAACTAGAACTTATTGTGTCGGCTCCAGATAAAATATGAGCGAGCAAGTGGGAAACTCCATAGTGAAGGCTTGTTTAGACTGATAAACATAAAAAATAACTTTATTACCTTGCTTATTTGATCCTGAGAGTGAGGGTAAGTCATATCAATGTACGGGACATAAGGTAGCACTTATGGTTAATCATGTAACTTCTCTTCTGGAGAGATTCCAAACACAGACAATGCACAAAATTGTTGCTTGTGTTTGAGATAACGAATTAGACAAAATTGTCATCTCTTTTTCCAGCATTATCTCTATCTCCATACATGTTGGTTTGATAGGGGGATCTCTCACTAATTTGTGAGGAAGAACTTCACCATCTTCAACTTCAACTTTGTCTTTTCCCTTGTACATAAAAAAGGACATGCATGTATAGGGTCTATCCAGTCAAAGATAGATCTTTGTTCTATCAATGATGGCTAAATAAGTAGCTTAAAAGCTGAAAATAATGCATTATGCATGTTTTTTTATATGTCTATAGGGCCTTGATGCGTTTGCATGTTTCTTCCACCATCTGAAGTATCATTTTTAGTTCAAAAAGTTAACATAATCCTTCCATTAATTAAATTCTTCACTATTCTCCATATGAATGGGATCAAGTTCAAATAACATAATTGTGTGATAGTGCTTATTCTTGTGTATTCATGGCACAAGCATTCCTAATTTGGTTCCTACAACAATCACTTTAGAAATATTACAGGAACTTCAAAGGGAATTTCTTCATCAGGAACTAACCATACGTCTTCATTTTTTTGGATAGACCTCTCTCATATAGTGAGAGTGTACAAGGATAATATTTGATCTTTTAGGAAGAATAACTCGAGCTTTGGGATATTGAGATGATCGAGGAGTTACATTCCTAAATTGTGTTGAAGATGGTAGCTCTTCTTCGTCATCTATGTCATCATCTTCCATTCTTAAGTACAAACCCTTAATTCATCTATATGCCAGCTTTAATGGGTCTACTTTCTCTAGATGATATGCATCATTAGACTTTATAAGAGAATCTAGAGTCTTTCTATTTGCTTGTGATACTCCATGGGTTGTGACGTGGGCGTTTGAAGGCATCGTCATCTATTGTGTTGGACGAAGATGATACATGTCTTGTTGGGAGAAACCAATACTTATTAATCTAAAGGGTATTTTCAGTAAATTATAGCCAAGAATATGGATTATGGGTAGCTATTCTTCTCTGAAGGAAAGAGTTTTGCATGGCACCCAAACTATTTTCATTTGCAATATCTTCTCATCCTCCGAAACAGATCCGGTCAACACATAATGTACGTTTGTATATTTTTTTTGAAAAAAAAGTTTGCTCGGTAGTGGAGAGAGTAGCAAAAGTGATCAACATCCTCAGAGGACACCATTCATATTTGCTTTCCATCAATAATCATGTCCTCAGTCATCACTTTGTCTGGATCTATTCTCATTTTTCCTACATCCTCAATTGATAAGTCCATAGTAGACTCATGACATGGAAGAGCCAAGAGAGCTCACTAATCATACGCATATGGACCATATGATGTGTAGTCCACGTTTGAGTTTCATAAAGGAGGGAAGATGATACATATGAGGATGAGGATGTACCTAAGGAAGAAAGAGAGGAAGATAAACAAGAAATTCAAACAAGGAGCATGACTAAAAAAAGACAAAGAAGAACAAATAAAGAGGAGCTTTGAGGGGACATTAACAAGAGGAAGACTTAGAGCTTTGGAAAAGAAATTAGAAGAATAAATTGCAAAAAATAGAAAGAACTTGAGAGAAGTACAAATGGAAGAGTAAGAACTTGAGAGAGGTTTTAAAGGCTTAAGTTGACACGTGCACCTCACATGGCTTACTTAAGACATCTTTAACTCTTCAAGTTTCAAACTCATTCATTAGATCTAGTTCATAAGTGTGTTATCCATGTAATGATTGTATTCATACATTTTTGTAATTACCTAGTACATTATTTCATGTACATGCATTCTAGTCATCCTAGAGTAATCATGATACATGCAGTGTTGGAGCACCTAAGGAACAAGAAGAAGAGGAGCATGAAGGAATTATTACAACAAGGAGCGTGGCTAGAAAAATAAAAGAATAAATTCGAAGCAATAAATACAAGAGGAAGAATTAGATCTTTGGAAGAAGAAATTAAAAGAATCAAGCAAGTAAAGCTCTTAAAATTGGAAGGAACTTGAGAAAATGAAGGAATTGAAGGAAAACAACTTGAGAGAAGCTCCTTGACTTTTGGAACTCTCCAAGTGTCTCACCAATCATAAACAAGTACAAGGATTTCCAAGTCATCAAAAGCTAATCATTACATCCATGCATCTAATAACTACCAAGTGCAATTCATGTATCTTCATAACCACCCAAGGTTAACTCCCTAATTTTATGGAGATTAGTTTAGCTTAATCGTAGTTGACTATTGTTAATTTTTTGATAATTTTGTAACTCTTTGCATGTCCCATGAACATTATAAAAGGGACTCCACCCTTATGTACAAATCATATAGAGTTGAGTGAATGAAATAACCTTTGAAAGGTTTCTTTGAAAGTTCGGTTGTCTCCTTTTTCTCTTGTTTCGAGTTCTTATCTTGTGAAGCTTTCTAAATTGGTGGCTCTTCAAACACTTATCCTTGGAGGTTCCTCCCCTATACGTGGCGTGTTCTTCATCCTATTGTCTTCCTTAGTCCATTTTTAGTTTCTTTTTTGTTTTGTTGTTCTTGCATTTTACTTTTCACTTTGTTGAATGTTTGTATTATCTTCTAACTCTATTGTTGATCCAACTTCACCTCTTCTGTTGGTGGGTTTTATTCTTCATCTTCTAACAAGTTGATCTAAATCCTAAACACCCCCGACAATACATATTAGCTTTTGAACGTTGATACTTTCATATCTATACAACTCTTTGTAAAAAGGATTAAGAATTATCACTATACTTCCTAGTCTTTGTGGATTCGACAACACATTCTCAGCTATATTAAAGTTGACTCAGTCCACTTTAAAGAATCAACAAGTTTTTGATGTCGTTGCTGGGATTAGTGTAAGTAATCGATAATTTCAGTAATTCCTTTTGTAAAGTGGTAGATAGAAGAAATGGTATAATATTACATGATTTATTTTAACAAGTTTATTTTAAGTCTTCTTTTTTACATTCTTCACTTACACTGCATTTTTGTTTAGTTCATTTTGATTTATGCTATTGAGAGGAAAAGGCTGTGTAAAGGACTTAAAGTTTGATCAGGACATAGAAATGGTTGGAAAAAGAAACAAAAAGGCAAAGAAAAGTCAACTTAGAGAAGAAAAAGGAGATTAAGCCTTTTCAGCAAGTGATATGGCTAACGAAGGTGGGAACATATGTTAAGGAGATTGCAAAGTCATTAATCCTCCGAGAAGAACACTAGGGGACTATGCCATGCATCAAGGACCAAGATATTTTTCCAAATTTTTCATTCCACCAGTCGCTAGGGAAGTAGATATTAAACCAGCATTTCTCAATCTAGTTTTAGTGCACCTGTTTTCAGGAAAGGATCATGAAGATACTTATGCCCGCATTGACACATCTTATGAACTATGTGCAACTATGGGATTTGAGTCAGGTTAAGAAAAAATTGCATGCATGAATCTGTTTCCATTTTCTTTGATTGATGAAGTCAAGGATAGGATAAAGTCTCAGCCTAATCAAAGTCTCACTAGCTGGAGTGATTTTAAAAGTAAATTTTGACACGGTTCTTTCTACCAACCAGATATGTTAGTGTTAAATATGATATTCCAACTTTTAGGTAAGGATAACAGGAACCCTTCTATAAGGCATGGGAAAGATTTTGATTATTTCTCAGGAAGTTTCCCACTCGTGATTTTGAAGATGTAGATGAATTGAACATTTTCTACAATGGATTAAGGCAAAAAACAAATATGCTTTCAAATGTAATAGTTGGAGGTTCAATAATACGAGTGTATGCAAAACAAGCTACAACAATAATAATTGCCATATCATCAACTGATAGGCAAACACAACATAATAGGAAATCTATGCAGAGAAGGTAAGTTTTGGATCTAAATACCATAGATATTATTTTAGCAGAAAACAAGGATTTAACATAGAAAATTGAAGCTCTCACTCAACAAATGGAAAATTAGTAGCTACATGTTGTGAATGTTAATCAAGTTCAACCACCTCTGAAATGTGATTTTTATGGAGGTGATCACCTAAATGACCAATGTTAATACTAATAAATCTTTGTTGTGTTGCTTGCGTTGTTTATGCTAGACTGTCTAGTTCAGTTTGTCGAAAAAGAGAGTCTACAGGCTTTATTCAACCTTCCTATTCTAGAGCCATTTGTTCAAATAGTTGGTATTAGAGTTAATCTCTAGGGTTAGTTCTTTGTAGGATAAGAGGAAATGATTCTTAGTAGACTCTATAGATTTTGAGGGTCAAGCAGTCAATTGTCCACCCTTGTTTAAGGGAGAAAAGTAAGAGCTGTGGAAGTTGAATATGATTGCCTTTATGAAGTTTAATATTATATATCTATCCGAGATCATTGAGAATGACATTCCTACTCTTTTTTATGATGTTGGTAAGCTGCTGCCATTGGATGTATGAATTGAAGATTAAGGATACAAATATTAGCTAAATGCCAAAGCTAGGCATATACTGTTATACGATTTTTTTAGAGGATGAGATCTCTAAAGTTGATTTCTTGGCAAGTGCCAAAGACATATAGAAGACCCTTATGTTATCATACGAAGGATTTAGAGAGGTAAAGTGGGATAAGCCAATGCTTCTAAGATGACAATACGAGATGTTTTCAATGGAATAAATAAGGCTGCTCAATTTATGATTACACAAATACAGATCATCCTCAATAGCTAAGATCTCTTGTGACTATTATTAGTCAGTATGAGATTAATGATAAAGTTCTAAGAACCATTACACTTCAGTAGAGAGCCTAGGAGATGACTTTGACAGAGTCCAAAGACCTAGAAGCTATGTGCTTAGAAGATCTAGTAGGTTTTCTAATTATTTATGAACAACTTTTGTAGGTTGATTCTAAAGTCATAAAAGGAAAGAATCTGGTGCTGAAATTGTCTAAAATACAAAACAAGTTAACACCTGTAAAACCTTATGAAGCAGCTACAAATGAAGCTTGAAACGAGTCTAGGTCTGAAAAGGGTGAAGAACTTTATTTTCTTACAAACAAGTTCACAAGAAGTTTAAGAAAGCATAAAAACTTTGGGTTGAACAAGAATGTGAAGCCCAAAGATTGTAGAGAAAGCAAAGAAAGGTCATCTGTTATGATCATTCAACTTCTATGTGGTTCATGATCATGTACTATTTGATCGTCTGTTGAGTGTATCCTGAGAGTATCATCAAGTACCTTGATCATCAAGAGATCGTCTAGTGCATTAATTCTTACATAATCTTCCACAAAATTTAGTGCATTAATTCTTACATATCGTCTAGTGCATTAATCTTACATAATCAACACATAATCTTATTCTTTAACCTTTGATTTATTCACACAAGTGGGCTTTGTTATATTATTTAACTAGTCTTATAGCATTTGTTATGACTAAAACTTATAGACTCTCTTATCATGACTGTACAATGGGTATTATATCATCTGGTTGCTTCTAGACTATCTAGTGACTTAACATAGTGTGTGTGTGGGCAGGACACCAGTAAATCCAAAGAAATCTCATTACAATGTTACAAAAAGAATCCTCAAATACTTCAAGAGAACTACTAATGTTAGATTGTGGTATCCTGGAGGTGTTAGTTTAAGTTTAACTGGCTTTTCTTATTTTAGTTTTGTAGGATTTAAGTTAAACAAGAAAAACACAAACTTGTCATCTTTTTCGATTGAGATTAGTATCATGACATAGCAAAATGCAAGCTTGTGTAACACTCTTAACTGCTGATGGTGAATACATTACTAGAGGGAGTTTATGTGCTCAAATTCTTTGGTTAAGGCAAAAATTACAAGACAGTACTCCTTATGTGTGACAACACTAGTGCAATAAACTTAACTAAAATTTTAGTTTAGCATTCTCAAACCAAAGTCATAAATAAAGACATCATTTCACAAGAGATCACATTACAAATGGAGATTAGAAATTAAGTTTGTTGATACTGCTAATCAATTGGTTGGCTTTTTTTCCAAAACCTTAGCTAGAGATAGGTTTAATTACCTAAGAACTGAACTATGGATTTTAGATTACCTGAACATCATATAAATCTTCTTATTTTAGTTTATCATTTTTTAATAGGTTGTTTTGCTAAAACAATTTATTAAAATCACTTAATTTTGCCTTGTGTTTGTACTTTTCTATGTTTTAATCTGTTAAAATACTGAATTCATCAATTTAATAGGACCTTATTGCTTTTTTGGTATTTGTCTTTGATTATTATCCTGTTAAATGTCAATTAATCACTTGTTTTGTATAATGCATGGGTGTTTTGGTCTGAAAAGGGAGTCACAATTCGTTGCAACTTGATACACTATCAGTTTTAGTTGAATAAAATTTTTATTCTCAACAAAGTAATTGTCTCATTTAAAAATTTGTACAATTTTTAATTTCAAAATTGTAAGGCAATTACAAAACCTCTACCATTCTCACCTAACTGCGTACAAACCACTAATTTGAAATTAAAACTGATTAGTTTCATAAAAAATGTATATTTGAATTACATTTGCATCAACATGTTGCATTCTCAGTTTCTTTCCAAGTAAACATTTGGTTCATTAAAAATGTCCACTTCAACCAATCCACCAAAGAAAAGAACCAAATTTGGTCGTGTCATTGGAAGAGGATCCTCACTAGCTAGTGAACCTTCCACTCCAATTATTTCACCTTCTCAAATACTAAGGGCTATTAACCTTGAAACATGTTTTTTTTGGTAATGAGGAGTAAATGGGTGTGTTTCTTTAAGAGATGAGCTAAAAAAAGATTAATATACCCATGGTTCTGAAGTTCTCTTGGTTAAAGGAAGAAAAAAGCAATGGTGTGAAGAAACTGTTGCAACACTAAAAGCTACAAACATTTTTAGGAATGAGAGGCAAAATTTATCTTGAAATGATCAAAGTCCTTTTCATAAATCTATCCTTTGAAGAATGTACTCTATGTTCTCGAGTCAAAATGTGAAGAATGAGATCATTCCAGTGTGAAGGTGTTCAGGTCAACAAGGAAACATTGTTGTGGCCGAAAATTTCAACAAAGTTCAATATCTCATGAATATCTTAAGGAAACCTTCTGCATCAATAAAGGGATTTCATGCAAGTGGACTCAGACTAGAGGAAAGGCTTCTTGCTTTCATTATGGCCTGGTAGATTACACCCAAGGAGAGCAACCATGCTATGCTAAATGAGGAGGATTTGGTTTTGATGTACTGCATTCAGAACATAATTAAGGTAAACTAGATTTATGTTATCAATGACCATGCATTAAACTCCAAAAGATTGTCAAAATATAGGTTTCCATATGTTTTTTTATATAAAATATTTCCAACATTTTGATGCGGATCTTGATGGAGAGTCATCAGAGGTTATCAAAGGAATCAACGAGTACAACAATTTTACACTTCATAAGATGAATTCATCAAGGTTGATGATCACTGGGTGAGTAAAGATAATGATGATCATGGATTTGTTGTACCATAAGAAAATGCTCAAGATGAAGTTGGTCCAAGTAACAATGATTAGGTTGTACCAGGGATTACTGCTCTCACACCTTATGTTCCTCCTGTTGATTGTGGCATTCCACTATCACCTTTAGAGAATATGCTACTGACAAGGATAAATACCATGGCAACTGACCAAAAAGAAAAATATGAGTTTTATGCTCAAAGATTCCAGTACCTAAGTAATCAGATAGGAGTGGTTTAGGATTATCTTGATGAACTCAAGTTTGTTGGGGGAAACTAACTTGATCACGTTGCATTTCATCATGTTTTATGTTGTTTTCTTTATGCTTTTTACGTTTGAACTTTACATTGTATTATTCTCTTTATGTCTGCCCCTTTTGATGAACTCAAAGGGGGAGAACTTTATCTGTTGTTGATTGTGTATTCGCTTTGCTATTTATTGTGTATATACTTTTGTATTTAGACGTTATGTTTCTATATATGCCTTCTATACCTTTGTTCTTGTTTCTTTTCTTGTATTTGTTTCTGTCTAGGTGTTTGTACATCTTACAAGTTCTTTGTCTACATACAAATCCATACACATTATCTTCATCAAATAGGGGGAGTTTGTTAGATTTGTTCCTGATGTATTTGATGAATCCAATCAATGAATCTTTTTACAAAAGAAGATTGAAGACTTATATGTGTATTAGTGTGTGTGTGTGTGCGTGTGTGTTTAGTCTTTGATTTGTATGTAAATTTCTTTTTCCTAGTTGCTTGATTTTTATTCACTTAAAAGAAAATTGATTTAAAATTGTTTAGAACTTATCTTAGTGACAAGATATTTTTAACTGATCAAAGATATTGTAATCCATTAAAATATTATTATCTATAGTCCAATATGGTTGCAGTGAATATTTTAATACATTATTTTATCAAATCAATATGTTAAAATCACTTAAAAATCCTAGAGTAGTTCTAGAGGTTTGTTTCAATATGTTCATTATGAGTTTTCAACATATTAAAATTGTCTTATGCTTTCATTTAGCATGAATTTGAAAAATTGAGTTTCATATCTGATATTTTTCAACATATTTGAAAAAGAAACTTTCTTAGAGCTTCCTTTTGGTGTTTTCAAAATCAATCCTCTTGGCTCAATATGTTCATCTGATATTTTTTCTTTCTCTTTTTACTTGTAGTGAATCAGGTGATATTGTTTCAACTCTACTTTTCATTTCTTAAAAGGTTGTTGTTCTAGATAGAGTTTCCAGACTTGACTCACTAACAGAGTTTACTAATGTAGTATCTTACTCTTGTAGAGTTCAAGAGTGGTGCTCTTGGTGTTTTCTTGTACTGTTTTGCTACTTAAACATTTTGGTTTAATAAAAGCTTGAGTGGTATATTTGAGCAATTGGATGTAGCTCTTGTATAAGAGTAAGACAACATAAAACTCTTATGCGTCTCCTTTTCTCGTTATTTCTCAAAATTTTAATTTTTTATTTAGTTCTTGTTCTGAATTTTAACACATTAAAAAGAAGTCAACAACTTTTGAAATTGATTTACTTGTTAAAGCTTCATTCTAAATTTTATTTTATTCTTAATAGTTCAATTCCAACCCCCTCTCGAACTCAACCTTTTATTCTAACTCCTAGTTTGCTAGATGAACACTCATAGTATCCTCTATAGAGCTTTGTTAGACATACAAAATATTAGTATCATTTCAACTTAATGCAACGTCCTCTCTGTATTTTTTTTAGTGAATTTATATAGGTGTTGGAAGAAGATAATTGTCCCAAAACTATTTCCAGCCATTGAGCAGCTCTAAATTGCTTGAATGTCCTTTCGCATATAATGGATTTGATAGTGGAATGTGCATTAAATGCACTGCATGGAACTTTAAATTATCCTTCTTCTTTTATGTAATATCCTGGATAGCTAGCAATACTTATATTTCTTAATAGTATTTTGTAACATATTATGGTAAAGGTACACACCGTGCAGGATAGATAATTGATCTAGAGTTGAATAACACTTGTGTTAGGTTGTTGTTGAGGAAAGCAGGTTTAAGTCTTCATCCAAGAGATCACTTGATGGGACTTATGCATGATCTTGAATGGATTTCTTTGACATACGGAAGTAACAGACATTCCTTACAACATAGAATAAGCATATATGTTTGAAAGGTACGAGGTTAGCATAGACTATGTGCATATCATTTAAGCATCAACTATGCTTATCAGATGTAAAGATAAGATTGGACAGTGTTGTATCATCTATCACACAAAATATATTCATCTTCACATGATATGTCATTGACTTGAGCTATTGTCTTGCAGACGAAGAATGACCATGTTTATACTTAGTTATTTTTAACAATCAATCAAAATCATAGGGTGTTGGACTTTTGTTCGAACAAAATAGTAGTGACCACTCAAAACAAAACAAGTGTCTATCATTATGATGACAATCCTTTAAAAAATTGTTAAGGAGTATCTCTAAAACTAACTAGATTGTTTGTCGACACAAACAAGCAAAGAAGAACTCGCAATAACAGTTAGATGGTTAAACAAGAAAGAGTAAAGAAAGAAACGCACAAAGAAATTTAGTGTGGTTCAATTGAAGTGTTAACTAACTTTAACCCATATCCACATTAAAAATGTCACTAATAACAAATATTACAACTCAATGTTTCTTTCATACTAAACTCTCCACTCTAGGTTGGTTACAACAATTCATACAAAGTCCTATTTATACAAAACTAATTACTACCAAAACTAACTTTCTTAAATCACAATAAAACAATTGGAAAAGACATGTGAAGACTGTTTAACATCTTAGCTCAAAACGTCAAATTAGATGAACTTTGATAATAGACAAAGAAAGTTACAAGTGATGTAGAGTAGACAATTTGATACTCTCTTATGTTCTGAAAACATATGTGTAAAGAAGATAGACAATCTAGTTCAGACAAATGTTTTTTTTATTACCAAACTCTCTCGAACTATTAGACAATTTAATGGATTAAACAATTCAAAACTCTTAATCAAAATTTTCCACAATCAATCTTCACAAAAATAATAGTGTGGTGATTGAGATGAAGCAATTACATCATTATATGTAAGGAATTAACAATAAAGATATAGATAAAAGAAAAGGAGGTAAAAGAAAAAAAAAATATCATAAGATTTAAATTGTGGGCTTGAGGCATGTAATAGGCCTTGAGCCTTATTTATCAGGTTAACATTATGCTTAAGATATTAATATAATTAAGGCTTACTTGTATTTTTCTAAATTTTTATATTCCATATTTTATTTTAGTCATTATACTAATTAAAATAATGAACGTATGACCCTTTTAGTTTATTTTAAAATTAATTTGAAATATTTTAAGTACAGGAATGATAGTAGAATGGACAACGTTAAGTCGTTTGAAATTTCTCAAATATTAAATATATTTTTAAGAAATTTTGCATCATTTTCGTTTCTATAAACTTTAAGTATATTTTTAAATCTCTCTAAAATTTGTATATATTTTTTATCTTCTTATTCATAATAACAATAAATAGAAAACTTCCTTAAATCACAATCTTTATATTAAGTCTAATCAAAATCACCATCTATTGTAACGTCATCTATAACACCTTTTTGTCTATCCTTATTACTAACAAGAGCTTAAAAAATATTTCGAATTTAGAAGATTAAAAATAAATAATATTACTAGAGGTTTAAATTAATTAAAACTTAGATTATAAATATCCAAAATTTATTTTATCGTCAATAAAATTAAATTAAAGCATATATATAAAAAAATATAGGATAAACATATTCATTTCTATTGTATCATATTATCAACTTCTTCAATAAATTTTATGAAAGACTTACAATTCGATAAATTAGTATAATTAGCAACTTTAAGTTGTTGACGGCCATCTAATTTTTTAACATTCTCTTTATCTACTTTTCAAACCTTATGAGACCATTTGTCCAAGTCTTCCACAGTCTTGAAATAAATTATTTTTATCATTTGGTTTAATCAATACAAATCACAATAATTCAAAATAATAATTAATAAAAGAACAAAATGAAAATAAAAAATGAAAATTATTTTCGATTATATATAGAAAATCGATATAATATAATTCTTGAGACATGCTTTGCGGTGTTCTAGAGAAATGCAAATTAACTACAGATTGTATGAAATATTCTAGTATTTGGACCAGGGCCGAACATATTTGGGTTTATAGTACATTTTAGACGACTTTTTCTTACACCTTCATATTCTCTTCCTGCATAAGAAAAATGAAAATATCAATTTACTCTTTTTATTTTAATCATATTTTCTGCTTTACCTTCTTATATTTTGAATTGTATAATTTAAAATATTTTTTTTTATATTTGAAAATCTAAAACACGAAAACATTATATTTAAGATTGTATAATTTAGATTATAAGAACATTATATTCTGAATTACACTATCTAAAATAAAAAAATTATATTCTTAATTATATAATTCGAAAATATAAATGAATTATACAATATAAAATATAAAAAAATTGTATTCTTAATTATATAATCCGCAATATATATATGTTTTTTATATTCTGACTTGTATAGTTTGAAATATAAAAAAAATTGTATTTCAAATTATATAAATTTAAATACAAATTTTAAAAGGGTATTTAAGTATTTTGCTACGAAGGTGCAGGAAGAAAAACATTGTAGGATAAAGCGGACTTTATTTTATGACTTAAACCAATAGAGATGGGCTTAACACGGAAGTTGAGAGGAAGAACTTTGTCCATTGCACCCCCAGTTATTGCTAAGTATATCCCTTTCTTTCAAGGTTTTTTTTTTTTTTTTTTTAAGAAATACTCTCAAGGAAATGGAGAAGTGGATTACTAGGCAGTGTTGTGTATGAGTATACTTTTACTGCTGTTTAAGATCAACTGTTATTCTTCCATTCTTTGAAAGGGTACTCCTAGTAGAAATAATAATAATAATAATCAGTGAACAAAAGAAATAAATAGTACGTAGCTAAGTTTCCCTAAAGTAAGTCATTCTTCTTCCTTGTACCCGAAAACATAAATTTTATGATAGATTGAAAGGAATGGGAAGAAAGAAATACATAAAAAAAGTCCTAACATTTGTTGGACAATAAAATTTTAATTTTAATTATAAATATCAAAATAAATATTAACATGTTTGATTATTAAATAAGAAAATAGATATATTTTGTATAATAATAGATTGTGGGGAATTAGAGGGGAGAAAACAAGGAGAAAATTTTGTTGACATCATCTTCAAACTAAATCTTGAAGATTGTAAGTTTATAAGCATTTTTTGTAACTTATATATTACTTAATATAACTATTTATGTTACGTTTTTTTTTTTTGTTGAAAATGGTATTAAGTTTCGTGTGTGTTGGTTTGTGATCATTGTTGAAAATTTTGCGTTATTTTCTTTAGTGAAATTTTGTCCTCTGATATTACATTAAATTAGAGCATTAAAACAAATTTGTATTTACGATGTTGTAATTAGTAGTCGTATTAATATCATGAGCAAAGTTGAAAATTTAGTGACAACTTTGGAAATGAATATTGGAAATTTTGAAATAAATTTTTGAAATACATCATGATTCACATGTATTGGAAAATTACAAAAGCAAAACTAAGGTATTTATTCTCATAATGTTTGTTATTCTTATACGTATTTTTAATTCCTATTGATTATTTCATTGATCCTAATTGAATAAAACTACAATTTTTACAAAATACAACTTCCATATTTCTATTTTAAGAATTTAAGAAAATATGAGAGGACAAAATTTTATGTTTCATTTATACGTTGTATTAGCTTATATACAAGACTTGTATACCATATTTACTTTTACAAAAACTTCTCACAAATTTCTAAATCAACCTAAATCACCATCAAATAAATTTTGCCCAAATTTATCTCCAATAAAATAGTTAATGATACAATTATATATATCTTTATGTCCAACAATTTTAGCTAAAGTTTAGGCTGAAAATTTAGATCAATTACATCTATATAGAAATAATAATCTTATGACCAGCTTTAAGTTGGTGCTTGTAGATTATTGATGTCCAACTTGACTATTAAAGAAAGAAGCTATTATCCACCAACAACTTTAGTAAAATATCAACCAACTCTCTAAAGGTTAAGACATAAGTTGGTTAGATATTTCGTTAGTTGTCTCATCTTGAATAAAGTGGGAATGAACCTTGATATATTATGTGCATTCATTGAAGACTAGGATTTTAGAAATATAGAGTTGCTTAGATATTATTATAAAAGACATTCATAAGTTGAGCATGTGAGACACTAAGGTACGATAAGAGGACTTTCAGTCATTTATTTCGTAAGTAGTGGTTGCTAATGAATGATATTTAGTTATTTCAATTCACATATATATTATGTTGTTTTTCAGTTTCCCAAGAGATTGATGACTATTCTAATAAGACAAAATACCCAATTAGAGATCGCTGTGTTATGTAGCAATTAGCTCAATCAGAGTTGTCCCAACCATATAATCTTAATTCACTTTCTCTAGGTCAAAGAATTTCTTGCTTAGAGCTACCTTTCAAATATCAAACAACTTGCAATTCAACCTCATAATGCTCTTGTCTAGGTTGTTGCATAAATTGAGAAAGAGTATCCACACAATATAAAAGTTCTAGTCCTGTAAAGCGAAGATAGATAATATGTCTTACCAATAATCTATGTTGCTCAAGAACATTAAGGAAATAACCATCAACAAGAGCCAAGTGACAATTTTGTTTTCATGGTAGTGAAAATTGTGCTAGTTTAACTAAAAGCAAATCGATTTCAACAATAATATCCAATGCATATTTTCATTGACAAAAAAAAAAAAACACTGGTTGAGTAAAGAGCTTTCTCAACTCTAAGAAAAATACTTAAGAGCATTTAGACTCTTCATGTGAAACAAGTGTTCAAGTAGGTATTAAATTGATGGATGATTTTGTGGTTGTTCCCAAAAATAATAAGATTTTCAACGTAGACAAGAACTATAAGATGAATATCTAACTTTTGCAACACAAATAGAAAATATTTGTAGAAGGATTGAGTAAAGTCATAACTCTTAAGGTTGGTGGACAACCTAGCGAACCAACATTTAGGAGATTGTTTCAATTCATAAAAGAGATTTTATGAATTTGCATGTCATTCCAAGTTGTTGAACAACAAAACTAGGTTGTAGTTTCATGAACACTTCCTCTTAGAGCTCCTCATGTAAGAAAGCAATATGCACCTCCATTTGATCCAATTCCCATTTTCTCGTTGCTGCAACAAGTAACATTATTTTAATAAACAGGAGCAACCAATATTATTCTGATAAACAAGAGCAAAAGTCATTGCATAGCTTATCCCTTCAACTTGGTCATTTCCATGGATGATCAATTGAGCTTTATATCTTTCTACATTTCCTTCAAATTTACTATTTACCTTATCGACCTACTTGCAACCAAGCACCTTTTTTTCCCAAGGCGTAATGGTGTCATTATCCATGTATTATTGGTTTCAATACATTGAACTTCACTTTGTTTAGTTTCCCTCCAGTTGTTATTCCCAAAAACTTCAACATAGGTGATAGGTCTTTTATCTTGTCTAAGCATGCAAACAAAATTATAATGCATCGAAACATAGTGTGCTAAGGGATAGGCGCACCTGAAAGATGTGTTGTAAAAGGTGAATTGGAGGATGAATTCAACTTTTGAATTATGTTGGTTACATGGTCACAAAACTGAGTAAAAAGCTATTTAGTCATATGTCCTTTATCAAGTGGACTATTTAGACATAACATCTATTTTTTCATGTGTAGGTGTCAATGCACTAGAACTACATGCAGGTTCAACTGTGCCTTCATCTATCTCACCCCTGTTATGGAAACTATCCAGACTCAAAAGTATTGGATAAGAGAAAGAAGAATATGAAGCCTCATGGAGAAATACTCTAACACTTGAATACTAGGATTATCCCTTCTTCTTAGTCTTGTACAAATTCTATAGGTGTAATTTCTTTTATATTCTTTTTAGGATTTAGTAAAGACATAAATAGACTTCCTTTGAACCTTAATTGGGCCTTGATTTGGGCTTGAAAAGTCAGCCAAAAGCTCTAGATACATAGTCAAATTCTTTCAAGACATGTAGGAAGAAGAAGGCTTGAAGCATGAAGTCTCTCATAAGCTAGAATAAGCCAAAAATAATGTAATTTAGGGTACTAGTTTTGGGGCTGACTTATGTGACGTCCCTAACATTTTTAGTTCCACATTTTTGTGTCATGAAGTGCCAAGGGGCTAGGCATCTATAAATGAGATCCCTTGGTACATGTAAGACTCACCCTTCACTTGAATGAGAATTGAATTACTTAACTACTTTCTTCTTGTTCTCTTTGGTCATAATGTAGTAATCTTCTCCTCATTCCCTTTAAGAAATCTTCCTTGGGAAAGGAAAATCTGAGCTTCTTTTAAAGCTTGGAAAGTTTAAGAATTTTCTACTTCCGCTGCTTGGGGAGAAGGGTGTTTTTCCATCACCCTATTTTATATTTGATTCAAGAATACTTTTAGACAAGTTTGGTGGTTCACCATCTTAGTCATTGTCCAATATCTCAATACTTTGTTTAAAAGCATCAACAATTATTTCATTATGAAAAATCCTTGCATATGGAACCATCAACAGTAAAAGAATATTCTTCCACAATAAGCTCAACATATTGAGAAACAGAAAAATATCTTGTTTTCAAGTCAAATAGTTTCCAACCTTTCTTATCGTATGCGTATCCAACAAAAACACATTTTGTACTTCTACTAGAAAACTTATCTCCTTTTCTTTCTTGGTTATGAGCATAATATTGTAATCCAAATACTCTCAAGTGTTCAATTCAGGGTACCTATCTATGCAATACTTCATATGGGATTACAATTTTTGCGATTTATCAAATAACCTAAAATTAAAACAAAGTTTCCCCAAAATCAATTAGAAGATCACCTTAAAAACACAAAGCATGAGCCATATTTAAAATATGACAATGTTTTCTTTCAAACCTTCCATTTTGTTGTAGTTCTCTTGTGCAAGATGTTTGAAAAATAATTCCATGATTAGGAAAAATAACTCTTTATGCAACTAAATTATGTCTTATTATCACTTTTAAATATCTATATTTGTTTATTGTATTCTCTTTCTACTAAAGCAAATAAATTTAGTAGTGCTTGTAGGACTTCCCTTTTATCAGTAAGTAAATAAATCCAAATAGCATAGAAGAAATCATCTACTACTGTTAAGAAATACAAAAAACCACATGAAGAAGGAGTTATATATGCTTCCACAAGTCACAATGAACTAATTTAAACACCATGCTTGTTTATGATAACTCAAAGGAAATTTTTCCCTGGTTTCCTAAGCTCTAACACACGCATCATAAGCCTTATTCAAAAATTCACAAATCTTATTTCAACTAACACCAAAAATTAACTATGTGATATTCCAGGAGGGATGCGCCAAACTCCTATGTTGGAGACCTTTGTAGTTCACTTCCTAAACTCTACAAACATTTGATCCCTGAATTCTACTGAAAAAATGAAGTTTATTCCTTCATTCACCTGCTTCAATCAACAATCTTGAACTTTAGTCATGCATAACACAATCTGTTAGTGAACTATATAAAGTAATTTGATTCATCTATTAGTTGTGAGTTAAATATTAAGTTGCAATTTAGCTTAGGAGCATAAAGAGTATTTGAGTTTTAGACCCCCATCTAGCACCACATCTCCTCTAATTACAAAGTGCTTTGTCCATGGGAGCTATACTGGACATTATTAAATATCACACAACTCATACATACTCTTTAAATTTTATATCATATGATTAGATGTTCCATTTCAATTATCTACAAAATAGTGCCACACTTACTTGTCATCTTCTCCTTCAGGTTTGTCTAATGAGCATTCAAAATTTCCATCAATATTATTATTATTTAGTGGTAAATCTAGCAAGACCACTCTTGTATGTATTGGAGAAAATTGTTTTGGTGCTCCTAACTATGCCAATTTGTGCAGTATTAGCATAAACTATCACTCCTCTTTTGCATCCTACTCTTCCCTTGCTTCGTGTATACCTTGCATCGTGTATCACTTTTCTCTTTAACTCTAATACTTCTCTTAACAGTGAGTATGATGTGACTCCAATTCAAGAAGAACCTATGTCACAAAAAGGTGGAATCATTGTAGGAGTTCAAAAGAAAAAAAAAATAAAGAGAAGGAGGTTATAAGAAATTAAATGAAGATATTACAAAAATTTCTCTTAATATTTCTTGTAATTTTCTTATAAATAAATATTTAGAAAAGAATATTTTCCTTCTTCAGAGTAGAAATTCAAGACATGTTGTTTGGAAAATTAGGAAAACTAACCAAATAAGGCTTAAACCCTTCATATTCTTGTAATGACATTGTTTGGAAGGGAACATGCATAAACCAACAAAACCTAACTTTTCATTTCCTAAAAGTTAGTGTTAGAGCAAAACTCCAACAACCTCATAATTTTTATTAAGTGTTGGTCACAGAAAAAAAAAAAAAAAAA
>Ga0209489_102042_pt1 | contig 41508 bp, 19 predicted proteins | sample SiratrowhiteBW_FD_187527 | JGI IMG/M metagenome (GOLD analysis project Ga0209489, IMG submission 187527) | Root nodule microbial communities of legume samples collected from California, USA - Siratro white BW (SPAdes) (version 2) | ecosystem: Host-associated > Plants > Roots > Nodule | place...
AAAAAAACACAAAAAAAAAAAAAAAAAAAAAAAAAAAAAAAAAAAGCAAACCATGGAATCAATAAATGCATATATGACAAGGGACAAGAACACCAATAACAACAGCACACTCTTTATCACCTTTTATCATGTTTTTTATTAACTAAAAATTGACTACAAACAAAAACTTTTTAAATAAGAAATATCATAAAAATGGATAAATAATTTTACACTTCATATGATGCTTAATGTTCTTGAATTCTGCATGGAGGCTCATGATTTTGTGAGTTATTACAGTGGTTGTATCTAAGTTAATTAGAGTTACCTTATTTAAAGAAAAAACATCGATAATATTTGTGATGTGATCATGTTCCACTTGTATAATCTAATGTAAGGAAACTGCGGCATGAGGTCAACCCAGTTGTGGTTTTTGTTTTGTCCCCCCGAATGGTCAAAAGTCAAAAACATGAAGTTTCCAAGATCACTCCTAAGGCGTTCACATTCACACACGCACAATCCTTAGGAACTGGAAGCTATTGCATTGAATAGAGGGTGGTTAAATCTGCGGTTGCCAGCTAACCTTCATGTGGAAATAGCGTTCCTTTCACACTTGCATTCTTGTTTTTCTCCTTTTCACGGGCTCTCACACCTTTCCCTTTTGCTTCACCATCATCATCTTTTCATCTGCACAACTTTCCAGAACTTCAACTTGTTACTTATTTACTACCCCCCTTCTGTCTCTCTAGCTTCTGTGTTGTTCCTCAGTTCTCTCTTCATGGGGTGCTGCTTCAGTGCCCAGATCAAAGCAGAGAGCCCTCCACGCAACGGTAATCAACATTCTTGCACGTGTTGCTTCCGCCTTCCCTTTTGCTTCAACTTTTTTTGTTGATCAGCTTGTTTGGATTCTTCTGGAGTTTGAATGACTTAACTAACTGCTGTGTTTGTGTTTTTGCTGTTCTTTTTGATAAAGTATGGTTTGTGGGTACTTTGGAAGAGGAAAGCTATTTTTTGGACATTTTTTGTCTGTTTTTGAAGTATGATTCGCATATCACAACACAAGGGGAGACTTGCTTTTATTGGTTTTTTGTGCTTGCTTGGTAGTTTTGCTGTCATGTAGGATTTGGTGAAGGCTGCAAGAGTAGATGAAAATAAACAATAAGTGGAACTGATTGTTGGTTTCTTGCAAAGGATTGTGGAAATAGTAAAAAAATTGAATCTTTGATTTATTTGTTTTGGAGCATTGAATGAGCCAATCCTCGAGTCAGGCTTTTCCCATTGTCTTCGATTTAACTTGCTTTGTTTCAGTTGTTAGAATTTAAAAATCTTCAACCCTTGGCGTGCTTGGTGAAATAAGTTTCTGTAATTTCTCAAGTGTTGGATGTTTTAATGCTCTAACCAAAGATTGCAGTGTATAATTGGTAGGAAAATTGTTGTCTTCTGCATGTACCCTGACCGTGATCTTTGTATTGAAGCATAAGCTTGATTTGTTACTAGATTAGAATGCTTATTTATGGTCTGAAAATGGAGCCTGTTTTTGTTTTGACATGGGCAGGTTTGAGCTCAAAGGATGGTAACAAAGAAGAGGATGGTTTAAGTGGCAAGGTCTCCACCCCCTCCGTGCCTCCAACTCCACGGACAGAGGGTGAGATCTTGAAGTCCTCAAATATGAAGAGCTTCACCTTTGGTGAGCTAAAAACTGCTACAAGGAACTTTCGTCCGGATAGTGTGGTGGGTGAAGGTGGGTTTGGTTGTGTTTTCAAGGGGTGGATTGATGAGCAGTCACTTGCACCGGTTAGACCAGGGACTGGATTGGTCATTGCTGTGAAGAGGCTTAACCAAGAAGGTCTTCAGGGACACAGTGAATGGTTGGTGAGTGTCACTTAGTAGGGTTTATTTACAATTTGGAACTTTGCTTGAAGCCTCAGAATTTAAGATACACTTGGGAAATACCAAATTAGTTTGATGGGATTTTCTTTTTCTTTGAGGAATTCCTCCTTTGGATACATGTAGCAAACATTAATGTTTTAGATGATTTTCTTGGTTTGTAATTAATTAGCCTTGTGCTATAGACAGAAATCAACTACCTGGGGCAGCTGCATCATCCTAATCTTGTGAAACTGATTGGTTACTGCTTAGAGGATGACCAAAGGCTTTTGGTGTATGAGTTTTTGACAAAGGGAAGTTTGGATAATCATTTATTTAGGAGTAAGTTACTGATTTCTCTCCTTGTTTGTCCACTGTGTGACATTGTTTAGTTCCTTAAACACCTCAATCTCTGAATAATGTACTATTTTTGGGACAGGAGCTTCTTATTTTCAACCACTTTCTTGGAACATCCGAATGAAGGTTGCTCTTGATGCTGCCAAGGGTCTTGCATATCTTCATAGCGATGAAGCAAAAGTGATATATCGAGACTTCAAAGCTTCGAATATCTTACTTGATTCAGTAAGCAAATCTCATTGAACTTATATTTTACTAATCATAGTACTCTCTTTTCCAACATTCCTTTTTGTTGATGACAGAATTACAACGCAAAACTTTCTGATTTTGGCTTGGCAAAGGATGGACCAGCAGGTGATAAAAGCCATGTCTCTACGAGGGTAATGGGCACATATGGCTATGCTGCTCCTGAATATATTGCCACAGGTACTTGATTTGTTGATTACTCAGCTTATGAGCACTTTAATTGGTCATACAAACTTCTTTACGTATAATATAATCCTGTCTTCTAAATTTACTACTGGATTAGAAATTGGGCTAGAGGTTCCATGCCTCAAGGCTGTTAGACTTTTTGGTAACATCTATCATCAGTTGACTGATTAGAAAATGATATACCATCAAAAGTTTTTAGTGCAAGTCATGTCCTAAAAGCAATTAACTTGTTTACAAATATAGCAGGGTGAAATTGACTAGGGCATTTTGCTATGCTAACCGAAATTCAGAGATCTCCCAAAGATACACTGTACAATCCATTCACTTTCATAAACACAGACTTCTGTGCCTAAAAGGCATGAATAAATAAGGTATGGCACATGGTCATGTGGATATGATGTGATATGAACACAATTTTTAAAAACATAGTGCACAGTGCGACCAGTATACAAGGTTTACTAATAGTATTAATTGAAATAAAGCACAAATCTTAAATCAAAAGATAGAATTGATTGAAAGTCATTATAAGCACAATAGAATTGCATAATACATCTAATGATGATCTCATCTGTGTTCCTATAGAAGTTTAAAACAAGTAAAAAGATTATAAAATGCAGTTAGAAGTCGTCAAATTTTCCATAAATTGTCTCACAAATAACTATAACATCAACATGATTATTATTTTGAAGTATTTAAAGTGCTTTGAAATATTAGGGTTGACTACTTGTCATTTTGAAGTGCTCAAACTGCAGGTAGAAGTTTTCTGACTTCTAAGTGTCCATAAATTGTCTGACGAATACCATCTCACATGACTATGCCATGAACACAATTCTTATTTTGAAGTATTCAAAGTGTTTTGAAGTATCAAAGTTGTATCCCAGTACCTGTCACTTTTGAAGCATTCAAAGTGCAGTTACAAGTAATCTAACTTCTAAGTATCCATAAAGTGCATGACATGAGTGTACCATGAACAAAATTATTATTTTAAAGTATCAGAATTGACTCCCTGCTCTTGTCCAAATACAGTTAGAAGTATTCTAAGTGTCAAAAGTGTCTGAAGAATACACGTCTAACATGAGTATTCCATGAACACAACTATTATATTCAAAGTATTTGATGATTACGTCTCTCATATGAGTATGAGATGAACAAGGTTATTGACTCCTTGGTCTTGTCTTTTGGTGAAGGTCACTTGACAAAGAAGAGTGATGTATACAGTTTTGGGGTTGTTCTGCTTGAAATCATGTCTGGCAAACGTGCCCTTGACAGCAACAGGCCAAGTGGGGAGCACAATTTGATTGAATGGGCCAAACCATACCTCAGCAACAAACGTAGGATCTTCCAAGTCATGGATGCTCGCATTGAAGGCCAATACTCAATGCGTGATGCTATAAAAGTAGCCAACCTTGCCATCCAATGCCTCTCTGTGGAGCCAAGATTTAGACCAAAAATGGATGAAGTGGTGAGAACATTGGAGGAACTTCAGAATTCTGGTGACAAAGCTGTTGCAGGGGTGGCAAGCCATCATCATCAAACTGTGAGAAGGAGTGATCATGGCTCAAGCAGCAGTGGCTACAGACAACATAGAGGTAAACAACATGAAACCACAAAGAAGTGAAAGTGAATGTTGGTTTCATGTTGTCTGATTTTGCTCCAGTTAGTAATTGTATGTATGTATATCATGATGAACTTGAGCTTGTCTTATGATTTCTGATTATTGTACAGTTGTTGATTCAGTAATAATATTCAAATTTTCATATCAGTATTTTTCTTAAGCATGGTATTGATATGGAATATTCATTGCTGCAATGCACTTTCAAGGATATGAACCAACATAATATCTCCTCTCAAAATGGTTTATTCCATATCCAAATTTTATAACATGTTATGATATTATATCATCATAATATGTATTATTATTATTGAATCATAATTAATTCATTAAAATTTGGCTCTTTCAGAAAAATGTTGAACATATCTTGTAAGGGAACGTGGAAGAAGAAACTTACATTCCAAAATAACAGTTTAATTCCTAACTGTAACATGCATAGTATAAATTACACAAATTACGCTGTCTAATCTCAATGGGAGCAAGAGTGGTTATGAATATGTTCAACCATTTCTCAAGGAAAAAATTAAATAATTCAATTATCATAAAACTAGAAACAAAACAGTAAAATGTTACTATTTTTCTAAAAAAAATGACTTTTAACTTAGAATTTACTGCAACAAGTATATAAAGTTTTTCCAAAGTAAAATGGTTATTCTGTTTTAGGTTTTAAAGGTCATTTGAATTGAAAAAAAAAAAAATTGTAGACAATTTCAATAACCTTTAATGGAGGAGAGAAAAAAGGGAATGATTCAAACATGAAATAATTTTCAATAACCTATGATGATTCAATGTATAATTTTGTTTATTGTTGAATAAACGTTCTACAATATCGTTGAAGGGTAATTGAAAACTTAACGTACAGAAAAAAAAAAGGATTAATGACATTCACGTTGAATAATAATAATAATTTTTTTGTTTTTTTAATTTTTAATTACTATAAATAATAAAGATTAAAATGAAAAGTAATTACCATATGCAATCTTTTATATATATTATCACTATTATGTAAAAAATTTAAAAATGGTCTTAGTTGGATTAACAAAGATGAAAAATGTTATTCCAGACAAAGAATTACTTACATGAAAAGAAAAAGGAGAAATGAAGAAACAAAATGTGTCTCACACCTTTTATTTTCTCGTAAAATTGAAAAAAAAATCAGCTAAAAATATTAAAATAATTTATCACGCAATTAATATAATTTATTTCCCTTTAATTTTTATGCAAAATTCACTCTAAAAAAAAACGCATAATTCAACTTTTTATTCTTCTCATTCTAACAGATTACCCTGTTATAATTTCAATAAATATTAGCATCAATCAATCATATAAAACGAACTTAAACTAAAAACAACGTAAATATAAGTCCAAAATTCAAATTATAAGATTTTTTGTCAAGAAAATAATTTTTATAAAGTTCAAAGAGTAAAACTAAGCATTCCAAATAAATAAATAAATAAATGGTTGGAAAAGGTTGTTGTTTTGTGTTTGTTTTGTCGGTGTAATTTTAATTATTATTTAAAAGAAAAACACAAAGTAAGGGTTTAAGGTTGAACAAGGTTTAAAGTGAAAGTATTTTTCTCCTCTGTTTCCTTCTTCATTTTATGAGTTTTCATTATCTTCTTCTTCCCATCTCATGCCAAAGCCAAAACTGAAAGAAGAGAAGGTAAGATTCAACTACACTGCAATCCAATGCTATCGTTAATTCAGAACTGCACCATGCCACTCGCACGTGCGGTGCGTCCTCCATCTCGCACGCAGGTGCAACCTTATTTCACGTCCATGGCGGTTGCATCCATGTCCCTACGTACGGAAGCCCAGTCTCAGGTTCTCCTTGGTTTGTCCGAGAAGGAGCTGCAACAGCTTGCCCTTAACTTCGGTCAGGTAAATTTATCATCTTTTTCCAATTTAATTGGAGCAAAAGGTAAAAGACAAAGAAATGTAATTTTAATTTCTCAAATTTTGGTTGTTTTTTTTTCAGGAAGCCTACAGGGGCAAGCAGCTGCATCATTTCTTATACCAGAGGAAGCTTAGAGAGATTATGGGTTTCACTCAGTGTGGGTTTTTTTTTTTTTTTTATTCATTACCTTTCGTATATATTTTGGTCTCTTTTTATGGTTTTTTAGACTTCACGTTTCATTATGGTAGTGTTATGGGTTTCTTGCATCGCAGTGCCTCAGGGTTTTAGGACTGCTCTTGAAGATGCTGGATGGAAGGTGGGGCGGTCTCCTATTTTTGAAACTGTAACTGCAGCTGATGGAACTGTTAAGGTAAGGAGTGTCATCATAATTGAACAAAACGTTTGAATTGCGGTCGTGGTTTCGTTTTTAGATATTTTGATGGTTTCTTGTTGTTTTAGTGGCCATTTTATGTTTCAAGATGTCCACTTGATAATGAAATGTTGGTTTTGTGGATGAGCTCTGAATTGTTTTGGCATTTTTTTTTTCTTTTGATGGTAGGATATTGACTTGCTCTTTGAGGAATTTGATTATGGGGTTTTCCTTAGCTTCTTACACTGTTTTTTGGGTTGGCTTGGCATTTGACTTTTCAGTTGTTGTTAAAGTTGGAGGACAATAGATTGATTGAAACTGTTGGCATTCCAGTTATGGATGATAATGGTTTGAGTCGCCTCACGGCATGTGTCTCATCACAGGTGTTTCACTTGTTCCTTAATAATTAAATAATTAGCTAATGTTCTCCCTCTTTCCTGGAGTATTTTGTACAGTTGATCTGGAAACTAATTTTTGTTTATGCAAAAATTAAGTGCTGACGTTTCTATTATCTTGTTATTGGCATCTGTTCTTTGGATATTAGGTTGGTTGCCCTTTACGCTGCTCTTTTTGTGCCACTGGAAAAGGGGGGTTTTCAAGGAATCTTAAGAGACATGAAATCGTTGAACAGGTTTGTGTCATATCCATCCATGTTTGTCTGTTAAAGCAGTTTGATGTTAGATTACCTGTATGGTTGATGAGATAGATAGAATCCTAGGGCTTCTTTGATTAATTTAAAGGGATTATACAAGAGAAGAGAAAGTAAAAAGAATGTATAAAGTAAAGATAAGAGGCTTTGGTTTAGGGTTGTTAATGTTCTGAAACAAGCTTGACTTGGTTTTCTGCAAGACAGGGATAAAATTCATCTTATGTGAACAGGTCTTGGCCATTGAGGAGATCTTCAAGCATAGGGTGTCAAATGTAGTGTTTATGGGAATGGGTGAACCAATGCTAAATCTGAAGGCAGTACTTGAAGCACACCGTTGCTTGAATAAGGTGAATAAATATATATGTGGCATTATTTCCTTCAAAAGGCTTACTTGAAATTGTAAGTTGTAACAATGTTCTATGATATTGAGAGATCAAAATTTCATGTATTCACATGATATATTTTATATGGAGACTCCACATGTGAATGCATATTCAATTTATCTTCAATAGAAGTGCAAAGTTATATACATAAATTGCTCTCTCCTTCAAAACGTCAAGAAATCACATTGTCTGTGTAATGTTTGTCCTTGTTTCACTTTCTATATTTCGTTGTATTGTGATAAAGTATTATAATAAGTTTTCCTTTTAAGTATGCTATAATGTGTTTCTTTTAGGATGTGCAAATCGGGCAAAGAATGATAACCATCTCCACTGTGGGTGTTCCAAATACAATAAAGAAACTTGCTTCTCACAAACTTCAATCTACCTTAGCTGTGAGGTAACTTTGATATGAATAAAATTTCGACTTGCCATTAATTTGACTTTCATGCTAAGCTAGATGTCAAGTAGCAAACTCGCATTTACACCAGCATTTAGGCTGCCCGCCAGACACTGTAACTGACTCCCTTTATGATTATAATATGCTGCAGTCTTTTCTTTTGGCTGATAGGTGAAGGTGATGTGTCAGGTTCATTAAGACAAAACAGATATAAATTGCCTCATATCCATGGTTAAGAAATTTTTAGTTCTGCATCTTGAATTTTCATATTATTAGGTGTTAGTCAATGCAACTTCGTAACATCTTTGTAACATGGTTAAGAAATTTCAGAGTATAGCATTATTTCGTGCTTGTGTATAATTTCAGATAGCTTTTTAATGGATTCTTTTTTATGCATATATATATATATATATATATATATATATATATATATATATATATATATATATGTATATTCTATTATTTGAATTTTCTTGTGTTTTTATCAGCCTACATGCTCCTAATCAGAAACTTAGGGAGGCAATTGTTCCAAGTGCAAAATCCTACCCGCTGGATGCGCTTATGTTAGACTGCAGAGAATACTTTCGGCAAACTAGTAGGCGGGTTTCCTTTGAATATGCACTTTTAGGTATTGAAAGTTCTAATACATACCATTTACTTCTCTTATAAAAAGGTTGGTGTCATCCTTATTACACATTCTTGGCATTCTGTTCGAGTAGCTGGAGTCAATGACTCGGTAGACCATGCAGCAGAACTTGCTGAGTTACTCCATGGATCGGGCAGTGGATATCATGTCAACTTGATACCTTTCAATCCAATAGAAGACTCTGAGTATAAGCGTCCTTCTAAGAAAGCAGTATGATAATTTTCTTGTCTTTTGTTCATTTTAGCACACAATTTAGTTCATGGCTTGAGTCATCTTTGTAATTTTGGTTGTTTAATCTAAAAATCTTAATTGGGTAGGTGCTAGCATTTTCTGGTGCTTTGGAGGCAGCTAAAATAACTGTTAGTGTACGTCATACAAGAGGGTTGGATGCAAATGCAGCTTGTGGTCAGCTACGGAACAAGTTCCAGAAAACTCCTCTGGTCCCGGACCCTATGGATCTTGCACTAAGCTGTTGATTGCACAATGTCTCTTTCTTGGCTGTTGATGTTACCAACATACCTGTTTCTCATACAGTAACAAGTTTGCAGTAAGCAGTTGGTGAGAGAGGCTTGATGAGCCAAAAGATGAGCATAATATCTATTATTACTTGCTATGAATGATAAAGGTGTTTACTGTTGCTGCATCAGTTGGCAATTTTGCTGGATCAAGTAGACCTTGGACATTAGTATTGTTGGACACTATGGCATCTATATGGACTACACTAAGAACAACACGTTAAGAAACAGCAGACGGTCAAGAGGGAGAGATTTTCCTAGGTGTCTGACCTCTTATTGCTGTAAAAACCTGCTTAATTTTTTTCTTGTAAGATGCACACTTTCCTAGAAGAAAATAACATTTAAAACTACTATCTTGGTTTGAGATGTACCAAATATATTGCTAAATGTATTTGTAAATGAAGCCAATCACTTTTAACATCCAACTACTATTCTTGGCGCTTGGCTTTCTGAGATGTACATGTTGAAAATTCTTTGGTCGTTCACTTATTCAATTTGAACAAGTTGTTAAATAACATAATAAAAGAAAACTATTAAAATTAAAATTCTAATATTTTATGAAATAGCACAAGAATACAATTATCTTTTCAATAAAATTATAAAAGAATATAATATTTTATTAGAAAAACTTCATAACCCTAATTTTCTATGTAAATAGAAATACCTAAAACAAAAGTGAACATCTTGTTGAACCACAATAAATATTTCTAATTTTTTTTAGAAGTAAAAATATATTTTAAATAATAGCACACTTTCAATTAAATTATATGTGTTTTTTACTACTTTTTATATAAAACTTTCATTTATGTGTACTTGGGCTAAAGCTAGATTATATCCGTAACGTGGCACAGGTTCCTTACGTGGCTAAAGTTAATTTCGTCTTTGTTCAGAATTTGCATGTGTGAGAGTGTTTGAGCGAGAGAAGCCGCGAACTTTTATTGTGAAGAGTGAGTGTTGTAATCGCGTCCCACACCGGAAAACCGTGCAGAAAAGCGGAATCGGCTCCACCGAAAGGATTGAAAGAGGAAGGAGTGAGATCAGAGGAGGCGAGACGGAAAGCAAGGGAAGAAGAAACGTGAAAACGTGGAACAGCGAAAGGAGATTTCTTTCCATTATTCTCATTGTATCCGGTAAGATTTATGATTTTTGATGTCAAAGATTTGTTATTGATTTAGGGTTTTGTTTTAGAAATTTTAGTGGATGAAACAGTGTATAGCGTAGTGAAGGTTAAGCATGTTTGTTTACAGCATTTGTCTTTGACATACTATCAGATTAATAGTACCTATGAACTGAAGATAACAACCTGTAGGGTTGAGATATGAAAGTTGAAATTTAATTTTATTTGAAGACCCAAGTGGTCAACAATTACAAGATCATAACAATAATGATAGGAAATTTTATAAGTATCAATACCTTTAACCCATGGCAGCAAATGTAGTTGATCCACCTGGTTTAATTGTGAAACTCAGAAAGCTTTTGGATTGTTACTGTAAATAGTATTTTTGTAATGAACTTGATGGGTGTGTTCAATTTGTTAAAACAGAAGACATTCCAACAAATTGGATAATGTTTGTTTCAGGAATTGCTATGGTTGCCTTATCATGATTATGTGGCCAACATTGTTTTTTGTTACTAGGTTGAGTTTTATGACATTGGGGATATTCTGTTCTCCTTATCTAAAATTTCCCTATAAATGAAAATTTCTTTTGTGATGTTCTCCTCACTTTTATATGTTTACTGGTGACACTAGAAGGTAGAGAGACCAGTATATATGTTCACCAACGACCGGAGGCAACGAGAACGAACAGGGAGATATGGAACTTCCAGAGTGGAATTCCTACAGGTTCTCTTCCCCTCTCTCATTTTCAACTATACTATAACAATGAAAACATTTAATTTGTAATTAATAATGTACCATTAAATTGTTTGTCTTGTGATGACTTTTTTGGACCTTAGATGGATATTGGATAATGTTTGTTTCAGGAATTGGTGACTCAGTTTCAGAAAACATCTGCAGAAGAAACAAGAGAGAAGATTTTGGCAAATTTGGCCAACTTTGCTTATGATCCTTACAACTACAACTTCTTGCGCCAGGTAGACCTATTAGTTTGCCTTCCAGAAAAAACTGCACGACGTTAACTAAATGCACTTGCGTAATTTTGCAGCTTAACGTTTTGGAACTTTTCATTGACTGCTTAACGGAACCCAATGAAAGGCTTGTAGAATTTGGCATGGGAGGGATTTGCAATTCTAGCGTTGGTAATTCTAGTGACTGTATCCTTAGTGATATCATTATTTCTGCTTGTCTAATTGTTTATCTTATTGGCAAAAAATTTAATTTTTTTGCAGATCCTGCCAATTCTGCAATTGTAACTCAGTTTGGTGGGATACCTCCTATAATTCAATGTTTATCAAGCCCAGTTAGGAACACTGTAAGAATAAGTGCTTGCTTTTTTGACATTGTTTCGCTTTGTTGGCTTCTAAGATGCAGACCTTGTAGGTCAAGGGGGATTGCTAAAACATTAACATCCAGATTTTCAAAATTTCCGTTAGCATTTCCTCCCTTAAGTTTAAGTTTTCAGGCTTGATTTTGTTTTTTACTTCAGCATTTTCTCCCTTAAGTTTAAGTTTACAGGCTTGATTTTGTTTTTTACTTCATCACTAAATGTATTTTTACGTGTGAAAAATATTTGTGATTTTTCATATGAAATTTAATTATTTGAAACGTGCACTTTTTGATTATTAGAGCAATATGTTATAGTAGGTACTCTTATTATTGCTTAACTCACATTGCTAACAACTCATTATGAAAATTGTTTTCTTTTGCATTTGCAGAGTAATGTTCCTTACATTGGCCTGTACATTCTAAAGTTATTTTTCTTTCATAAAAAAATGGATTACAATTTGGTACATTAACAATGCATCTACTGATGTTTTAGGTAAATTATGCACTTGGGGCACTTTATTATATCTGTAACGAATTTAACAAGGAGGAGATTTTAAAGCCCGAAGTTATTGACATCATTAGAAGGTACGCAGCTGCCGAAGATGTTAGTGTGAGTTTCAGTAATCTGGCTAAAGCTTTTCTGAATAAACATCTATCAGGGAACGAGTGAGAGACATAATTTAAACTTTTTTGCTCATAATTTACACTACCTTCTACAATTAAGTATGTAATGTTATTCAAACTGACTCTTGTCTTACACAGATGAAAAAATAGTTTAGGGCGCCTCCGAGTATGTGTGCAAACAAACAATTCCCTTGGTCTGGGTTGAATATGAGTATTGGTATCATTGTATATTCGGATGGTGGTGTAGAATTTTAAGAAATGAACATGATTTCTGAACAGGAATTTTCTCTGAAATAGACACACAGGTATTCCCTTGGTCTGGGTTGATTTTCAGTCCTAGTATGACTGTATGTTCTGATGGTGTTAAAAATCTTGCTACACCACAAGTCACGATGAACACACTAAGCACCATCAATGATCAGCCAATTCTATTTTCAATAAGCATCGACCAAAAAACTTCTAACAGGATAAGTGATTTTCATTGGGATCCAGAACAGTGATAATGGAGAGGATGAATGAGTCTTTCCTTTAAGGACGAAAATGGAGAGGATGAAGCATCTGTGTTATATGTCTTACATGTTAAAAAGTATAATTGATTTAATTATTTTATGTGTAAAATTAATTATTCTAATTTTTGGAATTGATAGTTGTCCATTGTAAATTAAAATAAGGGTTTAGAAAGAGAATTCAAAACTTACACATCACAACAATCTTAAAAATGATGTTTTGACCGATTATGTAATAATCTTCGTGAAAAAAGAAAGATAAAAATGTTTTTATAAATTCAATTATAAATAATTTTCGTGATATATAACGACATTATGGAACATTTTGAAATTTATTTCATAATAAATTTAGATAGAAAAATTTAAACATATATTTATTGGATAAATTTTATTTTTTACAGTTGGACCTGTAAATCATTCTTAGTTCCTTCACTGTTATTAAATTTTAAATAAAAACAATTTAAATCGTATTTATTTAAAACAATTTATGTATAATAAAATTATCTTTTCAAATACAATTTATTCATTTTTATATTCTTCAAAATTTTACCTATTTCACTGACTAAAGAGAAATTATAGCAATTTATTGAAATAAACATAACTGGTCAATCCAATTTTTAGTAGCTGAAAGAATAGTTTCTAGGCTCAAATTCAACTATTAAAATAATAGTCTTAAAGTAATTAATTAAAACGAAAAAGTACAAATAATTAATTAAAATAATATCTTTATATCTACATTATTAAGATAATTAACAATAGTAATAGTATATTTGGAAATAAGTTTCTCAATTATCTAATGAGAAATGAGTATATATATATATATAGGTTGAATTATTATTTTTATAAGAGTGTAGGTTAAGTAAATGATCTCATACTTTAGTGTGTAAGATTAATTCATTTTTCATTAAACTTTATGATGCTTTAAAGACTAAATATGATTGAGAGACATCCTTAATTTTTAACTTTGTAAGCAGGACATTTTTCCTCTGTGTATAAAATTTATAAATATTAAATATCAAATACCAAATTATTTGGTTATTTTTTATCACTCCACCTAATATCATAGGTTAACTACACATATTTAATTGGACATAAAAGAACATAGAAAAACTTCAAATATTATTCGGATGTTCATTTCATATCATATTCGAACAATAATAATAATAATAATAATAATTTAATATGATGATTTTTGAAATGCAATTTCTCGTATAAATATGTTGGAAAGATATCGTATCATCCTAAAGTTTTAAATACTAGATCTAAAAATAATTATTCTGAGTCACCGTGATTGATAGAAAGATTATTTTGTAAAAATATAACAAAATTCCTTTTCATGTATTTTTTAACTGAATTGATTAAACATATTTATATTTCTATTTTCATTTTTCTTTGGACAAGCAATTCAAAAAATACACTTACAACTGAGTTAATAATTTCAAACCAAATTCCTTCCATTTTAGTATGTACACTTGATAGTCCTAATTATATATTTCTTTCAATATATCATTATTTATTTCTATCATCATTATGTTATATTCTAATATTTTTTAACTCTCAGAAATAACTTTATATCATAATCCAAAAGATGAATTATAAATTTAAAATTCAATTTATATATATATATATATATATATATATATATATATATATTATATAATATTTATCATAAAATTTAATTTAGTAAAATACACATTTGGTTGAAACGCTTAAACCTTCTTAAAGCTTTTTTCTGCAGGGGCTTTTACGTCCTCTTCTTTGATGGCGGTCGCGTGCGTTGGATAGGAAGGTGGAGACGCAGGTAGCGTAACACAGTGGAGGTTGCGAAAACAAAAGACTCAACAGTTTTGGGCGCGACGTGGTTCATTCGCTTTCTCTCCTTCTCATCTCCGAAGAAGAATGCGACGCCGAGGAAGCGCTTCCCAGCGGAAGAGGCAACCCTCAACTTCAGGTATTCAACCATCTTCCTTTCTCTTTCCTATAACAATCACGTCACGTGTTTAATTTTTTCCATTCCAACTTCTAATCGACGTATCAATTGGAAGGTTCATTGCTTTGTTTCGTTTTTTTCTTTGTTCGTTTTTCACTTCTTTGGAACTGTTCTTGGTTTTCCTCTAATTTTTCGAGTTAATAATTACTTGGTTTGGTGTTAACTGAAATTATGAACCTCCATTTTAGTACCTGAAAGTGTATAACTCTGTCACACTAGTCCTCCAAACTGTGGAAATTTCAAATAAGTTCCTGAAAAAGTAATATGTCAATCACATTGGTCCAAACTTTTAAAATAAAATATGACTTAGTGATAGTAGTAATATATGTTTAAGGATCAAAATGATAGTAAGTGTTTACAAATTTAGATGAAGCAACTAGAAATTTAAGGAACTAATGTAACAACACATTACACTTTTAGGGACTAATGTTATAGAGCGTCACACTTTCGTATGCTTTAGTCGAGTTCCAGACTCATTTTCTTAGGGGAATTAAAACAGCAAATTAATAGAAGAGGCATAATTTTCTTAGTGATGCTCCTAATAGTGAGAATCGATACTCTAATCTTAATGTGCTCAAATTTTAGTTTCACACCTATTGATGGTAGCAGGATATTTTTTGAGTATTTCCCGTTAATTTTGCAGAAGATCAAACTGGAGCCCAACAAAACTCAGAAGAAGATGGAAACAAATTTCAATCACCTAGTGATAATGGTTTGATAAATCATGTCCAACAGCTATTACTGAGTAAAATTATTTTACTCTTGGGTGATCAATGTTTATACTGAATTTCAGGAGCACTGACCGAAATATCTCGAGAGGCTGTTGGAAAGCTTCTACGCCGTGCTAATAAAGTTGGCACTTCCCGGAAAAAGAAGACAGTTGGTCCCCTCTGATTTGTTATTTTTGCTTGTCGTAATTTGTGCTATGCAATTCTTTTGAAGACTTAATTATGTGATTTGACTTTATTCTTACGTGTTTTAGTGTTCAAATCAAATTATGAGTGTCTAAATTCCTAAAGCAGCATGTTATTCTCCTGATATTTTTATAGGCTGAGTTTGAGCCAGAACAAAATGGAACCCATGTCTTGGATCCGAAGCTTCAATCAAAGACTTCAGAGGTTGGACATTGTAGTAGAAATTCCGTGGGAAATGCTTCTGCTAGGGAGAAATGCAGTAGTTCAGGTCAGGACTATTTCAATAACAAGGAAGAGCTGGATGACTCAGATTGGGAAGATGGTGTAGTTGCCAGGGATGATAATCCTGTAACAATTGAATTGAATCTGACCCCTCATTCAACTGTACAGAAAAAAGTTCGACGAGCTTCTGTGGAGGATAAGGTCAATTGCTATAGCATTGAACTTGGCTTGGCTTTAATCTGAAAATAACTTTTAGCTACATGGTAAAAGTAATTTGTAAAATTCTTCAGGAGTTGGCTGAACTTGTACACAAGGTTCATTTGCTTTGTTTACTCGCTCGAGGAAGATTAATAGACAATGCTTGTGATGATCCTCTTATTCAGGTTGACTCTTGTTAATTTTTCATATTTTGAATGGATAAAAAATTTATAATAGCATTTCTTTTATATGCTATATTTGTGTTATCAAGATTTTGCCTCCTTAACGCCACTTGTAAGTTGTATGTGGTAATCCATTACTCAATTATTGTATCAGATATTACTTTTTTTTTGTTATATTTTTAAAACAGTTGTTATTATAGGGATTTCGTTACAACATGTTTGCATTTATATGTATACCTTGAGCCACTTCGTCAATTTTGATTGAGTTTACTTATTCCTAATTCTATTCTATAATGTTTGATAGAAATTTATTTTGGAGAACATTTTTTAAGTTGTCATTGGAAGCTGCAAACGAAATATGAAGCCTGTGTGGCCACAATAAAACCTAATCTAAAAGTGAAACAATTTAAAACTTGTTTGCTCTCAAAATTGCTTCTCAAGTTGTGCATTTCTCAAAAATGGCAGGCTTCTTTGCTTTCTCTACTTCCAGCACACTTGCTCCAGCTGTCAAATGTTGAAAAACTCACTTCACAAGCTCTGTATCCTTTAATATCATGGGTATGGTTTAATTTCATTAGCGTACATACTATTTTGTTACATTTAATGTGCATATAAATTCATGCTATATCGCTTTTTATATCTTGTTTGATTCCTTGAGTGAAACACATGCAGTTCCACGATAACTTCCATGTTAAAAACTGTATGAACAGAGAAACTTCACCATCCTTTGGTTTGGCATCAGCTTTAGAATCACATGAGGGCAGTCCTGAAGAGGTAAACTTATTTTTATTGTGGCCTTTGTTAAGATGTCTGGCATTGAGTAGGAATATGGCTAGAATACTGCTTATAAGACTTGGGCAATCCCGCACTCTCGTTCTAGTATTTTGGGAGCTCTTTATGCTTAGTTGTTCTCTAATATGGTATCAAAGCCTCTTTGATATCAATGTTGAGCTATCTGTAGATGTTCAGCTCCACAAACTTTAGGCTCTAGATGTCCAATCTTCAGGGGTTGTGTCCTAAGATATCTCATATTGATTAGGAATTTGGTCAATACTTTTTATAAGGCTTGGATAATCCTTCTTCCTTGAGCTAGCTTTTGGAAGCAAGTTTGGCCCAGTCCTTTAATAGCATTTTTGTTAATATACTTCACTAGATTTTCAGTTTGTCTTTTAATAAACTTCCATTCGCTGTAGTATGATTACCCAAACATATAACAAATACTCTAGTTCCAAAGTCGGAAGTTGAAAGTGCACGATATGTTACTACTAATTCATTCATTACATGAAAGAAAGGATTCGATGTTCTTTTAATGACTCTCTTCATCTGCTTATAGTTCACTGACATAAGTCTGTAGTAAAATAAAGTTTCTTATGGGGGACTGGGTTGGTTCTGTGTTATCTTATATACTTTATATAATTTCTTAGTGCTTGGCAGAAAATTTACTGGGGCAAGGATTTTTTTTTTTTAATTGCAGATTGCAGCATTATCAGTGGCTCTATTAAGAGCGTTAAATCTTACAGCCAGGTATTGCAGCACATAACAGAATATCTTTCTATCATTCCTCAATTACTTTTTATATTGCTGATTGGAAAAATTTGTTCATTAAATACTTAAAATGCAACGTTAAGCTAGTATTTCTATTTGATAGAAAAACACCCTGATCTTACATATTTATATTGGTTTCCAACTGGTGAAGCATTCCCTGATTCATGAATCATCCACTCCAAAATGCTTTCATGTCTTTAACCAACCGCAGGATCTTACTATCTATTATTTGGGCTGGGAATGGTAATATACAAACAGTGACGGTGCATGTAATGAATCTTGAAAAGGAAAGATACCAGTAATAACGTAGCAATTACTCTATTCTGACCTTCATGGTATAGAATGAAGTTCTGATTCCAGGTATATAGGCAAGTCAGAACTGTGCCTTTAAATAATTGGTAGAATGAAATATGTTAAAACGAAAGATGTTAGTGCATCAATATTATTGCCATGAACAGGTGTCAGTAACAAAATTTATTCAAATTTTATGACTCATGGACTTCTGAGGATATGTGCTGTTAAATTTCTTATCAAAGGCATATTTCAGGTTTGTGTCCGTTTTGGATGTTTCCCCTCTTAAACGAGTTGCAAGTGGATCTAGTTCCGGGATATTTAAAACTTCTACACCAATGATATCTAACCGAAAATTGGATTTTAAATCACCTCAAGAATCATTATCTTGTAGTGAGAGAGAGAATGTCTGTGAAAGTTCTGCTGTCCATTCACAGAAAAGTAAGAAATGTCGTGTGACAAAGCACATGGATCAGTCTAGAGATCCTCCTATTGTTGAAGTAAGAAATGATAGTGTTGCAAGCTCGACAGTTTCTGAGACACGAGATAGTAACCTGGAATCGTGTCTCACCGAGAAATCTCGTAAATCAAAGAGGAAAGGAGATCTTGAATTTGATATGCAGTTGGAAATGGCTCTTTCTGCTACAGCCATTGAATCTCAGGAGAATAAAATCAAATCAGGAAATCCTGATTCTTCGTGTTTTTCTTGTCCATCCAAAAGAGTGAAAAGGGTTACTGGTGAAGAATCATCAACCTCCCAAGTAATTTCTACAGCAATTGGATCAATGAAAGCAGGATCCCTTCTGTATTGGGCAGAAGTATATTGCAGTGAAGAAAATTTGACAGGAAAGTGGGTGCATGTTGATGCTGTGAATTTGATTATTGACGGGGAGGACAAGGTTGAAGCCATGGTAGCTGCATGCAAAACATCTTTGAGATATGTTGTTGCCTTTGCTGGGCAAGGGGCCAAAGATGTGACCCGCAGGTTTGATATTTTCTCCATATATATTAAGTATGACCAAGTTTTAGCTTTTATATTATTACTTGCTTTATTATTTGGTTTTGGAAATTTCAAATATTCTTAAAAATTAAGAATGAATTATGTGTGTTTCTTGGAGATCAAACAGAAATTCTACTGAATACTTCTTGGATACTAACAGAAGGACAATTACTGACATGTTTTGCAGTGAACAAGCACTGTGGGATCAGTTATTGTAATTGAGATTATAATATACTATATTTTTTATTAATTCTCACTCAAGAGAGAGGAATAGATGGGGAAATCCTGTTCACCAAGATATCCATGTTTCATTTGGTCACATACAAAATGATACGAAAAACCAAAATTCTCCCTTAGACGTTGGAGGGATTGAATTAAAGTTTAATAACTTGATTTGTTGAATGGGTTTCTAAAAGTAGGAAAGGAAACATGGTGTCAAGACGCAAGTGGATATCTTTTGATTATCTCTAGCATAAGTATTAAGAGTTGCTAGTAACTATTACTTCATTAGCAGTCGAACTTAGCTCTAAAAGTAAATAAGAGTTATTAACTTGAATATGTTAGAAGGGGAGATATTGTTATAATTTTACCTTGTTAGAGTAAAAAATTTAGAGGGAGGAGGAGGGGAAATCAGGGGGCCAAAATCCTTCCCTTCCCATTTTCAACACCCCCCCTCCCTTCCTCTCCAATATTAGGACCATTTTGGGGAAGAAAAGCGTTTTATAATTTGTGAATTATGCTTGATTAAATTGTCTTTAGATATTTTTGCCTATAATTATAGTACATAATTTTTCCCTCCCCTCCACCCTCTTCTTTGAACAAATTCATGATTACTTATTAGTATCTTTTTGTAAGGCTTGAGACACCTCTACATAAAGTTACCTCTCATGATGGCCTGAAAATGCTACATGTTGACATATCAGGTATTGTATGAAGTGGTACAAGATAGCATCACATCGTGTCAATTCAACATGGTGGGATCCAGTGTTGGCACCATTGAGAGACTTGGAGTCTGGGGCAACTGGTGGTGAGAATAATTTAAGAGAAAGCCAAATCATTTCTAAGCAACCCAACACGAGGGATTCTTTTGTCCCTACTAGGAGCTCTATTGAAGATATTGAGTTGGAAACTAGAGCATTAACTGAACCTCTTCCTACCAATCAGCAGGTAGGTCAAAAGTAATAGGAAACATGATGCTTAAAATTGTAGATGGTGATATATATCTTGACTTTTTATCCCTTTGCAGGCCTACAAAAGTCATCCACTTTATGCCATAGAAAAATGGCTTACAAAGTATCAAGTACTTTATCCAAAGGGTCCAATACTGGGCTTTTGTTCAGGTCACCCAGTTTATCCTAGGACTTGTGTGCAAACAGTTAAGACAAAAGAGAGGTGGCTGCGAGAAGGGCTTCAAGTTAAACCCAATGAACAACCTGTGAAGGTATCAACTGGCTGACTATGTTAACGTTGTTTTCCTGATTCTGTTGTATTCTTTCACTTTAATTGATGTAATTTATTATTTACCCAAAAAAATCCCATCAGGAGCTTCAACGTTCCATAAAGCCTCAAAAAATACAAGATTCCGAAGCTGATGACTATGGCTGCAGTGATTCTATGGACAAAATTAAACTTTATGGAAAGTGGCAACTGGAACCGTTAAATTTGCCTCATGCTGTGAATGGGATAGTTCCCAAGGTAGTCTCTTACTTTCTGGGTGGTGTTGTTTAAATATTGGAAATAGCATGGATCTGTATGACAACGTGGGTATGAAAAATTCTTTGCAAATTATGCAACTATTTACCACATGATTTGCGCACTGGATCATTGCAAAACAATTCTTCGTTTGACATTTTAAGATCATGTCAAGCAGATTTTTTCACCCCAACTAAACATTCCTAATGTATGACTGTTCTAATGAAGACTTATTGTTCTTAGTTACCGTATTATGTAGAATATGAGGGGACAACGTAAAAGCCACAATCATATTAAAATCCCCACATGTTCTGTCACCGGGAGGAGTCTTTCAAATAGTCAATTTTTTCTACTTAAATTAATGGAAACAGTAGGGAGAAAGACCTTTTAGGCTTAAATTTTATAGATTGAAATTGATAGAGCTTGAATACAATTGCTTGCGTTAGTTGCTGCACCGTGTTAATAGACATTCACATGAACTAACTGGAAACTGCAAGTGCACATTTACTTGTTTTTGTTGAGATAATAGATGTTTCCATATAAATGACAGTAATATTTCGTATTTTACATCCAGAATGAACGAGGTCAAGTAGATGTTTGGTCTGAGAAATGTCTTCCACCAGGGACTGTACACTTACGGTTTCCAAAGGCCTTTTCTGTTGCCAAGAGACTTGAAATTGATTATGCGCCAGCTATGGTTGGTTTTGAATTTAAAAATGGTCGTTCATATCCTGTCTTTGACGGTATTGTGGTGTGTTCCGAGTTCAAGGATGTACTGCTAGAGGTATTTTTATCTTTCTTGCTGAATAAATATAATTGTTGCAAATAAACTAAACTTTGACTTTTGAAGCTAGTGTATGACTGCTGAATTTAAGTTGATAAACTTTGCTTTGTCACGTATGATAGCATTGGTAGGGTAAGTTTGCTGTGGCAGCAGTTTATTATTAAAGATATTCTTGATTCTAGGAGTTGTTTAGCCTCTCTTTCTTTAGATTTATTTCTTATAAAGACTGTACTTTCTTCTTCTTCCCTCATGTAAATTTTGGTGAGTTTTTCTGGTTTTTTTTTTTATAACATTTATGATTTATGCTATTAACTTTGTTTTACACCTTTCCCTAGGCTTATGCAGAGGAAGAAGAAAGGCGACAAACTGAAGAAAAGAAAAGGGATGAAACACAGGCTCTTAGTCGGTGGTACCAACTTCTTTCTTCTATTGTAACTCGCCAAAGGTTAAATAATCGTTATATTGGTAACAGTTTGTCTTCAGAGATGCTAACTGGTGGCCAAAGTAGAAATAATGTGTCGAGTGCCACAGTTGGTGATAATTATGACAAGAATCACAACGTAAGACATCAACAGGTGGACCAATGTGATACTAGTTTTGGTGCATCATTAAGCACTCCAGTAAAAGATCATGAGCATGTGTTTTTGAAAGAGTTCGAAAGCTTTGACAGGGAAACCTCTCTATTGACAAAGCGATGTCAATGTGGATTTTCAGTCCAAGTGGAAGAATTATAGTATTCATTAGAAAAAAAACTTTCTGGTTAGATCTTAATTCTCTGTCCATGGAGCTACAATCAATGCAAGACATTTTTCCCCTTCAGTTTTGTAGTTTTTGGAACTCATGTTATTGTTTAATTAGTGGCTTGGGATTGGATAGCTCTGGATTAACAACTTGGCTGTAAGATATAGACTTGAGTGATTACTTCCTAAACAATTCATGAGTTTCGTATATAATCCGCCATTTTTAATTTTTTTTCCTAAGCAAGTTCCTCATAACATGTTTGTCAAATGGTCTCTGGTTCGTTTTTCGTTATGAGAAGTTTTTTTTTTTTTTATTTAGTCTCTTCAAATATCTCGGGTTTCTTATTTAGTGCCTCTAAATATTATGCATACTTTTTTTCTCATGCTGAGCTTCAAACCTTAATATATTCAACCAGAATTTTACATTCAAGCTAGATGATTTACATGTCGCAAAATACTTCGCCAACATGAAAACTCTTAGATGAGTTGTACAATCTCAAATTAATTCAAGAATTATATACTTTTGGTGAGAGAAAGTTGGTCGCAGTCAAGAAGTTCATGTTTAAAAGGGAGGGTAGGTAGTAATGAATATAAATATAATAACTGGTTGTTAGTGGGTGACATTAACGAGTATAATTAGCTAAAATTTAGAGGGGATGAACATTATACGATGACGACCAAAAAAAAGGTGGAAGTGGTGAATTTATATTGAGAATGTGCGGTGGAATGGGACGGTGGAGAATGTGTCAAGGGTTCATTCATAAAATTTCTCAGAAAGCATCCCTAGAGCAACACATGCATTCCTCTACATTTTGCACTAATTCAATTGCAACATGTATTAAGTAATAACCAGCCTAATTACACACTAAAATTCAGAACACAAGATAAAAAATACCTAACCAAAAAACAGTTTAAAACCACAATTTTGGGCAAGATTCTTGAAGTCACCACCACCATTGGCCGCATTTGTCCACGATCACATTTCTCTGCAATTTCTGGCTACAGACCTACAACTACAACGGCATTTTAAAGCCTTGTCACAGTCCCTGCTAACGTTGAATATTAAGCATATCCTTGGCCTCTGTCTGCTCCTCCATAAGGCCCTCACTCACATACTTACTCAATAGCTCCATCTTCTTCTTCTCCAGCACCCTTCTCTCAATCTCCTTCTCATCCGGCAGCGGCACATGCACAATAAACTCCCTCTTCTCCCTCTTCTCTTCTTTCTCTCTCTCCCTCTCCTCCACCACCACCTCCTCCTCCTCCTCCCTCAGCATCTCCCTCGCCACCGACGACACCTCCACCACCTCCCCACTTTTCACCCCCTTCCTCGCCTCCCTCCGCACCTCATCCAACCTCCTCCACTCCTCTGCCGCCTCCCGTCGCATCGCCTCCTCCGCCGGGCCCTCCAGCCGCTCCAGCACGCCATCCTCGTCATCACGGTAACCGTAATAACTCGCATCAATCCGCTTATAAATGTCATACCGCGTGCGCCGCTTGCGGAGCTCCGGGGGCTTCTCGAAAAGCTCCTTGACGCCAGGAAGCTTCTTCGCCGCACCGAAGTAGCGGTAGCCGGGGCCACGGCCGCCTGGGTTGGGGACGTCGACGATGTTGCCGTCGAGGTCCGTCATCTTGGCCGAGTGTTTCGCGTAATTGGGCCCGCCGAGCTCCACTATGCGCCGCTCCCAGTGAGACTTCTCCCGAATGAGCTTGTTGATCTCGTCGTTGAGGTCGCGCAGCCGGTGCTCACCCAGACCCTCGTTCTGAATCTCCGCAACCTTCCGCCCGATCTCGCGCATGATCTGCTGGCGCCACTTGTCGGCCTCCGACAGGTCGCGGCACTCGGAGGCGAGGAACGGACGACGCTCCTTGGGCTTCTTCTTCTCCTCCGCCTTCATCGTGATGAAGCGGTTGAGCATCGACTGCGCCTTCTCCTCGTTACGAGCCATTTTCCGTTAACGAAAAGAAAAACACTAACTGAATCTGAACAAAGAATTTGACTACGATTTCTGATTTCCGATCTCCGATTTGCGAACGTAACCCTAACCAAAACCCTTGTTTCGCGATTTATGTTGCTGTAGACAATCTCTACTCTAATAAGCCACCAAGCCTCTCTGCACCCATCTAATGTCCTCACACCTCTCTCTCCACCATTTAATTTCAACCCTTGGATGTATCAAACGGATCACATCTTAAACATCAATATACTCTCCCTAAAATCCAATTGTGTTATTTAAAAAAAGCATTCACCAAATACTCATAAAAAAACTAAATGTGTTGCGAAGCTATTTTTCATTTTAAACCCTAAAATATACAACATATTTGTATTATAAATTTTAATCATCTAGAACAAATATTTATTAATATATATTTTAAATATGAGATTTTAACTTTTAATCTGTTGGGTTGAAAATTAGCTTTTGAAGATGCCGTTCCAGTGACAAATTGGTAATTTCAACCAAACCCTAATCAATTGGGGACATATAAATCAAGATCGAGCCCCCCTTCTTTCTCTTCAGGCTTCCTGTTTTCTCAGATCTGATATTTTTTTCTTAACCCTAAATATCTCTTCAACAATTTTTGCCGAGTAAGCCTTTCTTTTTGTGATAGTAAGTGCATCTTATATGGTTTTCTATTTCTATTACAGTGGAATACGAAAAGATGCGAAATTAACCGATGGTCGCTGTTTTATTGGATATTTGCATTTTATTTGTTTGTTAGGATTCTGGGTTTCTTTTATTATGCCTTAATATTACAGAATTCGTGACCAAATTTGCATCCGTAATTTTTGTTTGATTTGAATTGGGATTGTTATGTGTTATTCTTTGGTTCTTTAATGTGTTTTTATGTCTTTGTATATGTATGCTATAATGCTATTGCTCGATGATGATTTTTTTGCTTTAACCACACCGAAGAGACGATGGATGGGGTTTAGGGTTCCTTTTGTTCCTTTTTTGCTTGCTTCAGCCTTGTGACTTCAGCTTCTAACTGCAGAGGCATTCAGTTACCTCTTCTTTTAGAGATTGGAAGAGGGCTTTTGCAAGCACTTTTAAGGGACTCGCCTTAAATTGGAGGGATCTTTACCCATCTCAACTTCTCTCATGCGGAAAAAACTGGCCTTTCGACTGAGAGCAATCAACTTCTACATTTGTAACTTTTATTTTTTTCAAAATTACTAATTCATAATTTTACATTCTTTTCATTTTATTTTACTCAATGTTAAATGGTTGAATTTTTGTTCTTTAACTTTACAAATAAATCTACATTATTTTAAATTTGAAGGAACAGATTTATCGATTGAAAACATAAGGATAGAAAATTAAGTCTCTGTAAAATTTAGGTTGCACATATTGTATGGTTTTACACTTTAGATTAGGGGAGTTACTGTCTCTCTGGGTGAAAATGAACGGAGAAAAAGAAATTTAGGTTATAAATTTGTCTAGGATTTAATTAGTTGATCCTATCATTTGTACTAACATCAATATTATTATTAATATCAATAATTTCTTCTAGTTGTCTAGAATTTTGGTTAGATCTTCTAAGTAACCTATCTAGGAAACTTCGATTTTGATTTATTGTTTTTGAACGTTGGGTGTGTCCAGATATTGTTTGTGAAGTTCCTGTGAAAGGAATTGTTGTTGTTCTATTCATTATTTCTTTGGTCTAGGTTTTGCTAATATAAACTTATTATTAGGGAGATTGGAACTGGATGACCCCAAATTGAGTTTGTTCAGTTGCTTAGAAATTTTTTCTAAGTCTTTGTCTATTATTAACTTGACTAATAAGTTTTCAAGTCTTTCGTTTGTTTGTTTTAATTTATTTATTTTAGAGATTAGAGAATCAATGAGTTTATAAGTTTCTTTTACTTTCTCCTTAAAATATTTTATTTTCTTAAGAATAAGGTTTTGAGTTTGTGAAATAGAAGAGAGATGTTTGCACACTTCTTTTTGATTCTTTATAGACAAAATAGTCTTATTAGTTCCCAGATGCTAACCTAGCTCTGATACCAACAAGAGTATCAGATTAAAAGGGTATAAAAGGGTATAATTTATAAGTTCCAGTAAAGGTGGCAGAGCCTCCTTAGTTAGGAATTTATAAATTTTATATAAAAAAAAGATACAATACAACTAAAAAATAAAAGCGCAAGAAGCAAGCAGGAAAATTAAGCAATGAACTGGAAACATGTCTTAATAGAATACACAATGAGTTATTTTATATAGTAGAGTATAAAATATAATAACTTGAAGTTTTATATTAACTTTAAAATTAAAAGTTATTTAACTTTCGTCTTCTTGGATATTAAGAATACCTCTTTCAGGACTTACGACTGCCCATCACTAGGGTCTTACTTTGGCCTGTTTCGGGTCAATTCACAATGCTTCAACGAAAATTTTGATTTTCTTCTAATTTTAATCTTAGCATAAAATCATCAAGTTTAAATTATATTCGCATATACTATATAAAATAACTACGACATCTATTAAGACATGAATAGAAATTTAGCCAGACATAGTAATACTTACAATATATTTGCTAGAATGAAAGAAAGAGAAGAAGAAGCTTCAAGAGGGTAGAGAGAAGTTGGAGTTTATCACACTAGAAATTTTTCTTAAACTTGCATTTAGTCTCTCACACCTTACAACTTAGGAGGGACGCTCCTTTTATAGAAAAATGCATCAGATAAAACAAAATAGTTACAGGATAGTACTTATTATAATTTTTAAGATTTCAGAAAGCAAACAGTAACTTGTCGGCTTTACATTGTCTTTATTTGTAAAAGAAAAGATTCTTTCAGCTTTTCTCTGTTTGCGTGTAGACCCGGTATGGTCCATTAACACAACAATCAGAGTAGTGAGTGAAGAAAGAACTTTATCCTTATCTTGTAACCGAGATGATTTCAGAAGTCTCTCCAAAGTCTTCAGTGGGTTCTGAAGTGTCTGACATGGATACATCGTTTGGAGGTGTTTGTTGTCCATAGCATCCAGATGATTCATATAATTTTTGATTTATCTTTTCGCGTTGGAAATGTTGGACTAACTTGTTATTTGTCTCCTGAGGAAATGGTAAAAATATTTTTCCATTTTCTGTAGGGAGGAACATCTTTGAGTTTCTTTAATCAGATTGAAACTGGCTTTATCTTTCTCGGAGAAAAACCAGTCATTTCCCATGACTTGTGCTCTGAACAGATTGTATTGGTAATCTAGATTACCAATTATTTCTCATGCCTCATATCCTTCATTATACAGGATTGGATATTCTGTGTGGTCATCAAATAGGACTTTGATAACATGAGTGGCATATGATCCTTTTCCGTTTATTCTGGGAGGGCAAGAAGTAATTTTCAGGGCAATATGATTCATCATGATTGCCTGTAGATAATTTATGGCCTCATTTTCAGCAAGGTCAAATTGATCAAACTTCTTGGATGGAGGAATTAGAATTGAGTCTAATAGTCCATACTCAAGGAATAATCTTGGTGTGAGAGCAAGTTCTTCGTACTCTACCATTTTGTATTGTTCCAAGTCGATGGCTGCTTTTCGGAACAAGAATTTTATTTTACATGGACAATTACCATTAGTAACTTTGTTGCATAGTTCATCACTTTTGCAACAAATATTTCTAGAGTTGAAGTATGCCTGTACTTTGACATATATTCCAGGAACTTCAACTTCTCTTCTGTGAATTTTTAAAAGAAATTTTTGTAAAATCTTGAATTTTTTCAGATTCATTTCTTTTAAAGGTGTCAGAGAGGCGACCACTTGATCTTTATAAGTGTTGGGCATTATGTTGTTTTGGCTTCTGACTTGAATAGGACTGGGCTCTGGGCTTAGTGCCTGTTTTATAGTTTCTGGGTTGATGGTATCTAGTTCCAGAGACTTTTCTGCTTCTTCCTTTGTGTAGAAGCCTTTGAATCTTGGATTTTTCACTCCTTCTTTTGCTGTATATAAGTCAGCAAAGTTTGTGAAGACTCCTTTATGGGGTCCAGACAAAAGTGAAAAATAAGTATAACCTTTCCCAGAGGGAGAGGCCTTTGTAAGGATTGGTAGTCCTTGGTTATCTGCATTGCAGAAATTATAAAGGGCGCAAATAATTCCCCTTTTTATTGTAACCACGTAATTTTCATTTCGGTCAGTGGTTTTTGGTATGTTCCAGATATGGTCTATTAGAACATTAAATTTGTCATTCATTTGTTTTCGACCATGGTAGAGATAATGGTTTGTAAGTATGGGAAGCTCTTGGTTCCCAAACTTCATTTTTTCTTTTACGCTCGGGTAGTTGACTTTTGTAGGTTTCATGATCACCTGCAAAACGAGACAAAATATCAACAACAACATTTTTTGTTCCTTTTATATGTTCAAACGTTGCTTTTATACCATTATGATAGACCAATTCTTTGAAGAGTATCCATCTTTTGTGTGGTTTTTTATCACTGTGTAACTGAGAGTTTGCATAAGCAACTATGACTTCACAGTCAGTTCTTATAGTTATTTTTGTCTTATTTATAATAAATAATTCAAAACTTTTTATTGCATTTATTACAGCATTTACTTCGTAGTCTGTCGATGTAGAGTAAACCTGTGGATTTATGTGGTATTTTCCCGAGGCATACCTGCAAATTTCTTTTTCAGTCATGTTTGCGTATTTGTTTTTCTTTTTCTTTAGGATGGCTCCCCATCCTAATTCGCATCCATCACATTCTATGACTAGATAGTCAGAATCTAATGGCAAAGATAGTTCTGGAAGGTTTTTCACTTTTTCTTTAATTTCTTTAACCAACTTTATATCTTCAGAATTAAATTTTCTCTGTCCGGTCAAAGAGGTTTTATTATACAAAGGGGATGTATATTTTCCTAAATCTTTTATATATCCTCTTGCATAATTTAGTAATTCCAAGAATGACCTTAGGGTTTTTATATCTTCCATTTTATCAGGAAAATCAATTATTTTTTGCGCTATATGAGGTTGGAGTTTTATTTTTCCATTTCCTATTTCAGCGCCTAGGAAAGATATATGATTTTTACAGATTTCTATCTTTGATTTTGATATAATCAGTCCGTATTTTTCAAATACATGCAGGACTTGTTTTAGATGAAGATAGTGTTCTTCTTTTGTTTTTGAAAACACTAAAACATTATCAATGTATGTGCATGTAAAATTTTTGTAATCTTCAAAAATGTTGTCCATCTTTCTTTGGAAAATTTGAGGAGCATTTTTTAATCCGAATGGCATTACTTTCCATTCAAATAATCCTTCCGAACAGGAAAATGCTGTCCATTTTCTAGATTCTGGGTCCATCTTTACTTGATGGAATCCAGATTTAAGGTCGAACTTAGAAAACCATTTTGCCTTCTGAATTCTATTTATTAATACGTCTTTAGATGGTATTGTATATCCGTCTAAATGGGTATTGTCGTTTAATCTTTTATAGTTGTAAACCATTCTAGTTTTACCTCTTTTTTGTTCGCTGTGTTTGTTAACGATAAAAGCAGGGCTTCTATGTGGGCTAGCACTTGATTCTATTATTTTATTCATAAAAGCTGATGAGTTTCTATGGGGTTCTGTCTCTTCCTCTTCATTAATTTGTGAGTTATTTGTATTTTCATAATCTGTAAACCTAACAGACAGTGCTCTTCGTCTGTTGTTTAGTATAGCAGTTTGGGCAGTTAAAAGTTTCAGAGGGTAAAAATCTAATTCCAATCAGTTTCAACAGATTCAGAAATTTACTCCATAATCAGTTGATCAGATTATAGATCATACTTCAGACGAAGATAATAATCAAAATGATTATAAAATAATAAATGAATTCACTAATAATGAATTCGAAAACATTTATAAAATAGATGATAAATATAATGATTATGGAAAAGAAAACATAAGGATAGAAAATTAAGTCTCTGTAAAATTTAGGTTGCACATATTGTATGGTTTTACACTTTTAATAGATTAGGGGAGTTAGTGTCTTTAGGTGAAAATGAACGGAGAAAAAGAAATAATCCTGATTAAATTAAAATAGAATACTCATCTACACTTACTCCAAAATATAAAGCTTTGTAATTACAATTTTATATAAAAAAATTATTTTTTTAAAAGAAAAAATGTATATTTAACACTGTACTTCAAGGTAATCAAACTTTCCAGATATTAGATAACAAACATTAATATAATGTAAAATAACACAAATCTCATTAGCAAATCAGATTTTAGAAATAATAACTTAGATTAAATTTTGTATGTAATTGCTTTCATGCTTGTTTTAAATGATATAAAATTTAGCAAAATATATACTTTTTTTCTTTTAAATTAGTCTTAATCAACAATAATTATAATTCTACTAGTAACTTTTGAAACAAGTGAACATATGTCAAAGAAAATTAGATCTTATTTTGTTTGGAACTAATAATAAGTTTGGTGTTAAATCTACTTCTTAAATTTATTTTTCATCCATGTTTAAGTTTCAATACTTTTATTAAGATTAAAGTAAAATGGAACTATAAATATCATAAACAGGTTTAGATGGTTTATTTTTCAAAAGACAAACCTTAAAAGTCACTTTTATTAACATTACTACTTGAAACTAAAATGGAACTATAAACATTATTAATTGGTTTAGATAATTTATTTTTCAAAGGATAAACTTTAAAAAAAAATATTATCGTTAGATTCCGGTATTATTACTAACTCCAACCAATTCAAAACTAATATCCAATAGTACGCAAGTGGTATCATGGAAAACAAAAAATATCCATAAAAACATGAGAATGACATAATAACTTAGTTAAACTTTGTGTTAGTGAAGATAAAACTCAAATTTTATTGTAATAACTTCTATTATATAAAAAATGTTAAATGACAAAAAAGGTAGTGTGTTTTAGAAGGAATATTTTATATATTGAATTATTCGATTTATATAATTAAAAGATTTTTTCTAACTAGTTCCTACATGTAATTCATAGTCTTAAATAAATGAAAAATTTAAGACTTCAATACTTTTAATGCTTTTTGAGTTTTGAGGCATGTTTATTTCGATTTATAAATATCTCTTTGAGATTTCAAGACATGTCTATTTTGGTTTACATAAATCTGTCTTTTCAAATTTTTAGACATGCACAATTCAGTTTTCAAATAGCATGCTTTTTCATAACTTTGAGACATGCCTAATTCGGTCTATAGAGACATGTTTTCTCAAAACTTCGAGATATGTCTAATTTGGTCTTCAAAGGGTGTGTCTTCTTGAAACTTCGAGACATGTTCAGTTCGATCTTCAAAGGACATGTCTCCTCAAAACTTCGAGGCATGCCCAATTCGGTCTTTAAAAGATATGTCTCCTCAAAACTTCAAGGCATGTCCAGTTCGGTCTTCAAAAGGCATGTCTCCTCGAAATTTCGAGATATGCTCCCTTTGGTCTTCAAAAGGCATGTCTCCTCAAAACTTCGAAACATGCTCAATTCGGTCTTCAAGGGAATGTTTCCTCGAAACTTCGGAATATGTCTAATTCGATCTTCAATGGCATGCCTTCCTAAAACTTAAAGGCATGCCCAATTCGATTTTCGAATGACATTCCTCCTTGGAACTCTGAGACATGCCCAATTCGGTTTATTGAGGCATGCCTCCTCAGAACTCCGAGGCATAGCCATCTAAAAACTTTGAGGCATATTTGCTACAATTCATGAAACGTATCAATTTGACTTCTTTTGAGACTTTGTTTAGAACGATAAAATGTCATCATACAATTTAAGAAAAAAAGTGTTTAAGTTGCATGTATGTGAGCATATTGTTAAAAAATGTTATAAATGTGTGCTTTGTTAATATAGTCTCGTCATACATTTATGTATCTCTTTTATAAGAAGTGTTATGGACTTTTTAAAGCCTCTTCACCTATTCAACTAGAGGTTGGGGTTTATGACTCGTCACTAGAGAGTATTTTTAGTAAAAAGGAGTCTAAAGAATGATGATGCATGCCTAGTTAAAAATGGTCATAAGTAATAGGGGCCTACTAACTAGTCGTTTATTGTTAATCCTATTACTCAGAGAGATGGATCTAATAATCTCACCTATGGTGCAGGGATAAAAATCTAATTTAGTAAATCAAGTATTTCTAGTAATTGATATTAAAAGTTTGGATAAATATTTGTTGAGTAAGGTAAGTAAATTTTAAGTACTAGAATGTTGTTTCTAAACTTTTGGTAACAGAATCACTTGTTTCACGAGAAAGACAAAGAAATAGATTGAATAAACGTGTAGTAAGAAAAGGGACTAAACTTTTTGAACTAGGGACTAAACTTTTTGAACTAGCCTAAAACAATCAAAAACTTTCATAGTTAGAATAATTATCAATAATTTTTTTACTAAAATATGTACTTAAAACATTTTCCATAGACTCAATATTTAGTTTAGTTGCTTCTTATAACTTTGACTATAATTTTAGTATGACAAAAAAATTTACAAACATTATCACACATAATACTTAAAATACTAAAATAAGTCCATAACATAAAATATTTTCATAAAAATGCCACATTCAATAGTGAGAGAGATTTTGATTCTATGCTTCGTGTTTAGTTTCAGTTTTCTGTTCTATTTGGTTGAGAAAGTGAATTCGAGAGAGGAGATTTGAGATCAAAGTATGTGAAAAGTTAGATTGTTTAAATTAAGATATGGATGATGAGAAATGAAGAGATTTGAGAATAAAGTTTGTGATTGATGTGATGATTATAATTGATATTTGTATTTTTTTTAATCGATAAAGATGTAAGATTACAAATTTACTATTATGATTAAAAATATTTGAAAAATGAAATAAAATTTTTGTTGGGTGTAATTGGCCTCACTTACAACACCACCACCGTTTCCAACACCACCACCACCATCACCTTTTCAACACTAGCACCACCCCACAACCACCAAGAACACCTGAACAACCTTGACCACTAACACCACTTTCATGTCGTCATATTGCACCTACACAATGAAACCAACACCAAACCAAGCAAAATATCTCCATAAATCCTCCAAACAATAAAAAAAGAATCCTATAATTGATTATATGCATAAGATAATAGATTATTTATATAAAACGATACACATATTATGAGGGCACTGATAATCGATTATGCATTAACAAATTCATGCATAATCGATTATGGTATGTGGATAATCGATTATCCATCTTCTTCTTCACCTCACCTCTAATACATGAACGATGACGCTCCAATGTAGTTCTGCACCTACAATAACACTACTCCACACACACAATTATTTCACACCATGCTAAATGTAGTCACCACACACTATGCACACATGCACTTACATAAGATGAAAAACATCATGACTTTTTCCTTCTTTCTTCACCCACCAATCAGGGTCACTCTATCTCTCCCTTCTCATTTCTACTCTCTCAAATCACCGGATATCATTTTGACATATTTTCTTCTGTAAATTTTCGTCCATCTGAGAGTCGATACCCTCTTTGAAACATAACTTGATTACATATTCAAAGTCAACCAAAAACTCATCGGTACTTATTAATAGATTTTTGTTTCTTTTTCTACTAATTTATATAATATGTGTTAACTTTATGATTATTTAATCATATATATATATAAAAAATCAAATACTACATCTGACGTTATAAGTAATGACAACATTCTATCTTTAAGATTATCACAAGATAAGTGTAATTAAATAGAAAGTCAGAACAACAATGCTAAAAATAAAACGGTGTTTATAATAACAAAACATTATAAAATTAAGATGCAAAAGATTAGGAAATAATTGGATTTAAACAAGTAATACGTTATCTTTCGTCCTAAGAACGATCTCCACAAAATTTTTAAAAATAATTTATTTTTAAAATTATAAAAACCACAAGAATACTTTTAGAAGAAAGGTACAGTTTCGTGAATGTACCTATAAGGAATATGTTTTTTTTTATTCCACATTAATAAACGAAAGAAAATTTTGCAAAGCTAAGATTTTTTTTTTTTTTCACTCAACTCATCCTTAAATAACAAAGCAACAAATCACATTGCCAAATAAAATATATCTATTTCTAACATGTGCGTAAAGAACTAAACAAACTGTTATTTGTTTAACAATAAATTTGAGTTGGTTGCAAATAGCCCACATTAAGATAAAAAAGGTATACAAAAACTAATTAAAAAATAATTTTAACTTTAAAATTTAAATTAAAATAATTATGTTGTCATGTAATAGTTCGTTTATTAATTATGTATGATGTAAATATTTTACTGGTGATAGAAATTATAAATATTTAACTTTAAAAAAATATGAAAATGAAATTTATTTAGATGATGCAAGTTGATAAAGGAAATAAATTTGAAAAATAATATTATTATGAATTTTCTTTGTCTTCATCAATTGCAAGTATATACAGGTATAGTTCCTACAAAGCAATAAATTGAAATAGTTTTAATTTGTCTTTAGTCCTTGTTTAAAATTCGTTATCAGAATCCAATTTATTTCTTATGAAATACAAGTATGTCACTTAACTAAACATGCAAAATACTGTATACTTTTGAAAATCCAAATAAATATTAACCTTATTCTAAAAATATTTAAATTAAGAAATTCTAATTTCTAGCCAAATATACAATGCAGATAACTATTAAAGACTGATAATTTAAATAATTAAATATTTATAAGGATGTACAATAGTTATTTATTCTTCTTTAACTTTGACAGATGATATTTAATTACAAAATTTACTTAAAAACATTTGTAAAAGATATAAATTATTGTTTAAAAAATTATTGTAAATATACATCTAACAATTGTTTTGCATTGCACTAAGCCAGTTGTTTTTAACAAAAGTATCTTATCCAGCAGTACATAAACTAGTTTAATAACTAATAATAAACAAATTCACAAAAACAAGTGATTTTTATTTCTTATATTATTTTTTTTGGTTAATAAAAAAATCGAAATATTAAAATTTGTAATACAAATGTGACATTTTTTTATGCGGACAAAATTTGACATCTTGAATTACTAACATATTTTCATTGTAGTTTTTAATATATGTTTTTCTTATCCATCCCTTCTTTAACTTAGCAGAATCATTTTTGTTTTTCAAAAGGGTTTAATTTAACCTTTTTTTTAATTAGGATTAAAAACAAATAAATACTTTTAAAAAATCCATAAATTTAAATTAATCTGATGAATTTAAAAACCTAAATCAAACCAAATGGATTAAATTAAACAGAAAACCAGACATTAAAAGTGTGTGTTGGTGCTAGGGTTTAAACCTTCGAAGTCGTCGTAGTCTTCATCTTCCTCGTACGCACCTGCGAGATTCCTCTGTCTTCACTCAAGGTATTTTTCAATCTCATTTTTCTTTTTTTGTTTCTCACACCGTTTTTTCTTAGTGTTATGGTTGAAAAGGAATTTAGCACGTTCCAATTTGTCTCCGACGTTTTTTAATTGCTTCATTGTTTCTTAGGGTTCGGGATGCGGCGGAACAGTCCTGCATACTACAGTCCTCCGCGGCGAGGATACGGTGGCCGAGGAGGAGGTTCCAATAGGAGGGGATTCGGTGGAGGCAGGCGCAGGGACAACAGCAATGGAAGCCTCTTGGTTCGGAACATTCCTCTCGATTGCAGACCTGAGGAGCTTCGTGTTCCTTTCGAGCGATTCGGACCTGTTCGCGATGTTTACATACCCAAGGATTATTACTCTGGGTGAGCCACTTCAATATTTGGTTATTTCAGAACGCCTAGGGTTTACTTCAAGTTAAGAGCTTTTTAGGGCTAGCTTTTGTTTCTGATTCAAATTGAAGGGGGTCTGTTGAGTAGTTAATTATTTCAGGGTGTCAAAGTCCTGCTGGGTGCAGATGTTAACCCTGATTTTGATTTAGGTCTTGTTTGGATAAATTTCTCAATATACACTTTGCGGAGAATGAAATAAGTTTTTATCATAAACTAAAATTAGCTTATGCATGATATAAATTCAACATTTAGAGAAGCTAAAGGAGAGAGCTTCTACCAATTAGCTTATGCATATGTTAATTTTAATTTGTGAAAGAAGCTTATTTCATTTTGCCTCTCTTTTGTACTTTCATGTGTTTTATTGACAAGATTACCCAATAGACCTAAGTGTTACTTTTTTAATTATTGGATTGTTGAATTGATTTTGGACTGGTTTGTCAGGGGGTATGTTGGTTTGAAATTGTTCAAGTTAAAACAAGAACAAGCCCCACGTTTGAAGAGGAGATCTACTAACTCTTTTAACATATTGGTCCTCAAGTGTGTTAGTGTTCATACTTCATACCAAGAGAAACTATATAAATACACAACACAATGAATGCAAGATTGGTTGGTTGGTTGGTTCTTGTCCCAATTGAAGGCTTCGTGAGGAGTTTTTTTTAGTTTGTTGTGGGAGCTTTGAATTCAAGTGCTTCTTGTAAGTATAACGAGAGTGTTGAAGAATTTTTGAAGTCTCTTCCCTTTACTACTTGAGTGTAAGTAAAGGAAAGGCCCGGTCACAACTAAGCTTTTGGATTTTTAGAAGATTTACTAAATTCAGCATCCACTGCTGTGTAAAGAAAGCTATACTAAGTAATGTGTGATTTGAGGTGGTTTACTGGGCTATACAAATTCTGCCTAGTCAGCATATTCTACAATCTGTCTGCAAATGTTTTTCTAGCAGTGTTAGAATGAAGCTCCACTTTTTTCCCGTACAGAGAACCTCGAGGCTTTGCATTTGTGCAGTTTGTGGATCCTTATGATGCCTCAGAGGCTCAGTACCATATGAACAGACAGATTTTTGCTGGAAGAGAAATATCTGTAGTTGTGGCTGAAGAGACAAGAAAAAGACCAGAGGAGATGCGACAAAGGACCAGAGCCAGGTATTTTTTTCTCTTTCTCATCATTGTCTGAGTTTTATTTTTGCTTAACTATTTAAATATATTCATATGATTTTTGTATTTTACAGAGGACCAGCAGGCTATGGAGGGCGTAGGTCTTCTCATTACGGTAATATCAGTTGTAAAATATATATAACTTGGGCTTTCCTCCATGTTAGATATGAAATTCTGTTCGATCTGCAACTGTTATGCATTTTTTATTTTCTTTCTTGTTAGGACATTTGTCCTTGTAGGGTGACATGAGAACGAAATGATAGTTTAGATGGATATCTGATTGAATTGATAATTTCATCATCTTTGTTTTGTTGCTTAGAAAATCAGTGTTTACTAGTTATCTAAAAATAATTGTTGTTTGTCATGATTGTGAATCTTAAGTGTAGACTGTTGCTTAATTTTATCTGAATTAGCATTAGTGGATTTAAGCCATTTTTTTAATCTAATCTGATGTATAGGCGCAATGGTATTATTTTGCCTTCTTATATTTGTGTATCAAGACTTTGTTATACCCTTAACTTCTATTATCATATTGATTGCTTCAGTTATTAATAGTGAGGACTTCTAAGTCTATATGGAACCTTCCTTTGTCTCTAAAAGCTAATTTAATCAACATACAACTTAGCTTACTGAAAACCATTTTAAGAATTTCCTTACATTGGTGCTGGATCCCATCTACCATTGTTGTGATGGGGAACTGGACGCTGCTAACTTGTTAAGTTCAGTAATTACTAATGTGTTTCACGGGATGCTTCCATTTTTTTGAAAAAATTGCGCAATATTGAAGTTTGCTCTTCTGTTTTCTTGACAAGACCTAGCCTTTTGTTTATCAGGGCGTTCTCGATCTCGCTCACTTTCTAGATCACGCTCACCACCTTATCATTCTGGTTCTAGAAGTCGATATCGTTCAAGGCAAGTTTCTTCGAAGTTCAAAGTGTCTTCCTTTATAGTTCACTGAAGCATGTAATCATGGTTTTAATGTGATATTTTTCAGGTCCTATTCTCCTGCCCCAAGACGGCAAAGTGATTACTCTGTTTCCCCTAGGAGGCAACCAGAGCATCCTAGATCACCAAGAGGTCCTCCCAGGGAGCGAGATGGTGATCAAAAGCGTAGATCTTATTCTCCTGTATATGGCAATGGTATTGAACAGAATCCAAGCAGTGGATATGCTGAGTAAGTACATCCATTTTCTGTTTAGCTTCTTTACTTGACCATGTGCCTTTATTTTCCCCCTTTTATGTTTTACTTATGTATTATCATTATATGAAAAAGGAAATCTATGTACAAGTCTGAAGCTGATCGAGGCCAGTGGAAGTCATCGAGATCACCCCTTGGATCTAGATCAAGATCTGCTGACCTGTCACCAAGGCGTGGAAGATGAGGTAAAATTTCCAGAGTGGGATTTTTTATATTAGGAGATTGGATTTTCTTTGGGTTTGATTTTGTTTTGATGGTTTTCTTCATGCAGGTTGCAGGCCACTGACAATGTTCTGCTAGGCTTCTGTACATTTCCTGCAATTTATGAAGACACTTGCAAAACCCTGTATTTGCTTGATGTTTACGAATATGATGGATGAATGTATAACAACTGACTTTATGTGCGGGTTTGTTTTGGACCATTTCAACTTAGCCTACAACTTTGAATTATTTATTGAGTTTTATTTATGACCCTATGATCTTAATTCAACTGCTGCTGTTTTATGAGCGTATCATTAACTACAAATTGCGAACTAAGAGCATCTCTGGAGAGCCGTTCGGGCTGCTCCAACAAAATTAGTTTTATCAGTAATTTTCTTTTAAACAAAAAAAAAAAATCTAAACATCAGATCATAATAAACTTTTGATTAAATTTTATGTTTGTAAATTCTAATCCAAATATGTACTAAATGGTTAACTGGCCACTGAAATAAAATGACACCTAAAACGAATTTTGCAGTGAAATCTGGACTCTTGTTTGGATAAACACCTTGAATAAATGTTTATTTTGGGAAAGCCTGTTAAATATAAGTGCGTGATTATGGGATTTTACAGATCAGAATCAATTCTGAAAAGTCGAGTTGCTTTGGAAATTCTTGCTCGACCCGGAATTTGTACTTAAATTTGATAATGATTCAACTGCCAATAAGATTTACGATGTAACATTATAAAATTTTCAAAGATTTAATTAAACAAGTTAATCTCCATTATTGGTTTCACCTCTAATTATTTTAGCCTAAATAAATAAGCCATATGCAAATTAAAGGTTGTTGTGATGTTTTCATGGCAGCTGGTTTTGTGGTTCAGCTAGGAATATGATAGCTTAATGTGTTGTGAGTATAGCACCATTTGAACCCAATTTGAAGCACCTTAAAAATGTGTTATCAGCTGTAATCTTAGTTCTATGGGTTGTGAGAACTCAGAAGCAGGATTTACGGGAAAAGGAACTTTCAAGCTCAAGTTATGATTTTTATAAGATAAATGACTTTTAACCAATATTTTTAGTTCTTGTGATTTAAACACAGTTTGAAGCACCTTAAAGTGTGTTATGAGCTGCAATCACTAGCTCTATGAGACGGGAACCCAAAAGTAAGACTAATAGTAGAAAGAGTTTCCAAGTTCAAGTAATGGTTTTTAATATGATAAATAGTTCCTGGTCAACATTTTTCTGGGACATATATACTATCCCTATGTTCTTGTGGTTTAAACATAGTTTAGAGCACCTTAAAAATGTGTTATGAGCTAAAATCACTAGTTACGTGTTATGGTAATCCAAAAACAAGAATCATAGTAAAAGGAGTTTCCACGATCAAGTTATGATTTTTATAAGGAAAATAGTTTCTGACCACTATTTTTCATGGGACAGATTTATTATCCCTAAGCTCTTGTGGTTTGAATAGAGTTCACCTTAAAAACGTGCTATGAGATAGAATTACTAGCCGTGTTATTAGAACTTAAAAAGCAATAATTACAGTAAAAAGGAGTTTCCAATCTTGAGTTATGATTTTTATAAGATAAATGGTTTTTGACCAATACTTTCGTGGGACCATTAGGTTAGATTTGACCAATTTTAATTAGTATAATAACTCACTAATTAAATAACCCACATTGCTTAGTTTAATTTAAACTAAGTAATTCAAAAATTAGCAATTTTATCACTAATTATCCACTATCAACAAAAGGGTTAATTTGCATATGGCTTATCTGTTTATACTTGACAAATAAGAGGTGAAACTACTAATCAAACTTGATATATTCAATCAAATCAGAGTTTTTAAGACATTACATATAAGGATAAAAACTTATTATTTACTGCGTGGGTAACTAGGGAAATATTTTGATTTAGTTGAAAAATAGTAGTAAAAGTATTTGAGGAATTGTTCGCAAATTTTTAATTTGTAATAACTAATCTTCACAATACTATCTTCATGGTTTCAAGGTGAGCCCAAAGGTTATAATAGTACTTTCGCTAAAAGAATTCAATTGGCGTGTTTAACTTTTTTTCATAGTTTTCTTTTTTGCTATTTTTAATATTCAAGAATATTCGACACTTTACTTTTATTTTAATAATCGAATCTAATTTGAGTTTTAAATTTATTTTTAACGGTGGTAATCTGGCTTTCGTAGCTACTTACAGAAAACATTAACTTTTCAGAAAAAACTCAAATTCATTTAGCATTTTCAAGTTCTTTTAATTTTAAGAATACAATGGAGTTGCTTACTTGTGCTTTGAACAAATTCTTCAGAAATGACATATTTTCTAGAAATTACCAATTTCAATTTTTAAAATTGTGTTGTTTTTTACGGATTAATATATTTATTCTGTAAGTTTAAGAAACATGTTTTTATCTTGTTCACTCAAATATCGTAAAAAAAATATTCATATTATATCCAATGAAAAAGTGGAATGACGTTAAACAACATTGCGTACTTTCAAGGCTATTGACTTTTTTCTTTTTTTTTTTCAGTTAAAATAATTTCACTCGTTTTCTCTTAGATAGCGTAAGTTTTTGCTTTCCTATCAATTTCTTAAATTAATTAGTAATAAGTAAACAAATTTTGAAGCTTTAATAGCATGTTTTAAATGGAAATTATTAAATAGTATTATTAATATACAAGCAGGTTATTATCATGAAAATGCATCTTGCTGAATTAGCGATGATATGAAGACTTTGTCATTTTTTGTCTGTGTTTTGTAAAAGTAAATTTTGATCAGCCTGAAATGTTTTACGTGGGGAATTAGAATAAATCGATTCAGAGGTTTTCTCATTCTTCCTCGTTTGTATCACTGGATGTTCATTTTGACTATTTAAGGTTTCTTTGTTCATTGTAAGCCAGCGAAGGTTCTATTTCATTTCCTTGCGTACTTAGAGAGAGAGAGAGAGAGAGAGAGAGAGAGAGAGAGAGAGAGAGAGAGAGAGG
>Ga0209489_102044_pt1 | contig 41427 bp, 14 predicted proteins | sample SiratrowhiteBW_FD_187527 | JGI IMG/M metagenome (GOLD analysis project Ga0209489, IMG submission 187527) | Root nodule microbial communities of legume samples collected from California, USA - Siratro white BW (SPAdes) (version 2) | ecosystem: Host-associated > Plants > Roots > Nodule | place...
TTAGTAATAAATTTAGAATGAAAAATTTGAAAATATTATATAATTTTTTAAATAAATTTATTGTTAGTTTTTAAATTATATTTATTACTAACTAAATCTATTTCATATATTAATAACTAAATTCATAACATGTAACTTTTTTTCTCAGTAACCACTATTCTATTCAAACTAAATTAAATTTTTTACATTTATTTTAGTTACACATTAACAATAGATCACACATGTCAAACAAAACAAAACAGAAGAGAAATGGGTAGAGAATATTAACCCTACTAAAATTATACAATATTTTCACTATATTAATTAACTCATTAATTGAAATATTAGATGCACAATTTTATCTAGTAAATTAAGATCGTGTCCTCTTTTTACGATTTCATTTAATTTTATATTAAATCGTGGAACAAGGCCACGATTTCTTTATAATGATATAGTGTCTCCTATGCACGATTTACCTATATCTAAAAATAAATAAAAAAATATACCATTTCAGGAATTTAAAAAAAAATTTACACTTGAAAATTTACTCATATTTCCAACTGCGCTTGGTAGTAGAATTGGAACTAAATAGGCCCTGGAAAACACAAGAAGGCACCAAATATCTGCAAGATATATCCCTCCCCATATAATCATTACTGTCCTGATCATTGTTATCATTAAGCTGAAGTTCCTAACCATTTTTAAGCTCATGGATGGATCCACCACAGACTGAGTTTGGGGTTTAAGTGACAGTAAACCCTTTTACGGGTTACAAAAATTGCACATAGTATAAGATGAATTCCTAAAATAAAAGAGCGAGTGAGAAGATAGGTTTGAATTGATGTTTTCATACACCGTGTACATCTATCTATAATATTTGATAACATGGAACTTCAACTTTTTCCCACTCTTGTACTCACCACTTAGCGTGTCAAATTTGATTTCTTTAAAAGTATATGAAATGTATCTAAATTTATTCCTTCCACACTCTGAGTGGTTCCTGCTAAGCACCAAAGATATACCTTGTATGCTCTTATTCTACAAAAGAAAGGATTAAATATTGCAAAATTATTAGATAATGATTTCCCTGAAAGAAAAATCAAAAGACCAAGTTGAACGACCAAGAAGCATGACTAAGATAGATCTCAAATCCAACACAAACTTCCATGTTTCATTCTTGGCAAACAAGTAATGCACATGTATAAATACCCCAAACCCAGAAGCAACTAAACCACGTGAACAATTCCAGTCTCAAATTAAAACTAGTCCAACCACATTCTCAAGGCAAAAATGGCAGATGCCAATGTAGTTCTGTTGGATTTCTGGCCAAGCTCTTACGGAATGAGAGTGAAAATCGCTTTGGCGGAGAAGGGCATCTCCTATGAGTGCAAGCAAGAAGACTTAGAAGCTAAAAGCTCTCTGCTTCTAGAGATGAACCCAGTTCACAAAATGATACCAGTTTTGATTCATAATGCAAAACCCATCTGTGAGTCCCTCAATATCGTTCAGTACATTGATGAGACATGGAAACACAAACCTTCTCTGCTTCCCTCTGACCCTTTCAAACGATCCCAAGCCAGGTTTTGGGGCGACTACATTGACAAAAATGTAAGTTATATGCATAGTTTTACATTTCATTTGCAACTATTAGTCAAAATTAGTTTTTTTCATTGAAGTTTTTCTCACTTGTAATAATTAGAATCTACAATAATTTTTCATACCAAGGATTGAACATTTTTTATTGTGTTTGATGTAGGTATACAATGGTGTAAAGAGGGTATGGACGGGGAAGGGTAAAGACCAAGAAGAGTGCAAGAAACAATTCATAGAATGTTTGAAGAGCTTGGAAGTTGAACTTGGAGAGAAGCCATATTTTGGTGGTGAGGAGTTTGGGTATGTGGATGTGGCTCTTGTTCCTTTCACTAGCTGGTTTTACACAGTTGAGACATGCGGGAACCTAAGCATTCAGGAAGAGTGTCCAAAACTTGTGGCATGGGCCAAGAGGTGCATGCAGAAAGAGAGTGTGGCCACGTCACTCCCTCACCCTCAACAGATCTATGCTTTTGCCCTGCAATATAAACAGAGACATGGACTTCAGTAGATAGATATGTTGTTGCTGAATCCATGAGAAGTTATGTGGAATGGAACAAATTGTGTGTCTTTGGAGAAATAATAATGCATGAGATTGATGTAGTACGTGGTTGTTTGTTTGTGTGTGTATGTGGTTCTGCTTTTAACATTTGTTTGAGTTTGAATTTTCATGGATGATGTAATATAGTCAATAAACATGCTTACAAATCAAATAATAAACTTTTCTTGTAGACCTCGTTCATAAAAAAAAAAGCACATCCCAAATAATTAATAAATTATAAATAAATTACACGTCTTGTAGACCTAATAGGTACTCACATTGCCATCTTTAAAGGAAATCACAGTCATAATTACCTATCCATTTATGTGTATATTTATAGATTAAAACAGAAAAGAAATAAAAAAAAAAAAAAAACAAACGTGCACCAAAATCCCCAATAAAAAAGATGGCACCAATGCTCTCTATTCTACATGAGAGTCATAAGATAACTGCCAAGTATACAATTTTAACACTTAACGTCATTTGAATAGACCATGTTTTGCTTCCAGACTTCTTTACCTCAGTTGCTAAGCGCATTTATTTCGCATGTTGCAGATTTGTAATAAGTTTTGAAAGTTTCAAAAAATTACATTATCAAATTTGCGTAAAAATTGGCTTGGCAAATATTTTCAATTAGTTAAGCGAAAATTTTTGACTAAGCAAATGTAAGGGATTAAAAATCTTATTATACAATTGCTCAACGAATATTATGGATTACCACTAATTTTTTAAAACTTGAAAAATCTAATAATTCGCTTAACAAAATCAAATTATCTCAACAACTATTTACAATTAGCTGAGCGAAATACTTTGGGTCAAGTCCTGTACCCCATCACTCTCAAAAAAAATCCTAAAAGTATATTCTAAAAATTTACATTCCGAAAAATGCTTTCCAAATACAAATTTTATATTTTAAGAAAATACTTTTCAAAAATATATTTACAATATAAAATTTTCTTTTTAGAAAATTTTTTCTGAAATATATTTTTGGAAAGTATTTTCTAAAATGTAAATTTATATTCTGGAATTCTTTTTTCAGAAATTAATGTAAGGATATTTATGTACTTTCATCCATGATGCAGTGAGAATTGATGGGGTGCACAGGAAGTTTTTTCCTCAAACTTTTCTTTCTAACAACATTTAATTTTGGGCCCGGCTTCTGAAGTTCGAAAGCCCATAAAATAGAACGACGCAGAGAAATTTACGAAACTAACTCCAATCCAACGGCGCAAGTAAACCCTAAACAGTTTTCTTCCATTATAAATAGCGTCTCACCTCATTCCGTAAGCCTCGCCGATTGATATAGCACCGTCGCAGCCGCAGGGTTAGCCTCGTTTCGTCTACTTTTCTTTCTTAGGGTTTTCAATTTCTTAGGTTGCGTATTAACATGTCTATCGATTCCTTTGATAATTTGTGAATGTTATTGTGATGTGTGCGATCTTAAGGTGGATCTTAAGGTGAATCCTTAAGGTGAATCCGTGCACAATAAGCCGATGCTCTGGATTAAAATAATGAAGGCAGCATGGTTGTGTGCACGGAAATTGATCTTTTAGGTCAATATGTCTGCTCTCCTTGATGAACACCATGATTGGAGGGCCTGGTTGCGACCTACATTTTTTCTATTTTTCTTCAAATTTTTTAATTGCTGTTTTCAAATTTAGTGTCTTAATGGATTTCTCTTAACATGGATGAATTGATAAGTGTCCTACAAGGTAGGTTACTGAACCATTTTCTGGGTTTTTGGGTTTGGGTAATTCTAGTGTTTTTTAATTTAAATTTTAACTCTGTCCATAAGCCATCCATTGTTCTTCGTTTTTTATGTTTAAAATATCCATAAGCCATCCATTGTTCCCGTTTTTTATGTTTAAAATATATCAAATTTATACATTATAGCTAGCTAACAAACAGTAGCTATGTAACAAACAGTGGTGATGCTTAAAAATAATGAAATTATAAAAGGAAATCTAATTAAGAAAATAAAACAATTACGAGAAATAGAGTAGAGTTTTAACTTTTTATATATAGCATACTGAAACATTACAAAATGTAAATTTAATTGGAAAAAATGAAAAACTATAATGAAAATTATTAAGAAATTTAATTAATTCATCAAATTATTAATCTTTCATATTTTATTTTTTTAATTATTAATAGATTAACTAAATTTAATAATAATTGAAAAGGATAAAAAAATGATTAAGAACTTTGATGATAGCTTTTGCTTCCTATACCCATTATTATTAACTAAACATCCATATTATCAGACAAGACTAAAATATAAGATAAAATGTGGAAAAAAAGTTGAATTTGGAACAAAAAGGTGGTTTTAGAAAGCTATTTCTAGAATGCATTTTATATATGTTCTAGAAATTATGTGCTATTTCTGAGAAAATTATTTTGGAATAGTGTGTTTTGAAAGTTGTTTTTTGGAAATCTTATTTCAAAAATAATGTTTTGAAAATTGTAAGAAATTTGTTCTAAAAATTTTCTGAAAATATCTGCAAGTCACTTTTATAAAAGATAAACAGAAATTGATCTCAACCCGTAACAAAATTAATTATTTAACCTAATGTGAATGTCCATTATATCTCCACGTATATAAGCATTATATATGGAGAGAGAAATTAAATAGTTCTAAATATAGAAAGTTTTGAAGAAAAAGGTAAAGAAAATAGAGTTACTATGTTACTTGGATTCAGACAATCAAATGTACAACCTAAGCTAAAATGTCAGAAGTTACCATAGCAATATCCAAATAACCAAAAAAAAAGGTTAGGGAGTAAGGACACAAGAAGATATAACACTAGTTTTAATTAAAAAAAAATCTCATTAAGTGTTTAACTTATCTAATTCGAAGAAGCACAGTTCAACTGTAACCTTTATTACAAAATCTTCTCAAAGCCATCGTTGGACATCTTCTCACCATGATAATAAAAAGCAGTGTTGACCAAAAGAATAAGGAGATTGACCACTGGGGTGTGATGTGCTAAGCCTAACATGACCTTGGCTTTGCGACAATGGTAGAGTGTTTGAGTATGTGCAGACTAAACTGGCCCCCTTTCTCAGTGGTATCAAGCTTGTCTTGTCCTGGGGGAGGCAAGAGCTCAAAATTTTGGACCAAACGCCCCAAAGTGATGCCAAGAATGGGCAATGCAAGGATAATTCCAGGGCAGCTCCTCCTCCCAACACCAAAGGGAAGGTACCTGAAGTCATTGCCATTGGCCTCTACTTTCGACTCTTCCTCCAAGAACCTCTCAGGCCTGAACTCCTCGGGGTTCTTCCAGTGAGCAGGGTTGTTCGCAAGCCACCATGCATTCACCAAGATCTTGCTCTCTGCAGGGATGTCATAGCCTCCAAGCTTAGCATCATGGAGGTTCATGTGTGGGACAAGGAGTGGAATTGCCATTCTGAGCCGAAGTGTTTCCTTTATCACTGCCTGAAGGTAAGGGAGCTTGTGAGTGTCTGGCTCTGTCACTTGGTGCCCTGGTCCTAGAACTCTGTCAATCTCCTCCCGGACCTTGTTTTGGATCTCTGGGTGGTTCACAAGCTCAGCAATGGCCCATTCAATTGACCACAGAGTTGTCTCAATTGCTGCTCCAAATTCAACATTAATGATATCATTAGTTAAACATTAGTATTTCTTCTGAGCACAAAAGAAAAGAAAAAGAATAGGTAATTACCGGCAACGTTAATGTTCTCAACAATGTAAAGAACATTATCCTCGCTAATCTCTCCTTTTTTCTGAGCATCCAAAATGTGATCGATGGCGCATTTAAGTCCTCCATTGTCTCTTCTCTTGCTACTTTCAAGATTCCTGCATTCCCATACCATTTCGTCAAATCAAACAAAACAACACCCCCAAAAGTCAAAACTCATGAAACCCTTTCTACAACTGCACAAATTCTATTACTGTTTTTTCACTGACATCAGTTTTATCATCATCTCCATTTGCAAATTTGTTTTTTTCTAATAGGATCCTATACCATGCTAATTAAATAATCTTAGTCCTAGTCCAACATCTGATATAAAATATAACATTTTAAAACATATTGACATGTAAATTACCATATAATATATATGTATATGACAATATAATATAGTGTCAATAGAAGTCCTAGTAATGGAAAGTAAAAAATTAAAAGAAGCCACTTACTTTCGTTCTTCAAGGAAATAGTCCTTGAAGAGTTTGAACCTGGTGTCCTTAACCTGCTTGCAAATCTTCAAGTACCCACGCAAAAATGGCCGCAAAACGGGGATAAAATCACCGTAGTTGTACTCAAAGCTCTGCGCCAAACGACTCCTCTCACCGTTCAAAACCCTAAGCTTCTGAAACAACGGATCCTCCTCGTTCTCGAACCTTCTATCGAACATGATCCTATACATGATATTATACATCATGAGTTGCAGTCTCCGCCGCAGAACGATCCCTCCGGAGGCGGCGTCGGGGCTGCACCGTACGTCCTCCACCACACGCGCCGCCTCGTCCTCCCACCCCGCGCGGTACTGCTGCACGACCTTGTTGGTGAAGAACGGGACCGTCATGATGCGGCGCATCTTGCGCCAGTGCTCACCGTACACGGTGAACACCATGTCCTGGCCTTCGCCGGTGAAGATGTCGAAGACGACGTTGCGCGTGCGCGAGCCGAACTCCACGCCCTGCGTGTGGAGAACCTCCTTCGCGAGTTCCGGCGAAGAGACCACCACCAAATTCCGCTGCCCCATGCGGAGGAGAAATATGTCGCCGAAGCGACGCGCAATGTCGGCGAGGTTAAGGTGGTTCAGGTCATCACCGACCTGAAGCCAATTACCAAATATCGGCACAGAAAACGGCCCCGGCGGAAGCCTGAACCGCTTCCCGCGAAGCTTTGCGGCGGTCACTGCAATCACCGCCGCAAAGAACAGTGCAGTAAGAACTTTTTCTAGGAAGAGAAGATCCATTTTCAATGTTCTTACTCCAAAACACTTAAAGTAATCTTGGTGAAAGATAATTTTAATCAAAACAAATTATATGAAATAAAATGATTTATATAATCTTATCCAAAACATGAACACAATTGAAGAATTGTGTAAGAAATGGTTGGGGAATGAAGTGAGGGTGTGGAAATTTATATAGCAATGGGAGTGTAATGAAGTTGTTAGAGTTGGTGCAACTGTAACATGTGTGAGGTAATGGAGTGAAAGAAGTCAATAACGGCGTCAAATTTGACTGTTATGAAGAATGAAAATGAAGGTGCCTCTTCTCGTGGCGTGCCGTGACGTGCTGTTGGGGTAGGTGAGACGAGGTTGGTGAGGGAAATTGATTTTTAGAAAAAAAAAATTAATTATTTTATTTAGTTTAGAGACAAGATTCCTTTCATAAAACTTGATATCAGAAAGTACATTTTATCAGTATTTGATTAAAAATGTTTGAATTGATATATTCTGTATATTAAACTCTTGAAGTGTCACATGCTTTCAATATTGGAAGGTCATACTTTGACCAACTATGATGAAACCAGTCAAACATTTGAAAGTGATGCACTTGCAAAAAGTTAAACATGAGCTATAAATAATAGGTTTAATAGTTAATGTAGTATTTATATTTCTGTAATTTTTTTGTAGTTTTTATATTTAGAAATATTTATTTTAATCCATAGATGAATAAATTAAGATTTGTTTTAGTTTTCTACAATGATTTAAGATCTATGTTTGTTGTATCGCAAAAAGCAAATAAACTGACGTAGGCACTAATCTTTGTTGCGTTTTATGTTTTAGGCTTTATATTTGAATATTTTTTGTTTTAATTCATATGTTTAAATAGTTTTTATGTTTTAGTTCTTATATTTTAAATTCATTTATTTAAATCTTTATACAAGTAATTTTTTAATTTTGATTTTTATCTGTAATTTTCTCTTCTATGTTTTCTTATTCTCTTTTCCTCACCAACATTTCTTTTTTTTTTTATTTACGATCTTAAATGTCTTACCTCGATTAGTTTCTATGATTCTTAATTAGAGAGTTTGGTGTCTTGAGTTCTTCCTATATCACATCTAACACTTTGTCATTGGTTGAAATTTAAAGTATGTCGTAATATATTTAAATCTCATATCAAACACTTTTTTTTTTCAATTTTTAATCAGAATTGTGTGAACATGTTAGTGGCACATCATTTTTTATTAATGTCAGGAATAATTAAATGAATTCTACCTCGTCTACACTATTAGAAATTTAATAATAAATTACGCATTGACCTAAGTTTCATTAATTTTAAAACTATTCAATTTTAAAAAGACTGCTACAATTAAATTCTTGATTTACTACAAAAATTTGTATATAAATCTAGCATATTTGTATATAAATTTAACATTACATGTAGATTTATTATATACCAATTTTATATATGGACTCGTTATATACAGAATTATTATTTACAAATTCAAATTTAGATGTAATTACTTACAAATTTTATATATATATTCATTTAGTAAATTATTTGAATCACTCTGTCATATTATTTATTTGTACAAAAATCATAACACAGGTTTGTTTGTACATAAAAATAATGTAAAAACAATTTAGTTTTAAATTGGTATGTTGTAAGTTTTAGTTCAATTAAGTGTAATTTTATATTAGAATCCTTGTGTCTCCTTTTAAATTATATGATATAGAGTACAATTATTAATTATTCTTATAGTGATGTTGAATGTTTCCCTCACAAATGAAGTGAGAGGAAATTTATGTAACAATTTTGTCTATTATAAGAGTTTGATTACTCATAATCATATTAAACACTTAAATAACAAGTTATATACATAAATAATGAATATGATATTTAGATGACAAAATAATTGTAATAATTCATAATTTTCTTATCTTAGACGAAATAACAATAATATTTTATTTTTATTAGTTTAATTGTATATTTTAAAGTATTTAAATATCTATTTTATATTTTGATTAATTTTATTACCGAGATAAATGTATATATTTATATTATTGTTTTAATTTAATTAATTAATCTAATTTATATGTGGTGAATTTTGTTATATTGGACTTATATAGATAGGTGAATATAAATGATAAATGACTTTTGAAATATATGGTATATTAAAAATAAATTATAAATGACATGAGATATTCATATTTCACTAATATGAAACTTACACGTGAATGATGGTATCTCAGTTGAGAAATAATAAAAAAAAAAAAACCTCATTATTCCTCATTATGTAACTGTTAAAAGTTATTATAATTTGTGTGAACGAGGAGTGGATGGATTATACTTTTGGCATTAAGTAAACTTGGAATATTAAGTGAAAATAAATAATAAAATGATTTTTAATCATACATCATAAATTATAATTTAATGGCGGCTCAACTAAAGTAAATAAAAAAATGTTCTCTTTTTTAAATTAATAAAATAATTAAAATTATGATATTTTTATCTAAAATTTATATGAATTTCAATTATTCCTTTTTTCAAAGTTTTGAATAAAGTTTATATATCTGGTTGACATATTTATATATTTTTATATAAAATTAAAAATTATTATATATATATATATAATTGAATATGATTTATAAGTATATAAAATAAGACTAAATTAAAAAGATAAAATTTGATTGTCAAAATAATAAACTTGATTGTAATATATTGTCTTAAAGTTTTAAGTCTCCTACTATCTTTCGATATTGTCCTTTTGTAAGTTTTTAAATTTAATTTAATTTATAAATTCTAGATTTATAATGTTATTCCCTTAATTTGCACAAATTATTTTAAAATTAGTTAAACAATAATAAAAATAAAAAAAAAATGTGAGATCAATTCATCGATGATGTGATATTATTTTTACTTAGATATCAATGCACACAAAAAGAAAGGAGAAAAAGTTAACACAAACTCTGATTTTTCAATGTATTCTTTAAGTCTCCAAATAAAGACATGTAAAACAAATTTTGAATTGAAAAATAGTCTGATGACAATAAAAAGTTCAAATTGTAACAATATTATGAAATAATCAATGTTAGAGTCAAAGAAAATGTTGGAGATAAGTGAAGAAGAAATCAATTAAATGAAGGAGATAAGTAGAATAGTTAAAGAATGAAAGAATACACAAAGGAAGGAAAATAGACAAGTGGAAGAGTGTTAAATAAAAATAACATATAAAGAAATTATATTAATATGATAGAATAGTAAAAACAAATGGAAAGAAAATTAGAAACTTTTAATATGTAGGATTTCTTTAATGTTTTATTTTTAAAAATATATTTAATTTATTATAAGAAAGTTCAAAAAATATTACTCATTAAATAATATTTATAATACTAATATAAATTTAAATTCATTAAAAGATTTTTTTTAAATTACTTTTAATTTATTATAACAAAGTTCCAAAAATATTTTCATTAAATAATATTTACAATACTAATATAAATTTAAAATCATTAAAAAATATTTATAATACCTATGTAAACTTAAAATTAGTTAAGATATTTTAAATTTTTAATTATTTTTTTAAGTGTAATTTTAGAATTAAATATTTTTTATTTTATAATAATATATTAGTATTAAATTTTTTTGAGTCTTTTCAGAAATTTTAATCTTAGATCTTGAGTCACTCTTATTAGAATTGTAAAATATTATGTGATATCTAAATATATTTATAATTTAAATTACATAGTTTATTATTTTTTACATATATTTTGTGTATGAGTGTGACGATGATATGAATATTCCATGTTAAAGCTACAATATCTAAAATCTAGATGAGCTAATTAAAATTATTTTTCTTATTTGTAAAACTGACTTGATTGAATATTTTATGTTTCTTTATTTTATATTTAATTGTTAATGCATTTTTATATTTTTATAATATTTTATATTAAATAGATTAAGTATGTCTATATATATATAATTATGGAAACTTTAAACTTTATAAAATAAAAGTATTTTAAATTATATTTATAAATCCATAACTTTGTAACTATTATTGTTTATGAAATATATTTTTTTTTACTTTTCTTTTCGTTTAAGGTTAATTATATTTTAATCTCTCAAATCTAAAGTGATTATGGGTTTAGTCTCTCGATATTTGAAAAAAGTTTAGTTTAATCCTTCAAATTTGAGAACACATTATTTTAATACCTAAACAATTTATTTGAGGATTAAAACGAGTTTTTTAAATTTGTTATTAACCTTCCAAGATGATTGTAAAGACTAAAACCATATTCTACTAAATTTGAATGACTATGGTGAACTTCTTTTTTAAATTTAAGGGACTAAAATTGATTTAATCCACATTTCAAAAATTAAAAACATAATTAAATCTTACTCCGATTAAATTTAATGTATATCAATAAAAAATAAATAAATAATTGAAGATAAACACTAATAAAAAATATATTTTACGATTGAAATTGAATTTATTTTTATTTGAAATAAATAACATTTATTACAGGTGGAATTTTCTTTTAAGTAGTAATTAACTTTTTTAAGGATTTTGTTCGCTGTGTTTATTATGCTTGTGACAATGTGTTTGATTATTTATTTTGCTAGTGTTTAAGAAAATTGTTTAACAATTTTAAAATAAATTTTGAATTTATTATTTTTAGTAAAGTATGACACTTATGTATGTATACTAAAAATTCCATTTGAAGAACAATTTACAAAAGAAAATTGCTTCTACATGTGATTGAGATTGTTATGTCATATTTACATGTAGAATTGAAATATGCATTCATGATTATTTTTTAGGTATAAAGATGTATTAAAGTGATGGAAAAGAAAATTGCTACATGTTTTTGCTTTAGTTACTTTTAAGCAAAGTTGTCATTCATTTTTTTTAACTCTAATCAAATTTTATTCTTTTGTTATTCATAACATTGTGATAAGTCACATGTCTCATGCTTAGCTGAATTTGTTAAGTTTAAGTAAATGATAAAATATGAAGAAAACTCCTGACCTACATAGTTGTTACAAGTTTGTTATGATTGATTGAAGTGTTATTTATATTAGTTATAAAAAGTTAGTCATGAATTCATGTAAATTTTATGTGTTTACTTTAATGAAAAAAGTTATTGATATACATTTAAATGTATCATTTATTAGTAGCGAATGTTTTAAAATGAAAATAATTTGTTAGACTTGTTGATCTTCAAGATAATGACAATGGTGATGTCAAAGACCATTGTGAATAATAAAAAAATAGAAAAATTATCTTAAATTAAATATAATTGCAAATGGAATCACGTTTAAGTAAAAATAGATGAAAAAAAATATATCAAACATACAAGTGGAAAAAGTGGGAGGTAGGAGATGGAAGAGAATTTTTTTTTTTTAAGAATTAATCATGGTATCATGATCTTTATGGAATTTTATATTCGTTAAACATTATATAACCTTCACATTGGATAGTTGCAATTGAAGATACATAATCAATTAAAAAAACACATGACCTTACATTTTTAAGTTTTTTTAATAAGATTGATCATTCAACAGTGAGATACATAAAATAAAAATAAATTAATAAATTTCGACTCATTTACTGTGTAACCATAAAAAATATAACAAAAAATATTAGTTTTAAATGGATGGTATCATGACTTTTATGAAACATTATGTGTGATGGTTGTAGAAAAATAATTGCATTCCTGTTGACATTTTCAAATTCAATTGCTAAATAAATAACGATAATATTGTTGCGACTAAAGTTTTGTCAAACAAGTAGAGAAAGAAAATGTATAATGTGAGAACTAGTTGCTCGAAATAATTAGTATAACATGTATCAATATAATTATTGCATAAATAACTATGAAGAAGTATATCAATACACTGTAAAATAACTATAAAATAAAATATATTTTTATTTTGTAAATTTAGATTAAAATAAAATATTGCTTTTATAATAGGTTATAACAAATATTTGTTTGTAGTTTGGGTTTGGATGTGAAGTTGTAAGCCCATAGAGAGAGTGAGGATTTAGGCTCACAAATTCTTCCACACTCATCATCCTTATTTCCTTATCATCGTTATCATATTCACTTCACTCCCTTACCCCTTTTTTCTTCTCACCAACAAGAAGATTACGCAAAACGATGTCGTATGTGCCTCCGCACCTCAGAAATAACGCCTCCGCCACCGTCGCCACCGCCAGAACCCCCTCCGTAACCCTAGACAACAACCACCACCACCACCACCACCATAACAACCACCACAAGCTCGCATTCTCCTCCAACAACAACACCAACGCCAATTGCTCTCCCTCGCTCCCTTCCTTCCACAATGCCTCTCGCCGGAGCGGTTCCGCGGCTCCGTCGCCGCGGATTTTCGCCACCCCTGACCCCGTCTTCCCGCAATGGCAACCCTCAGAGCGCGCTTCGCGCATGACTCCGGAGCAGGTCCCAATCCAATCGCTGTTTTAGCGTCTTTTCTGTTCAGTCTCGTATCTCACGTGCTTCTTGACCTTTGCGTGTAATGCTTTGATTTCGATGTTTTTTATTTGAGGAATGTGAGTTTCTGTTCCAATTCGCGTGGTTAGGGTTTTTCCTGAATCTCGGCGGAGGAAAATTGTGTTTCGATTGAAGTGCGTGCGTGTTTGGGGGAATTGCTAATTTGCTTGTCAGTTCACGAAGCTGATTATGAGGACTGAGGGTTCGGATTAATCTGAGCGAGGCTTTTAGTAAAATGTAATGCTTTGCTTGTAACGATGAGAATCAAGAGTTATTTTTAACTACTTTTGTAAAGTTGAAGGCTTTGTTTGAATTTGAAACTGTACGGCAGTGTTGTATTGTCACGGAGTAAGGGTTTTTTTTTTTTTTTTGGTCTAGCTGAAGAATTGGAAGGTTGTCCACATTTAGTATGTAACTGTGCCTGGTACGGGATTGGCTCTAAGGTAGGATATTTGTCGGGAAAAAATTGTATTGAAGTTTTCTTCAACTGTGTGGTTGATTGAATACTGTTACAGAATTTCTTCTTCTTCAGTGTACTGAACGCTGATGAGTTTTCCTTTTGCTTGTCCTTCTCTTTTTTACTTTGCCCCAAGAATCTCTCCCTCTTTCATGTGTTTTTATTTGACAGTCTCAAATTTGTACTCTTTTCGGACACTTTTAATAGAGTCGTTATTTGTCGTCTTGTTATTTTATCTTGTTGTTTGGTTTTCTTCCTGATCTGTCTTTTTTTTGTAAATAGACAAACAAATATTGGTTACTGAAATTTCATTGCTTGTTATGTCCAGATCGAAGAGGTCCGTTCCCGGCTTAATCTTGACGTTACTGTTGCATCTGATTCTCCTCCCGCACCTGCGCCAATAGAATCGTTTACTGATATGGTATTTATTTTTGTTAATGTTTAATCATATTCATATTTTTCTGGGTAATTGTGAGCTATTTGTACCGAATTTTTTTGGAACTGTTATTTGATTTATTGCAAATGTGTTTGCAATTAATTGTGAACTTCTTGTTCTTAGTGTTTGCACTCAAGTATCATGAAGGATATTGCTTTCCATGAATACACCAGGCCAACTTCGATCCAGGCACAGGCCATGCCAATTGCTCTCAGTGGAAGGGATCTGTTGGGTTGTGCTGAAACTGGTAGTGGAAAGACTGCAGCTTTCACAATTCCTATGATACAGGTCGGAACTTATAAGACGTGGCATATTGCACTGAACTCATCTTTAGATACTGTATATTTGTGAAAAACAAACCAAATGTAAATGATCAACCTTTTTAGTTGTGATTTAATTTTTTTCCTTCCTTTTTTTAGCATTGCTTGGCCCAACCTTCAATTCGGCGCAATGATGGTCCTCTGGCACTAGTTTTGGCTCCTACCAGAGAACTTGCTCAACAAATAGAAAAAGAGGTGATATATGTATTTGTTTTTGTTGTGGATGAAAAATGGGTAATTTTGGGAGAAATTTATTGTTTATTTCTCCAATCAAGTAATGATTTTTCAACTATCTCCTAATAATTTTCATATACCTAGGTTCACAGCTTGTCTATTCTATATGTTTATCACCTTTTTTGAAATTTGGATCTTTATAAATATTGTGGGTAGTAGTATTAGATTCTTGCTATCTTACTTTTGAATCATATGTTGTTTTTGTTTTGAGGTTGACATGTCTCGTATGATGCCTGCAAACATGTTCTACGCCTGGTTATTTCATACTTAATATTTTTCCTTTCTACAACTGTCAGCTTTTCTTTTCATTGTTGTTTTTGATTTTTGGTAGGTTAAAGCTTTTAGCAGATCCCTCGAATCTTTAAAAACTGCTATAGTTGTGGGCGGAACTAACATTGAAAAGCAGGTAATTAAATATTGACATAATGTTTATTTCTTGGCTATTTTGCCTGGTGTTTTAAAAGTTTGTACAAAGATAAGTGATGATGGTATTAGTTGTTCTGTTGCCATTGTGTTAAGTATGATCTGAGAGCAACATAAAAATCTTTGTATGTTAATTATGCATATGCTTTTGTAATATTTAATGTCATTTTTGTGTTTTTCCTTGGAAACTTGGAGATGAGTAGTTCTCCTGATGTACTGATATTTATGTTATTTATATGATGCACTTATATGATGTGTTTCCAATTTGGTGATACAACTATTCTTAAAATATAGAGTTATGTTATAATAAAATTTATAAAACATAACAAATATACAATTATAATTCTGCAAATGCAACATTAAAATAAATATATGATGTAGTTGACAATGTTTAACACTGGATACTTCTATATTGAAGTATCCCTGAGTAGTGGTAGTGGTAGTGGTAGTGGATGCTATTTGTGTGTTCGTATTTGGAGGAAATGCTATCACTATGTTTCATGGATTAGACGCTAGGTCGAGAGCAGGTAGTGAGCACTTTGTAAATAGTGTCCAACAAAGCAAAAGTTTCTGCTACAAGGAATCTTGCAACAAGTTTTATTTAAAGTTTATTCAACTCCACTTCTTGAAGGTAACATAGTTTTCTGTGCGTTCTCTTTCTGGTCTCTATGACAGAGGTCGGAACTTAGAGCCGGGGTTGAAATAGCAGTTGCCACGCCTGGAAGATTCATTGATCACTTACAACAAGGCAATACTTCCCTCTCCAGAATTTCTTTTGTTGTTCTAGACGAGGCAGACAGAATGCTGGATATGGGTTTTGAACCACAGATAAGAGAGGTCTGTATTTTGAGTTTTTTTGGTTATATTTGTAGCTTTCCTTTATTTTCTTGACGGTTTCATACCTAATAAGATAAGTAGTGTGACCTCATTGTGGTGTTTGTGCTTTCTTTGCAGTGTTTTCAAACCAGTTGTTTCCTCATAACTTTTTCCCTCTATGTAAACTGTTGCCGTCATTGAACTTTGAAGTCAAGCTAATGACGCTAGAACTAGTTACATTGAGTTCCACTTCTTTAAGCATTTAACTGGAGAAGATGTCCTTCAATTAGAAAGCATAGAGAGGTTACAAGGTTACACTTTTTAAAGAAAAATTGGCAATGAAAATGGTGCCTTTTTTGGACAGAAACTTCATTTTCATTCTCCAATTTAAGCTTCTACAACTTTTATTTAGTCTGTACTTTATTTTGATTTTTGTGATCGAGCTCTTATGACCATGTTTGAAATACGTGTATGTTATTTTGCATATATATTATGATCCCATTTGAATGGGTTATCAACAATAATTCTAATATTATCCTCAGGTAATGAGAAGTCTTCCAGAGAAGCATCAAACATTGCTTTTTAGTGCGACAATGCCTGTGGAGATTGAGGCATTAGCAAAGGTCAGGTTTCCTTCATTCTTGACAGAAAATTTTCAACATTGTTATTTTTGGCTTTAAACAAATCCTAAAATAATGAAGTGTGAGATTCTGATTTGAAATAATGCGTAGTCAAACAATATTTCTATCATTGGTTATTTGCTTTTCACATAACTCTGTAAGCAGCCTTGCTACTTCATAACATGTAGCACATTAGATGTGTAGTAATTGAAGTATAGTTATTCTTTCGTGGCTTTTTTATTTTATCTTTTTCTTCCATGATTCTCTTCCTTAAAATTAAATATTGCCCCAAAATACATTCTTTTGAAGAATATATTTCTTTGTATGCTCCGTTGTGGAAGGAATATTTTTGGATTTCACCAATAATTTGTTTAATTTCAGGAGTACTTGGCTAGCCCAGTGCAAGTGAAGGTGGGGAAAGTGAGTAGTCCAACAACTAACGTTTCACAAACGCTCGTGAAAATTTCTGAAAACGAGAAGGTATGTTTATTTACTTTCAAAATGAAATATACTTCTGTGAATAGTTGGACTAAAAGTTAGAAGTTTATTTCATGCTTCCTAGAAGGCAGGCAGTCATTGATTTCAAAGTTTTTTTTTTTTTTTTTTTTTTTTTTTTTTTTTTTTTTTTTTTTTTTTTTTTTTTTTTTTTTTTTAATGTTTATAGGTTCTGTTTTTATTTATCCTTGTTTCTGGAGGGGAACTGTTTTTACTGAAAATTGTTGTTGTACACAAGTTCTTAAATACTTGCCATGAGGTACACAGGTGCATAAAAGTGAGTATTGGGAGAATGAGATGTGAGTGAGCAAAGTTCTAGTGATAAGAGTGAAGAAAATTGAGGATAGTGAACAAATTATCTTGTTTATTTTTTAGCCCATGTTATGTGCATGATCATTTTCGATGATAATTTTATCTTTATTTTCTCTTTCTTTTGGCTTCTGTTCTGAAATCTTACATTGTTCTTGTAGATTGATCGACTTCTAGATTTACTTGTAGAGGATGCATCACAGGCTGAAAAATGTGGTCATCCATTTCCATTAACAATTGTGTTCGTTGAGAGGAAGGTATGCTTTGTTTTTCGTCCCTGCTGTGCATCAATATCATTTCTACATTTGTATTGTTGCTGTTATAATTATAGAAACAACGAGGTAATCCTATATAATTAGGAATATCTAGATTATATATGTATTATTAGGAACATATCAATTTATTTCTCGATCAAATGTTCTCTAGTTATTGTATTAATTTCTTTTTCTCAACATTGAAAAAGCGCCCCTGTTGTCTAAGAGACATACAATTTTACCTTGATGTTCCTCTCTTCCCCAGTGTTAAACATGGTATCTAAAGCCCTAATCAACCGTGTTGGTCTTGTAAACACATGGTCTTCATAGGATTTTTTTTGTGAACCTTTCTCCCAGGTTTATTTTCACTGTTCTGACGCTACCTTTGACAAGTTTTTGTACTACTTTTTTGGCAAAGTTCGAACAACCATCTTTTTCTTGGGAGAACACATGGTTGGGATTGTGTCATGCTAATCTATCCAACTGTCCAAATGCCGTTGTAAGCCATGGATCCATGTGCCCTCATGGGCAACTTTCCTTCCGCAGCAACCGCAACTCTGGCATGCGCGGTGGCGCCTTCCAACTAATCAACCTTCGCCCAGGTCACCTAGTCCGTGCACTCCTACCCGCATGGTGGCATCTCCATCGGAGTTTGTTTGGTGACCTGATCCACTTTTCCCTCTCATTAGTTTTTTTCCCTCGAACTTTCAAGAAAAAAATGTCTTCCAACAACACATCAACCTCCAGAATAGATTCTCCTATCTTTTCTATCCGTACTGTTAGTATTGAGAAGATAGATCGGTCTAACTATTCCACTCAGGCTTCCGAAATCGGGTTATGGTTAAGTGGGTTGGGTTACAAATCCCATCTCACTACCATTGCAACAATGGATAAAGATTGATGCTCAACTCTGTAGTGTTGTTAAATCCACTATTTTTTTGCCCCCATGAAATATGTGCATCATTTTGGAGTGAGGCTCGTGCCATTTATACCAATGACACAACGTCTAAATGGTGTGCGCCTTATCACTTTTTGTTCCACAACGTTTTGAGGGTCCTATGTTTGCTTATCTTGGGTGGCTTTATGCTGCCTTGCATGATTCTAGTTAGTTTCCTCCACCTTTTGCAAATGTGAAGAAGGAACTCGAGAACTCCAGTACATTCTTTATGACATTGGGCTTGTATGGCTTGTCACAAGAGTATGCTACTACCCGTTATCAGATTTTGGGATCATTAGGAAACCTTACTATGACTTCCTAATCATCCGCACCCTTCTGTATGCCTAAGAAAATAAACATGGACACAGATGCTTAGTCTGCAGGTGAAAACACTGCCTTTGCATCACAGAGTAATAATTCGGGACACTCTCGCTCAAGTAATTCTAAAAATTGTCCAAAATGTGAACATTGCCACCACATTAGACATACAATTATACATGTTGGAAGCTGTATTGGAAACCCCCTTGCCTACACAATTGATATGTTAACTCATTTTTTTAACGATCTGACACCTATATGTAGATCATCATATCTTATTGATTTCTATTGATGTAAGAATCCATATAAATGGATGAATCAGCTAAGAGATGATTAAGCTCTCTTGGAGATTTTTTTCATATATTCCCGTCTCAAGTCTAGATATTGAAGATTTGAGTGGATTAGTTCCAAAAATTGGAAATCATGGATAGTTTTGGTACAGATTCATACAAGAAGTTCTTGTTTTATGGTCTTAAAAATCTGAGTAGTTTGTTTGAAAATTGATGTCTTCATGTTTCTTATTATTTGTTTTTAACGTGTACATAGACAAGGTGCGATGAAGTTGCTGAAGCATTGGTAGCTCAAGGATTATCTGCAGTTTCTCTTCATGGTGGTCGCAGTCAGAATGAAAGAGAAGCTGCCTTGCACGATTTTCGGAGTGGCTCTACCAACATTTTGGTAATCTCTCCTACAGAAGCACATCACTCAAAATTTTATAGTACAACATTACTTTTCCAACTTTTAGCTATTCTTGCTGTATAAAATATGATATTCTCTACAATATTTAGTAGAAATGAAAATATTGTTGAAAATAACCCTTTCGTGGCTTGTCTAAATATAATGAAGCCATCTTTAGCTTGTTTTATTCCCTGTTTGCTAAATGAAATTTCTTGTTGTACCGACCCTAAAATCTAAACCCAAACGGAGAAAGAAGAAAATGTTAAGGTCAAAGTTGTTACTGGTATGATAGAAAATATACAATTTCTGTTTAATTTAGTGAACCCATTAAGGTACCATGCGTTGTATTTTCTGAATGATTAGCATATGGACCTAATTATGATATCCATGTGCAGTACTTTTTTTCTTTAGGTAATTCTTGTCAAAATATTGAAATCTTAGCAATTTTTCATAATTACATAAAAAAATATAGGTATTTTTAATCCGCTAACCATATTGTACGACTCAGGTGGCCACTGATGTTGCATCTCGTGGCTTGGATGTCACTGGAGTGTCCCATGTCATCAATCTGGATCTTCCTAAGGTATTTCTGCTTCAAGCAAATACTAATTGATTGATGACTGAATTTTATCTGTAATTCACTAGGAAAAGATTATCAGAAAGCGTACAGGTATTTTCCACTGTTTGCGGATTGCCATTCTGCTACTGCTCTGTTGGCATCTCATTTGCCCGTATTTTTCAGTCAAATTTAATTTCCTTGACAAATGCATACCTGAAGCTTCCGTTATGGCTGCCTCAATTATAGACCATGGAAGACTATGTGCACCGGATTGGAAGGACAGGGCGAGCAGGATCAACTGGTTTAGCTACTTCATTTTACACTGATCGTGACATGGTGCTTGCTACCCTCCTTTTTCTCAGTAAAAAAAGTGAACTGTATTTTTCTTGGATTTTAACATTAATATGGTTCTGCTCTTTAGTTCCTCGTTGCAAATATACGGAAGGCAATAGCTGACGCGGAATCTGGGAACACTCTGACATTTGCAACCGGAAAGGTACTTGTGCACCGTTAAAAATGAGGGTAAAAATTCAAGAACTGAGTTTTTACCCATATATTAAAAGATATACTAAACAGATAACTAGTGTTTTAGAAGTCTTATGGTGTTAGTGGTTTTACTGAGGTGGGCTTGTGCTAGACTTTTATACATCTATATTGGATTTATACCTTGATTAATCGTAGGTGTGGGAGGTTTGGGTCTGACAGTCCAAGATGCTTAAATTCTCCGAAAAAGCTTTCATTTTCATTTATTATATTTTACCTCGTATGTCACGGTTGACTTTGTACCCTTGATTTGTAGGTTGCTAGACGGAAGGAGAAAGAAGCAGCAGCTGCACAAAAAGAGGCAAATATTGCTTTATCCAAACAGTTTGGATTGGGAGCTGCTTCAATTAACATCGAAGATAAATATAAATTCATGATTACTGCCACAAACATTAAAAGAGAGGGCGCAGCAGATAGTGCCTGGGATGATTGATGTTGTCTGGTGCTTCCCATATTTGATTGATGACAACTGATAAAGCCCTTAAGGTGGGTAATATCACATTTATTTATTTTGGAGCGGGGTTGTTTCCATCTTTTCAGTGGTCTGTCTCTTGTTTTGCTACAACTCTTTTCCTCTCCACCCTTTCTAATGGTTTCCCTGTGCATATTGTTTGTTTTGCAGTGCTGGTGCATTATTGATATGATATGCTCTTTAGACCAAGCGCATTTATAGGTTTGTTGCTTCTAATAGGACGAAGGGGGAGAAGTCTCTAGTTAAGTTTCCAAGTCTACGCTACGTTTGTTTTCGCATCTTTGTGGTAGGTAGCTAGCACACTAGTAGCAAGTAGCTTGCTAGACGCCTAGGTGGTTTGTAGAGTAGTCATATAGGTAGTGCATCTTTTGTAAGGGTAGAAAGATTCAAGTTTTTTTTTTAAATTTGTTTTGCGTCAAAAATATTCCTCAATTCGCATAGATATTTCGTCATCATCATCATGAAATGTATATATATCTTGCTTGCTGCATTTCGCAACTATGTTTCTCTGTTTCTGATCTTTCATAGATAGACTACTCGCGAAATATATATTTACTGAAACCTTCTACTGTTGATCATGCCACTCAAATAAACGTAAAGAGGACTTGACGCAACGTTTCTTCGGCTTAAATATTAGATGTTCTACGCAAAATGTTATATAAAAAATGAAAGGATTCAAATGTTTGTATCAGTTAAAAGATGACAAGTGTGATCGAGATTAACGAAGCAATTTTGAGAGAGCAGTGGTTTTTCGATGGAATAAATTAGATCCATACTGAGACGCCATGGTAGGGATTCATCTTTCGCCTTTGATTGTTCAACACAATCACCACGTCAAATGAAATGAGAATATTTAGTTAATAACACATTCGGCAAATTGTACCTCTTTCTCGCTGCACACGAAGACACTATAAATTTTGGGGATCTCCGAACATCACGACGCAACTGCCTAGTAGTTGATTGTGGAGGATTTTATTTTTTTCCATGTACGAAAAGTGTACAAAATATAACATTGGAATTTGAGATTACACATTTTGTATTATAAGCTTTAGTCTCCGATTTTAGTAACGAGTCGCTTCTATATAAACTCTTAATGCAGGGACAAATGACATCGTTTTCCCTTCATGTACTAGTGAAGTGACAGAAAAGAAATTTAAATTGTAAAAAGCATCATAAAATTATAAGAATAACAATTCTTATGGTAATGAAATATGATGATACATTGTTTTAAACCGAACGGAAGACATAATTTCTCATTTATGCAGCACAACCAACTTCCAACTGAACAGAAAGATGGTGAGCATATAAACCTAACCAGTTCTCCAGTAACCTTCTAACGGGCCTCCTCCTCAAGAAGAGATGGTCCTCCAGAGCTTCCTAACTGAACCTGATGACACTTAGAACCAACATATGCAAACAAGCCAAAGTATCACAAACCATGAAACATGACTACGACTTCTAAGTTCTACCTTCTCGTAACCTTGGGTGATATATATCACACACCACAAAGTATAAGAAAGACATCACAGACACAGAAACATGAAGAGCATAAATACAAAACAGGAAGGAAGGATGGTATTGTACAAGGTCACATGCAAGTGAGGCAAGCATGTTGACATATCAGGTGGCTGAAACAGGAACCCTCTTGTTTCCTCTGAAAGCCTGCCGAAGTATATTGTACCTGTTTCTGTAATGCTCAAGTGAGAAGCATAGCTGCCTTATGGCCTCACGTTTCTCTTCAGCTCCTCCTAAGATCTCAACCCTTTGCCTCTCAATCTCTTCCTCTAGTATCTTACATCTTGATTTTAGTTCCTCCACTTTTTTATGAGCCTTTTTAATCTCATTATCTCTTGAATGTATCACTTTCTTAAGTGAATCAACTTCTGCATTGAGGTTATCTCTCTCTGATTTCAAAGCCTCAGGAATTTCATTCACATATTTTGTATACTTTTTGCTGTCCTCAGTGTCTTTCTTTAACAACTCAATTTCTCCTTTGAGGGTCTCTCCCCTCTCTATTTCTTCAGAGTGGATTCCTTCTATATCTGCTTCCAAAGATTGGCATTGACATCCACATTCTTTGATCTTCTGCTCTAAAAGAGTCTTTTCTCCCAACAACTTGGTTATTTCAGACTTCAAACTTGATCTCTCAAAGAACATTTTCTGTTCTACATCAGATAGAAGAGCTTTTAAGTCCCTGAGCTCATGATCCCGGTCTGCTACATTAGTTCTCATCTTTGCATTCCTTTCTTGAAGTTTTGAGTTTTCTCTTTTCTGAGCGTTGAACTTTATTTTCCAAGAAGCAATGTCCTTATGAGCCAAGTCAAGCTGTTCCTGCAATTGCTGAATAGTTTCAAATGTTTTACTAGCCCCAAATTTCAAAGAAACAGCTTGCATTTCTGCAGACTCAAGTTTTTCATTGGTCATCCTTAGCTCTTCCTGAAGTTTCTTCAACTCCAAAGATTCCCCTTCCATCCTGATCCCTTCTACAGTTGAAGATAATCCATCACCACCCTTCAAATTCGTTGATTCATTTGATCTGTACATTTCAAGCTCAATCTTCAGCTTACTAATCTCCCCTTCAGAAAGCCTCAACTTCTCATTCACATTCCTTAGCTCCTGTTCATAGGCATTGATCTTGGCACGAAAATCCTCTGCATTATTCTCCATTCTCAATTCAGCATTTTTCACACGTTCCTCCTCATTGCACAGCTTTTCCTTCCCATCATGTGGTATATCAATATCCAATTCCATCACCCTTCTGTGATCATTTCCATTCCCAAAGAAGCCTGAAAAACTGTTCATAGATGAGGTATCATCATAATAATCCTCATCAGATTCCGTCAAAGTAGAAGAACCATCTCCATCCTTTTGACACGCATCAAAGCTATTCACGTTCCCACCAGAACCAAGAAACACATCGAACCCCGGGGCACGGTTGGTGGATATGCGACGCCCCATCTTCCTAGGAGAGGGAGAAGGCATGTTAGAATGCGGCTCATAATCTGAAACCCCAGAAGCTTGTGATTGAAGATCACACGGTGAGGTGCTGTGATCAAAACGTTCAACCAAAGATTTGTAGCCACGGTAGAACTCTTCAACAAGAGAGATCAACTCTGGCCTCTTCTTGTAATACATCTCAGCCTTCTTGGCAAAGGAATCTCCATCATCTTCAATCAGCTTCTGCATTTGCCTCACGTTGCGTTCCATCTCTGTGGTTAACGATCGTATTGTCATTTTCTTGATGATCATAGACAAGGTGAAAAGTATGTATATATATGTGTGTGTCTATATATATATATATATGTAAATTGTTATGGAATAAGATTATGTTGCTTTGAGATTTGGATGAGAAATCTAGAACAAAACAACGAAACAAAAAAAAAAAAACAGATTCCGACAACCCTTCCCAACTGTTGCAATGCAGAGTTGGGAATGGTGAATCCCTTTTTTTTTCCAGTATGTTTTGTGAGGAAGAGAGTATGGAAACAAGAGGTCATAACATGACACCAACGTTATTTTTTGTTTTCTTGTTTTATCTTTACCTTGTTTAGAATGTGGAAGTGTCCTTAACCTTGTTAAAGCTAGCTACAAATGTCGATTTGCAAGAACAGAAGATATGGCTTTGTTGTTAACAAGAACCTTTTGGTTTGTTAATTATCACATATACAGATGGATTTAATTAAGGATATTACCACTGCAACTTCTCTCACAACCACCTCTTAATATTTGTTGTGAGGTTCATGCAGTTCAATATTAGTAATAAATGAAGCTAAATATTCCATTTTTGTTTTCTGATTATCATAATAGTATTTTCAAGATAATAATATAACACTTAATATATTCTTGAGGTACAAATACTTAGTTCCTGCTAAAGACAACTAATATTCTGAAGGAAACAAAATCATGCAATTTTTATTAAAATTATTTAATATTTTTTAGTAATTAAAAATATTTAAATGAATTTATTCATCACTATAACTATATTAATCTATTAAAGAGTCAACATTCTATCAACAATTAATATGGGTGTGGTCAGGTTGAGTTGACAACTTTTATATACTCAAAATGTTGAACTTAATTAGGTGATATTTAATAAAGTTATAATTATATTTTATTTTAAATATATTTAGCAAAAGATGAATACTTTATTTACTAGACATAATATTTTTTGCTTTTTTTTTTTTCTTTTGCTTTTGACAATGATAAGAAAAGCAGATCACAAGATTATTCAAATTGTAATTTGCATTACATACTTCTAAGATTTTCTGAATGCCACTTAGCAGTCTTGGACCTCATGAGTTTGCTCCACATCAAAGACTGCAACTTTTTTGATTCCATCCTTTTATTAATTTGTTGGAATGAATCTGAAAATAATAATGAAAAAAAGACATGTTAATTGTGTCCTGCATCGTTTTTCTATTTGAACATGATAATTTTTTTTTTCTTGAAAATTTTGAACATTACATTATACCATCTTAAGAGTGATAACATTTTTTACAGTTTTGTAAGAACTGGATCAAATTAGTTGCTCCAGCTGGTTGAATTGGGAATTGGTCACTGGATGATTGGTTTAACCTTGAAAATTATTAAAAATCACTAAAAGTAGTTGAATTGGTTCAAAATTAATTAATGGGCCAAAATCCTTTGTAAACGTTGTGAAAATATGAAAGAAAATGAATATGTAGTAGGGTGTTTGATAATCATAGTAATGAAAATTGAAGTTATCAAATAAAAAAATTAATTACTGGTTATATAAATAAAAATTTTCAACGATACTTGATGTTGAAGAATTAAAACAAACGTTTATTACCATTGATAGAATATATAACTTATAATAAAAATATAAGCAACCAAATTACACTTCCATGAGATGAATTTAACAGTAAGAATGATTAGGTTCCCTCCAAATGAAATGGACTGAAAACGAAAGAACATGAATTGAAATAGCATGAGGTGAAGCCTAAGAATCCATCGTATACAAAGAAAATAAAATAACAATAGAAGAAAATGAATAAAAATGATGAACGAAGAAGCAAAATTTGAAAATGAGAAAGAAATACCTGTTACTAAACTTTAGACTTTGCTTTTGTTGTGTGTCAAAGTTTTGATGAAAATGGAGAATAAGATATGAAGGGATATATCCAAAGGATGAGTGTTTGTAGTATTTGCCTTGCTTTCTCTTCAAAATTTATCCCTCTTTATTCTAATGCTTCTAATTAAATAAGGAAACTAAGAAGAATAAAAAAAAAGGCACAAAATAGTCTTAAGTCAAAAACTGCAAACAATTTATGATATTAACATATATTTATGTTTACAGACTAAAACATCATGATCACATTAAGAGACTTAAATAAAACAAAGCAAAACTTCATAGATTTGTTTTTCAATATTCTTAAATATGTAAGTGTTTGATATACAAAATATATATTTTTTATTTCTAATAATAATTTTTTTTTTTGGAAATGCATGTCTAAATTGTTAGACGTAGGAAAAAGAATCAGTGAAAAACTTAATAAAAAAAACTATTTTTAAGAATTTTATACATATTCTTGAGAATTGTTTTGAAAATTGTCATAAAAGATGTAGGAATTTGAAATTTTTAACCGAAGATTTTTGAAAATTTTAAAAGACTTCTCTCTAATAAACACCCCTTAAGGACATCAACTAACTTTTTTAGGAATTAATTAACTACTTAGTCAAACTTACTTTATATTGAAAAATCATTAATGAATAGAAAACATATTTTTATTTTTTTTTGTAAAATTTAATATTATGTGTGTTACTTTAACTTTTTTTATATAAATATATCTAAAAATATTAATCATGAATTAAAATTTCAACTTTTAACGTATATATAGTTAATTTTTTTCTTGACTCAACTTTCAAACTTACCATTTTACAATATAATACTTTTCTCTTTTAATGTAGATTTTGATTTACATTGTGCGGAAATTAATTATTCAAGTTTTTTCGTAAATATTTCTTGAAATGTCTTATTCATTTAAACTCTTTGTATTTGACTTGAATTTAAAATAATCATGAGATATTTGAGAGAGTTTTTAGTTAGACCTACCATTATCATTAAATGAATAGAGCTGGCAGTGACATTTTTATATTTTATAAACAAAATTGTTGTGGAAATAATTAATTCATTGATTGCAATGTTGAAAAAAAAAACACTAAAAAAAACCATTCCAGAAAAAATAAAAAGGAATAACGTTCTACATAATTAAATTAGGTTTTTACATTATCCAAAATCAACTTAACGTACTCGAATAACAATAACAAGAAAGAAGAATAAGAATAAAAATAATAATAATAATTAGTCTTTCTTACACTCGAAAGTTCTATTCACTTTATTTATAAATTTTATTCATACATAAACTCATTCATGTGTAAAACTAGGAAAATGAATATTATTTAAAGTGTATCCATATTTAATTAAAATGAGTATTGTTTGAAATATAATTATTCTTAATTCAAATAGTTATTGTTTGAAACACCACAAATACTTGTACTAAAACAGCCACTCTTCTTTAATGAGTATTTTATTAGTATTGTTTACAAAAATATGATGGTTAAACTTTTCTTTAACGAATAGTATTAAAATTATTATCCTAAACTCTAGACTTTAAAACTTTACCTAAAATGTCTTATCCATAAAATTATTATCAATTATGGATAAGACTTTAAACTTTCTAAAAGTTATGAATATTTTATGGAAAAGTTTTAGAAAGTATTTTATGGAACATCAAATTTATATTTCGAAAAATAACTTTCAAAAATATAGTCCAAATTTTTTTTCCAAAATATAAATTTTATTTCTGAAAAATATTTTTCGAAAATATATTTTATAAAGTTTTTTTTCAAAATATAAATATTTTATTTTAGAAAAGTCTTTTCAAAATATATTCCTTGAAAGTATTTTTCATAATGTATTTTTACTAAAGGTATTACTGAAAATTTTTAAAACTGATGGGATGCAGGCTAAAAGTGATGGACTGCAGAAAATTTCATAACCCATACACAAAGCACCAATTGTCAACCCACATAAATGCGGGCAATTCAATTACTTTCTAAACGTCCATTTTTCAATCAGCAACCCCAAAATTAGGTAAAATGACCAAAATGACCTATACTTATCACTGTTATCACCATCATCATATGGTTTCGAAAAACTCTTTTTAAAGTATATTTTATGTTTTTTTTAAAGTTTTTTTTGAAATATTTATTCCAAAAAGTATATGTTGAAAAATATTATATATGTTTCAGAAATCTTGTTCTAAAAGACTTGTTCTAGAATATATTTTACGGGTTCTGAAAATTTTATTTTAAAAATCTTATTTTAGAAATACTATCCTATTCTCAAAAATGTGTTTCATGAATTTTGAAAAATGTATTTTAGAAAAATTTCTGAAACAAGTAATCTGAAAGGTATTTTTAAAAAATAAAATAATTATTTAAAAAAATTCCGAAGATGCAGGTTCAAAGTGCAGAAAGCAATTGGCTTAAATGTGAACCCTTCCATTCTCACATGCTAATGAATTATTATTGCTAACGAACCCTTCCATTCTAACATACTAATGAATTATTATTGCTAATGAACCCTTCCATCCCTTCTTCCTTGTTTCTTAGAAGGGTTCTCACAATCTAATAATACTATTTTCACCCTTCTAAGTTCTAAGATGATATGATCCTTATTAAATTCAGTTGTTTTCTTCTCACACTATATTCTCCTCCAAACACTTGTATGGAAGGTCAGTGTGTATATGAAGAAATTAATGAATAAAATATTCTTTATGACGAGATAAGAAATTTAACAATTATGCATGAGATTGCATAGATGAAAAAAAGAAAGCACGTGAAAGTTTTGTTTTGTTAAAAAGTAAGAGACGAGGGCAAAAAAAAACTTACAACAGAGAAAATTTTGTTTCAATTAGATTTTTTTCAATTGAGGTCACAAGAGAGGGAATGTGAAAAAAGTTAGGAAAAAAAATTACAAAAATTGTTTTGTTTATTCATTATTGGAGGTTATCTTAATTTGAGTAAAAAAAAACTATTCTAAATTTTTTTGAATGGATATTTATTAAGTGCTTCAATTATTTTATTGTAGAATTAGTACTCTAAGTATGATTTTATCCACCACTTAATTGTAATCATATTAGCATGTCGATATGTTAATCTAGTACATATTATCTGAAAAAATTATTTATAATTGAAAATAATGGAAAATGGTTGAAAATAGTAAACGATTTTAATGTATTTTTTAACGTAATTTATTCAATATTTAAATGATATTAAAAGTGGAACTCTATATATCACTTTGTTAAAATTACAATCTTTATTTAAGTGTTAAAAATTCAATTCGTTCGCATTCAAAACAATTCTATTTAATTTATTATCAATTCAGTTCAACTTTTAGAAAACAATTTATCAAATAAAAATAATTCAATTTGATTTGGGTGTGCTGGTTTCCAATTCAATTTGATCATATTCTTTTCCAGTTCAATATCAATTTTTTCTTAGTACTTTTTCTTGCAATCTTACTTGATACAACCAATAATATTTGGAGTAAAATTATATATAGATTTTAAACAATGAAAAACTTGAGTGAATGTACTATTGGGAGAATAAACCCCATTAAAGGTTATTAGTTAAATTTTTCAATAAAAATTAATCAGTAATAAATTCAGTACATATTTTACACTCATAACATGTAAAAACAATCCCATCATTAACTTAAAGAGCTAAAGTTTGTAAAAATACTCTACACTCATAACATAACTATAAAAAAAAAAATCTGATAATTAACTTAAAGTGCTAAAGTTTGTAAGAATATTCCACACTCCTAATAAAATTAGTAAAAAAAATCTTATAATTAGCCTAAAAAGGACCAAAGTTAGTAAAAATACTTCGAGATCCTATGGAAGGTTGAAGGCTCAAATTACAATTGTTTATTTTTTTTAACAGTTTATCCTTCTACATTTAACAATGGCTATATATCTTTAAAAAATTGTGACATTAATTATCCAAACCAATACCTAAGCGTAAAAGTAAAGATTCTTTTTCTTTAGATGAAGGTATTGAAAAAATATATTAAATAGAATTGATAGCATAACTAAATTCATTTTCTGAATAATCAGTACTTGATAATTTTGATTTAAAAACACTTTTTTTATTAACTTCTAATTATTGAAAACAATAGTCATACCACAATTTCTAATACAAATTGTGAACAAAAATATAAGATTACCTATGCTAAGAAACACAGATTTTTTGTAATACCATATAACTATACATCCCTAATATTAAAAATCACAGTTAAAAAGAAATATCAATTTAGAAACATATGATTTTTTCTATCTATCTAGACTTAATATTGCTATATGCTTTCCAACATATGATCTTTTCTATCTTTCATAAGATCATGATTTAAGAACTAAATCATTACACAACACTGAAACAAATAGAGGTTTAGATTGTTTTGTTATTTATACTCTACAAATGTTACTCCTGCACATGTCGTTATTTTCAGTATCTGCCACCACCAATTCATGTGGTTCCTAAAGTATACTTAGTTAGAATGTCATATATTTATATAGTTATACTTTTCGAAAGATTACTATAAAAAAATAAACAAATCAGAGTTTAATATTAAAAAAATATGATACCTTGTATATTGTAGATTCTAGAATCTAGGGCCATGATAGCCAACTTCCAAGTTAATGTTAACTTTGTTGTTGAAATTGAAAGGTGGTCTGAAATGAAAGAATTGAAAATTGGAATGAAGGGTCTCAATCAGAAATGAAAACAAAAGTGTTGGGAGGTTTCTTGGAAGGTAGAATTTTGGATTTTGGTTTTTATCAAATGTCTTATAAACATTATTTTGGTTGTTTTTATGTACTTGTTGTTGCCAACAAATTCACTTTTTCTCTCACCATGTGCTGCCACTATTCTCATTCACTTTTCCTGAAATTTCCTAGTAACCATAAGCCACAGTGCACTTTTCAACATTTAGTTTTTCTTTTTCTTTCACGTGTATCTCATGCAATTTTGTTCAAAGCCAAAGAAAGTGTGTATTCACTACAAGCATCTATTCGGATAGAAAATTGAATTTTATTCATCATTTCATGAAAGACTATGTTAATTAGACTTAGTATTTGTTCGTCATTTTGCTCATGTGTGGGCACAAATGGTTTCTTATTACTTTCTGTTCTTCCATCATTCAATCAATATCATAGGAGTGACGAGTGCTTCAATGGGTTATACTTTGGTTTTCTATAGGAATATTACTGTAAATTTAATTTGGGATATTAGTTTCATAAATTCCTAAAAAGAAGTTCATGCATTAAAATTTAGTTTTAAAAAAAATCATTTGTATAAACTATTTATACTTTTGACTTTTAGTTTATAATATACAAAAATTATATTTTAGACAAAAGCTAAATACTATAAAATTATGATAATTTGGGTTTGAAAAAGATCTTAAACATAACTTCCTGAGTCTTCAATAGTCCAAACCAGGAGACCACAAGAATGGTTTCTTCAAACTGAAGGAACAGGGAAAGTCTGCATCTTCTCCAATTTTCAATTATTTGATTCGTGTCCCAAAAATAAGCCTTTTATAAAGTCTAAATTTTAGATTATTTTTTAAAAATTGTTTACTATTATTTTTTATAAATAACAAAAAAAATTTGAATATATATTTCGCTGAATTAAATATAAATAATCTTTATCAAAATTTGTTTAAGTTTCACTTACATATACTTGACCTACCTGATTTGATGCAGAACCCAGCTACTTTTTGCATTAAAAATTATTTCCTTGAACTGCAATTATTATTTTTATTTATTAAAAAGTTGCATTTTTTTTTCTACAATGGACTTTTTTCCGCTTATTAGGTTAAGGATTAATTCTATTAACAAAATTATAATTATTGTAAATATAACGAGTTTTTATACGATTCAAATACAAAAGTTTCACTAAATATGTCCGTATTAAACATACATTTGATCACTCATGACGTTTTCCAAAATGTGTTTTGTTTTGTTGAATAATCTTTGAAAGTGTTGTTACCTTAGGCATCTGCTTTGTGCCATTGTCCCTCTCACATCTTTCAAAGCCACAAATCTAACAATTTATTTGTTTTCTCGTTAAAGTGGTGTAATTTGATTCAAATTTGAATTTCTAGAATGATCCTGGTTTTTACGTCAAATAATTTATAATTTATTGTTAGAATCAAATTCAAATTAGTTAAATGTTATTATAGGTGTTAGTTTTTTAATAATTCTAATTAAATTATAAATAATTTAATTATTAATATATTTTATAAAAGAAATTAGTTGAAATTTAACTGTGTGCTCTGGCAAAACTTCAATATAAATAAAAAAGTAAAACAGAAGTTGTGTCCCATTCTAAATAAAAGATTAATTAATCAAAACCATGTTTGATCCAATGAAATCTTGTAGGTAAAATAATAACTTCAATTAAAAAAATGCCAAAATTGTGTTTACTAACACGATTCATTTTCAATAATTTTGTGTCATACAGAAATAATTTATTTATATTTCTAATTTAAAAAAATTACGTATTTATGTAAATATCAAACCAAATTACATCACCTTAGTGAAAAAAAAAATCTCTATTCACTAGTGCCAACATAAGTAATTTTAATTTGGAGGATAAATCACATTATTACAAATTAGGTTAGATTAAAACTTTTTTTCTAAATATTTTATCATGATTTAAAAATTGAATCCATCTATATAGATCGAAAGTGTAGTAGTTTGAATGCTAAAAATTAAACTCTAAACCCATCAACTGAAAAAAAAAAAGCACATGATTACAAAAATAATTTAAATTAAAACATTAATTCTTGATTTTATTATTTATTATATGAAAATTTGGAATAGATAGATAATAAAAAAATAATGTTACAACCTAAAAGAAAAGTTGAAGTTTATAAAAAATTGAGAAATAAGTTGGGTTGACATTTTTTTTTATTTTTTAATCATGTAATCTATGAAATTTTTAATTCGTAATTGTGGAATCTTAAATTTTATGTATAAAATGATTAAAAATAGTTTTTTTATTTAAAATTTAACCTACAAATTCATGTGGGTCAAATTGAATTAATATTTTTTCATTTATATGTTAAGTGAATTAAGGAAAATCCAATCATTTTATAAGATAGGTTAATCTATACTATTTTTTAAGAAAACTAATGTTGTAAAAGATGATAATTTATCTTCATTTTATTCCTAAATAGAACTTAAATTAACCTTTTTCACTGGTAAAATCATATCAAGACAGTTAATAAAAACCTAGGTTTAGAATAAATATAAACCAATTGCAAATGCTCTACTTTAATCAACAATAATATCGATTTTAATTAACTGTATTAAAGATTTAAAGAAACTCATTATACTGTCTATAATCATTTTACCACTTTTTTAGAAAAATTATATTAAAAAAACACATCTTATTTAGATGAATTTATAACACCAATGAAAGCAGTTATCTATTGAAAATATGATATTATACACCAGAATTTGCCTATGTTTTGAATCGTTGAAAGCTAAACTTTATTTTGCATGATAACACTTTTTGGTTGAATCACACACCCCAAATTTTAGGTTTTCAATAAAAGAATCCCAGTGAACAATTGTACGTTATAATGACAAAGAAAGCATAATCATGCTATTTATTAACCTTAAACATCTCTTATCATCATCAGCCTAAATAATTAAGCTGACATTTTTTCTACATAAATTGATATCAAGTATCTAAAGTTTATTCAACAGAATCGTATTATTAGTGAAATTAAATCGTAAATAAATAAATAATAATATTATCATAATATCTCAAGAACAAATATCATAATTAACTGATAATAGGACACAATAATTTTATAACTCAGACATTTCCAACGGAAATTCCTTACAACTACAATAACTTTTGTGATTTTCATATTACCGCATCATCTTACAAGAAACACGCATTCACTTTTATTCCAATAATTTCGAAATATCTTGATAAACTTTATAATTTTTTTTATTTAATTACGTTTCAAACAGAATATTTAAGAATTTGTTTAACTGTTATAAATTTGTATTTTTATTTAGAAGGACTTTTTTATAAGAAATTTTTCTTAAATTCAAGAAATTGAACGTGACACATCGAATCTCTCCAATAATTTATTTATTTAAAATTTGGTTATTTCAAATTAAGAAACTCATTAGTAAACCGGGACAAGTGTAATTATCTGATCTGAAATTTGTCTATAGTGTTACTTTTGTAGTTGGTAGAAAATCAATAAACGAAATGATGATTAGATAAATCTAATAATCAACATTTAGAATTTTTTTAATAGACAAGTGTGAAATTTAAAAATAAATAAAGAAATTGCATGGCAATTGTGAAAGAAAAATAGGTAGTGGGGTTGGAACCAAAATTTGAGTGTCTTCCAATGTGAATGTAACTTTGTGGTATTCCATGATGGCTTCTCCATGAATATGTTCCTCACTTGTTCATTGCTATATGGACCTAATAAATTAAATATTAATTACCTAATCAATGAAAGCCTAGGAAAACATAGAAACATGTAAGTGAAATTGCAATTATGTGACATGTGAAGCACTAGAAATGGTTTGGTGGATTATTGATTGAAGCAAAGTGATGAGGGCTAGAATAGGAAGAAGTTGAAAATGGTTAGAATGAATATGAGTTTGTCTTGTAGTGGAGAATGGATCCAATGAGTGAGGTAAGAGACAAACAGAGCTACCCAATGAGGCAATGCCACTTTCTCCATTTCTTATGTGTCTTTCTTCTTAATCTTATCTGTAACTGCAAGCTGCACAAATGCTATGAATTTATGAATCTTGAAATCGACCTAAACAATGTGTCACCATTGTTGCAAATTTCTGCATTTGGGTTGTCACCACTCTCTGATATTTAATGAAATTCTGAATTGAAGTTCCACGTAGCATAACAATCAACGATACAAGTAATTTATAACAAAAAAAAAAAACTCAGAAATGCTTAGTTTAAATTGAAAGTAATTTTTTATACTTTTTAATTTATATATAAATGTATATTATCTTATTTTAAATTTATCTTAAATTTTTTTATGAAAAAATTACCCGAAACTTTGCGAACCAGCTTCATATTCCGAAAACCGTACATGAAACAAATTTGATAGTTATATTGTTTGTATAATACGTGTATATAGTACCTTGTATAATTTATATTTCCCTTTTTTGATAATCACATAATTTATTTATTTTTCTTCCTCTTATTTACTTATTATCATATAAAAATTGTTCAGAATTATGTGTATACAATACATTTTCTCCGAAGAATAAGATGCTACTGTATCTTCCGTTAATTGGCACGTTTTGAGTAAGAAAACATTTAAATTTGGAATGGAAATAATCTCTACTTGATACTTTAAAATTACCATAGAAAATTGTTAAAAGTATTGTTCAAGTAGTGATACAATGCTTTAATGGTTATTTCAATTTTCAAAATACTAAATTAATGATAAGTTTAAACATGTGTGTGTGTGAAACAGAGAATAATTATTTTATTGTTAGAATTAAAATTTAAGATTGAATAGAAGAAAAGTGGAAAGTGCCTCCTCCCATTTTATTTGGGTTTTTTTTTTTCTCTTGACATTGTTTTGTGACCAACCATAGGACCCACCAAATCAACCATTTCATGCACTTTCAGCATCTTAGCCTAATAATTTCGCTTTTTATAATCTTTTTTTGAATAAATACTACAATTAGTTTCCTCAATATATTAACTTTTTTTTACCTCAAAAAAACAAGTTTATTAATTTTCATAATAACTATTTCATAATGTAAAATTCCCTTCTCAATACGTACCTATTATACTCTAATAGTTCTATCTCGTTTAAATAAAATTGTTTATAGTATATAGTTTCTAAATAATACTCATGACAAATATATTTTAAGTTTTAGTTATATTTTTGGTATTATAGCTCTTACAATGATAGGGATTTAGTTTTATAAGTTTCCGTTTTATATAAGTACTGCAATTATGTAAATTTGATCTCTTAATTCTTTTATATTTTATAAATTTAACAAATATATACATATTTATTTCCATTTTAATACCAAATTAGAAATTAAATTTTAATCTATACTTATATTCATATCCAGCTAATTTAAGCAATTCTCTTATATTAATATGTAGTTTATACACGCAATACAATTATTTCTAAAATATGATAATATGGTAATTTCCTTTTTAAATGAATGGCCAAGGTCTCGTAAAGGAGATACGTTATCTGTTTAAATTATTGAAGCTGTGATCTTATATAGATTTTCTAATAGTACAAAAAAGAAAGTACGTAATAGGTATTTATAATTTGATTGTCTATGAAAAAAAAATTCTTTAAAGGTATTGTTTCTTAAAAATAAATTAATCTGATTATGACTTAAAAACTGTCGAGAAAATGTACCCAAAAGAAATGACAATTATAATAATTAAATAAATAAAAATAAAACTAATCTGTGTCTTTTTATATGGCAATAAAGTACATAAAGATTACATAATAAAGTGAAAGTTACCTCCGAGGAAGCAAACCCTCACTAAAGATATCTGTTCCATAATGCTTCTAACACTTTTTATTAATGTAATAAAAATTAAACTTAACTTAATTCTGCAAAACTAGTAATTTATTAAAGTAATATTTGGATATATTTATATACTATAAATTCATTTCGTCTCTAATCCTATCATAGTATTATTTATTAAAATAAAATTTATGTAAATTTTACAGAGTACATTAATTTTGTGTACAAATTAGTTAACGTGAGATTGTTGGGAAGACAATTACTGGTTTCATGGACTTGCTTAGAAAAATTTTCTTTAAAACACATTTTGTAGAGAAAAACCAAACAAAAATAATTTATTTACAAATTAATATTGACTTATGTATGAATTAATTTATAGAAACAATGATTTATTTACAAGTTATGCATGGATTAATTTGTAGACGTAATTTTATATTAGTCTTTGCAAATTTTTATTTTTAAATTATGAGTAAACTATTCTTTTTTTTATTTCGTATCTATGAAAAATTTTCTCCCAACATATGAAATAGAACAAAGGGGAGAGTTAAAAGTATTTCCTCAAACACAATCCTTTTTTATTAGTTATAATTTATTGAAAATTAGGAGACCAGAATACTACAGACGTAAGTCCCATCAAATTTTGCGAATTTTTTAATAAATTTCAATGATGCAAAGAACCTGATAAAAATGTGAAGAAAGTATGTTATTAATATTTTTCATATAGAATTTTCCAATTTTTACATTTAAATAACATTTAGTTATATGTAAAACAAAAAGGGAGAGATTATAAAAGTGCAAGTTGATGCGACTTATGTAAATGATTGTATTTTAGCTTTCAATTAAAGAAACATTTATAGAAGAATGTCCATCTCAATTCCTCCCATACAACCATACAATGTTTTCTCCATCTCAACTATTGTATAAGTTGCTGCTTATACTCCATCCTAGATTAAAAGAAAATTACTATCAAATTTTTATCAAAATTAACAAAATTCATTTTACAAAATTTAACAAAAATAAATAGCAGAGTGGTGAAATCAATATTTTTTCAATCCTTAAATCCTTCGGAATTATAATTATACATTATTGCAAAATGATTTCATGCCCCATAAACTCCCCTTAAGTTTTTCTTCCTATTTTTTGGCAAAAATATGTGAAGGATTTGTAATTGGCAATTCTTTATGAAAATAATTAAAATATTAGGCATATCATTCTGGTACCCTCCAACTACCTAACGAATCCCAAAAGACCAACCATAGGACCAAAATCTTCCAAATAAAAATCCAATCATTAGTTTTGCCCTTAGAATAACAAAAAAGTAATGATGTATGGTAGCAAAATATAACACTTTACCTTGTAAATATATAATATTTTCCATCATATTCACTCATTCTTCACTATTTTCTTCATAAGATCGGAATTAATTACAAAAATTAACATAGGACAAAATTATCTAATTAGATTACTAAAATGCTCACTTCTATTGTTCTAGCACTCTACACTCTTCTAAGACTCTTCTAAGCTGCACAAAAACATAGTCACGAGGGTAGTTTGGAATTTCAACAAAACACAAAACCGAATACGATAAAAAAAAACTTACTAGAATTACTAAACAGTCCCTAAGTTTTTCCTAAAAGACCACATGAGCATTAACTTGGCCACGTCAGAAACTCGTCCGGGTCAAACTCGCCGAACTCTTCCTTCCCAAAGCGCTGACTCAGCACGCCCAAGTTAACGTCTGTCAAACTAAACGGCGCGTCGATGTCAAATCCGAACGCATCGACCTCACCGTAACGGAAACCGTCGAACGGCGAGGAGTTATCGTCGCAGAAGGCGAGGACGGACGTCGGCGAAGAGAAACCATCGTCGGAGCAGGCCGCCTCCGGCGGCGAAACTTGGAGCTCTCTTTTTCCGGTGGCGGGGAGAGGGAAGTTGGTGACGGCGTCAGGGCCCTTGAGCTTCACGGCGGCCTCGTCGTACACGGCGGCGGCTTCCTCCGCCGTGTAGAAGGTGCCGAGCCAGACCCGTTTTCTTTGGGTCGGGTCGCGAATCTCGGCGGTCCACCGTCCCCATGGCCTCTGCCGGACACCTCGGAACTTGTTCCGGCGGCGAGGTGCGGCGGGCCGTTTCTTGGGTCGGGTTAAAGGGGTCGTGTCAGTGGAAAAGGAAGGAGAAGGTGTTACCGTTGGGGTTGGGGTTGGTGTTGGGGGTTCTGGGATGAAGGGAAAGTTTATGGTGATGTGGGTGATTTCTCTTTTCCCTTTTTTGTGTTTTGACGGGCTTTTGGGACCCTCATCGTCGCCGGAGGAGTCGGAGTCGGTGGCGTCGTGGTCGGTGAGGATGACCCGGAGGAGCTTCTTGTGCGGTGGTGGGGGTTTTTTGGAGAGTTTGCATGGTGGGTGGGTGTAAAAATTTGAGCTTGAGGTGGGAGGGTTGAAGGGGTGGTGGAGCTTCATGGTTGGTTGCAGGGAAATGAAAGGTTGGTGTGAGTGAGTCATCTTAAGAAAGAGAATGAAGAAAGGGAAAAGGTGATGGTTTTAATTGCATGAAGGAAGAGGGAAAGGAAAGAGAGAGGTTTTGGGTGGTTATTCCAAGGGGTAAGGAAGAGAGAGAGAAGATGTTGTTAGTGAGTGAGGTTGGCGGGAAAAAGGAGAATAGTGTGGAGAGAAGAGAGCAAGGTGATGAGAGAGATAGGATTAAAGGGTATTTATGGTGCAGCACAGGGTGTGTCCCATTCAAGGATGAAGCAAATATTTTTCTCGTGAAGGTGGGGGATTTGATTTGGGTACCCAAGGATAGAGAGAGAAAAGATTGGAGGGAAAATGGAGTGACTGAGGGTGATGAATCACTTTGTGTGTTTATGTGCACATTCATGTCGCTGTCGGCAACACAAAAATCCTTTCCCTACAGAAATATTTGTGTGTGTTTGTGTTTATTAATCTAATAACTTTTGTTCATAAACTTTAATCGATAATAAAAATCGGTTAAACTTTGCTGAAACTGCGTTGTTAGTTTTCTCAATTAACATAAACTCCAGTGACCATGATTACTAACATGGCATCTTTCCATGATGGTGGAATTTTGTAATTAGGAAATTAGAAGAAGAATGGGTGGTTGAAGGAGGCGAAGCAATGACCTCGAAACTGGGACATTGACGTGACTTTTTATAGTTTGTTTTTAAAGCGGTGGAATGGCTTGAATAAAAGAAAAAAAAAGGTAGAAAAATGGGTGAGTGAGTGAGTGAGTGAGTGAGGAATGGAAAGTATAGTATACCGTTGAGCATTGGGCTTATACAAGCCATGATGACCTTGCAGATGGCAGTAATATCTTTTCAGTACAATATTTTGCAGAGTTTGTCTATTCGCTGTGATATACTTGATTAACAGTGCCTGTGTGAGTTGGAATATCAATCAATCATACAAACAAAAGATACAAGGTCAAGCTTTCTTTAATTTTTCAATATGCAATGTAACTTTTGGGTGACTACGAGGCAAAATATTGTCACGTAATTCAGGGACACAAAGTATAATGCTACACATGCAACTTCGATCCTGTGACTTCAATCTACAGTTTTTATTCAAATTTGTTCCAACTACTTGTCTAGTGCTCGAAAATATCAAGTTTTGAACTAATAAGGGAATTTCCATATGGGTGGATGTATTCAAGAGATTATAAATTTGACGAGAGACATTCCCAAGGAGATAAAGAGAAATGGGGACTTTTTTTTATTACTCATCATTATCATATGAGGAAGAGCGGAAGAACAATAGCGAATAATGGACTAAACAACATAAATAAAACGTTAACATCATAAGGGTCAAGAATTGTAGGGAGGAGGAATTTGCTCAAAAAGTTTAAGTAGGTTAGGTTTTGACTTGAAGAGGAAGCAAAAACAAGTAAGCATGGTAGCCAATCAAGCACGTGTCATATTATCTACGTTGAGGCCACAAATTGTTTTGCATTTATAAATGAATCACCCTTTGTTTACTTGTTGCTTATTAACTAAGTGATGACTCTTTATATATATATATTATCATTCTAATCTTATTATATTATTTATCATTGACTTCAATTAAAGCTATTTATGATGACTTCACTTTGAAAGTGTCTCTATTGTGTAACATGCCTAGTGGTTTCCAACAGACATATTTTTGTGCTAAACATATTAAATTTTAAGGTCAAACCCAATATTACACAACAGTGCGTTAGGATCTTTTCATTTTATTTGCATAAATTTGTAGTAAAAATAGGAGTTTTTCTTTAGTGGAAGAGATCCTTTTAATTTACTTCTTCATTCTTTTAATTTTCTAGTTTGCAGCATGCATAGAACACGTCCACGATGAGAATCACAACAACCTCATTACCCCCATTTTTTCATTTTTTGTTGCCGATATAAAAAAAAAAAAAAAAAAAAAAA
>Ga0209489_102045_pt1 | contig 41422 bp, 30 predicted proteins | sample SiratrowhiteBW_FD_187527 | JGI IMG/M metagenome (GOLD analysis project Ga0209489, IMG submission 187527) | Root nodule microbial communities of legume samples collected from California, USA - Siratro white BW (SPAdes) (version 2) | ecosystem: Host-associated > Plants > Roots > Nodule | place...
TAGCTTGGGCGAAAATAATTTCGCCCGAGCGAAAATCCTCCTCGCCCAAGCTAGAAATAAGTCGCTTGAGCGAAAACAGTCCAGAGAGCACTCCTAATTTTTGCCTGAGTGAAACCACTCTCGCCTGGGCGAAAACACTCCAGAGAGCATCTTATTTTACTTACGAAGGGCTCGCTCGGGCGATACTTGCAGAGTGAACTTTTCTGCAAAAGTCGCTTGAGCGAGATTCTTCTACTTGAGCGAGTCTATCTAAAAATATTCTTAATTAAACTAACTTTTGTCTGCTAAGTATTACCACTCATTTAAGGTTCAAAGTACTACATAAAGTATTTAGGTACATCAAACTTAACTACGACTATCTACATGACAAAAAGAGTGATCATTCCAAGGTCATCAAGTCTTTAACTACATCAAAACATATATACAAGTATATACAGGACAAAAGGAACATCAGTTTAAGAGCATATCATCTTTAAGGTGCTCCAAGACCTGCATCTGCACCTGCTCGTGTACATAGTACACTCATCATAGTTCATACAACAACATGAAAAACAAGGGTAAGCTAGTAAACTTAAAAGTTTATAACATACTAACTACATGCAAATAGAACAGAGTATCTCAGTCATAAGAATTTATTTAAAGTTTAGCATATCAAGTTTCAATGCAAGTTTTCATTTTTCATTTGAAGTACTCATGTCAAACATCATACATAAAGGTCTCACATGGACAACATCAATACATATAGGTCATACATAGACCCATCATCTTTCTGAAGACCCATTAAGTATTCCCCTACTAGAGACTAACATCTAATCCAATACCCAAGACTTAGATTACCTGCGAATCTAAGAGAAAGGACTAATCCAATACCCAAGACTTAGACTGCCATTCGAATCTAAGAGAAAGGATCAGAGAAAGCTCAAACATCCAATACCGAGTCTCACCAGCAGTCCCGATGTGTATGAACTCCCTCACAGCTTCTCACCACCTAATATCTTAGTCTATGTGACTTAGATCATCAGTGAAGCTAGAGGATCTCTGTTAAACATAGATGTGTTATACTTAATGTACACGAACGAGCATAACTCATACATCATCCCAAATGTATGACATCAATTCATCATTCACATCAATACTCATTCAATCTACAAATCATATTACGCAAGTATCTTTCGATCATCAAAACAATACTTAATTACTCAAAACAGTTAAGTTAATCACACTAAGTCAAAACAAACAATCAAATTCATTCAGCGCTTAAGGACCAGTCAGACCTGCAAGAAAGACTTGAGCACTGATAATCACATATTAAAATCTTGTTTCTTATAGGTCTATTTAAAGTAACTAACTTGTATAAAAATGAGTTACTAGCTTCCCTTACCTCAGACACTGATCCCCTGCCAATTCCTCGGTCAGGCAATAATCCCGGTCCAACTTTAGGGATCTAGAATAAGTTTTCCAAATAACACCAACTTTTAGTATTACATTAATTAAGTTGAGAGGAACACTTTTCTTAGCTGTTCCCATCAATATTGACGATGAAAACTTAACAAAAAACAGAGAATAAGAGATCTTTAGAGCAAATATGAACTTACTCTATTTGAGATTTTGATCGGTTTAAAATGATCCTAAGATCCTCGGCTACTGTAGGACTTGATCAGAATCTAAAATAGATGGAATATGAAGGGTGAAAATCAAGAGAGAAAGAGGAGAGAACTATGGAGGTTGGAAGGTAGGAGAGAGAGAGAAAATGAAAAAGGGGTTGCTTTTTCCTCTTGTTCTTATCCACTATGGGAGGTGGGGGTTACATTTGAGAGTCAAGTTGATCGATTTAAAACGATAACAACATTAACTGATCATGTTTAACCAATTTTATTGGGACAAAATTGCTTTCCTTAAATTCAAATATATATAGAAGTTTTTTTTTATATTACACGTATCCTTTATACGTAAAGTTTTATATTTGATAGTTTGCATATAATGTCATATATTATTGACGCATTTGAAAAGATATTTTTCATAGAAATATTGATTAAAAATTATCATCATTACTCAATAATTTATAAAATATAATTATTTATAAATACAATGTATATAATTTTTCTAAGAATGAACATTTTTAAATAATACTTATAAATTTAAATAACATAACAATTTTGTTGAAAAGAAGAGTTAAAATTGAATTATAATTTCTAATCATCAACAAAAATTTCTAAATGAATAAATTATCTTTAAAGTTGATATTGTTGATAAAAACTTCAGATAAAGTTACTTTAAAACTTGATTTTATAAGCTTCCCATCAATATAAATTTTATAATTTTTGGGTAAAATTTTATTTTAGAACTTGAATACTGAAAATTCATATGAAGTGTTTTGAAATTATGCTTCGTCTAAAAAAAACACATGATACTTCATATTAGGTATTGTAAGTAATGGATGGTCCGTAATACACATGTTTACCCTAATATTAAGTTTGCTAGAAATATTCAGGAGTAAATATTGGGAATATCCATAAATACAATGAGACACGACTCATATTCCCATAAGGAATTAATATCACTTTCAATTAAAAATCTTAAGACACTAGGCATGGATTTTCTTTCTTATATGTTATTTAACTTATTTATACTCAATGCACAACTAGACCGTATTTGGATTCCTAACAATCTCTCCCTCAAGTGTGATTCCCTTCACAATTTTAAACACTAATACTTTACAAACGATCCTTTAAAGTACTACAATTATAATGGGACACAATTGTCTGAAAATTGCTAGGAAGACTTTCAATACATAGATTAAATTGTACTACTCTGATACCACTTGTTTGTCTTTGTTGTCATTCTTCAACTTAAAACAAAATTTCTAAAGATGAATTCTTTTGCCATAGTTGCACTCAAATGTTTTTGCTTAGACCTTGATTTCTTTTGGCGCCTGATATTGCTTCAATTACCTTCATCTTGATATATGTCTCTACTTTTCCTTCTGTTTCTAGTAACCAAAACCTCTACACGTGAAGAGGAAGCCTGTTGAGTTTTTCGCTTGACTTGTTCATTCAAAATAGTAGTTTTTACAAAATTCATTGTCACAACACTGCTAGGAGCAAAATTAGTTAAAGGACCATAGAGATTCTCCCATAAATCAGGAAGATTATTAAGCAACCAAAGTTCCAAAATTTCATCTTCAAATTTAACACCTACGGAAGATAATTTAAAAACAACCTTGACATTCACACAAATAATAAGAAATAGACGTACCTTCTTTGTTCCTCAAGTTCATAGTCTGATTCAACAAAAAATAAAAACAAGTCCAAGCAATAATATTGCAGAACATATTTTAATAAGAAAATTATATTTATTTATTAAATATAAAATTATCTAACTAAAAAATAACATAAAAAATAATTACAAAAATTTCTTTTTATATAATAATATACATAAAGGTCAAATGGTAGTATGCACATGTTTTTTTTTTAAACGTCTTGTTTATATCACTTACTAAGATAGCAATAATATAAATTTTGTGAAAGGTTGATGTAGTATATTACCTTGTATGGCTTTTACTTTATAAGCAAATTTATAATATTCTATTAGAAGTAACTAATAATTATAGTAATTATATATAATTATTGATGAATTTGATTCTTAAAGTTAAAATAAAATATGCAGAAATTTGTTTTTTTTTTCTTAAACATTAAAAAATATTATCAATTTTTAGAGAAAAATAATTAAATTAACATTTTTTATGTTTGAAAGTCAAGTTCACCAATTTAAAAAGATAACAACATTAACTAATCATGTTTAACTAAAATTTATTAGGACAAAATTGTTTTCGTTAAATTCAAATATATATAGAAATTTTTTTATTATATTACACGTATCCTTTATACGTAAAGTTTTATATTTGATAATTTGCATATAATGTGACATATTATTGGCATATTTTAAATAATACTTCTAAATTTAAATAACATAATAATTTTGTTGAAAAGAAGAGTTAAAATTAAGTTATAATTTCTGATCATCAACAAAAATTTCTAAATGAATAGATTGTATTCATAGGTAAACATTTTTTCAACAGTAATTTGCATGTGTTTAAAACTTGATTTTATAAGCTTCCCATCAATATAAATTTTATAATTCTTGGGTAAAATTTTATTTCAGAATTTGAATACTGAAAATTCATATGAAGTGTTTTGAAATTATACTTTGTCTAAAATAAGAAAAGAAAAGTGATGATACTTCATATTAGGTATTGTAAGTAATGGATTGTCCGTGATACACATGTTTGCTCTAATATTAAGTTTGTTGAAAAATTGAGGAGTAAATATTGAGAATATCCATAAATACAATGAGACAACTCATATTTACATAAGAAATAAACATTACTTTGAATTCAAAACCTTAAGACACTAGTTGTAGATATTATTTCTTATATGTTATTCAACTTATTTATACTCAATGTGTAACTAGATCGTACTTGGATTCCTAACAATCTCCCCCTCAAGTATGATTCCCAACTAGTACTTCACAAACAACCCTTTAAAGTATTGCCATCATAATGGGACACACTTGTCTGAAAATTAACAGGAAGACTTACGATACAGGGATTTGTTAGTACCAAGGCTTTCTAAGTTATTTGGTAAAGTCAACATGGATCAAAGCTTGCTAAGTGGAATGCTTGAAGCCATTGTAGACCTTGATGGGAGTTTTGGTCAACTTAGGTTAGGTGTGTGTGAGTGTGGTTTTGGTTCAAAACCATGAGTTGCATGATATATCACTTAAGAAAAGCTTCATAATGGTTTTGGTTCAGTATTTTATTCATGAGAAAACTGGAATTTATGGGATTTTCAAGTGTTCTTTAAGGAATTGATTAACCCCAAATTTAGAGTTTTTGGATTTACAATTAGAAATTGAGTCATGACCTAAAAGAAACCATTTAATCTCATTTTTTGTGAAATTTCAGAAAGAAAAGAATAAATAAAATAAAAGATTGGAAGATCCCTGAAGAAAAAGAGCTAAAAAGTTAAAGGAAGATTCATCCAAGCAAGAAGGAACCTGCCCAGGCCAAAGCAATGTAGATTGTAGACCAAGTGTAGAAGCTGTCACTCAGAGCTCGCTCCAGGCGAAGAAAGCTAATCAAGATCTCGCCCGAGTGAGAAGAACTTCGCTTAGGCAAAATTACCACAGAGAGCACCATGAATTTTTGCCCGAGCGAGGAGCATGCGGTCGGAGCGAGAGACCTTTTTGACAGAATATGAAATGGGCACGTTGGGGTGAAAACTAGTTAGCTCAAGCGAAAGGTCACTTGATCTAAGCCAAAAAACACGTTTATAAGGTTTCTGGAGGCTGGGAGAAGGGGATCTGGAACTAGAGGAGTGGAGAAGCATAGCAGTGACAAGAACCAAGCAAGATTTCTTCCTTTTTCTCAAGCAATCTTCCAATCATTGAGCTGTAATGGCTGCCATGGGTAGCTAAATCTTCATATCATGAGATTGAATATAATCTTTTCGAAACTCATTCTTCATGCTTGATTTTATATTGTCAATAGAATCTTGTTTGTAATTCTTGAAAGCTACTGGAAAGTGATTTTGAGTTTATGACCTAGAGGAAAATATGCAGTAATTTGGGATTCTAGGGATAGGGTTTTGATTTACTGAATGCAATACATCGTTTCTTAATGCTGGGTAACTGATTAGATAGCCGAGGAATCTGCATATGAGAAGTTTCCTTATGAATCTCATATTTGAGGAATCAATTTGAGTGATTTTTATATATGCATCAAGTTTTAATAGTCACAGTCTTTATAATTCATGATTTACCAAAGTTACAAATGAGTGAGATAGATGAGTTCAATCCCAAGGTGTTTCCCCAATCATTTCAGAATATTTTTATTGGTTATTAACTTTATTTTGTAAATTGCATGTTCGTAGTACTCTTTAGTAAAATCAAACCTTCCACTAAAATTGAATTTGCTTATTGAGTAGTGATGTTGAAATTCTCAAACAGAACTGTTCTCTGAGGGATTTATGTCTTTACTTAACTCACTATATTACTTGTGACTCAGTACACTTGCCGAAAAAGTCTTAACAAGTTTTTGGTGCTGATGCCGAGGAATAGTTTTTGAATTTGAGAACATAGCTCATTAAGTACTGTGAATATTTTCATTTTCTTTTTTTGTTTTCTTTTTGTTTTAGTTATTTGATAATAATCTTGTGCTAACCCTTGCTTAATTTGTTCCTAATTTATGTTATTGAGAGGACAATTTTCTAGAGATCAACTGTAATTTGATACGGAAATAAAGAAGATAGCTTGGAACCACCACAGAAGGAAAAATAGATCAAAGCATGGAGCAAGAAGAGAACCTTCCACCAGCCTTCATAGAGATATTCAAGTAAATCAAGAAGGGAATATGGCTAAAAGAGAAAGAGCTCCACCATCACCCCCACCTAAAAGAACTTTGGGGAACTGTGCATGTAGCAAGGGCCAAGACATTTCTCTTGTATTGGTTGAACAACTGTTGTAGGGTGTAGTAGGTTGTTTGCTGCTGTGAGCAGTGGTTGCTTGCTGGTTGCAAGTGTTGTGTATTGTGTAAAACTAATCTTGGTACGCATTTTTGGTGAAACTATTTGCTAGTTGGCAAAGGACTGGATGTAGCCCTTGAGGAAGGATGAACTAGTATAAATCTGTGTTATTGATCTTTCTTTCCCTCTTCTTGAACACTTATCATTTTTGTTATTGCTCGTTCAATTAATTGTTCTTCGCACGTAATTGATTGTTCACTTTACTGGTGTTATTTTGCTTTCTCTGGAATTATTGTTTCATATGTATAATTGACTGAATCTGTTCTTGATCCTATTTGAGTGTTTTCTATTGTCTGTAATCACTGTTTAATTGGTTGAATTTCTTGAATCAATTATTAATTCTTGTTCTGTCCATTAATCTGAACTTTATTACTGTTTGATTGACTTGTAGTTTACTGTGAATATTGTTCATCTGATTGTTTTTGTGTTATTCTAAAATATTTTATAGTAATAAACAAATTGCTTCCGCTTTTGATTCTGGTGTTTTTACTGGTTGACTAATTTGTGTTCTTGTCATTATACAGGTTAATTGTTTATCAACTATTTGATTTACATTTAGATTTCAGTTAAGTGCTTTTACTATTTACTGTTTGACTGAGTGTATTTTATTCAGTTGATTACTTTTGTGCTTCTAGTAAACTAATTGGTGCTATTTTCAGTTCTGTTAAATATTTCAATTGATTGATTATGTTATGGAATTTACTGATCCTTTGTTGTGTACTCCTTTATATAATTTTTCAGTAGTTTTAATAAAGAACTTTCATCCATTCTTTGACACTTTTCATTGTTTGCGAAAATTTTTGAAAGTTCAATTTACCCCCCTCTTGAACTCGGCCTAAACTACTAGTTTTGGAAAGTGAGGATGAAAATCTTTATTGAATCTATTGATCGTGGTATTTGGAATGCCATAGTGAATGGTCCTTATATTCCTATGTCTATTGTGAATGATGTGTCTATTGTGAAATCTTATGATGAATTGTCTGAGGCTGAGAATAAGAGAGTTCAATATGATTGTGTTACAAAAAGATATAATTACTTCTACCCGAACCTTGATGAACTTTTCAGAGTATCTCAATGCAACTTGGCTAAAGAGATGTGGGACATACTCGAGGTCACAAATGAGGGAACTAATGATGTCAAGCGAGCCAAAAAACATGCACTCATTCAGGAATATCAGTTGTTTAGGATGCAACAAGGGGAAACTATTGCAGATGTTCAGAAACGGTTTACTCATATTGTCAATCATTTGATTGGACTGGAAAACAGTTTGATAAAGAAGAGATGAACATCAAGATTCTCAAGTGTCTGGATAGGAGTTGGCAGCCCAAGGTGACTGCAATATCTGATACTAGAGACTTGACCACCCTCACCACAACAACATTGTTTGGCAAGTTGAGGGAACATGAGTTTGAGATGACAAGGCTAAAAGAGATGGAGACTGTTGAAAAGAAATCCAAAAGTCTTGCACTTAAGACAAAGGTTGCAGATATTGAGTCCAATGAGGAAAGTTCAGACGAGTGCAGTCATACTGAAAATCTCAATATTGATAAGGAGATTTCAGAAGTTTATCAAGATGAAGGGCAAAATAAAGGGCAAGATGAAGAATCAACAAAGTAAGAGGTATAACAAGAAACCTGATTCTAATTCCACTAAATTTACATGTTTTGGCTATGGTAAGCAGGGACACATGAAAGTGGATTGTCCAAGTCTAGTGAACAAAGAAAAGGCACAAGAGAGGAAGAGCAATAAATCTGGAAAAGGCGGAAAAACTTGTATAGCTTGGGAAGACAATGCTACTTCTTCCAGCAGCTCTTCACATAAAGATGTTGAAGCTAATCTTTGTCTCATGGTTGGAGAGGATTCAGAAGCAAGTAGTATAAATTCCAGTACTTCTTTTAATAACACAAATTATAGTTCACTTCTTCAGGTTTTCTTTGAAACCCATGAAGAAGCAAACATATTGGCCTTATCCAACAATAGATTGAAAGGGATGAATAATTGGTTGGAAGGTAGAATCAAAGAGTTGGAGGATGAGATTTTAAAATTGAAAACTGATTTTGATCATCTTGAAATAGTTTATAAAGCATCCAGCGACTTTGATTCCAGCAAGCCAATTAATTTGGAAATTGTGATGTTCTTCAAAGGAAAGTTAACTATTTGATTACTACTGCTTCCAAACTTTCCATGGGAACAACAAACCTCAATGTCATTTTGGGCTCTCAAAATTGTGTTTTTGAAAAGGCTGGTATTGGATATCAAATTGGTTTTCAAGGAAAACAAAAGAAATTAAGTAGTTTCTTTAAATCAAATGAGCAATAGTTTTCACCATTCATAACTTGCCTCTATTGCATGAGAAAAGGTCACTCGGTTAGAAAATGTATAGTTAGGAAATTTGATGTGCCTAAAGGACTAGTTAGGTTGGTGTCTAAAAGCATCACTAACACTTGTGGACCCAAATTTAAGAAGGTACCAATGCCTCAAATTTAATTTGTTTTGCAGGTTTGTTTGGCATCCAAGAAGCAACTGTGATACCTGGACAGTGGATGCTCCAAACACATGACTAGAGATGCTTCTCAGTTAATTAATTTGAAATAGAAACCTACTGGATTTGTCACCTATGGAGACAATAAACCGAGGAAGAATACTTGGAGTTGGTGACATTAGAGGAGATGATGATGTGATCATCAAAGATGTACTCCTAGTGGATAGATTAAAGCACATTTTACTCAGTATAAGTCAACTGTGTGACAAAGGGTACAATATCACATTTGAGCCAAACCTTTGCCTAATAGCATATTCAAAACCCAATGAGACAGTGCTAGGAGGAATGTCCTAAGACAGGTGTAGAGGATGAGGTTCCTACTGGACAACTAGTTGATATTGGACTGGAAAAGAAAGTAGAAGAAGTTAGTAAACTGCCATAAATTCAATCAATTGAACAAGGAATTCAATGGATTGAATCTGGAGCTGCTGCAGATACAATTAATTCAGCACTGTCAAAAGAGTGAAGAGTGCCAAGAAATTTGTCACTAGACAATGTCATTGGTCAAGTTCAGAAAGGGGTATCAACAAGAAGATCATTGAATCATTTATGTGAGCACATGACGTTTGTATCACAACTGGATCAATGCAATGCATGAAGAGTTGATTCAATTTGCAAGGAATGAAGTTTGGTCACTTGTTCCTAGAACTAGACAGATGAATGTGATTGGAACCAAGTGGGTTTTCAAGACCAAATTGGATGAGCAAGGAATCATTATAAGGAATAAGGCAAGATTGGTTGAAATGGGTACAACCAAGAAGAAGGAATAGACTTTGGAGAAACCTATGGACCCGTGGCTAGATTGGAGGCTGTAAGGTTGTCATTAGTATATGCTTGCATGAATGAATTTAAGTTGCATCAGATGGATATTAAGAGTACCATTATATATTGACGAAGAAGTCTATGTGAGTCAACTCCCTCGATTTGAAGATCACAAATATCCAGATCATGTCTTCAAACTCAAGAAAACTCTTTATGGTTGAGTAATTTCCTTCTTTCTAAACGCTATGAGAGAGGAAAAACATATAAGACTTTATTCATTAAGAAAGCATGCAATGAAATTATACTTGTTCAAGTTTATGTTGATGACATCATATTTGGTTCAACTAATGAAACTTTGTGTGAGCAGTTTGTTAAAGCCATGCAGGGTGAATTTGAGATGTCCATGATGGGAGAACTCAATTATTTTCTTGGCTTGCAAATTAACCAATTCCAGCATGGTACATTCCTTGGTCAATCCAAATATTACTGAGAGCTATTGAAGAAATTTGATATGGAAAATTGCAAGGAGGCAGCCACACCTATTGCTATTGGATGCTATTTGGATAGTAATGAGAAAGGAGCCAATGTTGATCAACTAAATACAAAGGGATCATAGGATCACTTTTGTATCTGACTGCAAGTAGACCTTATATCATGTTCAGCGTGTGTCTTTGCTCAAGATATCAAGAAAATCCTAAAGAATCACACTACATGGCATCCAAGAGGATATTGAAATATCTCAAAGGAACAATTGATGTTGGACTATGGTATCCTAGTGAGGTATCTCTGAACTTAATTGGTTACTCTGAGTCAGACTTTACAGGGTGCAAAATTGATAGAAAGAGTACAAGTGGAACATGTCATTTTCTTGGATCTAATTTGATATCTTGGCATAGTAAGAAGCAAGAATGCGTAGCACTATCTACAACAGAGGCAGAATAAATTGCAATTGGAAGCTCTTGCGCTCAAAGCTTATGGATCAAACAACAACTAAGTGATTTTGGTCTAAGTCTTTCTCAAATTCCCTCATTTTGTGACAATACCAGTGTAATAAACCTAACAAAGAATCCTATACAACCTTCCAGAACTAAACATATTGAGATACGACATCACTTCATAAGGGATCATGTGAATAATGGTGATTACGTAATTCAATTTGTTAATTCTGAGAATCAATTGGCTAATTAGTTTACAAAACCTCTTAATAAAGAGAGATTTAATTTTCTCATAAACGAATTGGGAATTATTGATTTGAAAAATATTAAATAAATAAATCAGCCTATACATATTTGATTCTTAGTTAAGTTTTATGCAATAAGTGTATGATCAATTAAATAAAGTCAATTTACTGGATTTTGTCTGAACCAATTGTAGTTGATATGTTATATCTGATCCTGTAAAAATTCTGATCAATTGGTTAGGACGAGTGAATGCTGAACAAGGAGCCTAAAGTACCTTTGGACAATAAACTGTTGTAAGGAAGACTACTATATTGGGAAGACGAAGATTCCACTACAGATTCCTGGTCAAATGAAAAGAATTGACCAAGCTGAGCTGGCATCACACGCAGAACGCATGTGAGGAGTGACAAATCCACTCAACACCACATGTCATATGCTGATTGATGCATCAATAGGTCAAAGGTTGCACATGATTCTGAAACTAAGTAAACTTTGTTACAATTTATTGCTTACAGAATCAAAACTGAAAAGATTTGCTTGAGTAGTCCACCAATGTATAGCATGCGTAATTTGTCTTGTATTTGGCTGAGCATTAATTTTTATTTTTTTTTTTGCATAATAGCTTGTATTATATATAGCTCTATCATCAGCCACTTAAACACACACTCCACTTCATTGCATTCATAATACTCAGTGGGCGTAGAACATTAACCTACCCTTGTATTCACCTCCATAACTTTCTGAAATGGCATCTTCTTTCACACCAAAGAAACGCACCAAAAGAGCATGTGTGAAAAATGTTGAATCATCTAATACAAGTGAAACATATTACCTTGAGAGGTGGTTTATAGGCAACCGTGAGAGTATGCAAGAATTTCATAAAAATTACAGCAGAAAGGTGATCATTGCTCCTAAGTTCCTTAGGATGCTATGGTTGAAAGAGGAAAAGCTAGATGAAGTCAAAGAGGTTTTAAAGTTTCAAAGGCTGGAAAAACTTTTGAAGCTATCAGGAAACGTGTATCCCAATTTGGTTAAGGTGTTCCTTACCAATATGTGGTACGATGAGGATACAATCTACTCGCATGTCAAAGGATTTGATATATGTATCAATGATGAAGTTTGGTTAACCGTTGTTGGACTGCGTAATGCTAGGATTCCTGTTGGGAGGAGCTATGCTGTTGGGCTGGAAAGATTCAACAAGGTGCAGTTCTTCAAGTCCTGCTTGAGGAACCCAAATAAAGAATCTAGAAGCTACTCAGTAGGTGGACTGGCTGTAACTCCACGAATTCTAGCTTTCATTGTCATTTAGTTGTTGACTCCCATAGGATTCAATCATGTCACAACCGAGATCACGATGGGGTGAACAAAAAAAATATTTTAATTTAAAAATATTTAGATTGAGAATTGGAGTCGCCACCATAGTTTATTATGAAAAACAATAGAAAAAACTGAAAAATAAAATGTCTACAAATCATAATTCAAAATTCGGGAGTCGGTTATGTGTGGGGTATTAGCACCCCACAACGCTCGTCCTAAGATGTTGTTTTACAAAGTGTTATTTTTCCAAAAATAATAACAATATTAATATAAATAAAGACAAACAAATAAATAATAAGACAAACAAATATTAATAAGCAAAAATGCAAATAAAATAAATAAAAATACTAATAAATTAAAATAAACACCAATAATAATTAAAATAAACCAAAATGCAAATAAAAATTATAAATAAAACAAAAAATGTTTTTTTTATGTTTTTGTTTGCCTTTGGTCCTACGTATTTCCATAAAAGAAAATCAGGATTCACGTAATTCTAATTTTTTAAATTGGTTTGTTATGATTGTTGGTATTTATCTCTTATTTTTATTTTTGATAATTTATTTTATATTAATATTGTAAAATGAAAGTTTTATATTTTTATTTTTAAAATTTTATATTATTAAAATTGTTTTGCATTTTTTCCAAAAATTAAATATTTTTATTATTTTTGAAAATTGTTTCACATCTTTCATTAAAAGAAACACTGTTTTATTATTTTTTTATTTTTTCCGAAAATTGATAATTCATTAAGTTTTTAGGAAGCATTTTATATTCTCCTTGAGAAATTGAAAATGTTTTATATTTTTTAGTTATATTTTTTTAAAAAAATCAAACCGATAAGGGTTGAATATCATGATACCGTAGTAGCTCTCAAACAAGGCAATCACATGTACATATAAAGTATATGAGGTCAAGTAATCACAACATACCAGTTGAAAATCCTTAAAAAACGTGTTCCCCTTTTCTCTGAATTCGAACCTTCAAATTTTCTGCCCACTACGTATGCTCAAGATCCTTTTTGGTATGTTTCCAATATTTTTCGTTTGCCGTTTCAAAAAATGTATGCCCCCTTATTTTGGTCTTTTTCTTTTATAAAATTTATTTAGACCTTTCAATTATTTTGCTAGATAATTCCACTTTAATGTGCTTAATTGAGACATAAATCCAAATCGATCAGAATTATTTGCAATTAAGCAGAATAATCTCCATTATTACCATTATTTGCAATTAGGCAGAATAATATCTAATTAATACTATTATTTTCATTTAAACAAAATAATCACGATCAAATTCTATCACCAATTTGTTCATATTCTATTAATTAACTTTTTTTAAATTTAAATTAATTTTCGTGCATTAAAAAATGGGCGCCTGAAAAGGTAGTCAATTTATTCAGTGTAGAGAGAAAGTGTGACGTGACAGTACTTTAATAGGAATTTTTGTTTTTTTATGTTCTTTTAACACATTTTTAATGGATTATTTTAAAACACCCAACATTCCTTTTCTTTACTATTTTTTTTTTCTTTTTTATGAATTTTATTTCAAAAATTAGTCATAAAATAAAAATGAAATCAAAACTTTTTCTTCTTTTTTTTTTATTTTAAAATAACAAAAATATGATAAAACACATTTTTTAATTTTACTTTTCTTCATATTTTTGATTTTAAAATAACTTTATTAGCCCAAAAGGGATTGGGTGTTGACAAATCATGTAGTGCTACCTGAAGAAGACCTCATGCTTATGTACTGTTTGATGGGAAAAATTCAAGTAAATTGGGTTAGTGTGATCAAAGAACATGTTATAAAGATAAGGAAGAAGTTGGGTATTGACAGTTGCCTCTCCTTACTTGAATTTTACCAAATGATATGAACTTTTAAGAAGTTCAGAATATCTGAGTAAAATATAAGTAAGGACAAAAATGTTAATTTCGTTCAATTTTCAAAATAAAATAGGTACGTGGGTAGAGGCCACACCTTGTACTGAGACGAGAGGGTCGTTGTTCTTCATTTTGACATTGTACTAAGACGGGGAGGGTCGTAAATTTTGAATTGAAGGGACCTTGTACTAAGACGAGAGGGTTGTTGTTCTTCATTTTGACCTTGTAGTGAGACGAGAGGGTCATAACCTTTGATTTCTGAACTGACCTTGTATTGAGACGAGAGGATCATAAATTTTGAAATTGAACTGACCTTGTACAGAGACGAGAGGGTCGTTTGTACTGAGACGAGAAGGTCATAAACTTTAATTTTTGAATTGACCTTGTACTGAGACGAGAAGGCCATTGTTCTTCATTTTGACCTTGTACTGAGACGAGAGGGTCATAACCTTATATTTTTGAACTGACCATGTACTGAGACAAGAGGGTCATACTTAAAAATGTGGAATTGAGATCTAACCGTGTCTAAAATTATGCGTCATCCCTTGAAATCAAATATCTGGACAGTGTCTTTGAGATTATACAACCATGGTGTAGAAGTATGTAGACGAACACCATGTGAACACTCAAAATAAAGAGTTGAAACCTCAACAGTGTTGGAAGGTTACAGAGTGAGATTGAGATCCTGACCGTGTCTAAAATCGTGTATCATCACTTGAAATCAAATCTCTGGACAGTGTCTCTGAGATTATACAATCATTTTGTAGAAGTACGAAGATGATATTTGAAGAAATTCGTTGCTACTGTATGTTGACTAAAAATCTTGGAATTTTATGTTGATATGCATGACATTTGATTCTTTATATGATAATTACTTTTTATCCTTTTGAAGATGCATGTTTTAATGCATGAAATTCTTTGATTGAATATCAATTTTTTATTTGAATAAAAATGCATGTTTGACTACATAAAATTTGATTTTTTGTACTATTTGAAGAATGCATTTATGAATGCATGAAACTTTGATTGAATATGAATTTTTGATTTGAATGAAAATGCATGTTTGAATGCATGAAATTTGATTTTTTTGTTCTTTTTGAAGAGTGCATTTAGGAATGCATGAAACTTTGTGAATTTTCTGAATGAAAATGCATGCTTGAATGCATGAATTCTTTTAGTCCTTTTGATTTTGTTCTTTTTTTTTTTTTTGAAGAATGCATTTATGAATGCATAAAACTTGATATTTTTTGTTTTGTTATTTTTGAAGAATGCGTATATGAATGCATGAAATTTGATTTTTTTTATTTTGTTATTTTTATGTTGAATGAGAGTACATATTTGAATGCATGAAACTTTGTTTTTAATTTTCTTGGATAATAATGCATATATTAACGTATGAAATTCTATTTTTGATTTTCTTGAATGATAATGCATATAATAATGCATGAAATTCTATTTTTTTATTTTTTATTTTTTTCATTTTCAAAGCTAATGTATATACAAATTTTTCAATGATTTTACAAATGATGATTTTTTTCAAAGACAATGTTTCAAAAGATATGTACAAATTTTTCAAAAGAGAAGGTATGTACAAAAGATTTTTTCAATGATTTTCAAATGTTTCAAAATTTATGTACAAAGGAATATTTTTCAATGGTTTCTTCCAATGTTTATTCAAAAAGTATGTATAAAGATTTTTTTTCAAGTACTTTTTTATGAACATTCAAAAGGATTTTTCAATGGTTTTTTTTAAATGCATATGTACAAAGAATTAAAATTGGTCTTAAAAAGAAGACCATTCATGCAAACTGCCTCAATTTCTATGTACAAGGGGAACGATGAGATTTGTGTGAAAAATGACTTGTCTTGGTAAGGTGACAAAAATGGAGTAACAAGGGTACGGATGAAACCGAGTTGCCTTAGTGTTGTATGAGGCCATGACAAAGGTACTAGAAATCGGATTGCCCTTATTGGTATATATGATGAGATATATGTGAGGGAAGACAAGGGTATCGAATTGCCCCAGTGTTACTTCCAATGTTTGATTCTCAGTTTACCTATGTATAGATGACTCTCTTCTGAAAAAGACATTCTAGTAGACATCCTTCTTTTTTCATTTTTCATTCATTTTTTCATTTTTTTCATTTTTAAACATGTATCAGTCACATCGTCTTGTTACAAAGCTAAATTTTATGAAAATTGTTGCAATTATTCACCACTAATATGGACTTTATTGGGCTTGTAATGTAGTCATAGTTTACAGGGTTGTGAAGAAAAGGTTATAAAGGCTCAAAATTTATTTGTAGACTTGAAAAAGTTTTACAAGGGCCATCAGCCAATGTTATAAACAGTCAAGGTCTCCTTATATGAGTTTTCCTGCATCATGTTCCTTTCCCTTTCTTTTCCTTGATGAACAACTTCCATTTTTGATAATACTCCTTCTTTGATGAATGAAGAGTTTTTGACCTGCTCTTTCTCAAATTAATTTCTTCCTTGGATCCTTAGATTGAGTTGCAACATATGGATGATCTTTGCTTAGGGTAATTTTGAAAGAAATATTTATTTTTGGCTCAAGGAGGGTACAAAGAATTTGTGAAAGTATTTTGGATGAAGAAACATGGTCATATATCATTTCGAATCATGATTGCTTGATTTTCAAATAATTTAACAATGGAACAAAATTAATAACTTCTGAAACGTGCCATTTTTTTTTAATGCTGCTGGAGAATAGGGATAGGCAATTGGCAACTAACACTTAGCCCCGTGTAAAAATTTCCTTATGTAATGATAACCATTTGGGCAAATCCTTTTATTTTGGGATCTTGGCAAGGCCAAAAGGTAACAAACACCATGTATGCAAATCTTTCCTTCAAAAAGCCAATTTTTACCTTTATTAAACATTTCGCTCGAATGATTCCGATTTATTATTATTCTCAATCTTATGAATTCAATGAGCCATGAAAAAATGACTCACCACATTATTATTATCCTAGTTTCCTATTAAAGGTCACTAGAGTTATGACCTCCTTTACCACACATCCATATTAGTCAGTAATGACAGTATTTATAGACATGATAATAAAAGGAACAGACTCTAGCTGGAGTTTCGCACACCTAGGTTACGAAGTACATCTGCCCAGTTTTGCTACACAACTCCTCTATTTCTAAGCTTCACAGACCCGGATATAGGGCCTCACTCATGATATACAATAAAGTGTGTGTGAAGGGAGAAAAATGCATACCCAACCCCCACCTGCAAAACAAACTGAAAATTCCCAGGTAGATATATATATCATGTCTTCTATCCTAAGGTTCAATATTTCAACAATACAAGTATTTACATACCTAGAATATGCTCTTGGGTTGCAAATCAAAATATATAGCATGCAATATATACAAAGAAAGGGAAACTTGAGCATTCAGAAAACCACACAAATTTTACTCATTTAATTAAATAAATTGGTCTGACTCTCAAAATGTCCCCAATGGAGTCACCATCTATCGTAACTGGATCACGACGGGTGATCAAAAAACTTCTTTTAATTTTAAAATATTTAGATTGAGAATTGAGTTGCCACCATAGTTTATTATGGAAAACCATAGAAAAAATTGAAAAATAAAATGTCTACGAACAAAAATTAAAAATTTGGGAGTCCATTACTTGTGGGGAAGGTATTAACACCCCACAACGCTCATCTTAACATAGTACCTTTAATCAAATGAATAGAAATAAGTGTGGTTTTACAAAATGTTATTTTTTCGAAAATAATAACAATATTAATATAAATAAAGACAAACAAATAAAACGATAAGACAAACAAATATCAATAAGCAAATGCAAATAAAATAAATAAAAAATACTAATAAATTAAACTAAACACCAATAATAATTAAAATAAACCAAAATGCGAATAAAATGATAAATAAAACAAATAAATGTTTTTTTTTTATGTTTTTGGGCCCGATAAGGATTGCCATTAGTCCTACGTATTTCCATCAAAAAAATCAGAGTTTCACAGAGTTCTAATTTTTGAAATTGGTTTGTTATTATTGTTGGTATTTATATTTTTTTTAAATTTTATTTTATATCAATTTTTTTAAAAGAAAGTTTTATATTTTTTATTTTTAAAATTTTAGATTATTGAAATTGTTTTGCATTCTTTTCGGAAAATTAAATATTTTTACTATTTTTGAAAATGTTTTATTTTTATTATTTTAAAGTTGTTTTGAAACTTTTTGAAAATTTATATTTTTTATATTTTTGAAAATTGTTTCACATTTTTTATTAAAAAAATTATTATTTTTTTATTTTTCTGAAAATTCATAATTCATTAAATTTTTAGGAAGCATTTTATATTATCCTTGAGAATTTAAAAATGTTTTATATCTTTAGTTTTTTTTTATAAAAAATCGATGCAATAAGGGCTGAATCTCATGGTACCGTAGTAGCTCTCAAACAAGACAATCACATGCACATACCAGTTGAAGATCCTTAAAAAATGTGTTCCCATTTTCTCTGAATTCAAATCTTCAAATTTTCTACCCTTTTTAATATCTCTCAATATTTTTTGTGTGTACTCTCAAAAAACGTGTGCCCCCTTATTTTGGTCTTTCCTTTAATAAAATTTCTTCAGACCTCTCAATTGCTCTGCTAGATAATTCTACTTTAATGTGCTTAATTGAGATATAAATCTCAATCAATCAAAATTATTTACAATTAAGCATAATAATCCCCATTATTACCATTATTTGCAATTAAGCAAAATAATATCTAATTAATATTATTATTTGCATTTATGATAGCTGTTAATCATCGGTTAGATTTAGGAAGATTTGGTTGATTTTGTTTCAATTCTATTTTAGTTTGAGATTTTATTTGACTAATTTGGTTTTAATTTGAGGTTTGTTAGATATTTTGTTTTTTAATTAGTTTTATGTTGCAAAGAGCGGATTTTGTGGAAAATTAGTTCAAATTAAAAGAAGAAAGAGAATGGGTGTAGAATTAAAGGAAAAAGGGGCGTAAGTGAATTTTCGCTGGAGCAAAGAGATAGCCTGGGCTAAAATCCACTTAAAGTTGTTACTAATTTCAAGGGCAACAGTTAGAGTGCAAATCATGAGATAACGGCTCAAAGTAACCAACTCAAATGGCGAACATTATAAAAGGAGGGATAGGGTAACGAAAAGGATCTTCCATCACCTATCATCTCTCACTTGTGGGAACGCTCTCCTAGCCGTTGTGATCAAGATCTTTCTTTTCATCTTCTTTTGTATTTTCATGGCTACCATGAGTAGCTAATTTTCTTCTTCTTGGGATTGAATGTAATTTCTCCACTTCAAATGTACTCTTGATATTTATTTGATATTATTTTATTCAATTTATCTTTGTTTAACGTTTTATATTAAATTGTCATACTTTAAATTTCTCTTTGTGACTGAAAAACACTTCTTGGAATTAGAACCAAACGTTAATGCATTACATTTATAAGTTCAGGAATGAATTATAGAGTAATGACTGCATATAGCAACTGATCTTAATGCTAATTAAATTATTTTAATAACTAGACATAGAAGTTAGAAAATTTAGTTTATGAAATTCAATGCTAGAGAAATCAGGTTGAAAAGGCTTTTATTTGCGCAGATTGATAATTGGAAAAGACAATATTGAATTCAGTTAAGAGTATATGAGAATGGAGAATATTATTATTCAATCCCAAGGTTGTTATTATTATTGATTTTTCCTCTTTATTATTAATTGCGTTTCAAGTTACTTTTTATATTCAGTTACCAAAACAAATCATTGTTGTTAAATCTTTGTTCATAATACAATTGATATTGAGTCAATCTACAATTTCCGTTCCCTGAGGATACGATACTCTCTTACTCATTATATTACTTGTGGACCCAGTATACTTGCTGGAAAATCTTTAACAAGTTTTTGGCGCCATTGCCGGGGAACGGTAAAGAATTGGAAATTGAATTTTGTATCAATTGCATTGTGAATTACTGATTTTTCTTGTGATCGTAATCTCTTGTTAGACAGCAGTTGATGCGTTTGAGAAATCAAATGAAAGAAGAACATTTGTTATTTGATCCAGATATCAATAAGACGTTGAGACAGCTCAGGCAAAGAAGAAAGCGTGAGCAGAAAAGTCAGTCAAGGGACAAAACTAGTGGTGAAATCATGGCAGAAGAGGCCAATGGTCATGTCGATCCGGCTGATCCACCACCAAGAAGAGTGTTGGGTGACTATGCTTTGCAGCAAGGGCCCAGACATTTTTCCAGTATAGCTGTTCCTAACACAGCTAGAGTGATTGAAATAAAGCCAGCACACTTGACGCTGGTTAGTGCTAATCAATTCATTGGAATGGAGCATGAGGATCCATATACTCATTTGTCAACATTCTATGAATTGACAGCCACCATGGGATTTGAAGATCAGGATAAGGATGTTGCTTATATGAGGTTGTTTCCTTTCTCACTAATTGGAAAGGCGAAAGAGTGGCTGAAATCACATCTAAATCAGAGCCTGACGCGCTGGAGTGATGTGGAGGAAAAGTTTTTACAGAGATTTTTCCCTCCATCCCGTTTCATAAAGGCTAGATCAGAAATCTCAAATTTTAGACAAGGATCAGATGAGGCTTTGTGTGCAGCATGGGAGAGATTCAAGGTGTTGTTTAGAAGGTGTCAAAATCATGGCTTTGAAGACATTGCACAGTTGAACATTTTCCATAATGGATTGAGGCCGGATACCAAAATGATTGTTGATGCAGCAGCAGGAGGAACTATGATGACAGTTGATGTGGAACATGCTACACGAATTATTGATGCTTTAGCCTCAACTGATTATCAAGCCCAGTATGACAGACAAAGTGTGCAGAAGAAAGGAGTTTTTGAGTTGAATAGCACTGATGCAATTCTAGCACAGAACAAAATCATAACACAACAGATGGAAGCTTTGACTCAGCAAATGGCAAAACTGCCACAGCAGTTGCAGGCAGTTCAAGCCTCATAGGCTGTTAATTATCAAGCTCCAATATTAAGGTGTGATTTTTGTGGAGGAAACCATGTAAATGGGAATTGTTCACAGCAGACTGTAGTTGGAACAACAACTGAGGAAGTGTAGTACATGGGGAATTCTGGTAGGCAGAATTGTCAACAGGGTAATTTTCCAAACAATGCCCCTCAAGGATGGAGAAATCCACCAAACCAGCCATGGGGATGGAAGCAATACACAGGAAATTATGGTAGGCAGCCAATGTTTCAGCAGCAGCAACCTACATTGTATGAGCGAACTAGCAAGCTGGAAGAAACTTTGGAGAAGTTTATGCAAACTTCTCTGACAAATCATAAAAATCAGGAGGCATCTTTGAGGAATTTGGAGATGCAGGTAGGACTATTGGCTAAACAGCTAGCAGAGCAGCAAGGTGGATAGTTTTCCGCCAACACTCAACCCAATCCAAAGGAGCAGTGCAAGGCTATCACCATTCGCTGTGGAAAGTAGGTTGGTTCTGACATAAATAAAGAAACTGTTGAAAGTAAACAATCAGCAATCAGGAATGGTGAAGACAGAGTAGAGGAGGAGAGTCAACCAGAGTTGGCTACAGAGAAAAAGACTGCAGAGGTCAGAGCACAGGACGAGAAAACATCTGATAGAAGCCAGGATTGGAGGAAGGTCCAAGAGGGTGTATCCTTGAAGCATGTGTCGTATCCACATGCACCTTCTAGACGAGAAGTAGAGCGCCAATTTATCAGATTCACTAAAATCTTGAAAAATTTGCAGATTAACATACCTTTCACAGAGGCAATGCAGCAGATGCCTATATATGCACGTTTCTTGAAAGAATTGTTAACTAAGAAGAGAAAATTCCCAGAGGAAGGGAGAGTGGAATTAAAGGCAGGGTGTAGTCCAATCATTCAGAAGCCAATTCCACAAAAATCTTGTGATCCTGGGAGCTTTACATTACCAATCACTGTAGGTAATCTGTATGTGGGAAAGGCACTGTTGGATTTAGGTGCAAGCATTAACTTGATTCCCTTGTCCATGTTGAAAAGAATATGAGAGGTAGAGGTCAGGCCTACACGTATGACGTTGCAATTGGCAAATCGATCTATCAAACAATCATATGGCATTGTTGAGGATCTGTTGGTTAAGGTGGATAAATTCCTTTTTCCTGTAGACTTTGTTGTGATGGATATTGAGGAGGATGTGGATGTTCCCTTGATTCTGGCAAGACCCTTCATGAAAACAGCAAAAGTAATCATAGATGTGGACAAAGGGAAGGTGAAGATATGTGTTGCTGATGAGGAGGTAAGCTTCAATGTGTTTGAGGCTATGAAACATCCTAATGAAAAAAAGGATTGTTTCAAGCTGGATGTGTTGGATGAAGAATACAGGCGAGTGCAAAAAGGCTTAGGCAATTCAGACACACTGCTGCAAGTTATCACCAAACCTGTAGAAGAGTTAGTTAAATTGGGAGATACAGAGGCTTTGGCCTTAGCTACTGATTTAGACCGAGCTGAGGAATTTCTGCAGAAGACAGGAACCAGAGAGAGACTGGTAACTGGTAATTCTGTTACAGAGGAGACACCAGAATTAAAGGTGTTACCATCACACCTTAAATATAGTTTCCTTGGTGGAGATTTGAAGAAACCAGTAATCTTAAGCAGTTTGTTAATTGCTGAAGAAGAGGGAAGACCGATGGAGGTGCTGAAACTCAATCAAGGAGCTATTGGATGGCAATTATCAGATCTGAAGGGAATCAGTCCAGCATACTGTATGCATCGAATTCATATGGAGGCAGATTTTAAACCTACTGCACAACCTCAGAGGAGGTTGAATCCAGCAATGAAAGAAGTAGTAAAGAAGGAGGTGCAGAAGTTGTTGGAATCTGGGATGATTTATCCTATTTCAGACAGTGCTTGGGTGAGTCCAGTGCAGATGGTTCCTAAGAAAGGTGGTATGACTGTCATTCATAATGAGAAGAATGAATTAATTCGTACTAGAACAGTCACGGGTTGGAGGATGTGCATTGATTATAGGAAGCTGAATCAAGCAATCAGGAAGGATCATTTTCCTCTCCCTTTCATGGATCAGATGCTGGAAAGATTGGCAGGAAAGGCTTATTATTGTTTTTTGGATGGCTATTTAGGTTACAATTAGATCACAGTAGATCCACAAGACCAAGAGAAGACATCTTTTACATGTCCTTTTGGTATTTTCGCCTACTGAAAGATGCCATTTGGATTGTGTAATGCACTAGCTACTTTCCAAAGGTGTATGTTGGCCATTTTTGCAGATTGGATAGAGAATTGCATAGAAGTTTTTATGGTCACAGAAGGTATTGTGTTAGGCCACAAAATTTCTGAACGTGGGATAGAGGTGGACAAAGCAAAGGTTGAGATCATTGAGAAGCTGCCTCCACCTACCAATGTTAAAGGAGTCAGAAGTTTTCTTGGTCATGCAGGGTTTTATAGGCGACTCATAAAGGATTTTTCAAAGATTGCGAAGCCCTTGTGTAATCTGCTAAATAAAGAAACAACCTTCAATTTTCATCAGGAGTGTGAGAAGGCATTTGAATGTTTAAAGGGAAAGTTGACTACTGCACCAGTGATAACTGCACCTGATTGGAGCATAGGTTTTTAGATGATGTGTGATGCTAGTGATTATGCAGTAGGAGCTGTTCTGGGGCAGAGGAAAGAAAAACTATTCTATGTTATCCACTATGCAAGCAAGGTTCTCAATGATGCTCAGATTAATTACACTACAACTGAGAAGGAGTTGTTAGCAATTGTTTATGCTTTGGAGAAGTTTAGAGCTTATCTTATAGGCTCTAAAGTGATAATTTATACGGATCATGCTGCTATCAGGTACTTGCTGACCAAGCCAGATTCCAAGCCCAGGCTAATTCGCTGGATGTTGCTACTCCAGGAATTTGATATGGAAATTAAAGATAAAAAAGGAAGCGAGAATCATGTAGCGGATCATCTATCCAGATTGGCCAATGAAGAGGTTACTGCTAGGGAATCTGAAGTTTTGGATGAATTACCTGATGAGAAATTACTAGTAGTGCAAGAAAGGGCATGGTTTGCTGATATGGCCAATTTTAAAGCTGCTGGAATCATACCTGAGACCATGGATTGGCAGTAGAGGCGAAAGTTGTTTAAGGATTCAAACCAGTACATCTGGGATGATCCTTATCTGTTCAAGATAGGTGCTGATGAGAAGATGTGTGACTAGTAGGGAAGCTCAAAATATACTGTGACACTGTCACAATTCTCCTTATGGGGGACACTTTAATAGGGAACGAACTGCTGCTAAGGTGTTACAGTCAGGATTTTTCTGGCCAACATTATTCAAAGATGCTTACATGCATGCGCAGCATTGTGATAATTGCCAAAGAACAGGAACTATCTCAAAGAGACATGAGATGCCCTTAAGGAATATTCAGGAAATTGAAATATTTGATTGTTGGAGGATTGATTTCATAGGCCCCCTGCCTAGTTCATTCGCAAATGAATACATTTTGTTGGCTGTGGAGTATTTCTCACGTTGGATGGAAGCAATCCCAACTCAGAAAGCAGATGCAAAAACAGTGATCAAATTTTTGAAGAAAAATATTTTCTGCAGGTTTGGTACTCCAAGAGTGGTGACCAGTGATGGAGGATCTCATTTTTGTAATGCAGAATTGAGAAAGGTATTTGTACATTTTGGGGTGAAGCACAGGATAGCTACAGCCTATCATCCCCAAACTAATGGACACGTAGAGGTGTCTAATAGAGAAGTGAAGAGAATTCTGGAGAAAACAGTGTCAGCATCACACAGAGATTGGGCTATAAAGCTAGATGAGGCACTATGGGCCTATAGAACAACCTATAAAACACCTACTGCAATGTCTCCATTTCACTTAATCTATGGGAAGGCTTGTCATCTTCCTGTGGAAATGGAACATCTAGCTTTATGGGCATTGAAGTGGTTGAATTTTGATTCAAAAGGCTTCTATTGAACAAAGGAAGATACAACTGCAGGAATTGGAAGAGATGAGGCTGAATGCATATCAGTCCTCAAGGCTATATAAGGAGAGAGTCAAGGCTTATCATGACAAGAAATTACTGAAGAGGAACTTTGAACCAGGGGAGCTTGTTCTTTTATTTAATTCCAGATTGAAGTTGTTCCCTGGTAAATTAAAGTCAAGATGGTCAGGCCCTTTTGTGGTCAAGCAGGTTAAGCCTTATGGTGCAATTGAGATTGAGGACGCAAAAACTCAGAAGAGTTGGATGGTTAATGGGCAAAGGTTGAAACATTACAAAGGGGGTGAAGTTGAGAAACTCATCTCAGTAATCACATTGGAGGAATGAAATTCAGGCGTCAAGCTATATGATGTTAAACGAGCGCTAGCTGGAAGGCAATCCAGTGTTTAATCTATTAATTCTTAGGATTTAGTTTTATTTTTAAGTAGTTTATTTGTGAAAAAAAATAATAATAATAAAAAAAGAAAGAAAAAAATAAAAATAAAAATATTTTGTGCATTTTAGATTTTTTTTAGAAAATTTTGAGACTGGGTAATGGGCCTGTAGATTGAGCTAGGCCCAGCGATTGAGCTAAAAATCACTTAGCGTAAACTAGTGCAACATTATGGGATTGTGCCTTGTGATACAAGTTCACTTCAGTCAGTGACTTTTCAGTTGCACTCTCATTTCTTCTTTCTCATCTTTGCTCTCGACTTTCTCTCTGCCCTAGAACTCAAACCTTTGGAACTCAGGTCAGATCACTACTCCATTTGCAAAAAAAATTTCTCTCTCTCGCTACCACTATTGCATTGCAGTTGAGAATTTACGTTGTGTGGTAGTTATAGGAGGAGAAGTTAGTGGATTTGAGTCGTTAGGGTTTGCGGTTAGAGTGATTTTAGGGCTTCTGAGGGTTTCAGTTACTGGTATAATTGAGAATAGTGAATGGCTTTGAGTTTCTTTGTGTACTAACCTTGGTTTGCAGGAAGAATGCCACGAGTAAAGCACACTGCTCCCGTCCGACCGAAAAAGAGACGAATGGCTGACGAACCCTTCTTTGATGATGCCATTTCTTCTCAAACTCCTGAGGAAGACGAACCGACGAACGTCCACAAGCAGAGCACAGCCAGGAAATTTTTGAATGAAAACAAGTTCCGAAGATATGAGGAACTTACTCAGTGGTGATTCCTGCCTGAGAGAAGGGTGGACTTAAAACCTGGACATTGTGATGCATTTCTGATGGGGGTGTTGAGGCGAAACTGGAAGAAGCTAGCAGAGCCGATGTGGAGGTTTGACGAAGAAGTTGTCAGGGAGTTCTATGTGAATGCTTGGGCTGAAAGGCAGGATAGAAGCCATAGGAAAACAATGGTGAGGGGAAGGTGGATTTCTTACAGTCCACAAGCTATTGATGATTTTATTGGAAACCCTTTTCCGAGACAAGAAGAAAAATGCCACTATCAGCATTTGTGTAGCCGAAAGAAAGAGTTCAGTAACCGAAAAGTGGTTGCGGCATTGTGCATGCCTGGCAAAGGCTATCAGATTGCGGCATCTGGAAAGGAAACATGCATCATGAGGGGAGATACGCGAACGCTGTCACAAGTATGGCTAACATTCATGTTAGCCAATGTTGTTCCAATAGGTCATGTGTCTGACATCATGTTGCTAGGAGCAACTTATTGTTTTCAATGATTCAGGATGACTATACCATCAACGTAGCTCGGATAATTTCAAATGAGATCCAGAGAACAGTGGACTGGGAGCGTGTTAGAGGGGCAGAAAGACTATGGACATTGGGATTCCCTGCATTGATTACTGGATTGGGTGCTGAAAATGGGATCATTGTTGAACCAAGGGCAAAAATAAGAACTCCAATTGACAAAAATTTCATTGATCACCATTGCACCAATCCAGAAAAGCGTCCAGAGCAGAGGAATCAAGTTCCCAGCCCACCAGCTTCAATGTCTGAACCTACCTTGGAAGCTGTTGAGAAAAAATTGATGCGGCATATTTTGCACTTGGAAGAGCAGCAGAGTGCTCTATGCAGATTTATGCTGCAAATGTATCATGCAATGAGGGATAATGTTTATATGGATGATGAAGAGTTGTCCTCTTATCTAAATTGGCCATGGGACCGGCCAAGTTCAGTGGGAGGGGAGGAGGATTGTCATGAGGCGCAGAGCACTACGGGAGTAGAGAAAAATGAGGAAGCTGAGAAAAAAGCGGAGGCAACTGCTGAGGTTGCAGAAGAAGCTGAAGCAATTGTTGAGGTTGCGAAGGACAAGACTGAAAATTTTGCTGCAAATGTTGAAGAAACCATAGCTGAAATGGTGGTTGAGAGAGTTGCTGAGGAAGTTGCTGAAACTGCTGAAGAGAATGGCAATGTTAATACTGAGGAAAGTGGTGAAAATGTTACTGCTGAAGTTCCTGCTAAAAAGAAAGATCATTCAGGCCCTCTGAGAAGATCTTTTCGAATTAAAACAGTAGTAATAAAAAAAGGAGCTAAGCACAAAGGTCCACCAGTACCTTGTGTGATATCATCTGATGGGAGCTCGAGCTCAGAAAAAACTGAAGAAGAAGATGATGAAGGAAATGCAGAACAGGGAAGGAATAGGAGTGACACAGAGGAAGAAACTCAAAGTGAAGAGTCCTGAAAATTGTTGGTTGAAGATGTTGTGCTGTTTTAATGTCATTTTGTTGGTATTGATCAGAGACACATGTGGTAGTGTAGTTCTTTCATTTTGGATGACTGTATATATCTTGCTCTGATACAATTTAATTATGGATGACTGTAAAAGATATTAGCACAAGGTGAACTGATTGGTAAGACATGTTATTTTCTGTGTTAAATATGTTTGTTATGCTAGGGTTGAGTAAAAAGGGCTTGGTCTGTTAACTGAAAATTCTGCATGCATATAAGTAGAGTAGTCTTCTTTTTGAGCTTGAGCTAGCATTTATAGTATATCAGGAAGACAATAGGACATTGGGAGGATTAACATTAACATTGATTGACAGGAAATGATGCTGAGAGAGGAGTGATACACTGAGAGTATATTGTGAGTGCATACTTTCTTGACATTGATTGTTGTTTGATTTTGTTAGAATAAGATTGACTCTTTGTTGATAAGAATGAAGAAGGCAAGTTGTTGAATGAGACCAAAATATTTCCTAGAGCCAAAAAGCTACATGGTGAGGTGAGAGGAATTCAATTGCAAACCCATTTGTGCCTATCATAATATTAAAACCTTGAGCCATATGTCTATGAAAACCACCTTGGGTATGAATAGTTAGGAAATTGTGATACAACTTGGAGGAAAGAGGATTTTTGGACTTAAAAGATTGTGGTTGTTCTGAGGAGGCTAAGATAGGTTTTCTTACTGATGTACCTACTGAAAAAAAAAATGAAAGTATCAGTGAATTCTCAGATTTTATACTTAGTCTCTGAGAGGATGAAAAAAAAAAAAAAAAAAAAAGAGAGAGAAAAAGAAAAAAAAAAAAGAAAAGGGGTACACAGGAAAAGTCTCCAAGCTGCATAAGCTACAGTTGTAGCCTAAGCAAAAGAAAAAGTAGAAAGATACAGTAGCCATAGATTGTTTCAAAGGAGAAGATAGTTCAAGAATTTCTAGTAGATCCTCACATCATTATTCAAGTTGTATCTATAATTTTTAAAGCTATTCGTGCATTTTGTGTTCCAAGAAAAATCAAAAGTTTTTTTTTAGCCTGGCCACGTTATATCCTTTAGAAAGACCTTCTGACTTATTCAATACAGGGTTGATTTGTTTTGATAAATGATTAGCAACTTTTGATAGAGAGAAGTATGTGACTTGAGAGTGAAACAATGGTGAGAAGTGTGTTAAGTGATAATATCCTGTCAAGATTTGTATTCTGTTATCTAAGCATTGGATTGTTGAAATTCTGATATATGAAACTGCAAGTGATAGTTTGATAGCTGTTAATTATCGGTTAGATTTAGGAAGATTTGGTTGATTTTGTTTCAATTCTATTTTAGTTTGAGATTTTATTTGACTAATTTGGTTTTAATTTGAGGTTTGTTAGATATTTCATTTTTTAATTAGTTTTATGTTTCAAAGAGCGGATTTTGTGGAAAATTAGTTCAAATTAAAAGAAGAAAGAGAATGGGTGCAGAATTAAAGGAAAAAGGGGCGTAAGTGACTTTTCGCTGGAGCAAGGGAGATAGCCTGGGCTAAAATCCACTTAAAGTTGTTACTAATTTCAAGGGCAGTAGTTAGAGTGTAAATCATGAGCTAACGGCTCAAAGTAACCAACTCAAATGGCGAACATTATAAAAGGAGGGATAAGGTAACGAAAAGGATCATCCATCACCTATCATCTCTCACTTGTGGGAACGCTCTCCTAGCCGTTGTGATCAAGATCTTTCTTTTCCTCTTCTTTTGTATTTTCATGGCTACCATGAGTAGCTAATTTTCTTCTTCTTGGGATTGAATGTAATTTCTCCACCTCAAATGTACTCTTGATATTTATTTGATATTGTTTTATTCAATTTATCTTTGTTTAACGTTTTATATATTAAATTGTCATACTTTAAATTTCTCTTTGTGACTGAAAAACACTTCTTGGAATTAGAACCAAACGTTAATGCATTACATTTATAAGTTCAGGGATGAATTATAGAGTAATGACTGCATATAGCAACTGATCTTAATGCTAATTAAATTATTTTAATAACTAGACATAGAAGTTAGAAAATTTAGTTTATGAAATTCAATGCTAGAGAAATCAGGTTGAAAAGGCTTTTATTTGCGCAGATTGATAATTGGAAAAGACAATATTGAATTCAGTTAAGAGTATATGAGAATGAAGAATATTATTATTCAATCCCAAGGTTGTTATTATTATTGATTTTTCTTCTTTATTACTAATTGCGTTTCAAGTTACATTTTATATTCAGTTACCAAAACAAATCATTGTTGTTAAATCTTTGTTCATAATACAATTGATATTGAGTCAATCTACAATTTCCGTTCCCTGAGGATACGATACTCTCTTACTCATTAAATTATTTGTGGACCCAGTATACTTGCTGGAAAATCTTTAACAATTTAAACAGAATAATCACCATCAGATTCTATCACCAATCTGTTCAAATTCTATTACTTAATTCTTTTTTGAATTTTAAATTAATTTTCGTGCATTAAAAAATAGGCGCTTGAAAAGGCAATCAGATTATTTAGTGGAGAGAGAAAGTGTGACATGACAACACTTTTATAGGAATTTTTTATTTTTTATTTTCTTTTAACACATTTTTAATGAATTATTTTAAAACACCCAACATTCCTTTTCTTTACTATTTCTTTTTTCTTTTTTATGAATTTTATTTCAAAACTTTAGTCATAAACTAAAAATGAAATCGAAACTTTTTCTTCTTTTTTTATTTATTTTAAAATGACAAAAATATGATAAAACACATTTTTTTAATTTTAATTTTCTTCATGCAGTGCTACCTGAAGAAGACCTCATGCTTATGTACTGTTTGATGGGAAAAATTCAAGTAAATTGGGTTAGTGTGATCGAAGAACATATTATAAAGATAAGGAAGAAGGTTGAATACATGATTCCTTATGTTGTTCTCTTCTGCCATTTTATTGAATATTTTGAGATCGATACTAAAGGAGAAGTGGTGGAATTGGTGAAAGCGCAAAATGAGATGAGTGCAGCAACACTGAGCAAGATAAGCCTGACAAAGGTCAATGACGACCATTGGATTTGTAAAGCTGATTATGATAGTCCTGATCATCAGGCAGTTGAAGAAGGTGAAGGTGCTAGCACAAGTACTGTTGTTGCCGCTGCAACTAGAGAGGGCTATGATGCTCCCATGCCTGATGTTCCACCCATTGGATATGAAAATTATTTTGCTAGATTTGAAGAGAGAATGATGAATCAAGTTCACACCATGCAAGATGAAGAAATGAGTCATCACCAATATTGTGAGACCAGATTTTAGAACATTGAAGGCGTTGTTAAGGATCTTAAATATAAGTTAGGCCAGATGTTCTATGATCTAGAAGAATGAGCTTTTTCATGCATATCATTTGTGGTTTCTTCTTCCCATTTTGATGAACTCAAAGGGGGAGAAGTAGGTCTAGTGTGTGGTTTGGTGTTGGTGTTGTTGCATTAGGGTGTGTTTGTTGTTTTTGTGCTTGTCTGCCGTTTATGTTTTCTTTTATTTCCATTTTTCTACTGCTCCTGTTGTTGTACTGCTGGTTTAACCAGTTCTGCTCTGATGATCTCTTACTAGGTTTTGTTAGTTGAATGATAAAGTTCTACCATGTCCAACGTGTAAAATACGGTTGCCCATAATTCTAATATGTAGCTCAGATATTTGATATGAAATGAAATTATGTATTTTTGTTGTTAATATTGAGTCTATTTCTAATACTGTTTAATTTTTACATACTTTGAAGGGATAGTGGAGTATGGGGGAGCAATTACATACTTCCAGTAAAGTCTAATTTGAACTGAGTTTAGTTTATTTCAGGTTAAAGCAATGCAACTCAACACACACTTGTTTACTTTCATCAAATTGAGGGAGATTGTTAGCATTAAGAGTTGCTATATGAGTTGGAGTCTCACAGCTAGCAACGTGGATTACATGAAGCTTCATAGAGCTTGTTGGAGTTTTGGTCCTAGACTTAGGTTGTGTGTGTGAGAGTTTGGTTTTGGTTTAAAATCATATGTTGCATGATTCATAATTCAAAGTAAGCTTCAAAATTGATTTTTCCTAAATAAATTATTAAAAGGTTTTAAATAAGTTTAATTCAGATTTTGAAAAACTATTTTAGAAAGGATTTCAGTAAACTGTTTTCAGGATCTAAACTTGATGAATTTGTAACATATTGAGTAGATTCACTATTGTAATTGTTCCATTATTGATCTTTTTTGTACTGTGAGTGTATTGTTACATATTACATAGGGTTTGTAATTGTAACTGGTTTAGTGCAGTGGGTTCTGCATTGGTTGAACAACTACTGTAGGGTGTAATAGGCTATTTGCTGCTGTGAGCAATGGTTGTTTGCGGGTTGCAAGTGTTGTGTATTGTGTAAAACTGATCTAGGTGATCTTTTTTAGTGGAACTCTTTGCTAGTTGGCAAAGGATTGGATGCAATCCTTGAGGAAGGGTGAACCAGTATAAATCTTTATGTTCTTGATCTTTCTTTCCTTCTTCTTGAACACTTATCATTTTTGTTCTTGGTTGTTCAATTAATTATTCATCGCACGTAATTGATTGTTTACTTTACTGGTGTTATTCTATGTTCTCTGGAATTATTGTTTCATCTATATAAATGACTGAATTTGTTCTTGATCCTATTTGAGTGTTTTCTATTGTCTGTAATCACTGTTTAATTGGTTGAATTTCTTGAAACAAGTTTTTCTTGAATCAATTATTGATTCTTGTTCTGTCTATTAATCTGAACTGTTTTACTGTTTGATTGATCTGTAGTTTACTATGAATATTGTTCATCTCATTGTTTCTGTGTTATTTTGAAATATTTTAGAGTAATAAACAAATTGCTCCCACTTTTGATTATGGTGTTTTTACTGGTTGACTAATTTGTGTTCGTGTTATTATACTGGTTAATTGTTTCTTAACTATTTGATTTATATTCAGAGTTCAGCTAAGTGCTTTTACTGTTTGACTGAGTGTATTGTATTCAGTTGATTACTTATGTGCTTCCAGTAAACTAATTGGTGTTCTTTTTAGTTCTGTTAAATATTTCAATTGATTGATTATGTTCTAGAATTTATTGATCCTTTGTAGTGCACTCCTTTATATCATTTTTCAGTAGTTTTAATAAAGAACTTTCATCGATTCTTTAACACTTTTCACTATTTGCAAAAATTTTTGAAAGTTCAATTCAACCCCCCCCCCCTCTCGAATTCGGTCTAAACGTGTTTTACAAATGGGTCTTTGAAAAATCAAGTTTTCTCTTCAAGAAAGATCAAGCTTGTAGATCTTGAAGCTCTCCATTGGTGAAAAACGTGCTACTCTGGTTTTGGATCATTAAAGATAAGTATTTCTGCACTGGTTTTCTATCATTAGACTGATGTTGTGCATAATTGAATTCAATTTTTTGTATTTTCATGTATTTATGAGTGCTTAGTCTACAAATTATATAGGATTTAAATTTGTAGGTATGCAATAGGATTCTGCACTAATTTTCTACTCTCTGTAGGGTTCAGATGTTGTATTATGCAATGTGAAGAGGGTTTCTTGTAGGGTGCAAGTGTATTGTGTTGAATTTTGATTGAACTTTGAGTTCTTGGGTGAATTTCTTTACTTGTTGGCAAAGAGACTGGATGTAGCTCTTGAGGAAGAGTGAACCAGTATAATTCTTGGTATTCTTGCTCTCTTTTGACCCTATCTTGATTCTCATGTGATTCTATGCAGTTTTCTCAAATCTGCCAAAAATTCAATTAATTAATTTCAGCTTTCATTTGATTGATTTTCTATAAACTGCATGATTGACCATTCTACTCTACATAATTCGGACATTCTATTTTCTGCATTTGGCATATTGTGTCTTCTTGTGTGAATCGTATTGTAGTTTTGTTGTTCTACAGATCTAGTTTGTATCATTTTTCCCAACTTTGAGAAATCCAATTAATTATTTTTTACATCCGATTAATTGTTCTTGTTGCTACAGTGATTCTATAAGGTTCTGCACTGATTGAGCGTGTTCTATAATTGACTGGCTTTTTGCCACTGTTATTCTATATACTGCTTTCAATTAATTGCGTTTGTTATTCAAATGATTGTTGTTTCAAGTTTTGTTTTCTTTCCAAGTATTTCACTCAATTGCTTTTCTGCTTTAATCGATTGATTTTGTGGTAGTGTAACTTTATAGTATTTTCAATTGATTGTTTCTAGTTTTCAATTAATTGATTCCTTATTGTGTTATTTTGTGTGTATATTTTCAATTAATTTTTTTCTGATTCAATTGATTATTTTTGTGTTGTGCTTTCAAAATTCACATAATTGATTGTTTTAATAAAGAACTTTCATTTGTTCCATTAATTCTTTTCATATTTTGAAAAAATCTTTGAAAGTTCAATTCACACCCTCTCTTGAACTCAACAATGGGTTTAGTTCCTCAAAGTCATGAGAACGTTAAACATGGAAAATAAATAATGGAAGAAAAGGATTACACCAAGAAACTCTAAAGTTGTCGTCTAAGATTGACCTTATTTCTTCTCTGGCTGAAGATATCTAACCCAAATGTAGACAACTTTCAAATAAGTTTTTTAGACACCCGACCTAACTTTCGTGGCATCGTTGGTTCATTGTAGAGGCCATTGGCGTACTTCCCATTCACGTTTTAGGCAAAATAAGAGGAATTATTATAACTTTCCATTCTCATATTCCAATAATCAACTTTTAATAAAAATCTAATAAAATAAGAAAATAAGCAAGTTCCAAGCTTAGAAAGAGTATATTTCATTATAAAAATTGGCTCAAAAATATGCTAAAAATAAATGGCATCACCCTTCTTTTACTTTGAGTTCTTATCTTGAAAAGCTTTCTCAAGTGGTGGCTCTCTATGCACTTATCCTTAGAGTTCTTCCTTTAAGCTGGGGTGTTCTTCCCTTTCTCCTCCCTTTAATCCATTTTTGTTTTCATTTCTACTTGTTTTCTAACTTGTATTCTTACATTGCTGAATGTATATGTCCTCCATGGTTCTCATTGTTGCACCTGATCCTTCTCTAGTTGTGTGGGTTTTATTCTTCATCTCCATTTTATTCTTCATCTTCATCTCTAGTTGTTTATGTGAGGTTTAACTTTTTTTCATAAATAGTTTAAGTATTTTTGAATTTAGTAATTTAAAAATTGGGTTTTTTCATGAATTTTGGTTAAATTTATTTATGTTTTTTTTGTATTTTTTTTGTGAAGTTTTCATGTTTTTTTGGTCAGCGAAGTTTTCATGTGTTAATAGTGATGGATGGAATTTTAAAGTAATAACATATTTGAGATATTAAATTTTTGTAACTAAGATGATTTTATTTTCTAACATTGGCATCTGCTTTTGTAGGGTTTGCATTCTTGGGTGATTATAAGCCACTAGATAAGCCATTAGATGATAAGCCAGCAAAATGTAGAACAGCTTTAAATTTAAATATAATAAATATTTAATAATGACTAAAATTTAAACGATAATTACTATATATTTATATTATGAGTTGAGTTTGGGGTTTTTAAAATAATGTGAATACTTAAATCAACCATCAATAGTTCTTATAATATAATTGTTAATATAAATTGCTATTCAATAATTTTATCAAATATATAAATAAAGGGAAAAAATTACATTGTAATTAATTATCATTAAAATTCAAATAAAAATTTGTAATATTTAAAAACTGAATTAGAAATCATTAAATTATTAAAAATTATAACTGAATAATTTAAGAAGATGGTGCAAAATTCAAATAAAGTTTCAATGAAACTCATCATAGATGTCGTTGAATTGAATCAGTATAAAAATAAGTATAAAAATATGCGTCCCTGCCTATTTTCATCCCATTCTATTTTTATGAATTTGCTTATTTCACCGAAAACATTGTTACTTCATTGATTTTTAGTCATACTTTGTTTTATATAAATTAAACTGATTAATGTTAACTATTGTTTGTGATTATTAATAGAAATTAAAACAAATTTCTAATTAATAATATAATATAAAATTTTAAAATTACAATGTTGTTATTATTATTATATTATATTATATTATAATGGATTAGTTAATAAATATATATATGATATAAAATAAATGTGAAACTAATATCTCACAAATATATAGAAAAATTAATTTTAAGCATTATATTTAGAAATATATTTAATTGATGAATGTTATGAAAGATTTTCATTAAATAAATTTAATTTTAAGCATTATAATGAACTTAATTAAGATGGATATTATTAAAAATTAGTCTAATAATAATAATAATACCATAATGAGGAATATATGAATTAAGTATCGGGATTTTTTTAGGTTTTATGCAATAAGTGTATGATCAATTAAATAAAGTCAATTTACTAGATTTTGTCTAATCAATTGGATTATGATTATTATTATTCTTATTATGATTATATTTATAATTATGATTGTTAATATTATTAATAATAATATTATTAATAATGATAATATTATTAATATTATCATTAATAATAATATTATTATTTTTATTATTATCATTTTTATTAAAAACGATAATAATAATATTAACAATAATATCAATAATAATATTAATAATATTGATAAAAATAATATTAATAAGATTCATAATAATAATAATAAATTAGAAAAATTTAAAATACTAATATTATTAATAATATTAATTCGGATAATAAAAAGAACATTAATAATAATAATATTAGAAAGAATATTAATGTTAACATTAATAATAATAACATTATTGATAATATTATTATTAACTATTATAATAATAATATCGCAAATATTTTTAATATAACCGAAAATAGAATAAAAATATTAATAATTTTAAAACTATTTTTCATATAAATATAAATAATGTTGATAATAATATAGCAATATTAAAAATATTATTAATGTAAATATAAATAATATGAATAGAAATATTATTAATATTCCATATATTAAAAAACATATAATAATTATATTAATATAAATAATAATAATAATAATAATATTATTATTATTATCAATAACATTAATAATATTTTGTGTATAAATATTAATAATATTAATAATATTAAAAACTTTAAAAATATTAAAAACAAAATTAATAATTTGAAAAACTATAATATTGATAATAATAATAATAATTTTAATTTCAATAATATTATAACTAACAATATTAGAAATAATAATAAAAACAATAATATTAGCAATAATATTATTAATATTAATAATAATAATAATGATAATATTATTAATAATACCAATGATAATAATAATATTAATAAAACTAATAATAATATTAATAATATTAATACAAATTTAATAATAATAATAATAATAATAATAATAAAAGTGTTAAAAATACCAATAACATTAGTTATAATATTAATAATATCAATAAAAATATTAATATTGTTAATTATATTCACCTTTACTAATTTTATTATTAATAAATCAATATGAACATCATTAATAAGATATAATAGTAGTTTTATTCATAAATATAAGTTCCTAAGTGTTACCCACGGACATAGGTCCGTAGGCATTACCTACGAAAATAGTTCGTGGGTAATATATATAGACCAATATCCGTGGGTAATACCTACGGATCTGTGTTCGTGGGTAATATATATAGACCAATATCCGTGGGTAATACCTACGGATCTGTGTTCGTGGGTAATATCTACGAACCCATGTCCGTGGATAATACCTACAGACTTAAATCCGTCAATAATACCTACAGATACAGATCCGTAGGTAATAATCCGTAGATAATGCTGAATTTGACTATGGATATAGATCCGTGGGTAATAATCCGTGGGTAAATTGAGTTTTTCTTGTAGTGAAGACTGCTATATTGGGAAGATGAAGATTCCACTACAAATTCCTGGTAAAATGAAAAGAATTGGCCAAGCTGAGCTGGCATTACATGCAGAATGCATGCGAGGAGTGACAAGTCCACTCAACACCACATGTCATATGTTGATAGGTGGTCAATAGGTCAAAGGCTGCACATGATTCTGAAACTAAGTAAACTCTGTTACAATTTATTGCTTACAGAATCAAAATTGCAAAGATTTGCTTGAGTTGTCCATCAATGTATAGCATGCGTGAACTGTCTTGCATTTGGCTGAGCATTAATTTTTTTTTTTTTTTTTGCATAATAGCTTGTATTATATATAGCTCTATCATCAGCCACTTAAACACACACTCCACTTCATTGCATTCATAATACTCAGTGGGATAGACATTAACATATCCTTATATTCACCTTCATAACATTCTGAAATGGCATCTTCTTTCACACCAAAGAAACGCACCAAAAGAGCATGTGTGAAAAATGTTGAATCATCTAATACAAGTGAAATAGATTACCTTGAGAGGTGGTTTACAGGCAACTGTGAGAGTATGCAAGAATTTCATAAAGATTACAGCAGAAAGGCTCCTAAGTTCCTTAGGATGCTATGGTTGAAAGAGGAAAAGCTAGATGAAGTCAAAGAGGTTTTAAAGTTTCAGAGGTTGGAAAAACTTTTGAGGCTATTAGGAAACGTGTATCCTGATTTGGTTAAGGTGTTCCTTACCAATATGTGGTACGATGAGGATACAATCTACTCCTAGGTAAAAGGAGTTGATATATGTATCAATGATGAATTTTGGTTAGCAGTTGTTGGATTGCGTAATTCTGGGATTCCTGTCGGGAGGAGCCATGCTGTTGGGCTGGAAAGATTCAACAAGGTGTAGTTCTTCAAGTCCTGCTTGAGGAACCCGAATACAAAATGTAGAAGCTACCTAGAAGGTGGACTGGCTGTAACTCCACGAATTCTAGCTTTCACTGCATTTGGTTGTTGACTCCCATAGGATTCAATCATGTCGCAACCGAGATCACGACGGGGTGATCAAAAAAATTATTTTAATTTAAAAATATTTAGATTGAGAATTGGAGTCGCCACCATAGTTTATTATGAAAAACAATAGAAAAAATCAAAAAATAAAATGTCTACAAACCATAATTCAAAATTCGGAAGTCGGTTACGTGTGGGGAAGGTATTAGCACCCCACAACGCTCGTCCTAAGATGTTGTTTTACAAAGTGTTATATTCTCCTTGATAAGGGCTGAATCTCAGTGTACCGTAGTAGCTCTCAAACAAGGCAATCACAAGTATATATTAAGTATATGAGGTCAAGTAATCACAACATACCAGTTGAAAATCCTTAAAAACGTGTTCCCCTTTTCTCTGAATTTGAACCTTCAAATTTTCTGCCCACCACGTATGCTCAAGATTCTTTTTGGTATGTCTCCAGTATTTTTTGCGTGTCCTTTCAAAAAATGTATGCCCCCTTATTTTGGTCTTTTTCTTTTATAAAATTTCTTCAGACCTCTCAATTGCTTTGCTAGATAATTCCATTTCATTGTGCTTAATTGAGATATAAATCCCAATCGATCAGAATTATTTGCAATTAAGCAAAATAATCCTCATTATTACCATTATTTGCAATTAGGCAAAATAATATCTAATTAATACCATTATTTTCATTTAAGTAGAATAATCACCATCAAATTCTATCACCAATTTGTTCATATTCTATTAATTAACTCTATTTTGAATTTTAAATTATTTTTCGAGAAAGTGTGACGTGACAACACTTTAATAGGAATTTTTTATTTTTTATTTTCTTTTAACACATTTTTAATGGATTATTTTAAAACACCCTACATTCCTTTTCTTTACTTTTTTTTCCTTGTTATGAATTTTATTTCAAAACATTAGTCATAAAATAAAAATGAAATCAAAAACTTTTTCTTCTTTTTATTTGAAAATGACAAAAATATGATAAAACAAATTTTTTAATTTTACTTTTCTTCATTTTTTAATTTTAAAATAACTTTACATTCCCAGACGAAATTGGGTGTTAACCGTTGCCTCTCCTTACTTAAATTTTACCAAATGATCTGAACTTTTAAGAAGTTCAGATTATCTGAGTAAAAGATAAGTAAGGACAAAAATGCTAATTTCGTTCGGTTTTCAAAATAAAATAGGTACATGGATAGATGCCAAGATCTTTTGCTGAGACGAGAGGGTCCTTGTTCTTCATTTTGACATTGTACTGAGACGAGAGGGTCATAAATTTTGAATTGAAGTGACCTTGTACTAAGACGAGACGGTTGTTGTTCTTTATTTTGACCTTGTAGTGAGACGAGAGTTCATAACCTTTGATTTATGAACTGACCTTGTATTGAGACGAGAGGGTCGTAAATTTTGAAATTGATCTGACCTTGTACTAAGATGAGAGGTTCGTTGTTTTTCATTTTGACCTTGTATTGAAACAAAAGGGTCATAAACTTTGATTTTTAAATTGACCTTGTACTAAGACAAGAAGGTCGTTGTTCTTCATTTTGACCTTGTACTCAGACGAAAGGGTCATAACCTTATATTTTTGAACTGACCTTGTACTGAGACGAGAGCGTCATTGTTCTTCAGGCCTTGTACTGAGACGAGAGGGTGATAACCTCTAATTTTTGAATTGTCCTTATACTGAGACGAGAGGGTCATACTTAAAAATGTGAAATTGAGATCCTAACCGTGTCTAAAATCATGCATCATCACTTGAAATCAAATCTCTGGACAGTGTCTCTGAGATTATACAACCATGTTGTAGAAGTATGTATACGAACACCATGTGAACGCTTAAAATAAAGATTTGAAACCTTAACAGTGTTAGAAGGTTACAACTGAAGTGTGAGACCGAGATCCTGACGGTATCTAAAACCGAGCATCATCACTTGAAATCAAATCTTTGGACAGTGTCTATGAGATTATTCAACCATGTTGTAGAAGTATGTAGACGGACACCATGTGAACGCTCAAAATAAAGAGTCGAAACCTTAATGGTGTTGGAAGGTTACAACTGAAGAGTGAGACCGAGATCCTTACCGTGTTTAAAATCGTGCGTCATCACTTGAAATCAAATCTTTGGACAGTGTCTCTAAGATTATACAACCATGTTGTAGAAGTATGGAGATGATATTTGAAGAAATTTGTTTCTACTGTATGTTGACTAAAAATCTTGGAATTTTATGTTGATATGCATGACATTTGATTCTTTATATGATAATTACTTTTTATCCTTTTGAAGATGCATGTTTTAATGCATGAAATTCTTTGATTGAATATGAATTTTTTATTTGAATAAAAATGCATGTTTGACTACATAAAATTTGATTTTTTGTACTATTTGAAGAATGCATTTATGAATGCATGAAACTTTCATTGAATATGAATTTTTGATTTGAATGAAAATGCATGTTTGAATGCATGAAATTTGATTTTTTGTTCTTTTTGAAGAGTGCATTTATGAATGCATGAAACTTTGTGAATTTTCTGAATGAAAATGCATGCTTGAATGCATGAATTCTTTTTGTCTTTTTGATTTTGTTCTATTTTTTTTTTTTTCTTTGAAG
>Ga0209489_102046_pt1 | contig 41417 bp, 13 predicted proteins | sample SiratrowhiteBW_FD_187527 | JGI IMG/M metagenome (GOLD analysis project Ga0209489, IMG submission 187527) | Root nodule microbial communities of legume samples collected from California, USA - Siratro white BW (SPAdes) (version 2) | ecosystem: Host-associated > Plants > Roots > Nodule | place...
AAATATATATATATATATATATATATATATATATATATATATATATATATATATATATATATATATAAACAAATATTATTTACATGAGTGTTTAATTTGTTACATCTAACCCAACAAAAATGGATTAAGCTCTCCATTGTCATAAATAGCCCAAAAACAAAAGGAAGAACAATGGCGAAAGACGGATACACAAAGAAGAGAAAAGAGAATCCGCCCAAACCGTGGAGTTGCCACTTCAAGTCTACATTTTTCTTTTACAAGACTTCGACCCCAAATGAAGTGTCTAAGCCTAGCACGAAGACACCTTAAAAATAATCACAAGTTTCAGGTCAATGACGTCTGCGCCCAGTGCTAGGCCTAATTACACATGTCTCTTCTCAGCCCAACTGTGCCTGATGTAATTCAGTGGCTCTAAGTGTAATTGTCTTTTCAACACTCAGTCCTTTATTTTACTCCTCATTGATTCCAATCTTACTCTTCTTAACCAAAATGTCTCCTTTCATTTATTGTACCAAATTAATGGGAATTAGTGGTGTAATTTGTTTTAGAACTCAAGGAATCAATTATTCATTAAAAAGAGATAAAAACATGAAATTCAGGAAGTTCCTAGCTTGAAAAGAGTTTATCCTTTTACAGAAATTGAGACAAAATTATGGTAAAAGTTAACATTATCATAAATCCCTTACTATGCACTTCTTTAGCTAAAAAAAATGTACAGACAATAAATGGTCTTCTGAAGTATACTCTTCCCACAATTAAAATAGCCAACCATATTACCATTGATCTTAGATTAAAAAGAAAGCAGATTATAAGATAACATGAATCCAATTGATAAAAATATGGTGAAAACCAAAATGATGCAACACCTGTAGTAAAAAATCAAAACTAAGAGTGTCAAAAGTTTTAAAAATATCAATATTAATAGCAACACTATCACCCTTAGTCTTTTCTGACATGTTAACAACCTCATAAGCAATGCGTATAAAGTCTTTAGTCTAGTACCCTCTAATGAAACCATTTTGATTATGAGAAATCAGCATGCTGCAAACAATATCAAATTTATGAAGTTTAGAAATAACCTTAAACAAACTTTAATTTAAGATTTTAACTAGCAAAATCAAATATTAGTTTTCTAGTTTAAATATAACAATTTTTTTATATTTATAAAGAACTGATTCATATATATCCTATTATTTGAGTGAATTTCTCTAGTTAAAAGTTACATGATTTAATAATAGTTAATGCATTGTATGAGTTTAACTTTTTTAGAAAACATTTTTAAAAGAATAATGGTAATAAATCACTTTATGTTACCAATTTTAGCTTTAAAAACATAATTGTTAAGAAGGTAAATAATTATGATGTCTAAGGTACATAAATAAATTAAGCTATAAAAAGTAGGTAAATATTTAAAAATTATTAAAATATTTATCTTCAAATTTTATTCAAGTATTAAATACACATGTGTAGTAATCATAGTATAAAAATACCAAGAAATTATAAGTCAAGATCAATATAAATAATAATATTGAACTTGAAAAAAAAATTGATAACTAATTTTAGAAACTTGTGAAGCTTATAAGTATGTACCGTCATTGAAAGATTAAAAATAAATAACAATATATATATATATATATATATTCTTTTTCTTCTCTTCATGAGTTGTAAAACGTCATCTTAAACTTTTTTTATTTTTTTATTACTTTTGTATGTTTCTAACTTGAAATAAGAGATCACTTATTTATTTATAGTGCATTTTATGATGATTATTATAATTTTATTTAGTTGGAGTTTAGTTTTATTATAATAATGAATATGTTAATATTAAGGTAAAATTTATGTAACATAATGATATGATGAAATGATGAAAAATAATTTAAGTTTATTTTATTTTATATAAACATTAACTATAAACAGTTATTTGAGTTTTATCTCTTCTATTATTATTATTATTATTATTATTATTATTATTATTATTATTATTATTATTATTATTATTATTATAATAATAATAATAACTTCTAAAAATAAACTAGAGTTACATAAAAATTAACTTATAATTAATCTTGATGCTCAGATCATAGAAAGGCTTAAAGTCAAAGTCGAAGACTGATGCGGAAGAAAAAAAAGCTAAAAAGGGTGATGCAGAAACCGACTTATTGATGTAAATTTTTATTGAGTGCAGGAAGCAACGGCCTTCTTCCAATACGACCCCAACCCACGAAAAGGGACAGACGGTGAAATCTGATCAATCACTGAACTACGGAAATGTATGAACTACGGTAGAAGCAGTAGCGGAGTTTACAAAGGAACGTTCCAAATTCTGTTCAACGTTGGAACTTCAAGCCCACGATTCCTGCATTCGTGTTCAGCCTCCTTCATCCAGAAGCTTCTCAAGTTCCGAAGAGACAAGCCCACGGACCAATTGCATCGAGCCCTTGACCAGTGCGCCGTCGACCTTAACCACCCCCTCGTTCTCGACGTCCTGCGACGACACCGCTCCGATTGGCGGCCCGCCTACGTGTTCTTCAACTGGTCCAAAACCGCCGCCTACCAACCCAATTCCGATGTCTGCAACGAGATCCTCGACATTCTCGGTAAAATGCAGCGCTTTCAGGAGTTGCGCCAGGTGCTCGATGAAATGTCAAAGAGAGGGGCTTGTCGATGAAAAGATGTTTGCCACACTGCTTCGTAGGTTGGTGGGTGCTCATAAAGTGGACGATGCAAGTCAGTTATTCCGCAGGAGGAAGGAGTTCGGGTTGGAGCTTGGTTCCGATGCTTTTCGTACCCTCTTGATGTGGCTGTGCAGGTTCAAGCACGTGGAAGAGGCCGAAACGTTGTTCCATGATGTGATGAAGAGGGGTTTCAGGTATTCTAAAAAAAATTGAGGTATCACTTACCAGATTTAGTGATGAAATTGCTTTGAGTTAGAGACTGTTTATTGGAAGAGAAAAATAAATGGAAAAAGTGAAATGCATTTTTCAGATAGTTAAAATTAGTTTATCGTAAACTATCTTAAGAAGTTTTTTTACATAGTTTTTTAATTTTTAATTCATGCATAAACAAATTTTAATGTGTAAAACATACCCCTTTTATATGTTTTTCTCACTTGAAAGTTTTTCTTTTTTTTTAAATGTCTGCCTCAAGAGACTCTTAATCACCCATTTTGCTACTCAACTATTATCATTTTACAACAACTGGAAAAAAAATTACATGGTAAGTTGTAAACTTAAAGTTAATTGTATTTTCTTCCTGGGTAATCAATCATCAGATCTTATACTTACATCAACTATTTGTTTCAGTGTTTACACCTAAAAGTGTTATGTTTTTGTCTATATTTATGAGTATTATTTTTATGTCTCTATATTGTGGCGATTTTAGGCCATAAAAAAACAAAGTATGACTGCAACATAAAATTTACTTGTACATAGATTAAAATATAGAGCTTTTAGATGAGAACCGAAATGAAAAAGTTAGTGTCTGTATAAGAAGTAACTGATTAATTAAACCTCCTCATTGATAAAGGTCACAAATAATGTAGTAATGATTTTTTTTTTCAAATTAATATAAACTTTTATCGCTAACTTTAATTTTTCTTGTAGTGCCGATATAAAGACCTGGAACGTGATCCTGAACGGTTGGTGTGTTTTGGGAAACGTTCATGAGGCAAAGAGGGTGTGGAGAGACATAGTGGCTTCTCTATGCAAGCCTGATGTATTCACGTACGCAACCTTTATCAAGGCATTGACTAAGAAAGGAAAACTTGGGACGGCACTGAGGTTGTTCCATGGCATGTGGGACAAGGGTTGTAAACCAGATGCTGTGATATGCAACTGCATCATTGATGCTCTTTGTTTCAAGAAGAGGATTCCTGAGGCGTTGCAGATTTTCCGTGACATGAGGGAGCGAGGTTGCCAACCAAATGTTGCTACTTACAATTCTCTTATTAAGTACATGTGCAAGATACGACGAATGGAGAAGGCATATGAACTGGTGGATGAGATGGAGAGGAGGAACGGGAGTTGCTTGCCTAATGTTGTTACTTATTGTTACTTGCTCAATAGCTCGAAGGAGCCAGGGGAAGTTCACGAAGTTTTGGGGAGGATGGAGAGGAATGGGTGCAGCATGAATGATGATGTTTATAACTTGGTGTTGAGGTTGTACATGAAATGGGATTATGAGGACGGAGTTAGAAAAACGTGGGAAGAAATGGAGAGGAATGGATGGGGGCCAGATAGGAGATCATATAGCATCATGATTCATGAGCACTTTGAAAAAGGGAGGGTAAAGGATGTTGTGCGTTATTTTGAGGAGATGTTATTAGCAAAAGGAATGGTGCCAGAGCCAAGGACAGAGAAGTTAGCAAGTTCCTTAAACATTCGAGTGAAGGGGAGGACTGAGAAACAGGAAGGAGTGGAAGAGGAGAGAACTACGCTTTGAGGTTTTGGAATTGGATATTCTCTCTACAATCTCTCTCCTGTAGTTTAATGAAGTGTTGTATGTCTCATGTTATGGTTGCGACTAAAATGAGGTGGTTTTCATTGCCAATTCTACAACCCTCTACAACACCATTTGCCATGTTTGTACATGGAAATTGAAGTGCCTCAACCGAATGGCACCACCAACATGGTACTCCAACTGCCAGAGATTTTGCAAACTGAACGAGGGTTTCTGCAGTTGTTGTCCAAGACTTCTGGCCTTGTGGATGACCCATTTTTGCCTCACTATCCGGTTGCAGAGGAATTGGTCCACACTAGCATCCCCAGGTGGCAATGGGATCCAATTCTGGAATGGAAGAAACAATGGCATCTATTCAGAGTCAGTCTGAGGTAACATGTTTCTTTGCATCTTCCTATTTATTTACCTTTGCTGACATTTGTTTGCAATGATATGGAGTTCTTGTTGTTATTCTCCTAATTATTATTTCAATAATCTCCAAATTGTAAGTGTTCTTTATTCCATAACTTGGAACTGAAAACTTCATAATATTGGATAACAACAATTTCTTCAATGAAGTTGTGTTAGAATATGCAGCTGAGAACCAATGGAAACATGCTTTTTTAAGCATTGTGTTAATTGTGTCTTATCTCACATGATGTATGTTGCTTCTTTTTAGCTGTCTGAAGTTTAGAAAATTTTATAATGATGGCCGAGGACACTGGAATTTGATTTTATGCAGCTTTACAACATTATTCTTCCATTCCCTGTTAATGGAATAAATGTTGCATTCCTACCTACGATACTCATTAACATTACATCTTACAAACAAATTAGTGTTCTCTAGACCTTTTATTGTATCAATTGAACTTTTGAACCTTCACGCTTGGACCATAAATGAGAATCATCAATCTGAATTGAGTTTAGATAAACAGTACACAGTTTAGTGTACGTCTAGTTTTCAGTTTGAAGGCCCTAAAGTAGCTGTAAAAGGTAAAGTTGACAAATAAATTAATCTCATTTGGTTTTCATTTTAAACTTAGTTTTACTATCTGCATGTTGATTTTGTTAGAATAAGTATTAACTATAGGTAGTAAGTTGTTGTATTGGAAAACTGCTATATGTTGTACCTATTTCTATACCCAGGATGCTAGTTATGGGTTTTGATCTTTGCTCTTCCCTCTACTCATTCTATATATAAGAACATAAGAGAGGTGTGATTAAGCTCTCTCATATATAGTCTCTTTTATTTATCTCAAAAGTTGGTATCTGAACGTGTTGATCCTGATTAATTGTTCTCAGTCTCCGGCAAAATATCTGCCATCCGTTACTGAGATCACCTCTGTTCGTCATTGCTGTTTTATCTTATTGGAGAAGTAGTTATTGATAAACAATTTGGATTTAGGCTACATTTGAAAAACCACTATGGCTAAGTTGCTTTATAGTGAAAGAAGTCAAATTGTTGAACTGTTTCATAGACTTCGTGAGCTGTTTTCAAAATTTATCTTAGGGAATTTATTGAAGTAAGTTCAAAATAACTTAGACATATCATAAGTTCTCCCAAACACTTGTGTAAGTGTTTATCATTATATAAGCTCAAAAAGCTTAAGGCTTTGTAGTACTTTTTTAAATGTGTTAATTTTGCTATTTTATTATGATTTTTTATGCTTATTGCTTACACTTTTTACTGATAATTGTTAACATAGGTTTTTACAGTAAATATAAAATTTTTTCATGTAATACTTGACAAACTGAGGGAAATGTTTAACATAAGAATGAAGACAATAATCCTCCTGAATAAAATAGTGATAAAAAAATGGCTTTGCAATCCAAAGTGACTAAAAATGAAGCAATCGTACTACTATTGTGATCTATATTGTCTTTGGATAGAAACTCCTCCAAACTAAAATTATTCAAAGAAGACAACCTAGAGTGTCTCAAAGATGCAACAAATTTATCCGTAGGTTAGAATCTTTTTTGCGTATATTAGTACTCAAAATCTGCGTGCTCTATGCTTAATCATTATGCATTGCTTTTGCTTTGTGTTCACAATTCTATGAATTAATATTTGACCTATGTGACTGCAGTTTCTTGTCTTGGATGAAGCACATTGAGTTCGGGATGTTTGTTTTCAGGAGGAATTGAAATTTATCTCAGTGCTTACCTCTAAAATGGACAAAATCTGTTCTTTTCTGCGATAACTGCAAGTAATTTGCAAAAGTTGCATGAACATTACCAAGAAAAAGTGTATGTCTACAAGGCATATGAAGGCTTTAAAACAATTGAATCACTTAAGCAACAGGTGATATTCATCCCTGAAAGGTGAAGAATGTATACTTGGTTCATATTCTATCTAAGATGGATGATATGGAATTTGGTCTGCTATGGTGTTTATCTCAACTTGCATGTATCTTTGTAGATTGCATATTTGAATTTTTTGTTACCAATTTTTTTTTTTTTTTTTTTTTTTTTGGTTTGTTTTTTTTTTTTTTTTTTTTTTCTGTATTATGGTTCGTTATTCATTTTTCTTCTAGGTCCATAACTATATTTTTTTGTGATGCTATGGGAAAATTTTGCTTCTTTTAGCTTACTGTATTAAACAACCCTGCCTGCTAATTTATTTGCTTGACACTCTAGTTTGCATTAGCTGGTTTCTGTATTGACAAGTAGTATCTAAATATCCAATATAAAAGTTTTGCCTTTGACCGCTTTTTTTCAAGAAGTGATTAGGCTGTTTTTTTTTAACTTCCCCCTTCCCACCTCCAGTGAAGAAAAAGGGGTAAAAGTTCTCATTCTAATATTGGTATGCTGAAATTTGGCTGTACTTAGTTATTGCATTTTTTTTTCTTGTTTGGACAATTTATAATGGACTTTACAAGCTTCCTGTATCTGATTCTGTAGTACAAAGTAAATCGAAGCTTCTTGTTGTGGAACTTAGTCTAATTGAATATGTTTGTGGTCTGTTGGTATAGTTCTGTGGAACGGCCATTGTGTATGAAACTTCCTGAGTAATAAAAAAACATTTGTGACGTTTGTAAAAAAGTTAGCTTCCGTTTGGCATTGAAAACTTGGAATTATATCTTGTTATTTGGCAAATGGGAGGCCTTGATATTGTTAGAAAATAGATATTCAGCATATATACGGTTTCTTACTTTCTATGGTATGCATTCCATTCAGCCGAAAATGGAGGCAATAAAATGGAGACAATTATTTAACATTATTAAGTTTTGGAATACAGTTTTTTTAGTTGATGGGTGAACCGGAGCTTTATTACATGTATTTCTTAGGCTTTCCTTCTTACTCATATGAAATCATATATAATTCTGTTAGTTGAATCTAAGTTTACATGTATTGAATTTGTACCTAAGTTTATTTTTGAAAGAAATTGTTTAATAAATTTGTGAGGGTCTTTGATTGCGTATGTAATACATGAGTGTCCATGGGGCGACTAAGCTGATTTAGCATATCTGCTTGAGACATACAACTTGTTACTCCTGGGTAACAGCCTAGCATTAGCACATGTCATCCTTCTTGACTGATCCCTGGATAGAGCGCACAACACAGCCCTCATTTTTGCCCCAAGACGAGATCATAAATAGTTATATAATTCAACAGTTAAATTGACAAATTTTTGCGTGTGAAAGTTATTAAAGGTGTCATTTTACTAAATTTGACACCCGTTGTCAGTTGATCCAGATGATAAAGAGATGATGCTAACAATGAAGTTTAGCTTAGAAGCATTATGAACTCTATCCAATTAAATTATAAAGCAACTTTTTATTTTTTTTAAATAACTTGTTTTGGAACTCTCTTTGATTAAGGGCATAAATATTTGTATATATATGTAATAAGTATCTTATTCAACACATTATATTCCATAATATCACATCGTAGTGTCTAAACTGCTGTTTTTGTTTTAGAACATAAAAAAAACTATAGAATCTATGAAGTTTTATTAGTTCACCACCTTCATTGTTGTCCTTTTTCCCATGGGAACTAATGTAGTTTTCTAACTTTGCTTCAATCTTCACCACCTCCCCTCCAATCATGCAGTGACAAACATGGAATAGGATGGTGGCTGATATCTGGTCCAAATAGAATGCATTGAGGTTTAGCGGGCAGTTCTTGAACTCATAAATCTCAAGGTTTGACAAGATTCTTATAACATGTTTGTCACTGATGAACAATCTCCCCACTGCTGTCTCATTTGAATAACAAAAAAACATAGTCAACAAAAAAAACATAGTCGAGAAATCCATAAAAGTGAAACAGACACCATTGCTGATAGTTATGTTTTAGAATGCTGAATTCTACTCCCCTTCATTTCTTGTCTAGATAACACTTAATTTTTTTGATTTGGAATTTTGTTATGTTGTTGTAGTATATTGTCTCTTTCATTTTGAAGTCAAATAACATATTCTAAGGGAAAATTGTCTCCTTTGAAAAATAATGGAGGGTTGCACCATGTAAAATTTGAAGAGGAGACATTTTGCTTCTAAACTCTGATATAAGGGTATTAAACTCTGCCCAAGATAGCCATTTAGGCCACCTTTTTCGGATTCTCCGGAAAAGACACATAGTAACTTATTGACCATTTCAGTTTGATTGTCGGATTGGGGTGGTAGACAGTGCTGTACTTTAATTTTCTGTCTTTGTATATCTATCTGAACAATTCTGTCCGAAAGTGTCTGGACAATTCTGTCCGAAAGGGACTTTTAACGAAGATATTGTCTCTATCAACTTGTTTTGTTGCAAACCCGTGTAGTTTGACAATTCCTTTGTTAAATATGTGGGCCACATCATTGGCTAAGAAAAGAATGTAGCAAGAAAAAGAGATTGTATACTTGGAGAACCTATCTATTGTATTAAATAAGATATTAGAATAAAAATATTGTTATCTCCGTAATTTTTAGAAAATGATATTTATTTTACTTCTATTATTTTTCTTTTGTCATTCTCTAAATCAAACCCACCATCAAATTTTACAATTTTTTCTTCGGTTCAATAGTGTTTAATAGAAAAAAGAATTTAAATTGATACTTGGAAACTAAAAAACCAATCTATATATAAACAAATTATTCTATTTATATATTATTTTGTCTTTGTAAGATCCTTTTAATTGATCTATATTTTTTAAGAAAACTAACTAATAAACTATTAATATTAAATTTGTCAATTTATACTATTTTTTAAATTATTCTTAATATTTTAAAAATTGATATTTTATTTGCATTATTTCACACTCAATTAAAATATATTCAGAAAAATAATCATATAATTAATCTTCGTGGTTAATCACTATCCATGGAAGCTTTTATCTTTTTATTTATTTTTATTATAGATTATATTTTATAACAATCTTATTCTCTTTATTTAAAATAAAAGAAAAATATATTCAACATTTAATATGATTACACATTTGTTCTTGTATTTACATACATGAAGATATTTGACTTGATATCTTTTTGGTTATAATTATCATTTTATTTATTTATTTATTTTTTATCTCACCATCATGTTGATGTGGTATAAGTTTGGGAAAGTGTCAATGTAGGACTTCAACATTGAGAAAATCATTTATATGTTTTGTAATGTTATTTAAATGTATATGTTATGTGCACTACTCTTAAAACTCTTTACTTTTTTAACTCAAACACACAATTAGCTTAATTAATACTTAAATTTGTATTTTATTATCAGTTTCAAATTAAGATTAAACTTATATTATCATGACACTTAATTATTTTTATTATTGTAATTATATTTAACTAATTTTTAAAATTAAAATTAATAAAATTGTAATTATGATTACATATGTAAAAATAATAATTAAACTATTGAGTGAATAAAAATTGAAAATTTAAATTTAATTGTATACGTTTAAAAGTAAATCTACTCCACTCCCAAAAGGTAAAAAAATTATCAATATGGACTGTGTGTTTTATTTTGATTGAACAAAAAGTCAAAGAAAATAATACTTTTTAATATGTATTTCATATTGTTAAAGATTATAATATTATTGTTTAGTTAAGGACTTAAGTAATCTTGAGCTGGCTTTGCCTGATAGAGTATTAATAATTAATATAATATGTGACTTGAGTGATATAACTAATCTGTATTAAGGTAAAACATTAAAAATAGTCAGAAATAAATTAAAAAATTAAAAACTATCTTTTGAAAAAAAAAACACTGTACAACAATCATGTAGAAATATTATTGTTTTTTTTTTCCTTTTAAGACTTTACTTGTTGATGAAAATTAAAAAAATAATTATTTTTAATTAATATTATATATTTTATCTGTATTGATTAATTTTATGGGTTTATTTTTTTTATCTTTTCATCTTTATCATTTTTACATGCATGCATGGAAACTTAAAAAAATAAAAAAATAGAATTATTATAATTTAAAAATTACAATTAACATTTTTTTAACTTTTAAAAAAAGAGCTTAACCTAAATGTTTTGATAGTAGAATATAATTTTTAATAGTAATAATTTTACAATGAATAGGAAAACTATTAACCTAACATTTCTAGTCTCTTTGCATTTTAAAAAAAAATTAATAAAAGTTAATGGTTTACACAATGCAGTTTTGACATTAATGGTTTTAAAGAAGTGATTAAGTATATATTTTAAATTTAAGAAGGAAGATATAATAGGGACTGAATACAACATAGAAATGTGTAAACCAAAACCTCATCTTTATATACTTCTTTAACATAAGTTGTTAAAATAATACATAGAAATAATTCTTTTAAGAAAATCTATACTTACAAACAAAAATGCAAGTATAATAAAATGCAATATAAAATTTTGAATTTTTCTTTAATAAATGTTTAGTACAATGACACATTGTAAATTTCTATGATGTGAAGTTAAGAATTATTAATTTTCATGTTTAGATTATTCTTTTAGAAAATAACGTAGCCAGCTTTTCTGAGAATGTTTCTTTGTCATGATCCTCCAAATTGCTCGTAAAATGTATCATGCAACAAATATACCATATTAGTTTTATAATAATTTATTACAGTGAATGATTAAAATTTATGATAAATATTCCCAATTACTATTAAATCCAAATACTTATTAAATATTATTAATAATATTTACAATCTTCAGAACATATTTTCAGTCTTTTCTGAGAATTAAGATTAATGAGATATGCACATGTGGAAATACATATTTAAGATGGTAAAGAGGAGAGAAAAAAATATATGTATGGAGTAAAAAAAATAAGAAAATGTAAAATAAAAAATAAGAAAAAAAATAAAAGTTATTCAGCTGAAAAGAAACCACTAGAAATTAGCCTTTAAGATATTTTTAGTTTATTTTTCATCAATATTTATATTTATTATATAACAAATAGGGTTGGGAGTGTTAATTTGAAAGGTTGAAATTCTAAATAATAAAATGTGTGATTTTTTTAAGTGAATTTCATATTTTTTTTTTTCATTTTATTATATTTATACCTTTTGAAATTAACTTGCAATTTTTTCTTCTTCTGTCTAGCTATCTTCTACCAAATAATCTTTTGAAACAAAATTACTAAAAATATAGTCCTCGACATATTTTTAACCACTTTTTTATTAGTTAAAATTTATTAAAAATATTTATAGTTTTTAATAAAATTTAACAAATGAAAAAATTCTTAATACTCATTTCTTCATTTGTTTTTTACTTGAGATGCTTCAAAATTTGAGATAAAAGTTAAACCAAATAGATTTGAATGTATACCATTTAAGGATATTTTAATTTTTATTTATTAAATTTAATTTAATTATTGAAAGTTATTTTTTTTTCTTTATTGTGAAGAAACAAATGTACACTGACTTTGGTCCACATCATCTTTTCATTCATTGAACCATAAAGGTTCTCTCCCCTGTCTTGTCTTGCTTGGTAACCCTTGTCTTTATGTATATATATGGTTGTCACATTGTAACTTGCCACATATCACAGAGCAGCCCTTGTCTTTACCCCACTATTTTGCTTCTCTTTTCCCTTGTTTGTTGCAGCACTTCTTCACTTCCCAGTTATTTTGCTTTCTGTAGCTGACCTTTATTTCAGGATTCTCGGCTTGATTTTGAGAAAAAGGTCCAATCTTTGCTTCTGGGGTGTAAGATTTTGTGCAGATTTTCAGCAAAGAAGTTGCTATGATTCCCCCACTGGTGAGCCTCTAAAAGGGTTTTGGCTTTTCTTCTGAATCTTTGTTGAAAATTTGTTCTTTGTTCTGCTGGTGGGTAATTAGTGGGACCCTTGTGAGTTTTATGTTTGTGGGGTGGGAATTTTGGTGAATGTAGTGATGTTTTGGAGAAGGGTTGTACTGTTCTAGTTTGATTTAGGTGCTGTTTTCACTTGAAAATCTAGAGAGAGTGATGGGTGGGTTTCAAAAAATGTGTTGGAAGATAGATTAAACACGGGTTTGTGTGATTTTGATGTTTGTGTTTTCTAAAGAACATTTGAAAATGCGTGTGAAGTGGAATTGGATGTGAGGTGGGTTCATTGGTTTTGGTATGTTTTTATTGTTAGTGAGAACTGAGAAACAATGGAAGGGAATTTGTCTCAAGGAGGTATGGTTCAAGGTGGGAGTTCTTTTGGTGGTTTTGATTTGCCTGGATCAATGAGGGTTCATCGGCAAGGGCATCATCCTCGTTCCATGAATCAACATCAAACTCATCCTTGCCAGGGGCCTTCAGTGCATTCCTCAGTTCAAGATGGTTTTCCTCTTACAATGGGAACCATGCAGAACTGCGACCAGACAATGTCAATGGCTGAGTTTAGTCAGGGAGATAGAAACAAGAACTCACCAAGTGATGAAAGTTTTGCTGAGGAAGGTGTTGATGGTCATCATGAAGGAGGTAGAGGGAAAAAGGGGTCGCCTTGGCAGCGGGTGAAGTGGACTGATAAGATGGTGAGGCTTCTGATAACTGCTGTTTCTTACATAGGTGAGGATGCAGCATCTGAGTGTGGTGGCTCAAGGAGAAAATTTACAGTCCTACAGAAAAAGGGGAAGTGGAAATCGGTTTCCAAGGTCTTGGCTGAAAGAGGTTATCGTGTTTCACCTCAGCAGTGTGAGGATAAATTCAATGATCTTAATAAGAGGTACAAAAAGCTTAATGATATGCTAGGCCGGGGAACTTCTTGTCAGGTTGTTGAGAATCCTTCGCTATTGGATTTGATTGATTATCTTTCTGAGAAAGAAAAAGATGAAGTTCGAAAAATATTGAGCTCAAAACACTTGTTTTATGAAGAGATGTGTTCTTACCATAATTGTAACAGGTTGCATTTACCCCATGATCTTGAATTGCAACGATCACTGCAGTTGGCTCATAGAAATAGAGATGATCATGACAATGATGATATCAGAAGGTCTCATCATGATGATCACGATGAAGATGATCTAGAAGTGGAAACCGATGATCATGATGACTTTGAGGAGAATTATGCTTCCCATGCAGATAGTAGAGGAGTCTATGGGGAAGCGGGGCGACCTAAGAGAATGAAGCCAGGGCAAGGACAAGAAGATGCTGCTACTTTTGGCTGTGCTTTAAATAGCCAAGAGTACAACAAAAGTTCATATCCTCATATGGCTCAATCTGATGTTAATCAAGCTGCACCTGAAAGAATGAGTCCAGCATGGTTACAGAAGAAATGGGTTGAATCTCGTTCACTTCATTTGGAAGAGCAGAAGCTACAACTTCAGGTTGAGATGTTGGAGCTGGAGAAACAAAGATTCAAGTGGCAGAAGTTTAGTAAGAAAAAAGACCGGGAGTTGGAAAAGATGAAGCTGGAGAATGAAAGAATGAAGCTTGAGAATGAACGTATTGCTTTAGAACTAAAACGAAAGGGATTGGGCGCTGACTTTAACTAGGTTGGTCCTCTTGCATGCTTTTTTGCAAAGACATTAGATGCATGATGCTCCTTTTATTTCCAGCTGTATTTGTTGAGCTGTGTTTATTTAGTTGAAAGTATACAATTTTTTATGGGGAAACTTAGGAAATAATGAATGAAGTCCCCTAGTGGTGTTTAGATTTGAGCATTTGAAAAATCGAGTAGTTGACAGAGATTCTGTTGCTTTATATACTGGGTAGCTAATGCCTTGTCAATTGGTTGAAAGTAGCATACCATTATGAAATGAGTTCAATTTTCAAGGGCTAAAAATGAAAAACCTAATATCACTATGCTGGTATTGCAGCATTTTGATCTAGGCCATTTTTTTGGGATAACGTGCTGGCTAATGCTAAAGACAATGAATTCCAATAATGCCTTGTCACTTTCTCTAAATAGCTTGTTCTTACGTCTAAAATTACTGAGACCAAAACCCCCTTTTTAGTACAACATAAAGCAGGTGTAAGACCCTTCTTTCTTAGTGAGAGGAATGGTAGAAACCATCCTGAATAAGGGTAATCTGACCCCTAGATTATGAGAGCAGACTTTTGTTGATTAAGAAATTATTTTGTGTCATTTTTTAGTCTTTTTTACATTATAACAACAACAGAAAAAGCTTTATCACACTTGGAGTGGTTGGTTAAATGGTTCTTATGACGTCATAGACCTTGGTTAGAACCAAATCCTCAATGATAAGGCACCATGATACTCCGCTTAACAACTTTCTTCCATGTTGTGATCTTTCTTCCCCACCTCATAGGATTAAAAGCCAAGCTATACACTCTCTTCTCTATTACTTTCAATGGCCTTCTCTATACTTGTCCAAAAAATCACCTTACCCAATTTTGTTATTTTGTACTCCATCGATGTCAGACCAATGTCTCCTTGCAGTGCATTTTGCATCACATTCTTTTGTGAAGTCATATATATGCTACTCTAACCTTTATCTCCTTTTGTCTCTCTAAAGTTTAATATTCACTACCTTAGAGTATAGTTAAACATATAACAGCGCAGATAATTTCCTTTAAGCTTGCTTTGTGATCACAAATAGCCCCAATTGACTTTCTCCATATTAACCATTCAACTAATATCTTGTCTGTACAATTATTGTTAATTTTCTCATCATTTTGTAATAGTGATCATAGATATTTGAACTTAGAAACATGTGGTGTGACATGTTTTTTCCATTATTACCTCTAAGTCATTTTTTCTCTTGTTTCTTGCTAAATTTGCTATTATTTGTTGTCAACTTTAGTTAAGCAAAACCCCTTTGATTCCAAAATTTGTCTCCCAAGCTCAAAGTCAGATTTATCCACTCTCCTTGATGAAATATAGCTTTAAATGTGTCTCTTTTCGAGAGTTGTTTAGCTTCATCAGCATTCATTGGTTAAGTACTTGGAGATGGGGAACTTTATTTTCATATAATTCATTTGGCAAATTCATAAATTGGAGCCTTGTTAATTTATAATCAGACTAGTTCTGTTGAGTTTTCTTCGAAGTTCAACTTCCATGTTTCTCCTCTTTAATAGAGGCATTCTTTCTTATAAATCTCCGTTGAAAGCCCAAACTTTCATCCATATCACGTCTTCTGTTTGAGCAGAGACTCACTGATTTATAATTATATGTTACATATTTATAGACCTAAAGTTGTTTTATCCTCTAATAGTTGTGTGACGTATTCTAACAAAGAAGCATACAGTCTCTTTTGCATGCTTAGAGGTCAGTTGGATTTGGAGTAGGAATCTTCTCCACCTGTCTGTCTTCCTTGGATTATGGGAAATTGTTTTAGATGTGAAAGGTTTTGACTTGTTCTAAGTTGTTGGAGGATTAAGCTTTGTAGCATTGTGCATTATACGGTGATCTTTCTGGTCTCTTTTTGGAGGGAAATGGTCAGATTTTAAGGGAAAATTCCATCTCAGGACCACTTGTGGTGAAAAACCAGCTGTTTCCGGGACCTCTCTTAACTCTTATTCTCTGAGCCTGTTGTCGTTTTGCATTTTATTTTTGTTTGAAAAAATCTTGGTATATATGCACAGGGATTGTAAAGGCCTTATGTGTATATTGAATGGGAAGCCCTTTTGATCTACTGATTTTCTTGATTTGTTGCAAGGAATTAGTAATGCATATTTCCTTACCTGTAAGGAATCAATCATGCATTTCTTCCAAGTGTTTCTGTGAGAAGGTTATTATTGTATGAAGAAAATTCAAATATTGAAATTTTCAGAGTGCTGCTCATAGAAAAGTTAATTACTGCGCGTGTCTTGCCATGTTAAAATTGGGAGTCCACTTCCTTGAGGTTAAAGATGGCTGGTTTGGGAACTCACTTTACTGAATTATATTGTCTAGAATATGTGTCTTGGCTACCTTTCTCCATAAGCATTTTTGAGAGATTAAAATAAGAAAAAATGAAACCAGTTTCTTCATAAGTTAAAATTAGCTTATTTATAAAGTTCTCATAAGTTAATTTTAGCTTAAGAAAATAATTATTTCATTTTACCATATTTTCTTCTTTATAAGTGCTTAAGGAGAAGTTTATCCAAACAAACCCCATGCAGAAAAATCTAAACTCACACTTTTTGTCCACTTTAGTATGGTTTTTTTGTGTAATTGGCCCATTATTCAAGTGAGCAAGCATACTCTTAACCAAAGTTTTACATACTGGATGTTGGTTAACTGCAAAATTGCAATAGTGATTGCGGGAATAGCTAGTGATTACTTCAAAAGTTAGCTTCTGATATTGTCGTTTACATTACAATTTATTGTCAACTTTAGTAATGTGGATAGCTAGTGATTAGGCTAAGAGTTAGCTACTGATGGTTAGGCTTGAAGTTAGGTTCTGCATTGATTACTCCATTGATTGATTGCGATTGAGCAGCAAATCAAGTGTGCAGCTCAGACACAATCTCTCTACATAATTCTACCTTATGCTGAGATTCTACTTTTATGCGGAATAATGATACTAGCAACTCGCAAGATCAAACTTGTGATCACTTCATCATAGAAACTTTCGTACATGTCAAGAACTAACTCTTCATTTTTGTGAGTGCATTTAGATCTGGTAAATGTTGGACAATAGTTCTGCATTGTTTAGGCTTCAATAAAATTTTAATAATCGACAAAGCTATTTTAAATTTGGTTTGAAAATGAAGATGAGAGTCAAATATGTCAATTGCCTACATTTCAAAGCAGATACTAGCACCTGCTGTGGATGGCAACCCACACTTTATTTTGGTTAGCCCACAATGATTTTTTTGGTGAACTAGTGGCAGTTGTATCTTACTCATATTTAAGAACAATGAATGCCAACATCAGCATCAGAAGCCAACATGTGGAGTACCTATATTTCCAATCCATAACTTAGTTTAGTTTCCAAATCTGATCATATCCTACTCCTATTTCTTTTATAAATGCTTGGCTTTTATTTATATTCATGGGGGATGCGGTCACTTCTATTGGTCATTTCAATGTTTTATTCATAGTCCTCTTAATGTTTGATAGCAATTGCAATGGTCAACCTTGTATGCAAACTAAAACCCTTTATTGTTCCTATAAGGAAATTTCTGTACTGATGATTCTAGAGGTTGCATCTGATAACTTAATCTTTTGTGTGGAGATAGAAAAAAAAAAGTTTGCACACATGCAGCCTATTGTAACATAGAATTGACTTAAACTGTGCTCATTTATCACACATCACACGGGCATGGAAGCTTGGTTTTAGTTTTTAATGCTCAAGATTCAAAATCTTCAATGTTTGACCACAAAAGTTTATAAAGAAAGAAATAATCTGCGTGGACCCCAGCACAATAGGGTATCTTGTTTGCTACCTGGCCTTTCTTATAAAGTTGGGGAATGTGAAAATCTGGGTACAGGTCCTAAGTCAAGTTTTGGTATAAAACATTTCAATGCATCCAAGGGAGAGCTTTGAGGGAGATGATACAGTATATTAGGAACAATTTTAAGCCTAGAAATGATAACTTGTAGTAATTATTGGAGCTTATTGCCATTGTGATTTGTCTATGCCCTACACCTCTATTATAAAAATGTACACAAAATATAATTCAAAATCATATTTGTTTGACTATCAATAAGGTGTTTGCTATCCTAGAATCTAAAACACACATGGCAAAAACTTTCTGCTTTGCACGCCATCATTTTTATCCTGAACATCATCAATTCTTTAAAATACCAAAAATACCCTTGTTTCATTTTAAATTCGTAGAGGGGTGTTGTCTGGAAATCTATGGGAATTTTTTTTTTTTCAGAAGGTAAATGTATGTTTTGAAAAATATTTTTCAAACAAATAAGTTTTAAAAAATATTTTCAGAACATAAATTACGTTTTAAAAAGTGTTTTTAGAATATTTCCGAAAAGCATTTTTGGAAAGCTATTAAATTATGAACATGGAGGGTAGTTTAGTCATTTTGCGTTAGTGATGGGTGCAGGTAAAAAAATGTAAAAATATGGGTGCAAAAAATTTTTGCCCACGGACATAGTGCTATGCTTTAGAGAGATACAGTGTTGAGGCCCATTGGAGAATTTTTCAGGGATAGGAGAGGAAATTTAAGCATTGAATATATTATAAGGGGTCGAGACTAAGAATTGTGTCCAGAATTTTGTGCATCTGCTATTTTGATTGTATATTGATGATTATTATGACGCTGCATGAACTATGTCTGTCTACAAATTTCTATAATATGGATTGTGAGAAAATTGTGACCTATAATTTGAAACCTTGCTTAGCTTTGCAGTCTATGGTAGCTGCTTTTGCCATGACAATTATGTAGGAAAAAGTTGCAATATTGAAGTGTTCTTTTACTATTTAGAGACTATTGGATGTGTCTTATATAATAGAATGACTTGTGCTCACATCTAATGAAAAATTGAATGCCGTAACTCTTTGGCTTCTAGAAAATCAAACACATCTACCATCTCTAGCCAACAAGGACCTAATATTGGTCTTTATTTTACAAAATTAGATCCTAAATGTGGAAATCTAGCACATTACCTAATTGAATGTCAACAAGCTAATTTAATTTGAGGCGTGCAAGTTCCTACTTGCCTCTAATTTCTAATATCTGCAATGGACATCATAAGAGAATATCATTAGCTTAGCATATACTGTTCTTTGTAGGGTTTTTGTTTGGTCACCGAAAAACAATTGGTGGGGGTGTTTTTGTCATTACATTTGACAATTAATTCCTGCACCCCCTATTTTTGAACTTGCACTCTTATAATTTGGTAAAATAACTAATTTGTCCCATCTGATTCTTCCTCACTGTACTCTGTACAGCTGCTATCACTGTTGTTGTCGCTATACTATCATTGCTGCATAAGAGGAGAAGAATGCTGCAAAAAGAAAGAAAAAAAAAATCTCATTTTGGAATATATAAAATGTACTTCAAAAAGTTTGTCGTGAAAAACTCATTCCAGAAATTTCATTTTGAGGTATATACAACTTTCTGAGAATTTGTTATAAAAATTTTGTTACGAAAAACTACGTATTTCATGTTTTCCAAAAATCTTGTTCTAGAAAATGTGTTTTGAGATGTATTTCATAAATTTCAAAAATGGTATTTTGAATAGATAATCCGGAAATCAATTTCAAAAAAAGGATAAACTAGTTCTTTTAAAATTTATGAGGGTACAAGTTAAAATTGAGGGGTGTAGGAAGTAATTTCGTTACATGTTTTTCTATTTATACTACTCTAATCAGGTTTAGGATTTTATTAAACTCAAAAAGGAACCTTTTGAAATTAATATTGGGCTTGCCACTGACTTGATGAAGGCTGTTTCTTCTTGCACTTTCAAACACTTCTTGGAGCACTCCCAAATTTTTCATTTTGGACTAAATTACCTTTAAAATTTTAATGCTTGAACCTTAAAACCTATATATTCTCTCTTCCACGACGTTGTCTTCATTTAGCTGTTCAGCGCCACCTCAAAGCTAAGGTCTCGTTCTGTGGTTTTATTTTTGTAGCCATCTTAATTTTATAAATGTTTAAAAACAACGTATTTGATGATTGAGGTATGTATGATGCATTTTTGGATTTGTAGAGTATTTGAGAGGATTTAAAGTGGTTTCGATTTGAAGGTAGACGTAGGAAATGAGTTGTGAAACAAGGCATTTCACAACTGTAACGCGGATCCGTAGCACAATTGCGGACTACTCTGTTCTGCAACTCATATTTCCTTCGAAACGTGTTACGGAATGGTTTGTTCCACAATATGTAGACACAAAAAAAAACATTACAGAACCATACATTCCGCATATATTCCACAACTTACTTGTAAATACATAACTGAGTTTTGGAATCTTATTCCGTAACTCAACCTCGATTCCACCCCAACTTACCTTACACGACGTTGCTCCACCACTACTTCGTTGCGCCACCACACTCGCAATTGTCTACGGCCACCAAGAATGCCCTCCGCCGTAGAACACCACCAATCACTACACCTCACCGTCCATCCACCTTCACGCAACCATCTTCTTCCCAGCCTCCTCCAATTTCACTTTTACATTACTTTATTTAATTGAAGGATAAAAGCATAATTTTATAAAGGACACGCTTGGCATTTTCTGAAAATTTGGAAGTGTCCCACGAAGGCTTGGAGGTGGAGGAAGAAGCAGTCCTTGATGAAGGGCTTCAATCTATCTTTGGGCTATAATTTCTTCTCACACTTCCATAATTTGAAAGAAAGATCAAAGTGGCCATGGCAGTGGTTTGTAGGGGAGCCTTCAATGACGTAGCCTAGGTATCTCTAAAAGTGTTGGTCAAAGCTTTGTCTCTTCTTCTCCACTGCTAGTGTTTTGTTGCAATTTGTTTGTTTTATTTTTGGAAAGACTTTTTACATTTTAAATTGTGTGATCGAGAAGGCAAAATCACGTTTCAAATATGAACAATAAGTAGAAAAATTAGATACTGCTCTAATAGTGTGCTTGTGTTTAGGAGATTCATTGTTTCCATAGAAAATCGCAACTTCTTTGTGTTTGTATATATTGAAATTTGCAGAAATATGAACGAAGAAAGGAGGGGGAGGTTGAGACTTTTATCCCTTGGCGGTGAGTCCATTTGTGAAGAAAGTGATAAATTTTACCCTTTTTTTTTATTAATTTAAACATGTCATAAATTGATTATATATATATATATATATATATATATATATATATATATTATATGAAATAATCAATTATGTTCTACTTCAACATTCCTTCATCTAGTCGTTATATTATTAAAACCAGTATCCTATTGAGTTCATGATCATGAATTAGCAAGATTTATTAAGATGACAAAAAAATAGTACAATGGAAGTACTTTTTTATTAGAAATATTAGTGTTGATATTACAAACATTTGAAAGAATGTTCCGATTGTCTAATTTAATTTATAAATCTAATCAACACAGTAAAACTGTTGGTATTAAAAGATTTTTTTAATTATACTTGTAAATAAGATTTAACAAATTAATTAATAAATCAAAATTACATAATAAGAATAAAAATAAATATAACCCGTCAAAATTACACAATAAAGGTGAAAAAATAATTTAAGTCAACAATATTGAGTTATAATTTTTTTTACCATTTTTTACAATTATTTTTTCAAAATTAATTTATTACAACCATATTATTAATTTTAGATGCCCAGTTAAAAGTATTATACAAGAAGAAAATATAGAGTATTTTGAAAGTAAATGAACCAGAATAGAAGGACCCATAATATTCAAATATAGTTGACTTAAATAATCAATTATACTTAGACACATAATGGATTATGTTGGTTTGTATTTGCAAGCTAACATAATAAATTATGAATTATAACGTGACTTGTATATTTTATTTGTATAATGTTATATATAAATATTGATGACATTCTGAAGTTATCTCAATTTGTTGATGGAACACTTGTTGACTTTGTTAAATATGAGTGAATTATATCTTTCAATTTAATTTGCAATTTTATTTCTAATTTGAAAATTTTATATTATAATTTAATCATTTTAAATTGGTACGTGGAATTTTGTTTACATGATTGTAATTAATTATTGAAATATATTCAATTTTACATTGTATACAGTTTTTAATATTATTTTAATTTTATAAATTTCAACTTTAATCCGTACTCATTTTTATTTTTATTAAACTACAACTAAGAATATTTTTATGATGTATTATGTTATGTAATTTATTTAATTTTTCAGTCACTTTCCTTTTTTTTTTTTCTACACCCAATCTCAATCTTAACTTCTGTTTGTTGTTTTATCAGTGGCTAATCCCACTTGTCCCTCTTCAAGTTATTCCATATATTCATCCTATTATTAAATTTCAAGGATCATCACTTACCTTCACAAGATTCCGATCCAACCTTTACTCTAATGACAACCAAATCATTCCCTTTGAAGTAAGATTGATGATTAGGAGGGAAACACTTTATTTTAAAATTAATAAAACTACGCAAGGTTTATTTTAACGGATTAAATTCTAATTTATCATTTTATTTTTTAAATAATCTGATTAGAGAATATTATTTAGAAATAAAAAGATTGTTCCCCTCTTTTCTTTCCTTCCAAAACTTAACTACCATACACACCCTACAATATGACACAGTAGAATGAAATGACTAAAATTTCCATGTGAAAGTTTTTGTATTTAGAATTCTAGAATTTGCTTCTGGATTTAGAATTAGAGAACGTATTTACGAAATTGGTATTCCAGAATAGTTTTCTGAAGCCTGTTTCTAAAATTATTTTAGAAGTAAGTTCCAAAATCCCTATTATGGAAATAAGGTCCAGAATGTTTGTTTCACAAAGTTGAATTTTGTGGTTTTCTCTTTTGAAATACGTTTTCTGGAATCTTAATTTTCAATCATTGAAAACATTTTTTTTTCAGATTTTATTTTTTGGAACGTACAATCCAGAAAATCAACTCTGAAAGTTATTCTTTCTTCCAAAAATATTTTCTGGACATAATCTGGAAGACTCTTTTGGAATATAATTTATGGAAACACCACTTCTTACATGGAACTAGTCATTTGAAATAAAAATGTCAAGAACATTTTTGGTATTTTAAAAGTTGATGGGTGTAGATTTGAATTGATAGGGTGTAGAAAGTAATTGTTATAATTCTAATATGTTTAATCTTTATGTATAGTTATTATCACAGTTAAATATTCATTAAACTTAAACAATATTAAAAAAGTCAAAAGTAAGAGTTATCAAAGCACACAAAACATTGCATGCACACATATACTCATTGATTAAAAATGCAAATCTCTTAAATGGTGGTGCCCTTATCTTTCAAAATGTACCTTAAGCTTTGGTTTCACTCCTAAACTTGACTTCACAAGGTTGAGGCTAATGAATATTCCCACTACATATAGTGTCCACCAAATTGTTCTTTTGCCCTAAATTTGGAATTTGAAACTTTTGCCTTGCTCATATTGAATGTCACTGACGCCAGATAATTGGAATCAATGAAGCCCTAGATGTGGACATTCCCACACTATATTGAAGCCACCGTCACTTCTACACTTATCAAAATGTGAGAAACAGTGAATAAAGAAACCTAAAGACATTAAAAAAATATATATATAAAAAAAGGACACACAGCAATGACGGCACTAAAGTTAAACGTGGCTCAAGAACAGTGACTCGTTATGATGCTTTTTTATCATTCATCTCAACTTTCAACCTTTATTTTTATCCTTTTTTTTGGTTTTATCTTCTTCGAGCTCAATTTCTGAAGAACTTTTCATCCCTATCCAAGTACCCTTCTTTGACTTTGATATTTGTTGTTTTTCCTTCATTTGAATTATGGATAAGAGTAAGAGATTAAGAGGAAGTTAAGAAAATAACGTAGTGTCCATGGCATCGTGCATGCCAATCTTATCCGAATTATCCATAGAAATGGATGTGATTGAAAATAATTAAAAATAATAAAAAGGGTAGGTTAAATAAATGGAAAATGAAAAGGAAAACTAGTTATTTTGTTACGTAGTAATCTTCTCTTTCTTTCTATCTCTTCCCCTTACAATAAGTTGTTGTGATGGGCTTATGGGCCCTCCACTCTTCCTGCCCAATATGGGTTTTTTCGAGTGCTGTCTTTCTGAGGGCCCACACTGTGGCCCTTTTACTGTCGCACTCATTGTTTAAATGTGGTTCCTGTTAAAAAAAAATGTGGTTCTTGAATCTTTATTAGGGTTGGTGGGAAAAAAAGGAAAGAGAAAAAAAAAAATTCTTTTGGAAGAAAAAAACCACTGGCATACTCACAAATAATGTGTAAAGTATTATGATATTATAACAACTACCAGTTAAGATTAAAATATCTAAATATTTTCTATATATGATTTACATTCAACATCAAATTTTAACAACTTTTTTAATATTTAATTTCGATTTTACAATAGTATCCTTCTATAAAAATTTCTATTTGAATATAATTTTTTGAAATTTATATTTGAAAAAATGCTTTCAAAATGATTTTATTTAAAATTTATGAATAAAATTTAAAAATATCCATGAATAAACCACAAAAATAAAATAGATATCTCACAAGTAAATAGATAAAAGCAATGAGTTTGTAAATAGCTACTACTAGAGTACTGTTAACTGTTCCCATTCCTTAGTTAAAATGAGTAACAATTTGGCAATGTTGGTAATTGTGGTTGATATGGTGTTTGTTCATTAATTACCCATAAATGATAATAGCACTAAAATTATCCTTGGGATTGCTAAGGATTTTTTTGTTTATGGTGTGTGCACATGCTTCCATGTCCCAATGAATATATAGTACAACACTTGAATGGAATTTTTTTATGGCAGCTTAAGAAAGAGAGGTTATAAGCTTATTATTATTTATTATTAATTAAACCTAATCTTTTGCACATGGTTATGATTGCTTTCAATTTACTCTCCACTAACCTATTTTCTAAATTTGTATTCCCCGCAGTACAAGCTTTAAACTAGATATTATATATGCCAAATGAAGCTTTCTTAAAGGCACGATATAATGAAGAAAAAATAATGGAGAAAAGAGGGTTGAACGCTCCACTGAAGAAGCTTCTATACAAAACAACACAATCAACTTTTGAACACAGTTTCAGCAAAAATCAAATAAAAATGTCAATTAATCAAAAGATTAGCATCGGATTTTGCTTAATATAGCGGCTCAAAATCCTTGTAGGATGAGTGAATCATTGCAAAGCTCTTATTGGAAGGAAGAGGGGCAAAACACAAGTGTCTCTTTTTGAGAGAGAAAAAAAAAAAAAAAAGAGCCTAAGAATAATGGTAGCATATTGCTTTTAATTCACCATCACTTGTTGCTCCAACTTGCTACAATGATTTGATCACGAAAATAATGAAAGTAAATACTTTAAAAAAGAGTTAGGAAGTTAAATGTCATTCTTTCTATTCACATAAACTTCCAATAAAAACCTCACAATATTCAACCAAGTCACATCTTTTATTATAGTTTAATAAGAGTAGTATGAAACCTAAATTTTTCTATTTGTGGCTATTATGATTGTGGTGTGCTATTCAACAAACCAAGCCACATCTTTCATTAGTTTAACACTAGTTTATATATAGTTAACTATTGAGTTATGGTATTGATATTTTAGTGAGTAATGGAAACCCTAATTTGAGAGATTAGTAAGTAATGAAGTTGGAGAAGAATATGAAGAGGGTGAAGGTGAGGTGAGGGTAAGATAAGAAAAATGGAGGGGGGGACAAAAAAAGAATCAACTTGGTGGATTGCTTAGCTGGTGACAGAAAAATGTGAGGGTTAATCCACATGGTAGACAGAAGATGTAAGTGTACATTCACATCACATGCACGCTCCCATGTGAAGTAAACCTTTTGTCTACATGTAAAACTTTTTCTCATATGGGTCCTGTAAATATAAAGTCAGCCAGATCCATAAATTCTTACGTATTTAATGGTGCATATGCATATGTTATTTGTGTATATATCATTTTATATATAACTTTATATATTTTCATTATTTTTTCAATTAACTTCTACATCTAAGCAATCACACAAATGACAACCACTTTCCCTTATATTTTTCCTGTTTCCAGAACTTGCTTCTTTGCAGGGTCAGTCTGCAGTGCCTTCTTTTATTCTACAGTTAAGGTATTTTTATTGCTACAAACAAAAAAATGAGGTGCCTTTGTTCCTAAATTCTTCATCCCCATCATACCCTCTAGGGTTTTCTTTCTTAAAGAATTAAAAGTTTTACCTGGGCACTTTTTTTTTTTTTTAATTTTTAGTAAAAAACAAATCTTTAACAAGTATATTCTTGAGACATTGGTTATTCGTTTTTAATTTTAGAAATATTTGGAATATACCCTTTTTACAGCTTTTTTTATTGATTAAAATTTAGTAAAAATTGCATGAGATAATCATAGGCTACTCCTCCTATAGTATTTTTTTTAATAGATTTTTATAAATGAAATAAAAGTGTATCCAAGTTTCTAATATTTTTTTACCTCTATAAAAGACAAGATTATAGACAGTGATCACTGAAACGTTACATTAGATTCAACCTCCACTACTCTCGAATTATCCTATTCCATTTCAATTTCCTATATAAGATTGCAATATGCAAGTTGCAGCCTCCATTTGTGTACTTTTTATTTAATATAAATCTTTCTTTATAAAAATGATGATATATATACATACGTACTCCTGTATTTATATATTTTCACACAAATACATATATTTTACATTCGAAAGTGAAAGATACTTGTGAATATTTTATATTTGAATACTTATCTGCAGGTTGTTAGATATAATATTTAATTGAGTATCCTTACGACTGTTGTTTTCTGATTCATGTAGTTAGGTATAAAATATTTTTTTACCTCGTGAGAAACAAGTTACTCATACATGCATATACTTTCTCTTATTTTAATGTCCAACACTATTCTAATTTCAATTAGGTCTAATTATTAGATTGTTAATAATAACAAAAACTTTAAGTATGATTAATGATGTCTGTTCAAATTAAGCACGGTTCTGTATTTTAAAGCACTTTAAATACTCTTTGTGTTAATAACATTCTCTTTAAAAAGGGAAATTAGATCATTTTAATGAATATAAAAAGTATTCATTTTTAGTATATACATACAAATATATATATATATATATATATATATATATATATATATATATATATATATATATAAATAATATATAATATATATATATATATATATATATATATATATAAATATATATATAAATAAGAGATACTTTTTTTGCTGTTTCCTTTGCTTAATTAATTGATTAGGTTATTTTGGTTACTAGATTCGTTGAATATGCGAAAATGTCTTAGATAATAGTTATTAGAACCTAAATTTCGGCTAAACATACTTTCAAGGGAAGTTCTTTAAAACTATACAAACAAGTTATTGGAATTGTAAGCAATCAAGTCTTACAAATCCTTACTAGAAATTTAATTAATTCCAATCCTTCAAATATAAGTTTTTCACTATTTTGTTTTAATGGTACAAAGTTAATTGAAGTGTTTGTATAATAATAAAAAACATATTTTGAACACATATCAATTACTATTCAAAATATTTTGTAATATGATGGATTTGATTAAAATTTTTGTATACCCTTTAAAAGTTAAAAACCTATGAAATAATGTTTTATTTTAATTTTTAGTGTTATAAAATTATTCATTAAAAGAAAAAAGCTTTTTAGAAATCAATATTTAGCTATCAAATGAAATAGTTGCTAATTGCTCTCAAAATAGTCACCAAATTAAATTTTGGTTATTAAATAACTACAAAATAGAAATAATGATTGAATTTAGTGACCAATTAAGTCAAATAATTGGTATCTAACATTAGATACCAAAGTTTTATTGACCTATGTCATTAGATTCTAAATTAGTATCTAATTAAGTTAGAGACTAATTTAAAATCTAATAGTATAGGTCACTAAAACCTTGGTACCTATTAGATATCAATTATTTGACTTAATTAGTCTCTAAACAACATTTTTCTTTGTAGTGATTATATTACATTTTTTTAGTATTATTGAATTATTATTCATTAATGTAAAAACAAGATTTTATCTCATCAAAATGACAGTGGTTGATAAGAAAATAATATAAAATAAATATAGTTGAATTTGATATTTATTATATTAATTAGTATTCTCCTCAATGTAATATTATATTAATTGTAGTTATAATTGATGATGTAATAAATAGTCAACATAATACATCAATTAATACTAGACTTGATATGGTATGTACATATTACATTAGTGTCAAATAGAACAAATGTAATATGAAACATGCTACAATAATAACTAATATAATATGTATTGAAACTTCTTTAGACTTATTCATGTTGTATAACATATCTCTTTAAAATTATCCGTGTTACACAATATATCTCTTTAAAATTATCTATGAAGTTGTGCAACCTTCATTATTCATTTTCTTGTAGTGTCTTCCTTTTTTTTTTTGTGATATCTTTTCACATTTTGATGAACATCCTCTCTTCCCACATGTAGTGCTAGCACTTTTCTCCTTCTTTTCCACTTGAGTGTCTCCTCTTTACTAACCTCCTATTATTATCTCCATCACTCCACATTCGATTCATCTATCACAATGTTAGAATTGTCACTCCTTAACTATTCCCTTTCTTAGGGTGCGTATTCTAATAATAATGGTCCATTCTTAATCTTTTACATGCTTATACTAATTTCAAATCTACTTGAATTTTATATATGCACTTTGATAATAGATTTTGAGATCTGAACCATTTTCATGCATTTTTATGCAAATATGAGAAATTTGATTATTGTTAATTAACATTCTTGTATATTTGGATACCAAGTTTATTCATGTAGTAAAATTTTAGGATAAAATTTAGTAAAAAATTTAAAAATATAATATTTTTCTTAAAAAAACACTAGATCAATGATAAAGTATAACTAATATAATATATCATATTTTATATGAGTTATGCTCTACAATTGATATTTTTACGTCAATTATTAATTAATATTAAAGCTTTCTTACTCTTTTCTTTAATAACATCTATATTGATTCACTAACCAATATAAAATATTTAAATAACTAATATAAAACATTCAAAATAATTTATACAAAAATTCATATTGGAGTGATAATTATTTTAGGAACACCATAATCCAATCACAGTTCATTAAATTCTAAATTAGTGGACTGGATCATCGATCCTACTCTAAAATAATTGTTTAAAACAGATTAACTCTTCTTTGCCATGGTCTCTAGAACTATAATTTTGTTATATACTCTTTTCTTTTAATGACTCCTTTATTTCTCATGTAAATAAAAAGGGTATGCGTTTACTTATTTTGTTTTTCAATATTGAGACCGACGAAGCTATGTCTTGACACATAATGTACTACTCATCTAGCTAGTTCCATCAACTTTATTTTATAAAAATAATTTCTGGAATAAGCTGTCAAATCCATTGCATTATATATGTCATTGCATCCAATACTTCAATTACAAATCTTATACAGAAGAAATTGCCTCAAAGCAATGAATCAACTTTTCTTTATTTCCTAAAGGTTGATCCACTTTTTTTTAATCAATAAACATCAATCAAGTTAGTGAAAAAACCAGTTTTACATGTCACACGAGTTTAATTCTCACTGTTAATATGGAAACTTTGTTCGTAGGTAATTTACAAGTTTATACTACACATGCTATTTTTGAGTTTTTCTGGTATGACTGGCACCCAATTACCTAAATTTTATTTGTATAAGATTAATTCAATTTTGTTATTGATTTTTTTCTATTTAATCTTTGACGATACATTGTCTACATATAAAATATATTTTACACATGAAAATAAAAAAGAGGAAACATTCATTCAAATTAGTATGCAAAATATATATTATGTTAATAATTTTTTAATTAAAATTTTCATCTAAATACGTAGTTGGAAAACCCATATGCTTATACATAAATCCTTTAATTATATCCATTTGATATTTCATATATACAAATACAAACTTTTCTTTATATTTAGTACAAAATAACTTATATACTGAGACAAATTAATTATTTCAAAATCTATTTACATGAAAACTTAAATTAGAAATCTCTTAACCTATGCACACTATCTTTCTTGTTCACTCAAAAACAAAAACTATAAGGCATGTGGGGAGAGAAAATTACAGTTGTGGTATCTGTTAGGCTGTAAAATACCAAAAGAGTGGGCATAGGTTGTGTGTAAGGCATCTTCTCTCTCTACAGCTAGGTTTGATGAAGATCTACAAGGCATATGTCCTATCCAGCTATAGAGCCAGCTAAGCAAATGAGACAAAGATAAACTAGTAAAATCAAATTTCATGTTTTGCAAGACAAGCAATGTGCCTAAGCAAGTTACTGTTGGAAAATAAACTAAACAATTATTTCAAAAGAAAAGGGAAAAAAAATGGCAAATGCTATGATGAGATACCCACTATTCTTGTAGCCCCTCTTTTTTCATTCACAATTAATATTAGCCAATCATATGCTCTTTAATTGTGTACATGTTCAATGAACAAAGGAGAAGTGAGAGCTATGAATATTTATAAATGTTTTAGCTTCAGACACATGCATGTGTGATTGTGTCTTAAAACAATTTCATGGAATATTAATTAGGTTCAGGGTCTCTTTTAAGAAAAACATATGCATGGTTACCATAGTTGGAAACCAGTTTCAAATTATAAATGCCCAACTTCATGCTCAATTCTTCAAAGTATAATAATTAGTTCAATGTGATTTTCAATTTTAATTGAGCTATTGTCTGGCTTATCAGAGTTTTCTTGAAATATATACCTGAGAATAATTAAAGAAAATATACTTAAAGTACATTTAGGCTTTAGGAAATTTTTAATCTTATTATTTGTTTTTCATATGATCTTTTATCCTTTAGAAAATTGCTAAAGTTTCCAGAACAATATATTCTTTTTTACCTCAAAATTTTACAGTGGAAAATGGAGAAGATTTCTTGGTTATAAAATAATTGGAGGATTACGATCGATGTCGAGGTTTAAACATGTGAAAAACTGTCTGTGAAGATATTCTTGACAATTAATTAAAATCTTTCTCCCTTATTTAAAAGTATAACCAGTCCAGTGAAAAAAAGATCAAGGAATAATGTTCCTTTGACAAGAAAAATCATGCAATTGTGTTAAAGATTTGATTTTGACATATTATTAATGCAATTCTATATTAAAAATTAATTACAAATAAATTTAAATATTTTTTAATTATAATAAAATTCAGCAATTTTCAATTGTATTGAAATTCACAAGTGATGATAATATGAAAAATTGTTACTAATTGATAGTATAATCTAATGAAATTCTACTGTTAAACATAATTATGCAAATGCCATTATTTGTTCCTATTTGGTGTTATGAATATTTTTTTTCAAGTCTATTGAATATTAATGTAGTGTTTCATCTAACTTCTTCATTTCTTTTTTTCCCTTAAAGGGAGAACACGAGATTTTGAAGAAAAATTCTTCACTATTGGCCTTCGAAGAAACTTAATTTTTATATTAAAAAGGAAAAAGATTTGAAAAAAAAAAAATCCAACTGAAGTAATTTTATTTTATTTTACGTAGCCTGGCCTCTGTCTTTCGTTAATCCTGAAAAAAATTATGCAAGCAAATCTTTGTAAGACTGAAATGAATCTTTTAACTAAAAAGAAAGTTTTTATTTAAAGTTGTCAAACAATTTCTACTTTTGAAAATCTTATTTATAAATTTATTTTGTTTTAACAAAATAATTGATAAAATATATCCTAATTTTCACCATTAATACTTGTTTTTTGGAGATATCAATCATCTTAATTAGGTGTATAAAATTCAACATGGTTAAACAAAATTAAAATAATGATAAGAAAGAATGGAAACATGCCTTTATCTATTTATGTCAACCTAACTTCTAGTTCCATCCCTTGTTAGCAATTTACCAATATACCCATGTAGTTAGCCTTTGATTTGTTTATCCCAATCCTCTTGCTAGGTTCACTTTGACCAAAATACCCTCTCCACATGTCCTTTGTAAACTTGATTTGTACACCTAATAATGCTAATATAGGTGTCCAAATAACATAAAAAAGCTAGTTTTCTTGATTATTCTATGCATTAATGGCTTATTGATTGAGTGGCCCCCTTATCCTTCCATTTCTATACCTTCTTCAAATTCCCACTTGTATTGTTTTTGGACTCAATAATTGACTTACCGACTTGGTGGTGGAGAAAATACATATATATATATATATATATATATATATATATATATATATATATATATATATATATATATATATATATATATATATATATATATATATATTACAAATTCAGCAAAAAGAAAAGAGATTAAAATACAAACTTGCACCATATGAGTGAACTGAATTTGTGACAATTAAAGAGTGAGAAGGCTATTAGGAAAGTTAATTTACTTAGATGGGTCAAAAGAAGATGGATTAAGAGGATTAATCAAAGTGAATAAGAAACTCAACGCCTAATCAACAATTTAATTGTAAAGTTTTAGAGCGACTATAAATAAATTTCGATGTACTTTCCTGTCTAGGTGGACGCAAAAATCTAAGACGTTAAAAATGTCTGAAAAGTAATCTTCACAGTATCTTTCTTTATTTATAATATATTTAATAAAATATAAAATTGAAATTATATAGTATGTATACATATATAAACAATAATTTATAAATATACTCCCATTTAATATAATTCTATATTTTATATTTTGAATTGTTGTGTATTTTTAAGTAAAAAGTTTTCTATTTATGTGATGTATATTTATTTTGGCGTCACTCTTTATAAACATTATCCTAAAATAAACTTTTAAATAAAAGAATATTATATACTTTAGTTTAATGTCTTAAAATTGATAATGATACTCTACGAATCAAATAAATATATTTTACTTTTATTTGAATAATGAACTCACAAATTTAATTATTTAAGCATTCTCATAAACTTCATTTTCATAAACTTTAATACTCCAAGTATATACATAAACTTAAATATAATAAATATATAAACATTTTTTTCAAAATAAAATTCCTATTTACAAGAGTCAAAAATATATATACATATACATATTTTAAGATATTTTTAAGAAAATGAAAATAAATAACTATAAAATATAATTTCTCTTATTTGTTCTTAATTGATATGTACTAAAAGTGTATTCTTGCAAGATCATTTATTATTATTACTAACATACTATTATCACAATTAAATAACACAAAGTAAGTTAGACTTTTTAAAAACAATATATATATATATATATATATATATATATATAAATAAAATCATGCACACATCTTATATTCACATTCTATTTATATAATTTAATGGATATCATTTCAATTTATTTATCTAATCATAATTAAGTGTCTAACTATGAGCATATTTATTATATCTTATGTCAAAACAACCACTACAAACACTTGACTCCATTTTTGAAGGACATATGTATTGAATTAGACTCAAAGATATGCATATGTCACACTACCTTCAGTAAGTTGTCACCACAATAAAACTACATAATCAGAACATCTTTCCACTCATGTGATAGGGTAAATCCCTATTATCTACCAAACACAATTCTTTTTCACATCGCATACTAGATCATAGAAACCTCCTTTGACTTTTATCACTTGATATTTTCCTCTGTATGATTCCAATATCAATAGAGTCAGGATATCTCTTTCACGAATCGCCAATTCAATACACAATCATAAACATCCTAACATAGTATTCCCTCCCCTAGAAATAACTATGTTCACAACACATCACCATATCATATCACAATTGAACCATCATAGATTTTGATTCATACATACACATCCAACTCAATTTAAATGCTAATAAATTGAAATTCATCATCCATTACATTATGATAATGTTCAAATACAATATATCAGTGAAATATAACAATATAGTTAAAGATAAACAAGTTTTAGCATTTAGAAATATTTAAAATTATGTTTCTTCAAAGTTTAGAAAACACCCTCCGACTCAAGCCTAGCAAATCAATCACATGTTGCAATTTGCCCAGCAATATGCATCAACACACCCAAGCGAGTACACCACCAATATTTTTTCATTAAAACATCTCACCCAACAAGATTTGGCTCGTCTAGTGAGATTTGACTTGCCCAACGATGTGAGTTTTTATTTAAAAAGCTCGTTCAACAAATTTGACTCACTAACAACGAAAACTCTTAAATTTTTAATTAAATGAATTTTACTTAGCGAGACTTTGCTCTCTCGACAACCAAAGCTCTTAAGCTTCTAATTAAATGAATTTAGCCCAAAAACTAAAGCATTGAGAGTTTTATTTAAACAATTAATCCAAGAATTTTGCTCGCTCAACGACCAAAGCTCTCGAATTTTTAACTAAATGAATTTTTCCAATTAGAGTTTTACTCATCCAACGACTTTTCATAATTCAGAAATCTTGCAGAATAAAGCAAACGTTCAAATGGGTTTAGGCTAGGTGTTTACTTTTTTTTTATGTCTAAATTGACTATTTAACTTCAAAATAACCACAACTTGAACCAATTTGTCTTAGATGCAATATTCCAACACAAAATTGATAAACACACAACATTTAGATTCATTTAATACAAACAATTTCATCTCTAACATTCAAAGTATATTCAAACAATATACAATCGCTGCATAAAATCAATTATTGTGACCACACACACCTTTACATCCAAATTGTATATCCAAAGATACTATCAAAACTTAATTAGCTTCCCTTACCTCTTAAAGCTTGTTTCATTAATTTCAACTCCATTACCCTCACAGGAAAGCTAAACATTTACATAGAATACTATGATAAATGATACAGATGATAGCAGTTAGTTATAAGGAATATTTTTAGGATTTTGTTAATGATTCTGTTTTAATTTAATATTTTATTTAATAGAATTTGTTTTAATTTAAGATTTTTTCAGTTATTTCGCATTTGATTAGTTTTGTTTTGCAAAGAGCGGATTTTGTGGAGAATTAGTTCAAAAACTGACTGAAGAAAGAGAATGATGCAGAATTGAAGGAAAAGAGGTTAAGTGACTTTTTGCTTGAGCCAGGAGGATAGCTTGGGCTAAAATCCACTTAAATTCTGTTACAAGGAAGTCTTAATTCTGAGCGCAACTATTGGGGAGCAAATCACAAAATAACAGCCCAAAGTAACTGATTGCGAGGACGAATGTTATTAAAAGGACCACCAGGCTAAGGAAGGAGGCATCCATCACTTACGATCCATCTTTTGGAAGCACTTTGGCAATCAAGATCTTTTCTTTTCATCTTGTTTTGTGATTTCATGGCTACCATGTGTAGCTAAGTTCTTTCTTCTTGGGATTGAATGTAAATTCTCTACTTTAATTGTACTCTTGATTAATATTTGATATTGCTTTATTCAATTCATCTTTGTTTAACGTTTTATATTAAATTGTCATACTTTAGATTTCTCATTGTGAAAAACATTTTTTGGAATTAGAACCAAACGTTAATGCATTATGTTTATAAGTTCAGAAATGAATTATAGAGTAATGACTGCATATATCAACTTATCTTAAAGCTGATTAAATTCTCCTAATAACTAGACATAGAAGTTAGGAACTTTGGTTTATGAAATTCAATGCTAGAGAAATCAGGTTGAATAGGCTTTTATTTTCGCAGATTGATAATTGAAAAAGACAATATTAAATTAAATTAAGGGTACATGCGAAGGAGAATATTATTATTCAATCCCAAGGTTTTAAATATCTTTGTTAAATTTAAATCACATTTTAATTGTTATTTAATTTTATTCGTTCACGTCACAAACATCAAACTGAATTTTCAAATTTTATTCACCATGCCATGATATATATTTAATCTCCAATTATATATTCTGTTCCCTGAGGATACGATTCTGGACTTATTGTCTATATTACTTGCACACTCAGTATACTTGCTGAGAAAGAGTTAACAAGTTTTTGGCGCCGTTGCCGGGGAACGGTGAAGAATTGGAAATTGAATTTTGTATCAATTGTATTGTGAATTACTGATTTTTCTTGTGATCGTAATCTCTTGTTAGACAGCAGTTGATGCATTTGAGAAATCAAAGGAAAGAAGAACAGTTGTTATTTGATCCAGATATCAATAAGACGTTGAGACAGCTCAGGCAAAGAAGAAAGCGTGAGCAGAAAAGTCAGTCAAGGGACAAAACTAGTGGTGAAATCATGGCAGAAGAGGCCAATGGTCACGTCGATCCGGCTGATCCACCACCAAGAAGAGTGTTGGGTGACTATGCTTTGCAGCAAGGGCCCAGACATTTTTCCAGTATAGCTGTTCCTAACACAGCTAGAGTGATTGAAATAAAGCCAAAACACTTGACGCTGGTTAGTGCTAATCAATTCACTGGAATGGAGCATGAGGATCCATATACTCATTTGTCAACATTCTACGAATTGACAGCCACCATGGGATTTGAAGATCAGGATAAGGATGCTGCTTATATGAGGTTGTTTCCTTTCTCACTCACTGGAAAGGCGAAAGAGTGGCTGAAATCACATCCAAATCAGAGCCTAACGCGCTGGAGTGATGTGGAGGAAAAATTTTTACAGAGATTTTTTCCTCCATCCCGTTTCATAAAGGCTAGATCAGAAATCTTAAATTTTAGACAAGGATCAGATGAGGCTTTGTGTGCAGCATGGGAGAGATTCAAGGTGTTGCTTAGAAGGTGTTTGAATCACGGCTTCGAAGACATTGCACAATTGAACATTTTCCATAATGGATTGAGGCCGGATACCAAAATGATTCTTGATGCAACAGCAGGAGGAACTATGATGGTAGTTGATGTGGAACATGCTACACGAATTATTGATGCTTTAGCCTCAACTGATTATCAATCACAGTATGATAGACAAAGTGTGCAGAAGAAAGGAGTTTTTGAATTGAATAGCACTAATGCAATTCTAGCACAGAACAAAATCATGATGCAACAAATGGAAGCTTTGACTCAGCAAATGGCAAAACTGCCACAGCAGTTACAGGCACAGCAGTTGCAGGCCATTCAGGCTTCACAAACTGTTAATTATCAAACTCCAGTGTTGAGGTGCGATTTTTGTGGAGGAAACCATGTAAATGGGAATTGCTCACAACAAACTGCAGTTGAAACAACAACTGAAGAAGTACAGTACATGGCAAACTCTGGCAGGCAGAATGTTCAGCAGGGAAATTTTTCAAACAATGCCCCTCAAGGATGGAGGAATCCTCCAAATCAACTATGGGGATGGAAGCAGGAGACAGGAAATTCTGGTAGGCAGCCAATGTATCAGCAGCAGCCTACATTGTATGAGCGAACTAGCAAGCTAGAAGAAACTTTGGAGAAGTTTGTGCAAACTTCTCTGACAAATCAGAAAAATCAGGAGGCATCTTTGAGGAATTTGGAGACACAGGTAGGACAACTGGCTAAGCAGCTAGCAGAGCAGCAGAGTGGACAGTTTTCAGCCAATACTCAGCCCAATCCAAAGGAGCAGTGTAAGGCAATTACAATTCGTTGTGGGAAGCAGGTTGGTTCTGACGTGAATAAGAAGACTGTTGAGAATAATCAGACAGAAGTCACAGATGTCAAGGATGTAGAAGAAGATGACACTCCAACAGAATCGATTATTGCTGAAAATAGTGAGAAGGCCAGAATGCAGGAAGATCAGAAGTCTAATACAAACCAGTGGGGGAGAAAAATTCAAAAGGGTGTGCCTTTGAAACATGTGCCATATCCACATGCACCCTCGAGAAAAGAAGCAGAGCGCCAGTTTATCAGATTTACTGAGATCCTGAAAAATTTACAGATTAACATTCCTTTCACAGAGGCATTGCAGCAGATGCCCATATATGCACGTTTCATGAAGGAGTTACTTACAAAGAAACGAAAATTTCCAGAGGAAGAAAGAGTGGAGTTGGAAGCAGGGTGTAGTGCAATCATTCAAAAGGCAATTCCACAAAAATCTAGTGATCCTGGGAGCTTTACATTACCAATTACAGTGGGTAATTTGTACGTGGGAAAGGCATTGTTGGATTTAGGAGCAAGTATCAACTTGATTCCATTATCCATGTTGAAAAGAATTGGGGAGGTAGATGTCAGACCTACACGAATGACGTTGCAGTTAGCAGACAGATCCATCAAGTATCCCTATGGTGTTGTTGAGGATTTGATTATAAAGGTAGATAAATTCCTCTTTCCAGTTGACTTTGTGGTGATGGATATTGAGGAAGATGTGGAAGTTCCATTAATTCTGGGGAGACCTTTCATGAAAACAGCAAAAGCAATTATAGATGTGGATAAAGGGAAATTAAAAGTCTGTGTAGGAAATGAGGATGTAAGCTTCAATGTTTTTGAGGCTATGAAACATCCTAATGATAAAAAGGACTGCTGTAGATTGGATGTGTTGGATGAAGAATACAGTAGAGTGCAACAAGGCTTGAGCAGTTCAGATACACTTTTGCAAGTCATCACCAGACCTGCAGAAGAGTTAACTGAATTGGGAGACACAGAGGCATTAGCTTTAGCTGCAGAGTTAGATCAAGCTAAGGAAGTTCAGCAGAAGACAGAAAAAAAAGAGGAGCTGGTAAAGGGGAATTCTATTCCAGTAGAGGTACCAGAACTGAAGGTATTACCACCGCACCTTAAATATAGTTTTCTTGGGGGAGATGTGAAGAAGCCAATAATCTTAAGCAGTTTATTAACTCCTGAGGAAGAAGGAAGTCTAATGGAGGTGTTGCAACTCAATCAGGGAGCAATTGGTTGGCAACTGTCAGATCTAAAGGGAATTAGTCCAGCATATTGTATGCATAGAATTCATATGGAGGCTGATTTTAAACCAGTTGCACAACCTCAGAGGAGGTTGAATCCAGTGATGAAAGAAGTAGTAAAGAAGGAGGTGCAGAAGCTGCTGGAATCTGGAATGATTTATCCTATTTCAGATAGTGCGTGGGTGAGTCCTGTGCATATGGTTCCCAAGAAGAGTGGTATGACTGTTATTCATAACGAGAAGAATGAGCTAATTCCAACTAGAACAGTTACTAGTTGGAGGATGTGCATTGATTATAGGAAGTTGAATCAGGCAACCAGGAAGGATCATTTTCCTCTTCCTTTCATGGATCAGATGCTGGAAAGATTGGCTGGGAAGGCTTACTATTGTTTTCTGGATGGTTATTCAGGTTACAATCAAATCACAATGGATCCACAAGATTAAGAGAATACAGCTTTTACATGTCCTTTTGGTATTTTTGCTTATCGAAAAATGCCATTTGGATTATGTAATGCACCAGCAACGTTTCAGAGATGTATGTTGGCAATCTTTGCTGATTTGATTGAGAATTGTATAGAAGTCTTTATGGATGATTTTTCAGTTTTTGGATCCACATTTGAAGAATGTTTGGCAAATCTGAATTTGGTATTGCAAAGGTGTGTGGAAACTAATCTTGTGCTAAATTGGGAGAAAATGCCACTTTATGGTTACAGAAGGTATTGTGTTAGGCCACAAAATTTCTGAACGGGGAATAGAAGTTGATAGAGCAAAGGTAGAGATCATTGAGAAGCTGCCTCCACCTACCAATGTTAAGGGAATCAGAAGTTTCCTTGGTCATGCAGGTTTTTATAGGCGTTTCATAAAGGATTTTTCAAAAATTGCAAAGCCTTTATGTAATTTGCTTAATAAAGATACAACTTTCACATTTGATGAAGAGTGTGTGAAGTCATTTGAATGTTTAAAGGAAAGGTTGACTACTGCACCAGTCATAACCGCATCTGATTGGAAAATTGGTTTTGAGTTGATGTGTGATGCCAGTGATTATGCAGTAGGAGCTGTTCTGGGGCAGAGGAAGGAAAAGCTGTTTTATGTGATACACTATGCTAGTAAAGTTCTCAATGACGCTCAGAGTAATTATACAACAACTGAAAAGGAGTTATTGGCAATTGTGTATGCTTTGGAGAAGTTTAGAGTTTATCTTTTAGGCTCTAAAGTGGTGATTTATACTTACCATGCTGCTATCAGGTACTTATTGACCAAGCCAGATTCAAAGCCCAGGCTAATTCGCTGGATGTTATTACTCCAGGAATTTGATTTGGAAATTAAAGATAAAAAGGAAAGCGAGAATCAGGTAGCTGATCATCTGTCCAGATTGGCTAATGAAGAAGTTACTGTTAGGGAATCTGAAGTTCTGGATGAATTTCCTGATGAAAAGTTACTTGTTATGCACGAAAGGCCATGGTTTGCTGATATGGCTAATTACAAAGCTGCAGGAATTATACCTGAGACCATGGACTGGCAGCAGAGGCGGAAGTTATTGAAGGAGTCAAATCAGTACGTTTGGGATGATCCTTACCTGTTCAAAATAGGTGCTGACAATTTGTTGAGAAAATGTGTTACGAATAGTGAAGCAAAGAATATACTTTGGCATTGTCACAATTCTCCCTATGGAGGACACTTTAATGGTGAGCGAACTGCTGCTAAGGTATTACAGTCAGGATTTTTCTGGCCAACGTTATTTAAAGATGCTTATATGCATGTTCAGCATTGTGATAAGTGCCAGCGAACAGGAACTATTTCAAGGAGACATGAGATGCCTCTAAGGGGCATTCAAGCAATTGAAGTATTTGATTGTTGGGGGATTGATTTTATAGGCCCTTTGCCTAGTTCCTTCTCAAATGAATACATCTTGTTGGCTGTGGAATATGTTTCACGTTGGGTGGAAGCAATTCCAACTCAAAAAGCAGATGCAAAAACAGTGATTAAGTTTTTAAAGAAAAATATATTTTGCAGGTTTGGTACACCTAGGGTGGTGATCAGTGATGGAGGATCTCACTTCTGTAATGCAGAATTAAGGAAGGTTTTTGCACATTTTGGGGTGAAACATAGGATAGCTACAACCTATCATCCCCAAACCAATGGCCAAGCAGAGGTTTCTAATAGAGAGGTGAAGAGGATCTTGGAAAAAACAGTATCAACATCACGCAAAGATTGGGCTATCAAGTTAGATGAGGCTCTGTGGGCATA